>Ga0079225_10002077_pt1 | contig 11442 bp, 9 predicted proteins | sample Poulit2012_FD_76344 | JGI IMG/M metagenome (GOLD analysis project Ga0079225, IMG submission 76344) | Agricultural soil microbial communities from Georgia to study Nitrogen management - Poultry litter 2012 | ecosystem: Environmental > Terrestrial > Soil > Agricultural land | place: USA: Georgia...
CGATGCCGCGCTGAGCGAGCGGACCGTCGAACTCGGCACCACTGAGCTCCACTCGGGCCTCCAGCCGGAGGATTGCCAGATTGTTGACAATCTAGGGCGGTGGCTCATACGTTGTCAACGTGCTCAGACAGCCGGTCGTCGTCGTCCTCCACGGCGGCCGCCTGCCGCCCTCCGCGCCGTTCGCGGCCGTGGCCGAGCACGCCGAGATCCGCCCCGCCGAGGCTCCCGGGCTCGCCGCCGCGCTGCCGGGTGCGGACGTGCTGTTCGTCTACGACGCCTTCAGCCGCGCGGTGCCGGACGCCTGGTCCGCCGCGGGCTCGCTGCGCTGGCTGCACGTCGCCGCCGCCGGGGTCGACGCCGTGCTCTGCCCGCAGGTGCGCCGCAGCGACGTCACGGTGACGAGCTCCCGCGGCGTCTTCGACCGGCCCATCGCCGAGTACGTGCTCGCGCAGGTCCTCGCCTTCGCCAAGGACCTGCCCGGCTCGCTGGCCAGGCAGCACGCCCACCGCTGGGAGCACCGGGAGTCCGAGCGGGTGGCCGGCACCCGGGCGCTCGTCGTCGGGACGGGCCCGATCGGCCGTGCCACCGCGCGACTGCTCAGCGCCGTGGGTGTCGAGGTGCGCGGCGCCGGTCGGCGGGCGCGCGAGGAGGACCCGGACTTCGGCACCGTGGTCGGTCCCGAGGGGTTGCACCGCGCGCTGGGGGAGGCGGACTGGGTGGTGGCCCTCGCCCCGCTCACCGACGCCACCCGTGGGATGTTCGACGCCGCCGCCTTCGCGGCCATGGCGCCCCACGCCCGGTTCGTCAACGTCGGGCGCGGCGAGCTGGTCCGCACCGACGACCTCGTCACCGCCCTGCGGGAGCGCCGGCTGGCCGGTGCGGCGCTCGACGTCGTCGACCCCGAGCCGCTGCCGCCGGACCACCCGCTGTGGGACCTGCCGGGTGTCGTCATCACGCCGCACAGCTCCGGGGACGTCGTCGGCTGGCGACATGCGCTCGTCGAGCTGTTCGCCGACAACTTCGTGCGCTGGACGCAGGGCCGACCGTTGCGCAACGTCGTCGACAAGTCGCTGGGATACGTGCCGAGCACCGGGAGCTGAGATGACCCCCACCGGAACGACCGCCCTCACCGGGATGACCGCCGTGGAGCTCGTCGCGGCCTACGCCTCCGGCGAGCTCTCCCCGGTGGAGGTGACGACGGCGGTGCTCGACCGTATCGAGCAGGTCGACGGGGAGCTGGGTGCCTACTGCCTCGTCGACCCCGAGTCCGCGCTGCGGCAGGCGAGGGCGTCGGAGGAGCGGTGGCGCACCGACCGGCCCCAGGGGCTGCTCGACGGTGTCCCGGCGTCGGTCAAGGACATCTTCCTCACCCGGGGGTGGCCCACCCTGCGCGGGTCCCGCGCGATCGACCCGGACCAGCCGTGGGAGGTGGACTCCCCGGTCACCGCGCGGATGCGGGCCGACGGCATGGTCCTGCTCGGCAAGACGACCACGCCCGAGCTGGCGTGGAAGGCGGTGACCGACAGCCCGCTCACCGGCGTCACCCGCAACCCGGCCGACCCCCGGATGACCGCCGGCGGCTCGTCGGGAGGTGCCGCGGCCGCGGTGGCGGCCGGCATGGGGCCGCTGGCGGTGGGGACCGACGGGGGTGGCAGCGTCCGCATCCCGGCCTCGTTCTGCGGGGTCGTCGGCTTCAAGCCCACCCACGGCCGGATCCCGATGTTCCCGGCCAGCCCCTTCGGTCCGCTCGCCCACGCCGGGCCGCTGACGCGCACGGTCGAGGACACGGCCCTGCTCATGGACATCCTGTCGCTGCGTGACCACCGGGACCCGACGTCCCTGGCACCGCCGCGGCTCACCTACCGGGGCGAGTTCAACCGCGAGGTCACCGGGCTGCACGTGGCCTACTCCCGCGACCTCGGCTACGTGGAGGTGGACCCGGAGGTCGGGCGGGTCGTCGAGGACGCCGTCACCCGGGTCGACGCCGCCGGGCTGCCCGTCACCCCCGCCGACCCCGGCTTCGCCGACCCGCTGGAGGCCTTCGAGGTGCTCTGGGCGGCCGGTGCCGCGACGCTCCTGCGGAGGATGCCCGGGGCCCGGGACACCATCGACCCCGGGCTGGGCCGCGTGTGGGACCAGGGCGAGCGGCTCAGCGCGGTGGACTACCTCCAGGCGCGTGACGTCGCCGCCCAACTGGGGATCACCATGGGGGCCTTCCACGAGGAGCACAACGTCCTGCTCACCCCGACCATGCCGATCACGGCGTTCGAGGCGGGGCACGACGTCCCGCCGGGCAGCGGGCTGGAGCGGTGGCCGCAGTGGACCCCCTTCACCTACCCGTTCAACATGACCCAGCAGCCGGCGATCAGCGTGCCGGTGGGGCGGACGGCCGCCGGTCTCCCGGTGGGGCTGCAGATCGTGGGACCGCGCCACTCCGACGACCTCGTGCTGGCCGTGGCCCGCTTCGTGGAGTGGGTGCTCTCCTGACCTCAGGCGCGGGTGAAGCTCAGCCGCTCACCGGCGAAGCCGTGGCGCCAGACGTCGTTGCAGGCCCGCGCCATCGCCTCCAGCCCCTCCTCGACGGTGGCGAAGACGCTGCCGGGCACCCAGCCGACGTCCCCGTTGACCAGGAGGTTGTTCCGTCCGTAGAAGAGGGCGAGGTCGGTCGCGCCCTGCTCGGCGTGGGCGGCCGAGCCCGGCTCGTAGCCGAAGGCCGGGTTGCCGATCTCCCAGGGCTCGAAATCGAAGAGGCACACGTCGCCGGGGATGGGCGTGACGGTGGGGTTCTCCCGGTGCGGGGCGGCGGTGATGCGGGGCAGGAGCGTGTAGACCTCGTTGCGGGCGAACTTGGCGTGGAAGGCGTTCCCGGCGAGCGGCAGGGCGTCCCAGACCGCCTGGCTCGTCGCCGGCGCCTCGTCGTCGAGCAGCCGGGCGCGGCAGGAGACGCCGCGCACCTCGAGGGTGATGGTGACGTAGCGGGCCACGGGCCTTCCTCTCACGAGACGGCGGCGAGGACGTCGGCCCAGATCGCCAGGCCCTCGTCGACCTCCGCGGCGGTGATGACGAGGGGCGGGATCATGCGCACGACGTTCATGTACGCCCCGCAGGTGAGCATGAGCAGCCCGCGGCGGGCCGCCTCCTGCTGGGCCGCCTGGGCACGGGCGGTGTCCGGCTGACCGTCCGGCGTGGTGAGCTCGACACCGACCATGAGGCCGAGGCCGCGGACGTCCCCGACGGCAGGGGTGGCCGCCGCCCGGGCACCGGCGAGCAGCTGGGCGCCGCGCTCGGCGGCGTTGTCCACCAGGCCCTCCTCGGCGATGACGTCCAGGGTGGCGACGGCTGCCGCGCAGGCCACGGCGTTCCCGCCGTAGGTGCCGCCCTGGGAGCCGGGCCAGGCGCGTGCCATGAGCTCGGCGGAGGCGGCGATCCCCGAGAGCGGGAAGCCGGAGGCGATGCCCTTGGCGATGGTCATGATGTCGGGCCGCACGTCGAAGTGCTGGTGGCCGAAGTACCGGCCCGTGCGGCCGAACCCGGTCTGGATCTCGTCGACGACGAGGAGGATGCCGTACGCGTCGGCACGCTCGCGCAGGCCCTGGAAGAAGGTGGTGTTGCCCGGGATGTACCCGCCCTCACCGAGCACCGGCTCGACGACGAACGCCGCGGTCTCCTCCGGAGCGGTGACGGTGGCGAACAGGTAGTCCAGCTCGCGCAGCGCGAAGGCGGTGGCCTCCTCCTCCGTGGTGCCGTACCGGTAGGCGGTGGGGAAGGGGGCGATGTGGACCCCGCCCATGAGCGGGCTGAAGCCGGCGGAGAAGCGGGTGCCCGACGTCGTCATCGTCGCGGCGGCGACCGTGCGCCCGTGGAACCCGCCGTGGAAGGCGACGATGTTCGGGCGGCCCGTGGCCTGCCGGGCGAGCCGGAGGGCCGCCTCCACGGCCTCGCTCCCGGAGTTGGCGAAGAACAGCGAGTCCAGCCCGGGGGGCAGCACGTCGGCGAGGCGCTCGGTGAGCTCGAGCAGCGGTCGGTGCATGACCGTCGTGTACTGCCCGTGGATGAGCCGCCCGACCTGCTCCTGCGCGGCGGCGACCACCCGGGGGTGGCAGTGGCCGGTGCTCACCACCCCGATCCCGGCGGTGAAGTCGAGGTAACGCCGCCCGTCGGTGCCGTGGACGCGGCAGCCGCGCGCGTGGTCCACGGTCACGGGGGTGGCCTGCAGCAGCCGAGGGGACAGCGTCGTCGTCATCGGGACCTCCCACGAGGGTTGTCGGATTGTTGACAATACCCATACGATGGCGGGAACGGCAAGGAGGCTGCCATGGAGGAGACCGAGGCGATCGCGTCCGTCCCGACCGGGTTGTTCGTCGGCGGGCAGTGGCGCTCGACCGAGCGGACCATGCCGGTCCACGACCCCGCCACGGGGCAGGTGCTGTGCGAGGTCGCCGACGCCTCGCCGGAGGAGGCGATGGCCGCGCTGGACGCCGCGGCGGCCGCTCAGGCCTCCTGGGCGGCGACCCCGCCCCGGGAGCGCAGCGAGGTCCTCACCCGCGCCTTCGAGCTCATCCGGGCGGACGCCGACCGGCTCGCGCTCGTCATGACCCTGGAGATGGGCAAGCCGCTGGCCGAGGCGCGCGGCGAGGTGGCCTACGCCGCCGAGTTCTTCCGCTGGTTCGCCGAGGAGGCGGTGCGGATCGACGGGGGCTACCTGCCCGCACCAGGGGGCGGGTCGCGCTTCCTCCTCACCCGTCAGCCGGTCGGGCCGAGCATCCTCATCACGCCGTGGAACTTCCCGATGGCGATGGGCACGCGCAAGATCGGGCCGGCGATCGCCGCCGGCTGCACGTCGGTGATCAAGCCCGCGGCGCAGACCCCGCTGTCGACGCTCGCGCTGGTGGACATCCTCGTCCGGGCCGGGTTGCCCGACGGCGTCGTCAACGTCGTGACGACCAGCCGCTCCGACGACGTCATGACACCCCTCATCCTCGACCCGCGCTCGCGCAAGCTCTCCTTCACCGGCTCCACCCCGGTGGGCAAGCACCTCCTCGGGCTGGCCGCACGGACCGTCATGCGGACGTCGATGGAGCTCGGCGGCAACGCCCCGTTCCTCGTCTTCGACGACGCCGACCTCGACGCCGCCGTCGACGGGGCGCTGCTCGCCAAGATGCGCAATATCGGCCAGGCATGCACCGCGGCGAACCGGTTCCTCGTCCAGCGCCCCGTGGCAGACACCTTCGCCGCACGGCTCACCCAGCGCATGAGCACGCTGCCGATGGGGCGCGGCACCCAGGACGGGGTGGTGGTCGGCCCGCTCATCACCGACGCCGCGGTGGCGAAGGTCCGCGACCTCGTCGCAGACGCCGTGGACCGCGGGGCACGGGTGCGCCTGGGCGGGGAGCCGGTCGAGGGGCCGGGGTCGTTCTACCCGGCCACCGTGCTCACCGATGTCCCGCGCGAGGCCCGGCTGTCCAGCACGGAGGTCTTCGGCCCCGTCGCGGCCATCACCGAGTTCGACTCCGAGGAGGAGGCCGTCGCGCTGGCCAACGACACCCCGTACGGGCTCGTGGCGTACGTGTACACGGAGAACCTCGCCCGCGGCATCCGGGTGAGCGAGGCGCTGGAGACCGGGATGGTCGGGCTCAACCAGGGCATCGTCTCCAACCCCGCGGCACCGTTCGGGGGTATCAAGGAGTCGGGGATCGGGCGCGAGGGCGGCTTCGCCGGGATCGACGAGTTCCTCGAGACCAAGTACGTCGGGGTCGCGGTCTGAGCCGGCGGCGCTTCGCCGCTGCCGCCGGAACGGCCTATGGTGCGGACGGGTGCCCGCCGCCGCGACGGCGACGGGTGTCACACATCCCCGGACGAGGCGAAGGATTCGGTTGCCGATATCGCTGGACTTCACCCCCCGCCTCGTGGCGTCGGATATCGACGGCACGATCCTGCCCGCCACCGGAGCGGTGAGCAGGCGCACCCGTGACGTCTTCGCGCGTTCCGTCGACTCCGGTCTGGACGTCGTGCTCGTCACGGGGCGACCGCCGCGGTGGCTCCCTGCGATCCTCCGGCAGACCGGGTTGACCGGACCGGTGATCGCGGCGAACGGGGCGATGGTGGTCAGCGGCCCCACGCTGGAGCCGATCGAGGTCCACCCCATCCCCCGGGAGGCCGCTTACAGCGCGGTCGAGCTGCTCCGGGCCGCGGTCCCGGACGCCGTCTTCGCGGCCGAGACCCCGGCGGGCCTGCGCGCCACGTCGGGCTACCTCGAGGCACGCGGCCGGGAGCAGCAGGCACCCGCGCAGCGGGGCGTGACCGTGGTGACCTCCACCGAGGAGCTGCTCGCCGCGGGGCCGGTGGTCAAGCTCGTCACCCTGGCCGACGCGCTGGACCCCGACAAGTTCCTCCGCATCGGACGCGAGCAGGTGGGACACCTCCTCACCGTCACCCGGTCCAGCGTGGGCCGGGCGCTGCTGGAGCTCGGCCCACCCGGCGTGACGAAGGCGTCCACCCTCGCCGACCTCGCCCGGTCGCGCGGCATCCCCCTCACCGAGGTGGTCGCCTTCGGGGACATGCCCAACGACGTCGAGATGCTCCGCTCGGTGGGGCGCGGGTTCGCGATGAGCGGGGGCCACCCGGAGGCGCTGGCGGCGGCCGACGCGACGGCGCCCCCGGTCCACGAGGACGGCGTGGCCCAGGTGGTCGAGCGGATCCTCACCGCGCGGCCGCCTCACCCAGCGCCGGCACCCGGTGTCCGCACGAGGCGTTAGGGTCGGCCCCATGCCAGTAGTGGGAGCCCATGTCGACCAGACCGACCCGATCGCCGAGGCCCGCGCGCGGGGGGCGGATGCCGTCCAGATCTTCCTCGGGGACCCCCAGGGGTGGAAGGGCCCGGAGGTCCGGTACGCCGGCGGCGCCGAGGCGCTGCGGGCCGCCGCCGAGTCGGCCGGTGTGCGGATCTACGTCCACGCCCCGTACGTCCTCAACGTCGCGACGACGAACAACCGCATCCGCATCCCCAGCCGCAAGCTGCTCCAGAAGCACGTCGACGCCGCCGCGGAGATCGGGGCGGCGGGGATCGTGGTCCACGGCGGCCACGTGCTGGCGGCGGACGACCCGGCCGTCGGGTTCGACAACTGGCGCAAGTGCGTCGCAGGGCTCGATGCCAAGGTCCCCGTGCTCATCGAGAACACGGCGGGCGGCAACCGCGCGATGGCCCGCGGCGTGGAGCGCCTCGAGCAGCTGTGGGCCGCGGTGCTCGCGGCCGACGGCGGCGCGGAGATCGGGTTCTGCCTCGACACCTGCCACTTCTACGCCGGCGGCGAGGAGCTCGCCGGACTCGTCGAGCGGGTCCGCGCGGTGACCGGGCGGATCGACCTCGTCCACGCCAACGACAGCCGCGACGCCTTCAACTCCGGCGCCGACCGCCACGCCAACCTCGGTCAGGGGACGCTGCCGCCCGAGGATCTCGGCGCGGTGCTCCGCGAGGCGGGCGCACCGGTCGTCGTCGAGACCCCGGGCGGCGCCGAGGAGCACCGCGCCGACATCGCCTGGGTCCGGGCCCAGCTCGGCGCGGCCTGAGCCTCACCCCCGCCGGCGCAGGCTCCGGTAGCGGCGGATGAGCGCGTTCGTCGAGGAGTCGTGGCGCAGCTCGGGCTCCTCCTCGGCAGTGAGCTCGCGGCCGATCCGCTGCGCCAGCACCTTGCCCAGCTCCACGCCCCACTGGTCGAAGGAGTTGATCCCCCACACCACGCCCTGGGTGAACACCCGGTGCTCGTAGAGCGCGACGAGCTGCCCCAGCACGGAGGGCGTGAGCCGCGGCGCGAGCATGAGCGTGGTGGGGGAGTTGCCGCGGAACGTGCGGTGGCTGACCAGCTCCGCGGCCACACCCTCGGCACGCACCTCCTCGGCGGTCTTGCCGAAGGCGAGGGCCTCCGCCTGGGCGAGGAGGTTCGCGGTGAGCTGGTCGTGGTGCTCGGGCACCTCCTCGGCAGGGTGGACGAAGCCGATGAGGTCGGCGGGGACGAGCTGGGTGCCCTGGTGGATGAGCTGGTAGAAGGCGTGCTGCCCGTTGGTGCCCGGCTCGCCCCACACGACCGGTCCGGTCTGCACGGTGACCGGTGTGCCGTCGCGGGTCACCGACTTGCCGTTGGACTCCATGTCCAGCTGCTGGAGGTAGGCCGGGAACCGGGAGAGGTACTCGCTGTAGGGGAGCACGGCGTGGGTGTCCGCGCCACGGAAGTTGCGGTGCCAGATACCGATGAGGCCGAGCAGCGCCGGCAGGTTGCGCTCCAGCGGGGTGGTGCGGAAGTGCTCGTCGACGGTGTGGAAGCCGGCGAGCATGTCGCGGTAGTGCTCCGGGCCGATGGCGATCATGAGCGAGAGCCCGACCGCGGAGGTCATCGAGTAGCGGCCGCCGACCCAGTCCCAGAAGCCGAACATGTTCGCCGTGTCGATGCCGAACTCGGCGACCTTCTCGGCGTTGGTCGAGACGGCCACGAAATGCTTCGCCACCGCGGCGTCCTCACCCAGCGCCTCGACGAGCCAGCGGCGCGCCGTCGTCGCGTTGGTGATCGTCTCCAGGGTGGTGAAGGTCTTGGAGACGACGACGAAGAGCGTCTCGTGCGGGTCGGCGGCCGCGAGCACCGGGGCGATGTCGTCACCGTCGACATTGGAGACGAAGTCGACGGTGATGTCGGGCGTGGCGTACGGGGCCAGGGCAAGCGTCGCCATCCTCGGGCCCAGGTCGGAGCCACCGATGCCGATGTTGACCACCCGGGTGATCCGCCGGCCGGTGTGGCCGCGCCACCGGCCGCTGCGGACCTCCTCGCTGAAGGTGGCCATGCGGTCGAGCACCTCGTGGACGTCGGCGACGACGTCCTGCCCGTCCACCACGAGCTCGGTGCCCCGTGGGGCGCGCAGGGCGGTGTGGAGGACGGCGCGGTCCTCCGTGGTGTTGATGTGCTCCCCGCGGAACATCGCCTCGATCTGCTCCGGCAGCCCGGCGGCGTGGGCGAGGTCGACGAGGAGGCGCAGGGTCTCCTCCGTGACGCCGTTCTTGGAGTAGTCGACGTACAGGTCTCCCACCTCGGCCACGAGCCGGGTGCCCCGGTCGGGGTCCGCGGCGAAGAGGTCGCGCAGGGAGGTCCCGGCCGTCGCGGCGGCATGCTCCTCGAGGGCCTTCCACTGCGGCGTGGTCGAGATGTCCTGGGGCTGTGGCACGTCTCTGCTCCTTCGTCGGCGTCGGTGCCCCCATCATGACCCGAAGTGGTCTAGTCGGTGCGTTCGATCTCGGCCAGCGAGTCCACCGCGCGCTTGAGGAAGACGAGGATGCCGTCGACGACGAGCTGCTCGTCACGCCGCGGGGCCAGCCGCCTGGCGTCCCGCACGGCGTCGGCGGCGCGGGCGCTCGACATCGGGTTCTCCTCCCCGTCGAGGTGAGGGTCGGCGGTGCCGGCGACGGTGGTGTTCTCCAGGGCGGCGGCAATCGTCCGCAGCGCGGAGCAGATGCGGCGCCGGGTGTCCGCGGTCAGCGCGGCCGCGCGTGCCTCGGTGTCAGAGGGCAGGTCGCTGAAGAGGAGGTCGGCGAGGTCGCTGACCACCAGGGCGAGACGGTCGAGGGTGCGGGCCTCGTACCGCAGCGCCTCGATCGAGCCGCTGTAGCGGCGGGCACGCCGGTTGCGGTGGGCCGCCTCGCCCACCTCGGCGACGAACGCATGCATGCGGGCGCGCTCGTGGGGGCTGGCCGCGTGCTCCTGCTCCCACTGGAGGACGTTCGGCGGCTCGTCCGACTCCAGGAGGTCGGCCAGGCGGGCGACGTCGTCGGCGACGGTCCGGCGGAAGGCGGTGACGACAAGCTGGGCGGGGGCCAGGGGCAGTGGCGGGAAGACGGCGTTGACCGCGATCCCGACGAGCGCACCGAGGAGGGTGAGGCCGGCGTAGGCGCCGACGTAGGTCGCCTCGCCGTTGCCGATGATGAGGGTGAACAGTGCCGCGGTGGGTACCCACCCGCCCATCGCCCCGAGCCGGCGCCAGCCGGCGAGCAGCACGGCGGGCACGACGACGAGCGCGACCGCCGGCGGCCCGGACACCGGCAGGAGATCCACGACCCAGCCGACGGCGCCGCCGACCGCGATGGCGGCCACCGACTGCACCGACTCCCGGACCGAGCCGGCGAGCGTGAACGTCGTGGCGATGACGGCGCCGAAGGGGGCGTAGTAAGGGAACTCCGCGGCCGGGCCGGGCAGCACCCCCGCGAGCGCCCAGGCCAGTGCCGCTGCGACCGCGGCCCGGATCGCGAGCGCCCACCGGGGGTGGCGCCGCCACCGCTCGCGCCACCACCACGCGCGGGTGACGTCCCGGGGGAGCGGGATGCGCACCTGCCACCGTCCCGGGGTGCGCAGCTCAGGGGTCATCGAGGTTGCAGCCCCCGGGTCGCCGGTCCCTCGAGCAGCTCGCCCTCCGCCGTGAAGCGGGAGGCGTGGAGCGGGCAGTCCCACGAGCGCTCCTCGTCGTTCCAGCGCAGCACACCGCCCAGGTGCGGGCAGAAGCCGGAGAAGGCCCGGGTGACACCGTCGACGGTGGAGACCGCCACCGGATGCATGCCGCGCCGGACGATGCAGCCGGTGCCCTCGGCAGGGCCGACGCCGGTCCCGGCATCGGCCGGACGGTCGGGTGCCGGGGGCGCGGCCGGCCCCTCCGGCCCCTCGGTCCGTGGCTCGGGGTGGGCGATCGCGCGCGCGTAGCCACCGGCGAGCTGGGCAGCCACGCCGGCGTTGAGCCGCACCGCCTCGGTCAGGCCGGTGACCTCATGCCGGCTCCAGCTGCGGTACGCCTCGCCCCACTCCGGGCGGTCGTCGCCGATGTGCCCTGCGATCAGGTGCGCGGCGGCCACCGCGTTCGCCATGCCCCACTTGGCATAGCCGGTGGCGACCAGCACCCGGGCGTCGCGCGGCAGCAGCGAGCCGACGTAGGGCAGCTCGTCGACCGGGTGGTAGTCCTGGGCGGACCAGCGCGCCACGAGCCGGGCGTCGGGGGACCAGCCCCGGGTCCAGCTCAGGAGGTTCTCCACCCGCGCCCGGGGGGACTCGGCGCGTCCCACGACGTGGGAGGCACCCCCGACGAGGAGCAGCTCACCGTCGGCGCCGGGTGCGGTGCGGATGGACCGGGTGGGTGTACCGGCGGTGATGGACATCTGCAGGCCGGTGGGCTCGGGGACGGCGAAGGCCAGTGCGTAGGAGCGCTGCGGCTCGAGCCGGGCGAAGAACCCGCCACGGTCGGCGAACGGGGTACCGGTGGCCAGGACGACCCAGTCTGCACGTACCGAGCCGCGTCCGGTGACGACGGCGCCGTCCGGGCCGTGCGCGTCGGTGACCCGGGCCTGGGTCCGCACATCCACCCCGGCCCGCTCGGCCTCCTGCGTCAGGGCGGCGAGCACGGCGACCGGGTCGACCTGCG
>Ga0079225_10002079_pt1 | contig 11437 bp, 16 predicted proteins | sample Poulit2012_FD_76344 | JGI IMG/M metagenome (GOLD analysis project Ga0079225, IMG submission 76344) | Agricultural soil microbial communities from Georgia to study Nitrogen management - Poultry litter 2012 | ecosystem: Environmental > Terrestrial > Soil > Agricultural land | place: USA: Georgia...
ATCATGGACCCCAATAAGGAAGAGGCTGACACTCGAGCTGACTTCCTCAATCAGGTTGTCTCTGCCGCGGATGCCTGGCTTCAGCATGACGAGATCTACCGAGTCGTGGACGGTCACCGTGAGATCTCCCTTGATGAGCCTATCGTGCTGGGCTTCGACGGTTCTCGAGGCCGTGTCCGAGGAAAGGCTGACGCTACCGCACTCGTTGGGCTGAGCCTGGCCGATGGTCACTTCTTCCAGTTGGGGCTGTGGGAGGAAGGAGGAACCACAGGAAGCTCGAGGATTGACAGCAAGTGGACTGCGCCCGTCGCGGAGATTGACGCTCGCGTGGAGGAGGTCCACAACATCTATAATGTGGTCGGCTTCTTCGGTGATCCCTCGGGATGGGAGGTCAACATGGCTCAATGGGAGGCCAAGTATGGCTATAGGTACCAAGTGAAGGCTACGGCATCTAAGCCAATCATGATCTTCCCTCGAGGAAAGACCGCTTCTATCCATGAGCACGTAGTGCAGTTGAGGTCAGCCATCATCAACAGAGAGTGCACACTTGACGGCTCTGCTGGTATGATGCGGCATCTGGAGAATGCGCGCAGGCGAAATAAGAAGGGCGGCTACCTCCTCTATAAGGAGACTCCCCAGTCCACAAACAAGATCGATATGGCCTACGCCATGGTTATGGCTTGGATGGCCCGCGTTGCTGCTATTCGGTTGGGCCTCGAAGAATCGGACGGCATTCCCGTCTCACGAAAGGTTAAGGTTTACCAATGATCAGAGGACTCGAAGATCACGAGTACCGGGACTTCCTCGCGATGGACAAGCAGATCTCGGATCAGAAGCAGCGAAACATCGAGAGGTGGGCTTACTACTCCGCGGAGCAGGAGTTCAAGAACCTGGGTATCGCCATCGATCCTCAGTACGAGAACTTTGTCACCATCCTCGGCTGGTGTGGTAAGGCTATTAGGTCCCTGGCCAACCGAATCAAGTTTGAAGGCTATGTGCTTGCTGAGGAGTCCGAGCACTTCCGGGGGATGGATGATCTGTTTGAGCAGACTCGCTTCATGAGTCAGTTCTACCAGGGCCTCGAGAGCATGCTCGTCTACGGGTGCCACTTCTTTGCCTTCACTCGAGGAAATGAGGGCCGAGGTGAGCCTCCGGTGATTTCGTGGGGCTTCAGCGCGCTGAATGCGACGGGGCTCTGGGACTTGCGCGTCCCTGGTCGACTCCGGGCGGGCCTCACCATTAACGAGCGGGACAAGCAGGGTAACCCCCTGACCTACATCATGTACTACAAGGACGAGTACATTACCCTCAGCCGCAAGAAGTACTTGGGTGACTGGGAGGTTAAGCGCTCGATCAACGGTACTGGCCGAGTTACCCTTGTTCCCATGCTCTATCGTGCGACGACTGATAAGCCCTGGGGCCAGAGCCGAATTACCCGGGACATGATGGGAATTGTGGACGGGGGAACTCGTACTAATCTCCGTACAGAGGTTAACGGTGAGTTCTACTCCTACCCACAGATGGTTGCGCTGAACATCAAGCCCGATGACTTCGACCTCCAGTCTCGTATCGGTAAGGCTATGGTCATCGACTATGAGCGAGATAAGCAGGGCCGTCCTGTCAAGGATGCTCCCGCGGCTGCGATTCAGCAGCTGGTGACGGGCACCCAGCAGCCGAACATCGATCAGCTGAGGTCTGCGGCCATGAACTTCGCAGCTGCGGCTGACCTGTCCCCGGATAAGCTGGGCGTTATCCACGACAACCCCTCTTCGGCAGATGCGATCGACCGGGCAGACGCTGAGCTTAACCTCGCTGCAGAGATTACCACCTCTCGAGACCTTCACCCGCCGATGGTCGACGCCATCCGGCTGTTTGATATGGTCGAGGGCCAGCGGACCCGGTGGTCTGAGACGTTCGACCGGGTTCAGACTGACTTCCGTGATCCCGGGATGATCACTCGATACTCTCAGAAACTCGCTGCGGCGCAGTTGATCTCTGCCGGGGCACTTCCTCCCGGTGAGGCGATTACTTACGAGATTGCCGGCATGACGCCCGTCCAGACCCGCCGTCTCGTCGCAGCATACGACAAGCAGCGCATCAGGGATCAGCAGGAGCAGGCCCGAGCAGCCCGATCCCAGAACCAGGTCGCTTCTCCCTTCGTTGAGCGGGTCCTTGCCGATCGTGGTGAAGCCTGATGACTGATACCTTCCCATCTAACCCTTACGGCGAAGCGTATGCTGGTGGGAGGGCTTTCCGAGCCGGCACGTTCGGTGAGGCTTGGGAGGTCTTCACGGACTACGACAATAACGTCAGAGGCCTCGGCGCCCGGGCAGGACAGGAGATCTCGGACTACCTGGTCAAGAATCAGGATGATCCGCTTGATGAACTCAAGGGGAAGCTGAAGCTGTTTCTGCCTGATCGAATGGTCCCTTATGTGGACCTCGCTGACGAGACGGGGAGGGCCTTCTACGAGGAGTACCGTAGGGCTTCCTTGGGTGGCTCTACGATACCGTCCAAGAAGGCACCCTCGAAAATGACCATCATTGACCAGGACGGCAATATCGTGGCCCCTCGAGTCCCGGTCGGCCAGGCTGACCCCGAGGATATCTTCGGCTTCACCGTGGGAAAGGACAAGGTCGGTAAGGCTGTTGTTCCTGCTCGGTCATGGGAGTCAGCGGTGGGAGGTGCATTCAAGGGAGCCGAAGAGATAGCTGTTCGGGAAGGCAAGTGGGAGGCGCTGAATCGGATCTCCTCCAAGATCATCGGGTACTCTGACCGGAGGATCCAGAATGTCTACCGAGAGGTTACCGAGCAGGCAGCCCTAGGCGACCCCTACTCTGTTGGGTGGCAGCGAATTGCCTATGCCGGTTGCTGTGCTTTCTGCCGTATGCTGGCGGGTCGCGGAGCAGTCTACAAGACTAATGCCTCGGCCTCCTTTGTCGTCGGTCGTGGTGTGGTTAGGAAGGTCAGGGGAAGGCCCAAGCAGCGAGGGCGAAAGGCTCGAGCGTGGGAGCGTCCCGACCACCGACAGATCCGAGAGCTCTATACTACCTACCACGACAATTGCCAGTGCAAGGTAATCCCTCGGTTCACCTTCAACGGTGCGGAGATGCCATTGCCTCCCCTGCTCCAGTTCATGCAGGACAAGTATCAGGCTGAATACTATACTGCCCGTAAGACCCTCACTGATCCGAAGCCTCTGAGGACGAGGCGAAAGTTTAAGCTCGAGGATATCCCTCACTCCTGGGGTGACCTTGATAAGATTAGAGATAAGAACTGGGACCGATTCGTCCGCGAACTGGACCAGTATGCCTGGGGTGTGGGTAGGAAGCCTCACGTCTATGACCTGCTCGGCATTACCAGATGGCAGCGCAAGGAGAAGGCCATTCCTCGGGTGCGGAAGGGCAATCCCACCCCCAACGGTCGAGAGATCCTCCGGGTTATGAGGAAGAACAATATGTCCGCGAGGCAGCGTCGGTTCATGCCGACGAAGCCTCACGACTACATGGTTGATCAGATCGCCTCCGCCTGGCCGGGATCGCCCTACATTCGACCTCAGCCGATGAGGGTTGAGGACTTCGTGACTGACTATGTGGGTCAGGCATGGAGAGGACTGAAGACCGAAGGTGGCATCTTCGCCCGTCGGAAGGGCAATCAGTACGTGGGGAGAGTGGTTAATAAACATGCCACCCGGACCCAGCGGAAGATCAATCGCAAGATTGACCAGGTGGAGTGGCTCCCTACCTGGGGAAAGAGCGGTGCCAAGGTAGTTGTCTCTGAGGGCAGGCGCAAAACCACACGCGCTGTGCGTTATAATGCGAAGCAAGGCCTGAAGTACGCGACCGGCCAGCAACCCTCCTGGAACGTCGAAGGACTAGTCCGCAGGGAGCTTGATGAATCGGTCCGATACCACGTCGGTTTGACTCGAAGGAGACTAAACCGCGAGGTGGATACCGTCGTAGGTGAGATCAGATCCGTAACCAAGCAGGGTGCCCGAGAACTTACCGCGCCTGTGTATGCAGTGCTCGATGAGGGCGGGAAACTCTACGGAGGTTGGGGATCACTCTTTACTGACCCAATCAAGCGAGGTATCAAGAATCAGGAACGCCGCACTGTTCGTTGGGTCAACAGACCCTTTAAGAGGCGTGCAACCCGTCTCAAGCGAGCATATGCAAAGGATGGCTCTATGTCTAGGGCTGTCCGTGCCCGAACGGGCTACCGATCCAACGAGTAGCACCCTGCTGCTCTATCCGAAGGGAACACCATGCCGACGATCGATGAAGTTATCAGCAAGCTGAAGGAGTCTGACGAGGAAGCCGCTGGTGTGGTTTCTAAGCTCCTCGACGCTCACGACAACTTCAAGACCCAGTCCCGCCGTTGGGAAGATCAGGCGAAGGCTAACAAGGATGACGCTGAGGCTTACCGTAACGGTAAGTCTAATGCTGAGGATCTCCAGAAGCAGCTTGACGAGCAGATCGAGAAGGTGGGTCAGCTCGAGAAGCAGGTTCAGGAGAAGGATTCCCAGATCACTGAGTACCAGCAGAAGGAAGATCGCATCGAGCTGCTTTCTGAGGTTGCTGGTGAGAAGGGGATCCCGTCTCACCTGTACAGCTATCTCCAGGGTAACACCAAGGAGGAGCTCGAGGCTTCGGCCGAGAAGCTCAAGCGGGACTTCAAGTTCGGGGAGGTCGATGGGTTCGGAAACGACCAGAAGCTCCCGAGCAAGGGCACGATCGACGACGGCAAGGCTCTTTACGAAGACTACCAGAAGAATTGAGGATAGGCAATGGCTATCACCTCTGAGCGCTTCGAGGGGACGCAGAACCGTAACTGGCTCTCGTCCATTCACGGCATCAGCACCGCTCCAACTTTCCACTGCACCATCGTGGGCACCGTCGATCAGGATACCCTGATCCCCTCGGGTTCGCCGGTCGTCCTGCACGTGGACGGCACTGCGGAGGTTGTCGCACCGGGCGGCACCGTGCCGGCTTTCGCGGCTGGCGACCAGCTGGGGCTGACGGTTTCTGACCGACTGCCCGATCTGGTGGACGAGGAGTTCGTCCTCAACGCGGCTACGCTCATGCACGGTCGCATCCGGTACAGCTTCCTGGGTGACGAGGCGAAGGCTGCGATTGACGCCGCCACGGCTACGGGTGAGGGCGCTGTCGGCGCTTCTCACGAGTTCGTCATCCACCGTCAGTGACCGTTTCAGCTACTGCTGAAGAAAAGGAGTAAGCCGACATGGCACTCAACACCAAGTACCTCAAGCCGGCGGAACTGACGGGCTTCATTCGTCAGGCCGTCCTCAACGACCCGACCGAGGGCTCGCTCTCTCGATTCCTCCCGAACACCAAGGTGTTCAACGTCCACTGCAAGTTCCGGATCGGCGAGAACGGGCTCCTGCCGGAGGCCGAGGCTCGTGACTGGGACGCGGAGCCCGAGGGCGCCGGTGGCCAGGCCTACGAGACGCGGCTCTTCCCGCTCGTGCCCCACTCGCGCCGGATCCCGGTCCTCGAGTCCGAGACCATCATCGCTGCTTCTCAGGGCGATGCTCAGGCTCGTCAGCTGGTCCTCGATACCACGAACTACGCTGCGTCTTCGATCCGCGATGCGGCCGAGCGCTTCCGTGGTCGTGTGATCGAGACCGGCCGTGCGACCATCACCCAGGACAACTACGCGATGGATGATGACTTCGGGCGCGATCCGGAGCTGACCTTCGCTCTGCCGAAGCTGCTCTCGGATGACTCCTCCGAGCTGCTCTCGTACCTGATCGACGCTGCCGATCTGTACGAGGACAAGAACACCGGTCGTCGTGCGAGCACCATGCTCGCCTCGACCAAGGTGGTTCGTGCGTTCCTTGAGCACAAGGACTTCCAGGTCCAGATCGTCAACGGCGTTCAGCGTCGGACGACCCTGGCGGATGTTAACGCCGTGCTGAGCGACTACGATCTCCCGCAGATCGAGCGCTACAACCACAAGACCGCCTCCGGGCGCGTCCTGTCGGATAACAAGGTCTACTTCCTGCCGGATGCCGGCACGAAGGAGCTCGGTGAGACCGTTTGGGGTATCACCAAGGCCTCGTTCAAGCCTGAGTTCGGCATTCCCGCCGGCGAGCAGCCCGGTCCCGTCGCTGCGGTGTGGGACATGGACGGTACCGCTGGGGCGACCATCGTGGATGCGGACTCCGCATTCCTGCCGGCGCTCAAGAACGCCAACCTCTCTGCCGCGATTACGGTGCTGTGATGCCTACGCTCAACCAGAATGTGCTCATCAACGGCAAGGTGATCCCGAAGGGTAAGAGCATCTCGGCGGCCAACGCCAAGAAGCTCGAGCTCGGCGATCACCTGTTCGACGCTGAGGTCAAGGCTCCGGCCAAGGCCGACGAGTCGTCCAAGGATGACAGCAAGTCGCCCAAGGATGACAACGAGTCGTCTAGCGACCAGGAGTGATCATGGACTGGGCCACGGATACAGATCTCACAAAGTCCTGGCTTCTCCGAAAGCCGATTCCCGGTGACACGGAGAGCAGGACGGTGTTGCTGAAGCGGGCTCAGAACAGGATCACCCGGGCATACCGTGAGGCCGGCCTTACCGCTGATCAGGCGATTATGGCCGGCCTCACTGATGCAGATACCATTAAGGCTGTCCAGGTAGAACTGGTCTCTAACTCCCTCAAGAACCCTTACGGGGCCACTCAGCTATCTGAGAACACTGGCCCCTTCGGTGGGTCAATGACCTTTTCCGAGGGGTTCCGCGGAGGCCTTTCCCTTACGGAGGACATGATTGCCGATCTCGGCATTCCCCTCTTCCCCACTTCTCGAAAGACGAGAAGCGTACAGACCTAGGAGCCGACATGGTGATGATCGTGGTAGAGCAGTACACCAAGCGAGACATCGAGGATCTTCCTCGAGATGCGAATGGTGACTTCATCTACCCCGAAGAGGGATCGTATGAGCGAGATGTCATCGCCGTAGCCCCTCAGATGACCAGTGTTGACGATGAGCCTAACCGGCGAATGGTCCTCACTGGCATCGAGATCTACGACGAGGTGGACTCGCCTATCCGACCCGACGACTTCATCATCTATGACGGGTCAAGGTTCCAAGTTGACGGGGACAATATCCCACACCAGGACAATCCTCACGCCGTGGGGCTTGGCATGGAAGGTAAGTTGATCCCAGCGAAACTTGTAAGGGGGTAAGGATGGCTAGGAATCGGATCAAGCTGGAGCCCGTACCGGGCCAGATGGAGAAGATCCTCAAGAGCCAGGAGCTGGTCAATCACCTGGGAACTATCGCGGCTGATATCCGAGATCGATGCGGTCCCGGCTTTGAGTCCGAGGCTCAGCTCGGTCGCAGGAAAGCACTCGCGATGGTGTGGCCAGATACCTGGGAAGCCAAGCGGGCTAATGCCCGTAGTCAGATTCTGCTTCGAGCAGTGGGACGGAGGATCGGCTAATGGCCAACTTCGTCTTTCCCGCTACAGCGGGAGAGGTGGGGAAGATCCTGGAGCGTGAGACTGGCTACATGGCCTTTACCCAGGTTCCTCGTACTCTTCCCGACCGCTTCATCAAGGTTGCCCGCCTCGGCGGGGATTACCTCAACCCCTTCACCGAATCCGTCAATATCTTTGTCGAGGTTTGGAATAAGAACAAGGTGGAAGCTGAGCAGACCGCCCAGCAGTGTCGAGGACTTGTCTTCGGGCTGAAGGGCTACCAGCTGGCTGGACACAAGATTCACAACATCGAAGGGGACGGGGGTATTAGCGATGAGCCGGACCCGCCCACTGCTACGCCCCGCTTCACATTTGCAGCCACACTCGTGATCAAAGGAAAGAGAGCATGAAGATCACTGCATCGGTCGATAGTCGGCTCGGGGATCGTACCCTCGAGCGCGGCAAGACCTACGACGTCAAGGAGCAGGAGGCCAAGCACCTTCTGCGAGCTGGCCTCGCTCGAAAGTCCGACAAGGCCCCTGAGACCGTCAAGGCCGCCGGTGGGAACACCACGGTGACGGACGCGGGCACGACCGCCCGAAAGGATGGCAAGCGATGAGCACTCCTATGCCCACCTCCAACACTTTCATCAATGAGGACAACGCCCGCTGGTTCGGCGGCACGATGGACTCGGTCTGGTGTGGTAAGCATGGCGCTGTCATGCCTGCCGGCATCGAGGTCCCCTCCGAGCACGAGAACATCGGCTGGCTCGGCTCCGACGGCATCACCAAGTCGCACAATGACGAGGTTGCCGAGTGGACCGGTCACCAGGGCGGTCGTACCATTCGGAAGAAGGTCACTTCTTCTGAGGATACGTTCCAGTTCCTCGCTGCTGAGACCACGCTGCTCACCATGGGGCTGCTCAACAACATCACTGAGCATGTCACCAAGAGTGACTCCACCGGTTCCGGCGAGTACCACTCCATGCGGGTCACTGGTACCAAGAAGTCGAATGACCGACGCTCTTGGATCATCGACCTGTGGGACGGCGAGCCCGGTCAGGACAGCACCATCTGGTACCGCTACCTCATCCCCTCGGGTGAGATCGGTGAGCGACCGGATGAGACGTTCAACACCGAGTCCGGTACCGAGTACGAGATGACGGTCACCATCTATGGTGACTACTTCATCCTCACGAACGACCCGGCCATGGCCCCTGAGGCCGAGGACTCTGAGGGGGAATGATCGGCCGCTACGCGGAGAAGTACGAGGGATCTTACTGACCGCGTAGCGGTAGAAGGAGTGTCATGGTTCGAGTAACCTACCGTGACTGGCTCCGCTCCATTCACAGTGTCACCCGGGCTACGACTCAGAGCCTGAAGTATTCAGGGCCTAAGGGCCTTGTTCCTTCGGGTACTCCTGTTGTCGTCAGCCCGGGTGGCTCTGGTGTGGTAGCTACCGCCAGTACCGAGGTCGCAGAAGGTGACCAGATCGGTCTGATCGTCAGTGATCGGGTAGCTACGGGGAGTACCCTCAATGCGGCTGTGCTGTTTCATGGCACGGTTAACTTTGACAAGCTCCCTGCTGCCGCTCAGGCACTGATCGATATGCACCGACCTGCCAAGCTCACGGTTATCAGGAAGGGCATCATTAGTCCGTATACCGAACGGTATACCTCTACCTACTGAGGAGTAAGGTTATGGCCGATTGGTCAGTCAATCTTCCCGAGCCCGCCACCGAGGGCTCCGACACGCACATCCCTGACCACAACACCATCGTTGAGGCCATCGATGAGCTCCGCACGGCTCACGATGAAATCGAGCTGACCCCCGGTCCCGAGGGCCCCGAGGGCCCCAAGGGTGATCCCGGTGCGGATGGCGCGCAGGGCCCCAAGGGTGCTCCTGGTCCCCAGGGGCTCCAGGGCCCGGCTGGCGCTGACGGCGCTAAGGGCGATAAGGGCGATAAGGGCGATCCTGGCGCGGATGGGGCCGACGGTTTCCCGTCCGAGGCGCAGTGGAACGACCTGGTTGCCCGCGTCGAAGCGCTCGAAACGCCCGAGGCCTGACAGCGGGGAGTGAAAGACCGGGCGGGGAGTTTCAGTCGGTGGGCTCCCCGCCCTTTCACACCGACTCACCGACAAGTAAGGAAAGACCATGGAGCAGAACCCCGGATTCGAAGCCGGTAACCGAAGCGCTGACGACGACACCCAGCAGGCTCTCAGCATCGATGAAAACGGCGCGATGCGCGATGATGCGCACGATGCGCCTGAGGCGCTTACAGGCGTCTCCAGCGCTCCCTCAGGACGCACTGCGGCGATTCCCGACGGCGCGAAGCGCCCTCAGGATCACCGAAAGCCTGCCAAGCGACGAATCACCGTCAACGGTCTGGACCTGACCGTCGATCTGGTGCGTCTGCAGGACGACTGGGAGCTCATGGAGCTCATGGCTGAGATGGAGGGCTCCGGGGACGAGGAGAACCTTCCACTGGTCATCAAGCTGGTCAAGTCCGTGCTTGGCGATCAGTACACCATGGTCAAGAAGCACTGCACGGTTGATGGTCGAGTGTCCACTGAGAAGATGATGGAGATCATCCAGCACATCTTCGAGGAGGTCGGTGAGCTGGGGGAATAAACCTCCTTCTCACGTTCGTGGCTCACTTCCCAATCCAGCTTGACTTCCGCCTCAAAGCCCACTTCGGGTTTGGCGTGGGTCAGATGTGGAGCGGGGAGGTCACCATACTCGAAGCTGCATCTGCCCTAACGCTTGTGCCCGACGGTGATCCTCTATGGAAAACCCTAGGCGGGCCGAGGTCACTAAGTTCGGTTGACCTCATGAGAATTCAGCTGTCTTATCAGTTGGCTGGTCTCCAGTACCAGAATACTGACGGCAAGGGTAAGAAGCCCGAACCTGAGAAGCCGCCGCCCATCACCATTGTTGAACGCCGGAAACGGGCGGAACACCGGGATCGCATGAGGAGCAGGTCCAGGAAGCGACAGAGACTTTCTCAGGACCAGATCCTTGACTACTACCGAAAGCAAGCAGAGGTAGACAAAAATGGCAAGTAGCACACCCATTTACAAGGCCTACGTGGGGATCATTCCCACAGCTAAGGGATTTGGTAAGAATCTCGAGGGTGAGCTGTCTAATGCCAACCTGCAGGGAGCGGCCAATCGGGTAGGTGACTCGGCTGGCCGCTCCCTCGGGTCTCGTATTACGAGCGCCTTCAAGAGAACCCTCAAGATCGGCGCGGTCATTACCGCAGCCGTCGGTGCGGCGGCAATTGGCGGGGGTATCTCTCGCCAGCTGAATATTGAGGATGCTCAGAAGAAGCTCCAGGCCCTCGGTCACGATACCAAGAATATTGAGACCATCATGACCTCCGCCCTTGACTCGGTTAAGGGTACGGCTTATGGGCTGGACTCCGCGGCTACGCAGGCGGCCGGTGCGGTTGCAGCCGGAGTTAAGCCTGGCAAGGAACTGACCAGCTACCTTAAGCTGACTGCTGATGCGGCCACCATTGCTGGCGTCTCGATGGATGAGATGGGCTTTGTGATGAACAAGGTCCAGACCAGTCAGCAGGCTTACACTGAAGACCTCAACATGCTGGCTGATCGTGGTATCCCGATCTTCCAGTGGCTTCAGGAAGAGTATGGCGTTACCGCCGAAGAGCTCAAGAAGATGGTGTCGAATGGCGAAGTCGATGCCCAGACCTACTTCAAGGTCATCGAAGAGAACATTGGCGGGGCAGCTCTCAAGTCGGGTGAAACCACCCGCGGAGCATTCAAGAACATGCTCGCCGCATTGTCCCGTGTGGGTGTCTCTCTGACTGCCGGCTTCTTCCCCCTCATCCGTGAGGGGTTTGTGGGGATGACGGAGATCTTCGACGCCATCGGCCCAAAACTTGAAGAGATTTTCTCCCCTATGTGGGAGATCCTACAGCCTCTCTTCTCCTCCGCTATCAGTGAAATGTCGGGGGGCCTCTCCGATTGGATCACTAATCTTGAC
>Ga0079225_10002082_pt1 | contig 11426 bp, 12 predicted proteins | sample Poulit2012_FD_76344 | JGI IMG/M metagenome (GOLD analysis project Ga0079225, IMG submission 76344) | Agricultural soil microbial communities from Georgia to study Nitrogen management - Poultry litter 2012 | ecosystem: Environmental > Terrestrial > Soil > Agricultural land | place: USA: Georgia...
CCGCGGCGACGACACCCCCGGTGCGGGGCAGCTCGTGGAACCGGCCCACCCCGGTGACGGCGTGCCGGCGCGGGTCGGCAAGCGCGGCGGCGACCCGCGCGACCCAGTCGACGGACGGGAGGGCGTCGGCGTCGAGGCGGGCGATGATCTCCCCGGCCGCGGCGTCGTACCCGGTTGCGGCGGCCATCGGGATCCCCACCCGCGGCTCGGTGACGACGCGTGCGCCGTGCCTGCGGGCGACCTCCGCGGTGCCGTCCGTCGAGCCGTTGTCGACGACGACGACCTCCAGCGGCCGCCGGGTCTGCCGGGCCAGCGCCCGCAGGCAGCGCTCGAGGGCGGGGGCGTCGTTGCGGGCGGGGACGACCACGCTGACGCTCACCGTGCCCACCTCGCCACCAGCGCGCCGGCGACGGCGGAGCCCGCGGTGCCGGCGGCGAGGTCACCGACGGTGTCGCCGTAGGCCACGTAGATCGACTCGTCGACGAAGGTGCGGCCGGCCCACTCGGCGACCTCCCACACGACGGCGAGGACGGCACCGGCGCCGGCGGTGGTCACCGCGACCCCGGTCCGGCCCCGCCGGTGGCGCGGGTCGGCGAGGAGCCCGGCGCGCAGCAGCACGACGCCGACGGCGGCGGCGAGGAGGCCGGTGACGACGATGTGCGCGGGCACGTCCACCCAGGGGACCGTCTCGTACGTCCCGGTGACGCTCGCGGCGGCGGCGAGCAGGAGGGCCGCGCCGAGCAGCGCCTGCAGCGTGCCGGGCAGGGCGAGCACCCGGGCCAGGGTGACGGCCCCCAGGACGAGCGCCGCGACGGCCCCGGCCACCACGTCCACCGTGAGGGCGAGCGGCACGGCGAGCACGGCGAGGAGCGCCACGGCCTGCGCCGCCGTGCGCGCGGTGGGCGGCCCGGCGAGCAGGGCGGCGACCGGCGGGCGCCGGTGCGGGGTCAGCGGGTCCATGCGACGGCGATGAGCAGCTGGGTGAGGAGGAAGCCGGTGACGAAGTTGAGCCACAGGAAGCGGCGCCAGCCGGCGTTCGCGGTCTCGCACGCGGTGTCGGGCAGCGAGCGGTACGGCGCGACGCTCACCACGTACGGGACGACGAGCACCGCGGCCAGCGCCCCCGGCCACCCGGTGCCGAGCACGACGACCCCGGCGGCGAGGTACAGCACCATGGCGAGCCGCACCGTGCGGGCGGCGCCGAGCCAGGTGGCGACCGACCCGATCCCTGCCGCGCGGTCCGCCGCGACGTCCTGCACGGCGCCGAACGCCTGGGAGGCCATCCCCCAGAGGAAGAACGCGGCGAGGGCGGCGAGCGCGACGGGGGTGGCCTGCCCGCCCGCGAGCACGAGCCCGTAGACGGCGGGGCTGACGAAGTGGGTGCTCGACGTCATCGAGTCGAGCAGCGGGCGCTCCTTGAAGCGCAGCACGGGGACGGAGTAGGCGACGACGGCGGCGAGGCTGACGGCGAGCACGGCAGCGGCCGCGCCGCCGCCGAGGAGGAGCAGGACGAGGACGAAGGGGAGGTTGCCCAGCAGCGCCGCCCACACCGTCGTGCGGTGCCAGCGGCGGTCGAGCACGACCCCCTCGATGCCGCCCTTGCGCGGGTTGCGCAGGTCGGACTCGTAGTCGAAGACGTCGTTGAGCCCGTACATGAGGAGGTTGTAGGGAATGAGGAAGTACAGGCAGCCGACGACGAACCCGAGGTCCACCCCGCCCCCGGCGAGGAGGTAGGCCGCCCCGAACGGGTAGGCGGTGTTGACCCAGCTCACCGGCCGGGAGGAGCCGAGGAGCCGGCGCACGGCCGCCGTCGTCGTCGTTGTCGTCACGTGGCCCCACCCCGCTCCGGCTCGGCCGCGCCGCGGCGCCGGGGGCCGAGCAGCTCCCACAGCGCGGGCAGGAGGAGCACGGCGGCGGTGGGCCAGGCGAGGTCCTCGACGGGCGCGAGGAGCAGCCGCACGCCGGTGAGCTGGTCGTCGTCGTAGCGGAAGAGGTCGGCGACGATCATCAGGCTGTCGAAGACGACGGTAAGGAGGAGCAGGACGCCGAGGGTGAGCGCGGTGGCCGCCCACCACCGCCGTCCCGGCCGGCGCACCCGGGCCGCGACGACGGTGAGGACGACGGCGGGCAGGAGGAAGGCCGCGGCGAGTCCGAGGTAGCTCATCGCACGGCCTCCCGGGAGCGCAGCGCGGCCAGCGCCAGCCGGGCCAGGCCGTGGAGGACGAGGGTGAGGTAGCAGAGGAAGGTGACGAAGACGAGCTCCTCCAGCGGCAGCTCCGGGGCGAGCATGACGCCGGTCATCGCCGCGCTCTCGCCGCGGTGGTAGAAGCCGGCGGCGATCGCGGCGACGTCCCAGGCGAGGAAGAAGACCACCCCGACGGCGAGCACGAGACCGCCGCGCCGGGCGTCGGCCCACAGGACGAGCCGGAAGCGGCGGTCGAGGAGCCCCATGCACAGCAGCGCGCCGAGGAGGCAGCCGAGGTAGGCCGGCGCGGTCATCGTCCCGCCTCCAGCCCCACCTCGGCGCGCACCCGGTCGCGGAGGATCTCGGCGCTGATGAGGCACATCGGCAGCCCGACGCCGGGGATGGTGCCGGACCCGGCGTAGTAGAGGCCGGCCACTCGGCGCGAGGCGTTGGGGGCGCGGAGGAAGGCGCTCTGCCGCAGCGTGTGCGCGGGGCCGAGCAGGCTGCCGCGCCAGGCGTTGAGGTCGCCGGCGAAGTCGGCCGGGCCGATGGTGCGCCGGACGCGGACCCGCGCGCGCAGGTCGGGGATGCCGGCCCAGGCGGCGACCTGGTCGATCGCGGCGTCGGCGACCGCCTCGACGGCGGGGTCCCCCGCGCCGTCGACGCCGCCGTGCCCGAGGGCGGGGTCCGCCGGCACCGGGACGAGGACGAAGAGGTTCTCCTCGCCGCCGGGGGCGACGGTCGGGTCGGTGCGGGAGGGGGTGCACACGTACGCCGAGGCGGGGCGGGGCACCCGACCGGCGTGGATGTCGCGGAAGTTGGTCCGCCAGTCGCGGGTGAAGAAGAGCGAGTGGTGGGCGAGCTCGGGGACCCGGCCGCGCACACCGAGGAGGACTAGCACCCCGCCCGGTCCGGGGTCGCGGCGTCGCCACCACCGCGGGGAGTGGTCGCGCAGCGGGACGGGCAGCAGGGCGGTCTCGACATGGTGGAGGTCGGTGGCCCCGACGACGACGTCGGCCGCGACGTGCTCCTCGGCGCCGTCCGGGCGGCGCACCCGCACGCCGGTCACCCGCGCGCGGCGCCGGCCCGGTGCGGTGGTGACCGCGGTGACCTCGTGCCCCGTGCGCAGCGTGGCCCCGGCCTCCCGCGCCAGCGCGGCGACTGCCTCGACCAGCCGGGTGAAGCCGCCCTGCGGGTAGCGCACCCCGCCGGTGAGGTCGAGGGCGCTCATGAGGTGGTACATGCTCGGGGTACGGGCCGGGGAGGAGCCGAGGAAGACGGCTGGGTAGCCGAGCACCTGCCGCAGCCGGAGGTCGCGGAAGCGGGCGGCGATGTGCCGGTCGAGGGAGCGCAGGAGGAGCGGGGCGAGCCGGTGGGTCTGGCGCAGGACGTCACCGGCGGCGAGGTCGCGCCACGAGGTGAAGCTCGTGTAGAGGAACCGGCGCAGGGCGATGTCGTAGGTGCGGCGCGCGGAGGCGAGGTAGGTCCGCAGCCGGTCGCCGGCGCCGGGTTCGATGCGCTCGAAGGCGGCGACGTTGGCCTCCTCGTCGGCGGCGATGTCGAGCGGGTCGGGCCGGCCCTCGAAGAACACCCGGTAGCCGGGGTCGAGGGGGACGAGGTCCAGCGCATCCTCCGCGGTGGTGCCGAGCAGCCGGAAGAACCGGTCGAAGACCTCGGGCATGAGGTACCAGGAGGGGCCGGTGTCGAAGCGGAACCCCGCGGCGCTCCAGCTGCCGGCCCGTCCGCCGAGCTGCGGCCCCCGCTCGAGGAGCTCCACGCGGTAGCCGTCGCGGGCGAGCAGGGCCGCGCTCGCCAGCCCGGCGATCCCACCTCCGACGACCACCGCCACCGGGCGGGTGCGCTCGGTGGTGTCCCGGGCGGAGGTGAGCTGCGTCGTCACCTAGCGTCCTCCGGTGAGCACGGCCCGTGCGACGATGCGGGCCTTGACGTGGTCGGGCACGCGTACCCGGCGGCGACGGATCTCCGCCGCGGGGGTGGCGGCGAGGCGCCGGGACAGCTCGCGGAAGAGGTCGTGCGCCACCCGGACGGCGCGCCGGCTGCCGGGCGGGAGCTGGACCAGCGCCCGCTCCGCGGCGGCGAGGTCGGCGTCGATCGCGGCGAGGAGGGTGTCCCGGTGCGCGTCGCCGAAGGTGGCGGGGTCGAGCCCGGGGAAGTAGGTCCGCCCCAGGGCGTCGTGGTCCTCGGCGAGGTCGCGCAGGAAGTTGACCTTCTGGAACGCGGCGCCGAGGCGGACGGCGCCGGGGGCGAGCCGGGTGTAGGCGACGTCGTCACCGGCGACGAAGATCCGCAGGCACATGAGGCCCACCACCTCGGCCGAGCCGTGGACGTACTGCGCCAGGCTCGCGGCGTCGTGCCGGGAGACGGACAGGTCCGCGCGCATCGAGGCGAGGAAGGGGGCGATGAGGTCGCGGCCGATCCCGTACCGTCGTGCGGTGCGGGCGAAGGCGTGGACCACGAGGTTGGCGCTGCGTCCGGTGTGCAGGGCGCGGTAGACGTCCTCCTCCAGGGCGGTCAGGAGGCGGCCGCGGTCGTCGGCCGGCCACGTGGGGTCCGGTTCGTCGACGATCTCGTCGGCCACCCGGACGAGTGCGTAGACGTTGCGGACGTGCTCCCGCTCGGGCTCGGCGAGCAGCCGGCAGGCCCAGCCGAAGGACGTGGAGTAGGCGCGGATGACGACGGCGGCGCTCGCGCTGGCGACGGCGTCGTACCGCGAGGGCGCCACCGTGCGGCGGGCGGTGGGGCTCGTTGCCGGGACCGTGTCCGGGCTCGGGCCGGCGGCAGGCAGCGACGTCCTGCGGGACCGGTGGGGCGCCGCCGCACGACGGGCGATGAGGCTCATCGTCGGGCCTCCGTCCGGACCACAGTGGCGACCCATCGCTCCAGGACGCCGGAGACCGGCAGGTGCGCCACGCTCTGCCGGGCCAGCTCGGCGAGCTCGCGGACGTGGTCCTCGACCGCCCGGCGTGCCCCGCACTGCTCGAGGAGACCGCGGACCCGGGCGGCGGCGGCCTCGTCGACGTCGGCCGCGAGGTACGGGCGGATCTGCGGCCACAGGTCGGTCGTGCGGGCGTGGGCGATGAGCGGGGTGTGCTTGCCCTCGCGCAGGTCGGACAGGGTGCTCTTGCCGGTCACCGCCTCGTCGCCGAACATGCCGTCGAGGTCGTCCTGCAGCTGGTAGGCCAGGCCCACGTGGCCGGCGAAGCGGGCCAGCGCCCGCTCGTGCTCGGTGGCGGCGTCGGCGAGCACGGCCGCCAGGCGCAGCGGCAGCTCGAAGGAGTAGACGGCGGTCTTGTGCTGCTCCATCGTCAGCGTCTCGGCGACGTCGGCCGCCTCGCCCATGCTCAGCCGGACGTCGGTGAGCTCCCCGGCGGCGGTGATGTGGAGGGCCCGGTCGAGGTGGTCGAGCAGGCGGGCCACGGTCGCCGGGGGCGCCCCGCACAGCGCCAGCGTGCGGACCGCGCCGGCGAGCGCCAGGTCGCCGGCGAGGATCGCCGCCGTGCTGCCGTAGTGGCGGGCGCGGTCCTGCCGGTGTCCCGCCGCCCTGGCCCGCCCGGCGAAGGTGCCCGCCACGTTGGGCCGGCCGCGGCGCACGGTGTCCCCGTCGATGACGTCGTCGTGCACGACGAGGGCGGTGTGGAGCAGCTCGATCGCCGCGGCGACCTGTGCGGCGACCGGCAGGTCCCGCCCGCCCAGGGCGAGGTAGACGCTGTGGAAGAGGGCGGGGCGGAACCGTTTGCCGTCGGCGGCCGCGTCGCCGAGCGCCGCCCACAGCCGCCGGTGGTCCGGGGTGGTCAGCCGTGGGCGGGCGCCCGCGAAGAAGCCCGCGAGGGCGTCCTCGGTACCGGAGACCGCGTCCGGCACCTCGCGGGCGGGCGCACTCACGTCGGCGGCCCCTGGACGTGGCCACCGGCGACGAGCTGCGCGGCCTGGGCGACCATCCACGGGCTCAGCGCCCACGGCACCAGCTCGACCGCACGCAGGACGTCCTGGAGGTCGGCCCAGCGGTACTCGGCCACCTCCTCCGGGTTGGGCACGGGCTCCTGGTCGGTGGTGGCGAGGTGGACCGGGCAGATCTCGTGCTCGACGACACCGGAGGCGTCCACGGCGCGGTAGCGGAAGTCGGGCAGCACCCGGCGGACGTCGGAGACCTGGATCCCCAGCTCGTGCTCGGCGTGCCGGGCGATGGCCGCCGGGAGGTCCTCGCCGGGGCGCGGGTGGCCGCAGAAGGAGTTGGTCCACACCCCCGGCCAGGTCCGCTTGGACAGGGCCCGCCGGGTGACGAGGAGCCGGCCGTCGGGGCCGGTCACCCAGCAGGAGAAGGCGAGGTGGAGCGGGGTGTCATCGGTGTGCACGGTCGCTCGCGGGGCAGTGCCGACGGGCCTGCCGTCGTCCGCGAGCAGGATCACCTCGTCGCGCAGGTCGACGGTCATCGAACCTCCTGGGTCGTGGGGCGGTGGGTGCGGGGTGCCGGGGACCGGTCGGTGGCCGCAGCGCGTCGTCGACACGTCACCGTGGCGGCGACGACGACCGCGGCCGCGGTGGCCGCCGCCACCGCGGTGAGCGTGGACCGCGGCTGGCCCGTCGTACGGGCCACCGCGATCCACGCCACCCCCCACACGAGGGTAGCCGCAGGGGCGAGCCGCCCGCGGCCCACCACGGCGAGCCCCACCCCGACCACGGCCACCGCGACCAGGACGCCCACCGCCCACGCCTCCGGTCGCCCGCCCCCGGTGAAGCCGGCGGCGGCGAGCGCGGCGGACACGTTGGCGCAGGTCGCCACGCTCACCCAGCCGAGGTACAGGCCGAAGGTGCCGTCGGCCACCACCGCCTCCACGGCGCTGCGCGGCCGGCCCGCGAGCAGCCGGCGGAAGAGGAGGGCGAGGACGCCGAGGAGCGCGGCGATGACCACGACGCTCAGCCACAGCCGGCCGGCCTGCACGACGAGGATCCAGGCGGCGTTGAGGAGCAGGGAGGCGAGCGCGGGCCAGGCGACCCGGCGGTGGTCCTCCCGGTCCCACCACTGCCACAGCGTGTACCCGCCCAGGCCGACATAGATGACGCTCCACACGGAGAACGCACCGGAGCCGGGCGCGAGGTGGGTCGCGTCGGCGGCGAGCGCCCCGCCGGCGGCCTCGGCGATCGGCGTCCCACCGAACACCCCGACCCCGACCATCGAGCCGAGGACGCACGCGACGTAGCCGAGCGTGAGGACGACCTGCCTCGCCACCGGACGGCGGCCGGCCGTGGTCGTCGCGGTCATGTCGGTCCCCCTCGGCACGGTCAGTCCTGCGGCACTCGGCCGCGCCAGGGCCACCACACGGGGCGGCCGATGTCATGAACGATCCCAGGCAGGAGCAGGGTGCGCACGACGAAGGTGTCGATGAGCACCCCGACGGCGACGATGAAGGCCAGCTGGACGAGGAAGAGCAGCGGGATGACGACGAGCGCGCTGAACGTCGCGGCGAGGACGAGCCCGGCGGAGGTGATGACGCCGCCGGTGACCGCCAGGCCGCGGCGGATCCCCTCCCGGGTGCCGTGGGCCAGGGACTCCTCCCGGACCCGGGTCATGAGGAAGATCGAGTAGTCGATGCTCAGCGCGACGAGGAAGACGAAACCGTAGAGGGGCACCGAGGCGTCCGCGCCGGGGAAGTCGAGGACGTGGTTGAACACGATCGCCGACAGGCCCATCGTCGCGGCGAAGGACAGCACGTTGACCGCGAGGATGACCAGCGGCGCGACGATCGCCCGCAGCAGGATGACGAGCATGACGAAGATCGCGGCGAGGACGAGCGGGATGATGGTCCGCAGGTCCTGGGCGGCGGTCTCCTGGGTGTCGAGCCGTTCGGCAGCGGCGCCGCCGACGAGGGAGTCGGGGTCCACCTCGTGTGCGGCGGCGCGGATGTCACCGGCGGTGACGGTGGCCTCCTGGCTCTCCGCCGGGGCGGTGGTCGAGGCCTCGAGCTGGACGCGTCCGTCGATGACGACGGGCTGCTCGGACTCGTCGGTGACGGGCCGGGCGCTGTCGACGCCGTCCACGGCGAGGACGGCCTCGAGCACGTCGTCGGCGTGGTCCTCGCCGGTGATGATGACGACGGGCTGCACCTGTCCGGCGTCGAAGTGGGCGGCGAGCACCTCCTCGCCGGCGACCGCCTCGACCTCGTCGAGGAACACCTCCGCCTCGCCGGTGCCCTCGGCCTGGAGCGTGGGCAGGAACGCGGCGAGGCCGAGGAGGACCACCGCCGTGGCCAGCCAGACCGGGCGCGGCCGGCGGGTGACGAAGCCCGCGATCCGCCCCCACAGGCCGCCGACCTGGTTCGTGTCGGCCGTCTCGGGTGCGTAGGCGGGCCGGCGAGGCCAGAACAGCGCGCGGGAGCGTCGGCCGGCGATGAGGAGGACGGCCGGGAGGAAGGTCAGGGCGGCGAGGACGGAGGCGGCGATGCCGATGGCACCGACCGGCCCGAGGCTGGCGTTGGAGCCGAGGTCGGACAGGAGGAGGCAGAGCAGGCCGACGATGACGGTGCCGGCGCTGGCGAGGATCGGCTCGAGGGAGGCGCGCCAGGCCACCCGCATCGCCTCCGCGGGCGTCTCGCGCAGGACGAGCTGCTCGCGGTAGCGCGCCACGACGAGGAGGCAGTAGTCGGTGGTGGCGCCGACCACGAGGATCGACAGGATGCCCTGGCTCTGCCCGTTGAGGAGCAGGGTGCCGTTCGCGGCGAGCGGCTTGACCACGAGGGCGGCGGCGCACAGCGCGAAGACGGCGGTGACGAGGACGGTGAAGGGCAGGATCGGCGAGCGGTAGACGACGACGAGGATGACGAGGACGACGACCAGCGCCACGGCGAGGAGCACGCCGTCGATGCCGCCGAAGGCGCCGACGAGGTCGGCGACGTAGCCCGCCGGACCGGTCACCCAGGCCGTGAGGTCCGCCCCGATGAGCTCCTCGTCGGCGAGCGTGCGCAGCTCGTCGACGACGACGGAGACCACGCGGTCCTCCCCCACGAGCTCGTTGGCCAGCTCCCCCGTGATCGCCACGGGCAGCAGCAGCGCCTGCCCGTCCTCGGCGGGGACGACCGGGACCGGGCCGTCGAGGACGTCGCCGACGACCTGGCCGTCCGGCAGCTCGCGCTCCACGGCCGCGGCCGCGAAGGCCTCGGCCGCCGCGACGTGCGCCGGGGTGAGCTCCCCGCCGCCGGTGGGCTCGAGGACGACGAGGGCCGGCAGCGGCTCCCCCTCGGTGAACTCGGCGGCGAGCTCACTCGCCCGCGTGGACTCCGCGCTCGCGGGGAGGAACGCCGCCTGGTCGTTCTCCTGGACCTGCGAGAGCGTCCCCTGGGCCATCCCCCCGAAGGCACCGGCGGCGAGCCACCCGGCGAGGACGAGGGCGAGGAGGAGGGCGCGCAGCACCGAGCCGCGGCGTGAGGCATCCTTGTGGGCCGGGCGGGTACGCCGCCCACCGTCAACACTAAGCACGCTTAGTAATATGGGGGACGCCCGGCAGACCCGCAACAGGAGGGCACCAGTGGAGCAACGGGACGCGGCGGCCTTCCCCCCGCCCGAGACGTGGCCCACCGGCCGCCTGCTCTCGGCGGCGGCGCGGCGGGTGGAACGGGCGTGGGACGCCTACCTCCAGCGATGGGGCCTCACCCACGCCTCGGTGCCCGTGCTCGTCGTGCTCGCCACCGGACCGCTCTCCCAGCGGGAGATCGCCGCCAAGATGCACGTGACCGAGCAGACCATCGGCCGGGTCATCCGCGGGCTGCAGGCCGGCGGCTACATCGCCCGGGAGCGCCACCCGCAGGACCGGCGGCGCCACGTCGTCTCGCTCACCGCCGAGGGACGCGGCGCACTCGCGGCGCTGGACCAGGCCCAGGCTGTCGAGTCGCTCATCGGCGACGCGCTCGACCCGGAGGAGACGGCGCAGCTGCGCGCCCTGCTCGTCCGCATGCTCACCGCACTGCCGCTCCCTGACGAGCGCGAGACCGTCTGAGCCATCGCCTACCATCCCTGCGATGGAGACCACAACGCCGATCTTCACCTACGGCGCCGGCCACGAGCCGCGCTACCGCGACCGGCCGGTGGCCGACCTCCTCGACCGCGACATCGAGTCGGTGTGGGGCCTGCTCGTCGACGGTGCCGAGTCCCCCGCCCTGCCCCCGGCCGAGCCCTTCCCCCTGCCCGTGCGCACCGGCGACACCCGGGTGGACGTGCAGAGCGCGATCACCCAGCTCGCCCCGGTGTGGGGCTTCCGTCCGCTGCTCGACATCTCCCCCGAGCGGGCCCGGGAGGACCTCGCCCGCGCCTCGGTGCTCACCATGTCCTTCGTCGCCCAGTCGGCCCGCGCCCCGGACCTCCCGGCGGTCCCACAGCACCAGGTCGAGCGCGGCGACTCGGTCGCCGCCCGCTTCCTCATCCGGTGGAGCGGGCAGGCCCAGCCCGACCACGTGCGCGCCCTCGACGCGTTCTGGACGGTGGTGGCCGAGCACGGCCCACAGATCCCCTCCACCCGGATCGCCCGCATCGCGGCGGAGACCGGCGCCGACGTGGGGGCCTGCCTGGCCGCCGCGATCTCCGGGGTGAGCGGCCCGCTCGCCGCCGGCTCGGTCGCCCGCGCCCGCCGGCTCGTCGTCTCGGTGCACGACGGGCTCGCCCCGGCCACCGCCGTCCGGGAGGACCTGCGCGAGCCCGTCCCGGTCTCCGGGGTCGCGCCGGCGGACCTCGCCCACCGGGTGTCGATGCTGCGCGACGTCTGCCACCGGCTCGAGGTCCGGCTCCTCGCCGCGGCGGACGCGCTCGAGGCCGCGGCCCGCGAGGTCGTCGAGGGCGAGGTGCCCGCCCGGCACGGCTTCGCGCTGTGGGCCGCCTGCCTGCTCGACCACCTCGGTTTCGAGCCGCGACTGTACAACGCGCTCATCGTGTGCGGCCGCACGGCGGGCTGGTCGGCCCACGTGCTGGAGGCGCAGCGCGAGCTGCACGCGCGCGCCGGCCACTGACCGGCCCGCGCGCGCGAGCCACCCCCACTGGCTCCTCCCGGTCGGCCGCGCTGCGGACGACCGCAACGCTCGGCGCGCGCACGGTGGGAGGATTCGGCCATGACGTCGACCGTGCAGATCCCCACCGACCTCCTGCCCGCCGACGGCCGCTTCGGGTGCGGCCCGAGCAAGGTCCGGCCGTCTCATGCCGCCGCGCTCGCCGCGGTGGCCGAGACGCTGCTCGGCACCTC
>Ga0079225_10002085_pt1 | contig 11412 bp, 10 predicted proteins | sample Poulit2012_FD_76344 | JGI IMG/M metagenome (GOLD analysis project Ga0079225, IMG submission 76344) | Agricultural soil microbial communities from Georgia to study Nitrogen management - Poultry litter 2012 | ecosystem: Environmental > Terrestrial > Soil > Agricultural land | place: USA: Georgia...
AATAAAACCAATGAGTGAAATGATACTAGCAAATATAAACGATACATTTACCCCGTGAATTGATCCTTGAACTCCCCCATATGAAATCGTGAACATCGCCATGACCGTTATTAACATCGCTGTTCCTATCGCACCTGACACTTGTCTAAATGTATTACTCATTGCGGTCCCGTGCGGGATTAATTCTTTAGGCAATTCATTTAATCCAGCTGTTGTTACAGGCATCATTACCATGGCAATTGACAACATTCGAATCGCATTGCCAACTGATAAATAAAGAAATGACGTTTCTTCGGTTAGTCCAGTAAACATTAAAGTCGTCACCGTCAGCAAAAAGAAACCGATAATGGTCAGCCATCTTGCCCCAAAACGATCGAACAGCCTACCTGTAATAGGATTCATGAAGCCCATAATAAGTGCTCCTGGTAACAAGACTAACCCCGAATGAAATGCAGAAAAGCCCAACATATTTTGCATATATAATGGTAAAATAACGGCTGTTCCAATCATCGACACAAACACAATCATGCTTAAACCCGTCGATAAAGCAAAAATTTTATATTTAAATACATTAAATTCAAGCATCGGTTGTTCAAGTTTTGTTTGTCGGCGGATAAATATCGTCAATGATAAAATCCCGATGATCAAAGACAAAACAACGTGCATACTTTGCCATCCTACATTTCCGGCAATACTAAATCCATATAAAATTCCTCCAAATCCTAATGTGGAAAATATAATCGATGGAATATCTACTTTAGGATTTGTTTGTTCCGTCACATTTTTTAATAAGAAATATGCAGCAATGACATTAACAACCGCAATTGGCAAAACAACAATAAAAACACTTTGCCATGGGAATTGATCAACGAGCCACCCCGATAAACTCGGCCCAATTGCTGGGGCAAACGAAATAACGAGTCCAAAAATCCCCATTGCTGTACCTCTTTTATTAACTGGGAAAATTAAAAACATAATCGTTTGCATTAGTGGCATCATAATTCCTGCACCAGATGCTTGCAAGATTCTTCCAATTAGCAGTGTTGTAAACCCCGGGGCAATAGCACAGGTTAAAGTTCCAATCGTAAACAAACTCATAGCTGTTAAAAATAATTTACGAGTCGTAAATCGTTCAATTAAAAAAGCCGTCACTGGAATCATAATCCCATTAACTAGCATAAATACGGACTGCAACCATTGCACCGTACTTTCTGTAATTTGTAAATCATTCATAATTGGTGGTAGAGCAGTACCTAATAAAGTTTGATTTAAAATCGTAATAAAAGCCCCCGATAGTAATACTGCAATTAAAGGGGCCATTTTCCTTAAGTTAAAACTAGAGTCTATTTCATTTGCAACCATGCAAAACCTACTCTCACATACTTCTAAATAATTTTTGCCAATGCAAGTATTTTACCATAGCTGAAGAGGATAAAAAAGCATCTCGTTCCAATCGTATTTTATTACCTCCCTATTTCAAATAAAACAAAAACACTTGAAACGAATAGTAAATACCGTCTCAAGCATTTAAAAAAACTTCATATATTAACTTCTTAATCTTCCCTTCCTTCTTCCTCATCTGCTTCATTTTCAAGCAACTTTTCTATATCTTCCTCTTCACTCATTTCGGTTAACAAATCACCGATTGGAGTTTGTACTCTTGGTTGATCATGAACAACATCCATCACATACATATGATAAACAGCTTCAGAGGCCCCAATAAATAACATGGCGACTAATGCCGGGAGCAAAACTGTCGTTCCTTGTACAACTAACCCACCTAATACCGCATACATAATAAAAAATCCACCTGCATCAGCAAATCCAGCTAAAGCTTGACTGATTCGTGGCAAAATAAAAACATCACCAATGAACGAAACAGCTGTCACAACAATTGACATCAACAGCAATCGAGAAATTGTTGCCCCAGCAAAAATACCATAAATACCAAATGTAAACACACTAATAAATACAAATTTAATGACAAAAGCTTTTAAAATATTCATCTTTCCAAACACCTCTCTTTTCAGAATAGTGTTTGAAAAGAAAATATATTTATACATCCCGGTTATTTTTTCATGATGAAATGGAGATGTCGCCCCGCTTGTTTATCCTGTCGGTATGAAAAGCCACCATCATCTGTAAATGTACATACATTATCAAATGTAACATTTTCTTCAGAAATCCCCACTAACTCGCATTGTTTTTTTATAACCATTTGATTGTTAATAAAAAATTTATGTTGTTCCGAATCATAATTAATCCATCCATCAGCATAATTCAATGAAGCAAACTGTCGCTCAACATCTTCATCCACTGCAAATTTTTGTTGACTTAGACACGCTCCAAGATGTACATGAAACTTTGTCGGATCATTTTTGTCCGCTTCAATTAAATGATTGAATACTTTCCGTGCTATTTCACTTACCGTTCCTTTCCACCCCGAATGAATGACACCAACAACCCCACTCTGTTCATTGTAAAAAAATATCGGAACGCAATCCGCTGTAAAACAGCATAAAACTATATTCGATTCATATGTATATAACGCATCTGTATCCGGTATCGCTGTTTCCATCGTAAGTGATCCACGACCTTTATCATCCTTAGTCACTTCATAAAAATGATCACTATGGGTTTGTTCTGAACAAACAAAATCACTTAACTTCATTCCCAATAAATTAGCTAAACGTTTCCGATTCTCGATCACATTTTCAACATTTCCCCCGACATGTAAAGCCATATTATTTTGTTCAGGTAAATGCTTTCCACTCCAAGTCGAACCGGCAACAATGTTACTATTTTTAAAATAGTAAGACAGTTTCATATTCATCACCTTTTATAAAATTTAATGTGACAATCGGTACTTTTTTATATCCCTATATAAATGATGAAGTAACCCCAAGAAGGTCAGTAACCAAACTAAACCGGCGATACATACCATGACATACGTAATAACAGATAAAAATGGTAACTGTAAGGCTTTGGACAACTGGAAAGTCCCCGTCGTATACATCGCAAGCGGGAAAGCCATCGCCCACAATTGTGGCTCATATGTTAATGGAAATCGGTGCACAACATGTCGCCAAATCATTAAAATAAATAATAATGGTATCCACCATGTCCCCGTAATCCAGAAAAATAATGTAAAACCTTTTAAAAATGGAGTAATCTCTATTAATAACGACAATTGCTCAGCATGCAAAATTAACGTCGAACCAGCTAAAGTTGTAATCGCAACCGCTCCCATGTTTATCCAATAAGGTGGAGTTAATGCGGAAAATTCCAATTTTAAAAAAGTAAATCGATAAAATATCAGTGTAATAATGTTTAAATATAACATGCATCCGAGAAAATACATACATAACGTAAAGAACAACACAATATCATGCCCTATCACAATATAAGGTGATAACAATGTACCTAAAATAGATAATGATTGTGTCGCAACAGCCGCAATTAACCATGCTCCGTTAATCCCTTCAGCCAAATTTGGTTTGATAGCCCTAATCGTTACTGACGTAAAAAAAGTATACATAATAATAATCCACAATATAATACCTAATATCCATAAACCAAGGGCAATAGGGACATTTCCCGTCACAGTAATGATTTGACTACCGAACACACAAGTTCCCGCAATAAGCGTAAAAAAACCTGGTCCTTTTTCATGACTTGTAATATCTGTTAGTAAATCTGGAAAATAAAAAGTAATCCGAGTAAACGTTAATAACCATAACGTCACATAAGCAACAATATTAACGACCAATAAAATTTTTGCAATGACGACCATCCCTAATAAATATGTACCAATTGACAATGCACCAGATGTCATCACAATGGCAAAATATGCCGGAAATAAAGTTTGGGCTTTAAACTTAAAATACCCCATCAATTCACCCCTGTTACCTCTAATAATTAAAATAGGCACCTTATATAGTAAATCTGATAACATTTGATATACCATAAATCATATCACTTTTACATTAAAAATTCGATGACATTATTAGTTTTTTCACCTGATTTAACATATAACATTAAATTGTTGTTGTTTATCTGAATATTTTTAACTATAATATTTAAAAGAGTAACAGAAATAAATAGAAAATAAAACTAGGGAGTATGAGATGGAGACGACTTTACGTTTTAGGGAAAAAGTGTCTTACACTAGTAGTCTGTTTGGACAAAATTTAATTTACAGTTTCATGGCCATGTACATTATGTTCTTTTTCACTGATTTATTAGGAATTTCAGCTATGGCTGCAACGATCATAGTCGTTGTTGCAAGTTTGTGGGATGCAATAAATGATCCACTTATGGGGATGATTACTGATAAAACACGAACTAAATGGGGGAAATTTCGACCATATTTAATCTTTACCCCAATATTTTTATTTATAACAACTGTTCTTTGTTATGTTCAATTTAATTTTGGTACGACGACTACTATTGTCGTAGCGGCGATTAGCTACACCCTTTGGGGAATGACCTATACAATCATTGATATCCCTATTTGGGCAATATCCGCTGTTGTGTCAAAAAAATCATCCGAAAAAAATACGATGGTTACGTTAGGGAAAATAGGTAGTATCATCGGTACAGCTGTCGTTACTGTTGGTAGCATTCTCATCATCAATGCATTCGGTGGCGAACGTACCGCTTCAGCCTACACAATCACTGTCATCATTATTGCAGCTATTGCTTGTTTATCAATTGTGCTCGCTGGATTAACGATGCGCGAAAGAATCCAACAGGATAAAGTAACCGTTCCAATGAGAAAAAACATTAAAACGATTACTCAAAACAAACCGCTTATTTTACTTTTAATCTCTATTTTTCTATTAAATCTTGTGAACGCTATTCGACAAGGAGCACAAATGTATTTCGTTGTTTATGTTTGGGGAGATTCTAATTTACTCACACTTGTAGGTGCTGCTCTCGTTATCGGTATGATTTCCGGGATGGCCTTTACACCAACTTTAATTAAAAGATTTGGTAATAAAAAGCTATTTATTTGGTCTTGTATTTATGGAGGAATTATTAGTATTATTCCTTTTTTTACCGGTAGTGAAAACATTCCGTTTACATTGACATTAATCGGTATTAGTTTCTTCTTCTCCGGGATTGTGATGATTGTTAGTACAACAATGCTTATCGATGCTGTAGATTATTCTGAATGGAAATTAGGTTTCCGTGGAGAAGGCATCATTTTCTCCGCAAATACGTTTATCGTTAAATTAAGTGGCACTGCATCACGTGGAGTTTTGGGGATTGGGCTCGTTTTAATGAATTACACTGAAGGGCAAGTAGCAACACAAACTTTAGTTACAGGATTCAACGCAATGATATTTCTCATTCCTAGTATTTTATTTTTTCTAACCATTTTGCCTTTAGTTTTTCATAAAGTAACTAACGATCAACAAAAAGCAATTCAACAAATGCTTATTGAAAAATATGAATAATCAATCATAGAGTTAAACAACACAAATACAAGCACCTTATGTTAGGATGCCTTTTTGTTATGTTTTTATGTAAATTTCACTTAAATATTCTTCTAATCATTCGTCTACGGGTTCTCCTCGTTGCCCGATGAACAACCCTTTGTCCAACCCGACCTTGACGAACAGCATTTACATCATTGGAAATTCTTAATGCTCTAAATAAAATTGATAGTAATCGCAATAGTTACACTCCTTTAAGCCTCTTTTTACTATATAATAGCAAATACTGTTAATTGGGGAAAGGCAAAATTCATATTTTTTACTTTAACATATTTTTCTTTTTAGTATCTTCATCATAAGTTAACACATCTTCAACTGGCTCATATGTATCCCCATATAATTTCTCATCTTCATATGTGTGAATATCTTCATAAATTTGCCTCATCTGCTCATAAATCTCTTCTTCCGATTTATCCATTGGAGACCAATACAATATTTCCAACTCCGTCTCCTCATTCGTAGCTAATGAACGCCTGTTGTAACCAATTGATCTTGCATGTGTAAAACCTTCTCGATGATAAAATCGTAATCTTTTTTCTGTATCTGTATCTTCATAATCAATCGGTTCTACTTCTAAAATAATTGGTTTATTGCGGGTTTTTAATTTATCCAACAACTTACTTCCTGTTCCTTGACCACGTGTTTTGGGGGAAACCCATAAATAGTCGATGAAAATAAAATGGTTAAATTCTGCATACATCATCACATGGATGTCACTTTCATCTTTATAGTAAACATCACCTTTTTCTTTCAACAGTAATTCCATATGTTCTTTTGATTTCATTTCCTCTATCGGGAAATACTTATTTAGCTTGTCATACCAATGCATTGTTCAACACCCTTTTATAATTTTTTCACTAAAATACACTATACCCTTAAATTAGTCTATCAACCATTAACTTATGCATTACCAAATAGGATGATACATAACAAAAAGACTTCAACAAACTATTTCTGTTTATTAAAGTCATTATCGTAAATTTTTAATTAAATATGAACTTCTATTTCAGAATTTTTCTTAAACTTTGCCACAGCATCATTCAATTTCTTATCAATCTTTTGTATTTCAATTGATTGCTTTAGTTCATCTTTTATTGAATCTAATCCTTGTATTTCATCTATTTGTTCTTTTAATTCATTGTACGTTTTTTCTATTTCTTCATCAGTTACGTCGACTTGAACGTATTGATTAATATATTCTCTCCTAGCTAATTCAAATTTCAACTGGCTTTCAATTGCTTCATCGGCATCATTAAACTGTTCACGCATTTTTTCATAACCAACATTATTTACTTTTTTTATTTCTTTTAATTTTTCCACAACTTGTTCATCACTGATGACAATCTCTCTTTGTTCTGCTAACTGTATAAACAATTCTTTATTTATAATTGAGTCAATCGTTAATGCCTTTAATTCATCGGCATCTACCTTCTCTCCCGCACTCGAACCGAGAGCTAACTTTTTAATTTGTAAATACATCTGATTATATGTACTTCCAATCGCTTCATTTCCATTTATTGTCACAACGATTTTATCTGCTGGAAGTCTCTCTTCATCAGTCATCACGATTTCTTCTAAGTCATTTTCGGCCTCTTGAGAATCATCTTTACTACAAGCGACTATCATTAGTAGAACAATCAATACAATAAATGTCCATGTCCATCTTCGCATATATGTTGCTCCCTTTATCACATCATATATTTAATCAAACGTTTAATTATTATCCATTATTGCAGTTAAAGCCTTCTCCGGCATTTCTTTTTCTTCTACAAATTCATAGTCAACAACTTTTTCTTTTTTTACGTGCAATTTAATAAAAGGATGTGAAAAGTCTTTTGTTTCTATGATAAAAGACTGCTCATTCATTTCTCCATTTTCATTAAATACATCCATTGTCAATCTCACTGTCTCAAACTGTTTAGGTATAGCAGATTCATCAACTATCCCATATTCATACGTCGTTTTTGCTCCTAGTCCTTTTTGAATAACCAATAAACTAGCTACCCCAATTAATAATATAATTAACAAAGAGATAATAACCTTTTTCATGATGTCCTCCTTTGAAAACCAAAATCATATAAAATTCATCTTATAAAAATACTAATTTACAATGAAAAAATTATAGTTTTATCGTACCATTTTAATTGAAATTATTCACCTTTCAAATCAATAAGATAAAAGATGATAAATTTGTCTTTTTGATATGGTTATCATAAATTTAAAACACAAACCATTTAAGTTGATTTGTGTCATTTAAAAATTATATTAATTATTGCTTAAATATACTGCGAATTAATTTACATTCCCATACTTCCTGTTGCCCTACGACCAATTCTCCCAATACGACCACGAAGAATATATAAAACTTTAATGACCTTACAAAATATTGATGAACCTATTATATTTTTTGCTATTTTAAAATGGAATAAATCATCTGAAGTTTAATATATGAGGAATAGAAAAAGTAGATTTACAATACCTTTTTAAAAATTAATAAATGCTCATAAACAATTGGTATGAAGTTATAATTTGTATATTTTTTATTTTCAATCAATGTATTTTGTTGTGCTTTTATAATATATCCTGTACAGTTACCACGATAACGTGCATCACCGTACGGACCCCTTACAGGATAAGACAATATACTTTTCATTGCATACCACCTTTTATTTTTTAATTATTCAACTAAAGAAAATATCCATTTAATCCAACCTATTACACTAGAGGCCCTTCTTTTATAAGTATCTTCTGAGTCTATATTATAAATATATGATTCTTTCATTAACTCAACGACCCTATTTTTATTTGGACGTCCATTATTTAACCAATCATTGAATACTTTATTAAAAACTTCATGTTCAAGAATATTTTTAATTAATAATAGTTTACGAGTTCTTAAATCACTATTAAATACTTTTTCTCCTTCTTCAGTTAAAATATAGTACGGTTGTCTATTTGATTCATATCTTCGTTCGACTAGACCCAAATATCTCAAAGCGTCTGTGTAATAGTTTGTTTGTCTAACATCAAAAGCATATTTCTCAGTTACCTTATCCCTTGTAAATTTATCATTTTCATTTAACAATTCACCTAAATTTATGACACGTTCAAAATTATCTGCCTGAGGAAATGCCACTTTTGGTTCTTCGGTAATTTTTTGTTTGGCAATTTCCGTTATTTCATCCAAAGTTATATCTGAAGTACTGAAAGTGTAATTTTTAGATTTAACTAGTTGGATACTATCGTATCTGTTCGGATCCTCAAATCTATATTCATTTAAATGAAATATTCCATTACTATAAACTAAATATACTGGTTTAATTGGTTTAGTTACACGACCCAACCATGTTTTAAATGGATAGTATAATTGTCTAACTAAAAAATCATCAGCAAGATTTCTCTTTGCTTCGATTAAGGATAAATAATTTACACCTTCTAGTCCTGAATCAATTTCTATTTGAGCGCCCGTCACATTAATCCGATGGAAATTTTTATTATCATTAAATATTTCAAAGGAAAATTGTCCAGACCCCATTCTTCCATCTATCGTTGGAGTTAAATTTTCATCTTCTAAGAAATCTTTGAATATACCTGATGCTAGTGCACAATTAATAGCAGCTGTTTCACTATTTATATTTTCAAAATCTAAGCTTTCTAAATTATCTGGCTTAACCATATAAGTGATGTTATCATTTGTCACTTTTAGAGAGTGATAAGTTTTCATTTTTGCAATGAAGTATTCACCTCTAGAAATTGGTAAAATGGATAGATTGTTTTCTTGAAAAACTACAGGCAAGTTAATATAGTGGTCAAATTTAGCCATTAGTCTAGATTCCCTAAATTGATTAATCTTTTTAGACTCAATACTGTAGCAGTTGTTTTGTTCAATACTATCTAAAATTTTATATTTGTCGATTAAGCATAACCAAGCTTTATCGTTTTTGGTTAGTATTGCATCTTTTGCTTTTATATACTTAGATTTAAGAAATCCTATAAGACCGCTATCATTAAGATCATATTGTATAGTCATAATTAGTCACCAATACCTCTCCTACTTCTCCCCTTTTTTGGGCATTAGAATTGACGGAACGTCTTGCATAAACAATATCAATATGATAATTACCATATAGATCCATGATAAATGGAGTACTAGAATTAGATAATAGGAACTTTATTCCTTGGTCGTTTAATTGATCACAATGTTCTTTTAGTCTAATTTGCTCTTCTTGGCCAAAACCCGTTTTACTATAACTTGTAAAATTTGAAGTTTCTGAGACTGGATCATATGGAGGGTCTAAGTAAACAAAACTATTAGAATCTAATCTATTCAAAATCATTGAATAATCCTCAGAATAAAATTCTATTTGTGAGTCATTGAAATACTTATTTAATTCTCTTAATAATTCTTTATTATTAAAATTAGGGTTTTTGTAACTTCCAAATGGTGTATTGAATTGTCCTTTACTATTTACCCGATACAGACCGTTATAACAAGTTTTGTTTAAATATAGTAATCGAGATGCTTTTTCCACATTAGATAGTTTCTTATATAAACCTTCATCACGATCCATTTTTCTAATTTCATAAAAATATTCTTTTTCATTTTTATGATTTGATAAATCAGAAATTAATTCTTCAACATTGTACTTGATCACTTTATATAAATTTATTAATTCTATATTCAAATCATTTATAATGGCTTTTTTAGGCTGTAATTCAAAAAATACTGCACCACCACCAACAAAAGGCTCAGCATAATATGAAAACGTATTTGGGATTCTTTTTACTATTTCCGGTAATAATTGCCTTTTACCACCAACCCATTTTACAATCGGACTGATACTTTTATTTTTAATCATGATAGTTCCTTTCTATTAAAAAATACTAACTTGTTCATATGTTAATTATACACTCTAATAAATTTATTCAAAATTATACTCTATTTTATTATCTTGTCAAAAGTGCATTATTTGAATTAAGTGAAAAATAATTAAAATTACAAGTTAGCTTTCTCTCAAATTATAAATTTAACCCTTAATTATTTTATAAAATTGAGAATTAATATATTATTTCAACCAAAAAGGTAGTTTTTATATCTTTTTTTCAAACTCAAATAAGTCGGTTAAAAAAATGAAAAAATACAAATGAAAGCTTCCTATCTACCATATTGTGTACAAATTTAAAAAACAAGTTAACTATAATTTTTATCAACTCACTTTACAACGAAAATCAAAAAAGACTGTCAGAAGTACCGTACCCTCTAACAGTCTATCAATTTAATTTAAACTTTCCTCAATTTCCTTTGCCATTTCGCTAACCGAAATTAATCCTCCACCAGATAAGTACCAGTAGTCCGGATTTAAATAGTAAATTCGATTGTTTTGATATGCCTTTGTTCTTTCTGTTAGTTTATTTTCAACAATTTGTTTTGCTGATGATTCTTCTCCTATCGCTGCACTTCTGTCAACGACATATAAAATATCGGGATCTTCTTTTTCTACATGTTCAAATGAGATGTTCATTCCGTGTGTTGACACTTCAATATTCTCGTCGATGGCAGGGATACCAAATACGTCATGAATAATGCCAAATCGTGATTTTGGTCCGTAAGCACTTATTTTATCATCATTGGCTAAAATTATTAAAGCCTCTTCCGCAGCTTCTTCAGCCTTTGTCTGCACTTGTTCAATCGTTTGTTCAATGTCTGCTAACTCATCTTTAATTTCTGATTCTTTTTCAAATATTTCTCCGATTACACCTAAATTTTCTTTAAATGAGTCCATGTAACGATTCGTATCAATACCAAGGTAAATCGTATCACCTAGTTCTTGTAATTCATCATACATTTCAGATTGTCTTCCTGAAATAATAATTAGGTCGGGATCGATTTGTGCTATTTTTTCAAAATCTG
>Ga0079225_10002089_pt1 | contig 11409 bp, 15 predicted proteins | sample Poulit2012_FD_76344 | JGI IMG/M metagenome (GOLD analysis project Ga0079225, IMG submission 76344) | Agricultural soil microbial communities from Georgia to study Nitrogen management - Poultry litter 2012 | ecosystem: Environmental > Terrestrial > Soil > Agricultural land | place: USA: Georgia...
CTCTTTAGACTTATGTGAAACGTTATTTTTTTTGTTGTTGCGATTTTTGGTTTTGCTTTTTTACTTTTTGCACATCCGTTTCCGAGGCAAATTCTGTACTATATTGTTGTTGCTGATTTTGTTGAGCAGCTTTTTGGTTTTGCTTCTTCACCTCTTCAATATTTGTACCAGAAGCACTTTGTTTACGATGATTTGACATTAATATCACCTCCGCAGTTATTAAGTTCTCCATATTTACAAATCTTATCCATTTATTGAGTGAAAATTGAACTTTTAAATAACTACGCATGATAGGTGAAGTAATCTTTATAAAAATTCCATCATTTTTAAATGTGATACTGGGAAAGGATATGTGTCAAGTTCTGTCAAAGGGATTAATTGCAATCGTGGTTCATTGACTAAATCCTTTTCAAGGATCGCTTTATAAACAGTTAGATGCCAAATTAAATGGGAAAATGTATGTTTTAATGTCCCCTTTTTTTGTTGTCGTTTAATTTTTAATCCATACTCTGCAAACATATATTGTTCGATATGTTCAAAACCGATCTCATCTACAGGAACCATTGGGAATTGCCACAAATTAGCAAGCAACCCTTCGTCCGGCCGTTGTTCAATAATAATTTTTCCATCATTAGTCACAATAAGTAATGCAACATAAGCAATTTCTTTTTGTTTCGGTTGTTTGTTTCGAATTGGGAGTAATGTTTGTATACCTAATTTATAAGCTTCACAATGAGCTTTTACAGGGCATTGCTCGCATTTCGGCTGTCTTGGTATACAAATAAGCGCTCCTAGCTCCATAATACTTTGGTTAAAATCACCTGGATTTTCTTCGGGAATCGTTTCATAAACGTATCGTTCGAACAATTTACGCGTTTGATATCTCGTAACATCTTCATCGATATTTAATATCCTTGAATAAACACGCATAACATTACCATCAACGGCGGGCTGTCGCTCATTAAAAGCAATTGATAAAATTGCTCCTTTTGTATAGGGGCCGATACCTTTTAAGTTACTAAGCTTTTTAGCATCGTTTGGTAATTTCCCAGCATATGTCGTAGCGACTTCTTTAGCTGCTGTATGTAAATTTCGGGCTCGGGAATAATATCCTAATCCTTCCCATTCTTTTAAAACGAGCTGTTCATCAGCAGCTGCTAAATCATACACCGTAGGAAATTTTTCCATAAAACGCTCATAGTAAGGAATAACCGTTTTAACTTGTGTTTGTTGTAACATAACTTCAGAAACCCATATTTTATACGGATCATCGGTTTGTCGCCATGGTAAATGACGTTTATTTAAATGATACCAATTTAATAAATCTGCTTGAAAAGCATCAATGTCAACATATTGTAAAGAGTTGCTAGACATATATATCGCATCCTTATGTTATACTTATACTAATGAACTTTTAACACATTTCCGTTAAGGAGTTGTCAACAAGCTTATGGATACAGGAACCCATATTGCCATGGGTGTTGCACTTGGTGGGCTTGCAACATTAGATACTGCAGTCGCAAATGATCCGACACTTGCAACGGCTATTATGGCTGGTACAATTATTGGCTCACAAGCCCCCGATTTTGATACTATTTTAAAATTAAGAAATAATGCCACATATATCCGCCACCATCGTGGGTTTTCCCATTCGATTCCGGCAATATTTTTATGGGGCAGTGCAATTTCTTTATTAATATATTTAATCGTACCTGAGATTAGCTTTCTTTATTTATTGCTCTGGACGACGTTAGCAGTCATCCTTCATGTGTTTGTTGATCTGTTTAATGCTTATGGCACACAAGCTTTTAGACCTTTTTCACAAAAATGGGTTGCTTTAGGGCTCATAAATACATTTGATCCGTATATATTCTTTTTACATTTAGCAGGTATCGGAGCATGGATACTCGGAGCACACCCGGGGTACACATGGTTAGTTGTTTATATCGTTATTACTTTATATTATGTTAAAAGATATTTCGATCGTCAGGAAATTGTTAAGACGATTTATGAATATTTTCCAAAAACGACATCGATTACAACGTCACCAACAATTAAGCAAAACTTTTGGCGTGTTGCCATTACAACGGATGAATACTTTTATGTCGGTACCGTTGAAAATGGTCATATTCAAATTATCGATAGTTTTCGCAAAGTTCCCTTGCCGGAGACGAAAGCCTTCGCAACAGCAAAACGCGATAAAAACATTGCCGCCTTTTTAGCATTTTCGCCCGTTTATCGTTGGGAATTAGTTGAGAACAATGGATATACTGAAATTCGTTTCACTGATTTACGATATCGCTCAAAGGGATATTATCCTTTTGTCGCAATCGTACAAATGGATCAGCAATTAAACGTCATTAATTCTTATATAGGTTGGGTCTTTTCTGAAAAAACATTACAAACGAAATTACATTTTGGAGACTCATCGATTTAAAACAGCAGGTAAAATATCCTGCTGTTTTTATATTATTCACTATTCTTTTTTTCACCTAAAAGGGATATTGGTAAAGCTTCCTCTTCCTCATAGGTTTCACCAAGTAAATTTATTCGTTGACCCCAAGCAAAGACACCGTTAATATAATTAATTTTAAACGTATGACCCGGGTCCCCTCTTAATTCATATATTTCATTAGATTTAAAATCGTTCGGATTTAATGTATAAGCGAGGGCTACTTGCATTTTTCGTTCATAAATAGCAACTTCACTTGGATTTCCGAGTTGTTCGGCCTTGAGCGCCTTCTCTTTAAACTTAGCCGCTTCGGCACGTAATTGTTCGACAGATAAATCACTAAAACGATACCACTGTGTCATTGATAATCTCCTCTTTATTAAAAACTGTTATTCATTTTTTACCGTAAATAAGCAGCTATACGGTAAGTAACAACATCATATATTTTCTAATAATAACCTTCCTTTAAAGCTGCAACAGTCGATAATTATTTTATATGTTCCGATATAAAATTATTAATTTGTTCAAAGGAAAAACCTTGGCGATATAAGCTTTCTAAAACTTTTCGTTGTAATTCCTTACCGGTATAGTTCTTACGGTGTCTTTCTAAAAATCGTTCTCCATGCACTTTTATTGCTTGCTCTTCATCATGTTTTTCTTTCATAAGTAACTTACTTTCTTGAATGACTTCTTGAATAACATCGTCATAAAAGCCGTTACGGACAAGGGCTGCTTGTAATTTTTGTGTTTTTCTTTGTAAAGAATCTTTATTTTCTCGATTAATATGTCGTTTAGCAATTTTCATCGCTTGTTCAAATTGACTAGAAAATGTATATTGACCAACTGCTTCGGTCGCTATTCGTTCAGAAATTCCTTTTAATTTCATAAGCTCTTGTCTAACATAACGTGGACCCTTATTCGATTGTCGCATTCGCTCTCTTACGAATGCTTTAGCGAATTCTAAGTCATCAAGTAAACCCTCATCTTCTAAGCGAGTAATAATTTCATTAATATGTGTTTGTTCAACTTCTTTTCGTTGTAAATATTGGACCATTTCTAAACGTGAGCGCATGCGGTAGCTTAAATAATTAATCGCTAATTGATAGGATTTTTGGATCGTATCTTGTCGCTTTAACGTTTCGATAAGTGACTCGTTTAATCGCATGCCTTTATGTAAATGATATTTGACGAGTATATCTTCATCGACGCCAAAGCCAAACGATTCCACATTGTTATCCATAATAAATATATTGTAACGATTGCCACGTTTTTGTTTCGTAATACGAGAAATTTTCATCCTTCGCACACCTCACTTCATAGTTTAACATGAATTTTTTTTGATTCATACTATTGCATCTGCTAGCGGATATGTTTAGTTAATGATTAAACTGCTTGTTGATTATCCACATACTAAATGGGGGATGTAAACAATAATTAAAGGATTTTTGATTTTTAAAATATTTATTAAATGATAAAATATAAAAAAGGGTAACGTTGAGGGGGATAATTTGTGAAGATTAAATCCTTTATCTCATCTATTGTTTTACACTCATTTTTAGGTTACTTATGGTTATTGTTCATTAACCATCACGTTACTATTGTAAATAAAGGAAATATGAATTTCTTCGTTGGCGGATTAATATTAATAGTTGGAATGGCATTGTTCGGTAAAATTATTCAAAAGGTTGCTCGTAATTATAAACTTACACATCCTGTTAAACTAGCCGGAATTATTTCCTTTATCTTAATAATAACCATTCATGTCTTCATCATAGATTTAGTTTAAAATCTATCATAATAAAATCCTATAACAGCTTTTTAAAAATACTTACACTAAATGTATTCAATATCCGATATTTTTGCAATAATGTCACCTTTTCAGTTTTGTTAGACGATTATTATAAAGTATTTAATTCAATATTATACTTGAATAAACTAATACGAGGTGTGTTTATGAATAATGTATTAATTGCCGGTGGGACTGGCTTTATCGGACAGCATGTAACGGACACTTTAATCAAAAAAGGATATCATGTTTATATTAGTACACGTACGCCAAACAAACATCACTCGACTGAAAATATTACGTATGTAAATTCTAACGTTGCGGTAGCGGACTTGCCGAGAATTTATGCCGTCATTAATTTAGCCGGTGAATCATTGTTCGGTTATTGGACAAAAAACAAAAAGAAACGAATTTTACAAAGTCGTATACAATCTACGAAACGTATCGTTCAACTTATGGAGCAAATGGAGCAACGCCCTGAAGTATTTATTAACGCTTCAGCGATTGGGTTTTATGGTACAACGGATGAAGTTATTTTTACAGAAGAGACTACACAACATGGTGATGACTTTTTAGCTTCGGTCGTTAAGAAGTGGGAACAAACGGCAATAGGAGCCGAAAAGTTAAATATTCGAACAGTTTATGCAAGGCTTGGACTAGTACTTGGTAAACAAGGTTCTTTGCCATTGATGAGTTTACCAATAAAATTAGGTGTCGGTGGAAAGATTGGAAGTGGTGAACAATATATATCTTGGGTTCATATTGATGATGTTGTTAGAATGTTTCTTTTTGCTATTGAAAACAATATATCCGGTCCGGTAAATATAACTGCGCCAACACCCGAACAAAATAAATATTTCATTAAAACATTAGCTCAGACTTTAAGGCGGCCTGCTTTTTTTCCAACACCAAAATTGTTATTCGAAACAGTTTTAGGAGAAATGAGCCTATTAATAACAAAAGGGCAATACGTTCTTCCACAAAAAATGCTAGACTCAGGTTATCAATTTAAATATAAAACATTAAAGAAAGCATTAAAAAACATATTTAAATAACATGATATCCACAACTTTAAATTAAGTTGTGGATTGTTGTTTGTAAAGCCGATAACGACAACGTTCGTTATCAACAGCCCCTTGTGCATAAGACTGGGGTCTATATGTGAACAAAGTGGATAACGTTTATAAACGTTGTCAGCGTGCTGTTATTAATGTGGACAACTATGTGGGTAAAATAATTATTATTTTTTTGTTTATTTTTTTGATTTTTATGTTATAGTATATATATAACAGATGTCACAAGTAGAACAGCATTTTAAAAGGTGGTGACACTCTTTGTTTATTCAATTAGATTTTGAAACAGATCAACCAATTTATTTACAGTTAGTCGAACAAATTATTGCAGGAATTGCAAAAAAACAATTAACACCAGGTGAAAGATTGCCCTCTGTACGCAACTTAGCAGCTGACATTGGCATTAATATGCATACAGTTAATAAAGCTTATCAAGAACTTAGACAACGGGGTTTCATTCAAATCCATCGCCAACGTGGCGTTGTTGTAAATCCTGATGGACCACCACCAGCGGATGAAATATACATATTTGAATTAAAGGGAACATTACATCCACTTATCGCTGAAGCAGTAGCTCGACAGTTGTCACGGAAGGATTTTTTGCAATTATGTGATGAGATTTATACTACTTACAGTGGAGGTGACAAGAAAAATGACGACAGACTTAACAATTAGTTTCATACTTATTATTTTACTTCCTATATTTATCATAATGACCTTTATTCCTTATTGGACACGTAAGACGGAAAGTTTTGGAGTTTCTATACCAGAAGATGTATACGACGATAGAAACATTCAATCCTTACGTAAAAATTACACGTATCGTATGATCATCTTAAGTATTATTCATATAGTCGCTTTATTACTTTTATTTTTATTGACGGATATTACTGAACAAACTTTAATTATTGTTTATACGAGTTCAATTTTTATTTATTTAATTGTTAGCTTCTTTATTTATTTAACGTTTCATAGGCAAATGAAGCAGCTAAAGCAAGATGAAGGATGGTTTCAAAAGAGAAAACAACAAACATATATTCATATGAAATTTCGTGATCAAAAATTAACCGTATCTCATTTTCTCTTTATCATTCCATTTATTATTGCATTAATAACAATGGGTTGGACACTAATGAATTACGAATTTTTCCCAAGCAAAATACCAATGAATTATTCATTAACAGGTGAAGTAACGAATTGGGCGGAGAAATCTTATCGGACAGTTTTATTTTTACCATCAACACAAATTGTATTAACGATTATTTTCGTAGTCGTAAATATTGCCATTAGTCAAGCGAAACAACAAGTATCCTCGACTAATCCAGAGGAATCTTTACGAAGAGATGTTATTTTCCGACGTCGTTGGTCAATATTTTTATTTTTAGCGAGTATTGCCTTAACATTAATGTTTACCGTCGCCCAGTTGTCATTAGTTTATCAAATTCCTTCGTCCCTATTAATGGTCATTTTTATCGTTACTATCTTTAGCATTATTGGAGGCAGTGTTATTTTATCCATTACGACAGGGCAAGGCGGGAGTCGTATTAAATTCGCTTCATCTACACGGCACGATATTATCGATCGCGATGATGATGAACATTGGAAGCTTGGTCAATTTTATTTCAACAAAGATGACCCAGCACTCTTTGTTGAAAAACGTTTCGGTATTGGTTGGTCAATAAACCATGCACGACCTGCCGCATGGTTGCTCATCCTAGCTGTTATTGTCATTGCTGTAGGAATACCGGTTTTATTTAGTTTATAAAAATTAGGTGGTGAGTTAAATGTTTGAATCTCTCAGTGATATTAATTGGGGACTTATTGCCCCGCTTATTGGATTAGATGTTTTATTGAAGATAATTGGCCTAATTGCGTGGTTACGTCAGCGAAACGAAGGTGAAGTTAGTTGGTTATGGTTACCTGTTATATTGTTCGTTAGTTTACTCGGTCCAATTATTTATTTTATATTTGGAAGGAGAGAAACGTATTGAGCTTACTCACTGTAAAACATTTAAGTAAACGATATAACAAAACATATGCGGTTGAAAATGTGTCATTTACATTACAAGCGGGTAAATGTATCGCACTAATAGGGCCAAATGGCGCAGGAAAAACGACGATTTTAAGAATGCTTGCAGGAATGTTAAAGCAAACATCGGGTGAAATTTCCTTTTTAGAAGAAAATAACACAACCGACCGTCGAACACTTATTGGTTACCTACCGCAACATCCTGTTTTTCATGGTTGGATGACGGGTGAGGAGTTTTTAATATATAGTGGAAGACTTGCGTATCTTTCAAAACGTGAGGCGATGCAGCGCACGGAACGTTTATTAAAACAAGTCGGTATATATGATGCTAGAAAAAGACGGATTCACCAATACTCCGGTGGGATGAAACAACGTCTTGGCATTGCCCAAGCGATGATACATGAGCCTAAATTACTTATGTTAGATGAACCTGTTTCAGCATTAGACCCGCTCGGGCGCCGTGAAGTTTTAACATTAATGGATGAGTTGAAGCGGAAAATGACAATTCTTTTTTCGACACACATTTTATCTGATGCCGATGAAATAAGCGATGAATTGTTGCTGCTTCATAAAGGTAAAGTTGTTGAAAGTGGCTCCTTGGAAAACTTACGGGAAAAATATGAAACTACAGCAATTGAATTACAATTTAACGGTTCCACTGAACAGTATTTACCTGCAATTGAAAAACTCCAAACTGTTGAGACAGTTTCAGTTAAGCGACAAACGATACATTTAATCGTCAATGATATTGTCACGGCACGTCAGCAATTGTTGTCGCTTATTCATAAAAACAAGTGGCCCTTAATGAATTTTTCAATTAATCGAGCATCCTTAGAAGATATGTTTATGAAGGTGGTGCGCTAAATGCAATGGGTAACATTATTACAAAAGGAACTTCTCGAAAACTGGCGCAATTATAAATGGCTTTGGGTACCAATCGTTATTACTATTTTAACGATTATGGATCCAATCACAAATTATTTTTTACCGGAAATTATTGAGTCTGTTGGAAATTTACCCGAAGGTGCAATCATCGAATTGCCAACTCCAACAACAAATGAAGCGGTGATGATGGGTTTAGAACAACTTGGCACCCTTGGAATTCTTATCATCGTACTGATCGCCATGGGGACAATCGCTAATGAACGAAAAAGCGGGGTTACAGAACTCATTTTAACAAAACCAGTCCGTTATACTTACTATATTTCCGCTAAATGGGTATCTTGGAATTTACTCGTTTGGGGTTCATTGCTTATCGCTTTTGTTATCAATTGGTATTATATTCAAATTTTATACGGTGATGTATCTATAAGTTTAATGTTAAAAATAGTCTTTTTTTATGGTCTTTGGTTATCCTTTGTTATGACTGTAACTATATTTTACAATACCTTATTTACGTCCCAAGGCCTCGTCGCCTTTCTATCATTAAGTACAGTCATATTATTACATGTTTTCTCAGCAATTTTCATCAACCGCTTTTCATGGTTACCAAATAACATATCGGAACACATATATTTACTCATCGAAACAGGTTCAATTCCAACTGAACTAGTAACGACATCCCTTGTAACAGTAAGTCTAATCATCGGATTACTTTTACTATCAATCGTGCAATTAAGGGGACAGTATACTTAATTTACAAAAAAGCCGGTCTGAATTGACCAGCTTTTTTTAACGAACACTCGTAACCGTAGCTTTTCTTAAAAACAACCATGTTATTACATAAATAGCTATTGATACGACACCTACTTTAACGAATAAGAGTAAATCAAAATTCGAATAAATATACATAAAAAAGTCAATTAACCAACCACGGAACATTCCAAACATACTCATTAGAAATAACAAACCAATAAACGAACCGCTTATAAGCAAACCATAACGGTAATTGATTAAACCGATTAAGAAAGATGTAACAAACAAAAATAAACAAACAGTTATATCGATAAACAATCTTTCATACCATGTATCATTTAAAAGGGTTGCCAAATGGATAAATGAAAAAATATCCATATCAAGCCATCTAGCAAGTGGTAGTAGAGATTCTTGAATAATGATTGTAATAAGTGAAAATATAGTAGCTAACGATGTAAAAAAGAGTGCAAAGCTGATGAAAATATTTTTTCTTGTCGCCCCGATTTTTATAACAAATGGCAACCAGTTTTTTACAATATAATAACCATAAACACTAAAGTATATATAAACAGGTCCCGACAGCAATAGCATAAAAACCCCGTCAGTATCCCTTAATAAATAGCTAGCAATAAAAGATATTAGAATAGTCGATAATAAAATTGACCAAAAGATAATCAATGAATGACGCATATTTGTCAAATAAAAATAGACTAATCCTTTGATTTGTTTATTCAATTTAAGCACCTTCCTTCTCTGTTAAATGAATCATTAACTCTTGAATCGGCACACCTTCAACGGATAGCCCGGCTTGTTTTGCTACTTCTTGATCGCTATAAACATAAGCTAACATCATTCCTGCGAGTTTCTCTTGATGGATCAAACGTTTGTTTGTGATAAACTTTTCGACCGCACTTACAGGACCTGAAACAGCACATATTTGTTCACGTAGACTTTCGGTATTTTCCTGTAAAATAAGTTCTCCATCTCGTAAAATTAAAACTTCTTCAAATAAGAGACTTACCTCATCAATTAAATGAGTTGAAAAAATAATCATCCGTTCCTCTTTTTCATATTCTTCAACTAAAATATTGTAAAACTTCTTTCGTGCAGCAGCATCAAGACCGATGTACGGTTCATCAAAAATCGTAATTGGTGCTTTACTTGCTAGACCAACAATAATACTGACAGCTGATTCCATACCTTTTGATAGTGCCTTTATTTTTAAGTTAGCATTTAACTCATATTGTTTAGCAAGTTCGTAAGCTAAATCCATATCCCAATTCGGATAAAAGTATGAATAAATTTTAAAGACATTTTTAATTTTTAATTCTTTATCAAAATTATTACCTTCTTTAATTAAACAAATTGAGCTCATCAATTGTTCATTGTCAAAGGGTTGCTTACCGTTTACGGAAATAGTGCCTCTCGTCGGTAAAATATTTCCCGCTAAAATATCCATAAAAGTTGTTTTCCCTGCACCGTTTCTACCAAGTAAACCGTATATTTTAGGTTCATTTAGGGAAAATGAAACATTTTTTAATGCATCCTTATCTTTGTATTTTTTCGTTAAATTTTCTACTTTAATTTTCATTTTAATCACTCCTCATTACTTTCATGAAGCATTTTTATAAGCTGTTCTGTAGAAATGTTCAATTTTCGCGCTTCTTTTTTTAACGGTAAAATATACTCTGCAAAAAAATGTTTTTGTCGCTTTTCAACGAGTTGTTGTCGTGCACCTTCTTTAACAAACATGCCAACGCCCCTTCGTTTCATTAATATGTCCTCAGCAACTAATTCATTGACTCCTTTAGCAGCTGTTGCTGGGTTAATGTTGTAAAATTTAGCAAACTCATTCGTTGAAGGCACTCTCTCCCCTTCCTTAATCGCTTCTTTAATAATCGAATCCTCAATATAACTTTTAATTTGCATATAGATCGGTAACCCATCACTTAATTGATATTTCATAAACATCACCTTGATTAGTTCATTGGTTAGTTACTTATGTAATTAACCCTATAACATAAGATTGAAATTGTCAATACTTTTCCATAAAAAAAGAACGGCTAATTACGCCATTCTTTTTATCGTCTCTTTTATATAATTATGTTTCGTCTGTTAATGTCCCTGTATTAATAATTGGCTGTGCACCTTGGTCGGCAACTATCGCTACGAGTAAATTATTTACCATTGTTGCTCGCTTCGCATCATCAAGGTCGACAATACTTTCTTTTTCTAATCGCTCAATCGCATCTTCAACAATGCCTACCGCCCCATCAACAATTAAACGACGGGCAGCAATAATTGCGCTTGCTTGTTGTCTTTGCAACATCGCTTGGGCAATTTCTGTTGAATATGCTAAATGAGTGAGACGAGCTTCAATCACTTCAACACCGGCAACTTTTAATCGTTCTTGTAATTCAACCGTTAATTGTTC
>Ga0079225_10002090_pt1 | contig 11408 bp, 7 predicted proteins | sample Poulit2012_FD_76344 | JGI IMG/M metagenome (GOLD analysis project Ga0079225, IMG submission 76344) | Agricultural soil microbial communities from Georgia to study Nitrogen management - Poultry litter 2012 | ecosystem: Environmental > Terrestrial > Soil > Agricultural land | place: USA: Georgia...
CCTTTCCAATCCAATTGTGGTATTGAAACCATAAAGTGGCCGCTTTGGCCAGGTTATGCTTCCATAGGTAAGCAGAATTGGCCGCAGGCCAAATAGCAAAATCCAATCGAAATAACCCCCTCTCAGCACCTATTCACAGCAACCCAAACCTGCACCTGCGATAGCGCCTGCACGCATTACCTCGCCTCTCTTGCCCCCACTATTCTGCCGTGAAATATAAATTACGCGCGATTACGCATGGTTTGCGTAATTACGCATAAGGCGCGTAACTCCGCGTAATTTAGAAAAACTTCAGTCCATTTATAAAAATCAGCCCTGCATAATTCAATTTCAACTCACAAAATGCTAGGCAAATAACAAAGTCGTGGTATGCTCCTCTGTCGCTTCAACCTACGATTAGCCAGAGGCACAAACATGATCCGCTGCCACCTCGCCCGCATGATGGGGGAGCACAAGATGCGTATTGCCGACGTTGCCAGAGAAACGGGGTTAAGCCGCGCAACGGTGACACTGCTCTATAAAGAAACGGCCCAGAAAGTGGATTTGGAAGCCATTGAAAAACTGTGCCTGCTGTTTGAGTGTCGGGTAGGCGACTTGCTTGAGCTTCAAAGCGTATTAAAAACACAGGAAAACTCATCCCATGGAAAGGAAGGCCGGGATGCAGATAACTAATCATCAAGCAAAATACTACGCTCACGAACTCACCATTCGTCACGCCGCTGGTGGCGTCGATAGCCTCTCGCAGTCATTATTTGATGCCAGTGTCGACCTGAATCCTCACCAGATCAACGCGGCGCTATTTGCACTCAACAACCCTTTAAGCCAGGGCGTTGTATTGGCCGATGAAGTGGGCTTGGGTAAAACCATCGAAGCGGGTCTGGTCATTTCTCAATACTGGGCAGAGCGCCGTAGAAAGCTGCTGATTATCTGTCCGGCCTCCTTACGCAGGCAATGGGCGCAGGAATTGGCGGACAAGTTCAATCTGCCATCGCAGATTCTGGATTCAAAGACCTGGAAGAATTTACAAAAAGAAGGCGTTTACAACCCGCTGGCTGATAAGCGGGTCATCATCATGTCCTACCACTACGCTGCCCGCCTCGAAGAACAGTTGCTGATCGAGCCCTGGGATCTAGTGGTTATTGATGAAGCGCATAAGCTTCGCAATGCGCACCGCACCAGTAATCGCATGGGGCAATTACTGCGCAGAGCATTAGCCGGGCGTAAAAAGCTGCTGCTAACAGCTACCCCATTGCAAAACTCGCTGATGGAGCTGTACGGTCTCTCAACCTTGATTGATGAGCAACTTTTTGGTGACGAACGTTCTTTCCGACAGAGCTATATTCAGGGTCATAGCTCCGTCGCCGAGTTGAAAGGCAGGCTCAAAGGGTTTGTTCACCGCACCCTGCGGCGCGATGTGCTGGAATGTGTGCGCTACACCCAGCGCCAAACATTAACAGTACCTTTCACCCCGACAGCACAAGAAGAAGACCTCTACAACGGCATATCCGCCTTGCTGGAACGAGATGAAAGCTATGCTCTGCCTCGCAATCAGCGCCATCTTACGGGGCTTATACTTCGCAAGCTGTTAGCTTCCAGCTCCCACGCAGTACTCAATACGCTGGAAACCATCTTAAAGCGCCTTGAGTCATTGAAAGAAGATACCCAGAGCGATATTGATGTTGTCGCAACCTTGGTGGATGACGATGATCTTGAGCAGGAGTATCTGGAAGAAATCGATGAGCTTGAAGCTAACGACGCAGATATCGATCTTGAATTGCTCGAAGACGAAATCAACGAAATCAGGCTCTACATTGGCAAAGCCAGAGCCATTGAAACCGACAGCAAAGCCACCGCGCTTCTTACGGCGTTGAATCAAGGCTTCGACAAAATGGAAGCCATGGGTGCGCCAAGAAAAGTGATTATCTTCACTGAATCCAAACGCACGCAAGAATATCTAACCCGTTTTCTGTCTGCTAATGGCTACCAAAATAAAATCGTTACCTTCAGCGGTTCAAACAATCATCCTCAAGCTACAGAAGTGTATCAACGCTGGCTGGCAGAAAACCAAGACAGCGACAAGATCAGTGGCTCGCCCCAGGTAGACCGGCGTACCGCGCTGATCGACCACTTCAAACACCATGCTGAAGTCATGATTGCGACCGAAGCGGCGGCAGAGGGTGTAAACCTCCAATTCTGCTCACTGCTGATCAACTACGATCTACCGTGGAATCCGCAAAGGGTCGAGCAGCGTATTGGCCGTTGCCATCGTTACGGTCAGAAGTTTGATGTTGTCGTCATCAACTTCCTGAATAACTCCAATCAGGCCGATCAACGAGTGCTTGAGCTGCTCACTGAAAAGTTTCACCTGTTCGATGGTGTGTTTGGTGCATCCGATGAAGTGCTGGGCAGCATTGAATCCGGCGTCGACTTTGAAAAACGTATTCAGACTATTTACGAAACCTGCCGCAAGCCAGAAGAAATTGACGCAGCCTTTAAACAGCTGCAACAAGAGCTAGAGGCAGACATTAACGAAAAGATGAAAGAAACCCGGCAGCTCCTGCTGGAAAACTTCGATGAAGATATTCATGACCTGCTCAAGCTACGGTTGGATGCCGCCGAACAACGCCTCGATAAAGTGGGCCGATGGTTCTGGGCATTGACTCAGCACGAATTGCAAAGTCTTGCCGCTTTTAATGAAGCCAATCACAGTTTTGAACTAAAGGCGTCGATTCCACAGGTTCCATCTGGGCTGTATCAGCTGCACAAACGCGGTTCAGCGCAACAATCGGACAATGAATTAGCCCATGCGCACCGCTACCGATTGTCTGCCCCTCTGGGCGAATGGGTGGTACAGCAGGCCATCAGTCGAGAGTTGCCCCCAACTGAACTGCTGTTCGACTATTCATCGCATACCGCCAAAGTATCCGTCATTGAGAATCTGGTAGGTAAGTCTGGCGTTCTACGCTTGCAAAAGTTCAGCATTGAATCATTGGAGCGTAGTGAGGACTACCTGCTGTTTGCCGCTATGGACCAACAAGGGAATACCATACCAGCTGAAGTGGCTCAAAAGCTGATGCAATTACCCGCTTGTGAACGGCAAGCCAGTCAGCAAAACAACCGAATAGCGGAACCAACGGCCTCCGAAACAGCGCTTGAACGAATTCTGGAGTCAGAACGTAATCAGGTTGAAAAGTCTGTCAATGACCGGAACTTAAGCTTCTTTGAACAAGAAGTGAACAAGCTGGATGCCTGGGCCGATGACCTGAAAGAAGGGCTGGAAGCATCTATCAAGGAGCTCGACAAACAAATCAAAGAAGTACGCCGCGAAGCTAAGATCGCGGTCACACTGGAAGAAAAGCTGGCCCTGCAAAAGCAGCAGAAGAATCTGGAAAGCCAACGCAATAAAAGTCGCCGCGAGCTATTCGATAAGCAAGATGAAGTCGATGGACGACGTGAAGAGCTGATTGAATCCCTAGAAGGCAAGCTGAATAAGAAAACAACGGTAGAAACCCTGTTTACTGTGCAATGGAGTGTGAAGTGATCAAAGCAACTCCTATCTCTTTGTTTTTAAAGGACTATTTATGGAGTCAAGAAAACATCCAGGGGGCCTGCAGCACTCCAGACGACCTGCCTATGCTTGACTTCGGCTGTTTGGCCACTATAATTCGCTTCAACAATACCCCTCCCGCTTCTCTTCCTGCCTTCGGGCTAGAATGCAGCGCACCGCGAGGGGTTACTCGTTTCTGGGGGACTGAAAAATGAGTCCTGCTAACAGAAATCGAACATCAAGACGCCCAAACAAAGTTCCCTTTACTAAGCAACCCACCACCTTTGCCGACCAGGTTAGTGTGCTTAAGCAACGAGGCATGCTTATCCCTGATGAGCAAAAAGCGGCGTTCTATCTCTCCCAGCTTAACTACTACCGGTTTGCCGCCTATTGCCTCCCATTCGAGCAAGATCACGCTAGCCATCAATTCCAAGCAGGCACCGAATTCGAAGACGTATTCAACCTCTACGTATTTGACCGAGAGCTGCGCTTGCTGGTGCTGGATGCTATCGAGCGCTTTGAGGTGTCACTGCGTACTCAACTGGCCTACCACCTTAGCCATAATCATACGACGGCTCACCCGCACTTAAAGCCGCAGATATTTCACAACCCGGTTATCTATGGCGCATGTCTCAACAAGCTGGACAATGACATTAATCGGAGCCGCGAAGAGTTTATCAAACACCTTACCCAAAAGTACGAAGAGCTACAGCCACCCATCTGGGCCGTGGTTGAATTAATGACAATGGGACAATTATCGAAATGGTTCTCAAATATCGAGGCCAGAGCGGATCGACAAGCGATCAGCCGCATTTATGGACTGGACGAGAAAGTGATGACATCGTTTTGCGAGCACCTTTCGCTAGTGCGTAATCACGCAGCACATCATGCCAGATTGTGGAATCGTGATTTTACCAAAACCCCGATGCTGCCACGCCGGGGTGATCAGAAATTGATTAACAGTCTGTTCAACTTACCGGACACCGACAGGCGACTAAGAAAACTCTACAACACCTTCGTTCTGTTGACTTATCTAATGAATACCATCTGCGGAGAAAACCACTGGGCCATGAGACTCAAAGAACTCATTGATAGTCATCATGTTGATCCAGTCAAAATGGGCTTTCCAACGGATTGGCAACAAAAAGACATTTGGATATAAGGCATTACTACATGGCATTACAAGCTGCATTCTTGACGATTTTGAAAGAGCTCTTGAAGCACAGATTTGTCCCGCACTTACCTCCACTTTTAGGGGATGGGAACCCAGCAGATCGAGAAAATAAACAGATTTCCCGTGCATTTAGTGCCTTTGCACTACAGAAGCTATTCGATCTGGACACGATGACTGCAGCCAAGGCCGTAGTAGACGACTACAACGATAAAGGCATTGATGCTATTTATTACCACGACGACGAAAAAACCCTCTATCTGGTGCAAAGCAAGCTCAAGGCAAGTGAACAGTTCCAACTAGACGAGGCTCAGTCGTTCTTGAGTGGCATCGGCCTATTGATTGACAAAAATTTTGAACAGTTTAATCAGAATGTACAAAACATCCAGCAACAGATAGAAGATGCATTAGACGAGTGCGATCTTATCAAGCTCATAATCGCGTACTCAGGCGATGGCATATCAATTCAGGCCAAGAATGAAATCCAGCAAAAAGTTCAGTCACTGATTGATGACGGTGAAGAACAGCTGGTGCTTGAGCCCGTAATCTTCGGGCCAGAAGCCATTGAAGAAGCAATAAGGGCAGAAAATGCGACCAAGCCCATCAATGAGAAGATACAGGTTCACAAGTTCCGCACCACTAGCCAGCCTCGTTATTCGGTATTTGGCCTTGTAAAAGTCGAAGATCACATTGCGCTCCACAAAAAACATGGGCGCGCGTTGTATGAAAAGAATATCCGTTACTTTATCGGAGCTGGCCGCAGAGGCGTAAATACGGCCATTCGAGATACCCTGCTGAATGCACCACAGAACTTTATGCATTTAAACAACGGTATTACGTTGGTTGGCACACACGTAGAGGCCAAGTCCCGAGTCAGAGGCTCAAAGCTTAGCAAAAATATTGAGGTGCTCGGGCTATCCGTCGTCAATGGTGCGCAAACCATCTCTTCAGCAGCCCAGTTTTTAGAGCAAAACCCGGAAGCCGATATATCAAGCGCCCAGGTAATGGTTACCATCATCAATACCGGCAATGACGACTTTCATAAGCAGGTGACCAAAGCCCGCAACTTGCAGAACCCGGTCGATCTATCCAATTTCGCTGCGCTTGACGATAATCAGGAAAGGTTAAGGCAGGAAATGGCATTGTTCGGAGTCGATTACCAATACCGCCCACAGCGTCAAACCACCACCGGCATTCCCGTTGTCACCATTGATAATCTGGCAAAGGCATTAGCTTGCTTGCATAACGACATTCGTTTCCCTGCACGCTTGAAATCCGAACCCAGTCAATTTACCAACTCGGCCAGCGATTCTTATCAAGCCCTGTTCACACCAGAGCTAACCGGCCACAAAGCGCTGAATGCTCACACTGCATTTGAGGTTATCCATGAGTTGGTGACACGAGCGGAAAGGGGTTCTCCCAGCCCAGAGAAGTTGGTCTATCGTCATTGCGGCTATGCCATTGCCAGCATTTTGATCAAGCAACTGCGAAGCAAAATTGAGGGTAACGAGTTGCTGGATACAGATCATGTGAGACAGTGTTTGAGCGTGCCCTTTGATGAGGTTCGGCAACAGTTTGCCGATCAATACCCAGTGGTTGCTATGGGCTCGGCGCACCACGCGTTTTTCAAGCGTATTCCCGATACCGCCAAACTCATCAACAAAGTTTGGATTGAACATCAAGGCCTACAACAGGATGCTGCGGTGATTGCACTTCAGGGAAGGCTTTCGCCGGAAGATCCCTATAACCAGCGCTTGTTTAATGTGTTGAAGGATCGAGCCGCACAACTCTAGTTGCGCAAAAGGCACATACAAAGAATTTGAGAATTAAGTAAGAGACCACTATGAGCAAAACGAAACTTGAACTGACCTGGATAGGTAAAGACAAGCGTCCCAAGCTTGAACCCCGAATTCTTTTGGAAGACCCGGAGCTTTCCTATCACGCTAGTCACAAAGTGTCCGAAAACGACATTTTTGATAACAAGCTGATATTTGGCGATAACTTGCTCGCCCTGAAGGCATTGGAGCAAGAGTACACTGGAAAGATTAAGTGCATTTATATTGATCCGCCATATAACACTGGCAACGCATTTGAGCATTATGATGACGCGGTAGAGCACTCTCTTTGGCTTTCACTAATGAGAGACCGATTGATTATTTTGAGAAATTTACTTAAGGCTGACGGCTTTATTTGTTGCCACATTGATGATTCTGAAGGTCATTATTTAAAGGTATTAATGGATGAAGTGTTCGGACGTTCAAACTATCTGAGCACTATGTATGTGCAAGTGAGATATGCCGGCAAAACTCTTAAACAGGATATGAGCTTTCACAAACAAATTGAGCAAGTCCATGTATATCGTAAAGATTGAGGAGCAAAACCGAACCTTAACGTAAAGCAAAAATCGTTTGATAAGTTCAACTTCTACATTAAAGAAAAGGGAAAAGGACGGGAAATTGCTCTTGGCGGAAAGCGAGTTGTAATTTTCAATAAAGGTGACTATGAAATAATAAAAGGTGAGGGGTCAAAGGACGGCCTTAAGGAAATATGGGCTACAGGTTCGATATTAGACGGAAACTCTTCCGGCAGGTTTTTTCGCGATTACTTTAATGGAAGAGTTGAAGAAGATGGCCTGGGCGTATTGTATAAAGTATATGGAATTGGCGATGACAAATTTGACTATCGCTATTTTACGGGCCCACAAAGAGCTGGTGCGACAAAAGGTAAATACTTTCAAGGCGTTCCGCTAAAGCAACTAGAAGATGAGAATCTAGTTCAAACTACACCAATCGAAAACTTTTACGATTTAGCAGGCAGTTTCGGTAATTGCAGGCATGAAGGCGGCGTAGATTTTCGTAGTGGTAAAAAGCCTGAAAAACTAATTGAAATTGTTTTAAGGCATTTCTCCAATCCCGGCGATTTAGTATTGGATTCTTTTGGTGGGTCAGGCTCAACAGGCGCAGTAGCTCACAAAATGGGGCGACGCTGGATTATGGTTGAGCTGGGCGAGCATTGTCACACCCATATTATTCCCAGAATGAAGAAAGTCATTGATGGCGAAGACCAAGGCGGCATTTCAAAATCCGTGAACTGGCAAGGTGGCGGCGGCTTCCGCTACTACAAACTGGCCCCTTCCTTAATCGAATACGATCGCTTCGGTCAACCTGTTATCAATAAAGAATTCAATGCAGAAATGCTGGCAGAAGCTGTCTGCAAGTTAGAAGGCTTTACCTACGCGCCGTCAGACACGATTTGGTGGCAACACGGCTATTCCACGGAAACTGACTTTATCTATGTGACCACCCAAAACCTTTCAGTTGAGCAGCTGGAACAAATCAGCGAAGAGGTGGGTAGCGACAAAACGCTGCTGGTGATGTGTGGTGCGTTCCGCTGCAAGGCTGATCGTTTTGCCAATCTCACTATCAAAAAGCTGCCCAAGGCCGTGCTGAAGCATTGCGAGTGGGCGCACGATGATTACAGTTTGAATGTGCAGAATCTGCCGATGGCGGCACGTGATCCTGAACAAGAAGACCTGTTTTAAGTATTGGAGTAAGAAATGGATACCACAGCCATGAGCGCTAATAGAAAAAGAGTAATAAATAGCATTTCAGGTCGCTTGAGTTTACGTGCGCCGCAGCGGGAATCACTGGAAGCACTTGCCAAAGCCATTGACGCAACGGATGACAGACTGCTAGACCCAAAGCACGATGTACCTGCATTGCTGGAAACATTAAAAGCTGAATTTCCTACATTGGAAGATTTCGAGCGGGACTTTCCATCGCTCTGTTTTGCGCTGGCAACCGGTGTCGGTAAAACCCGCCTGATGGGTGCCTTTATCAGCTATTTGCATTTGGCACACGGAATCAAAAACTTTTTTGTATTGGCACCCAACCTGACTATCTATGAAAAGCTGATTGCCGATTTCAGCCCCGGTACACCCAAGTATGTATTCAAAGGCATTGCCGAGTTCGCAGCCTATCCACCCGAAGTGATTACCGGCGACAACTACGAACAACGCGGCGCACAGGTAATGGGTGATATTTTGGCCAATGTGCGAGTCAATGTGTTTAACATTTCCAAGATCAACTCCGAAGTTCGTGGCGGCAAAGCACCGCGTATCAAACGGTTGTCTGAATATCTGGGCGATAGTTACTTCAGCTACCTTTCAAGTCTGCCAGATCTAATTCTTATAATGGATGAATCCCACCGATACCGCGCCAGTGCAGGCGTAAAGGCTCTGAACGAACTTAACCCAATCTTGGGCCTTGAGTTAACCGCGACGCCGCAAGTTGAAGCGGGCAGCAAGACCATCCCTTTTAAAAATGTGGTAGTGGACTATCCCTTGGCCCGCGCCATGGAAGACGGGTTCGTTAAAGAACCCGCCGTAGTAACGCAACGCAACTTCGACCCTAGCAAGTACAGTAAAGAAGACCTGGAAGAGGTCAAGTTAAAAGATGGCATCCGTTTGCACGAAGCGACCAAGGTAGAACTGATCACCTACGCCCATGAGAATGATACCCGTATCGTGAAGCCCTTTATGCTTGTCATTGCGCGTGATACAACTCATGCGAAAGCCCTGAAAGAAAAACTCGAAGCGATATTTGACGGAAAATACGCAGGCAAAGTCATTCAGGTGGATAGCAGTAGCAAAGAAGAAGAAACCGTACAAGCGCTATTGAACGTCGAAAGTAGCGACGAGCCTACCGAGATCGTTATTCACGTAAATATGCTGAAGGAGGGCTGGGATGTGACCAACCTCTACACCATCGTTCCTCTGCGTGCCGCCAATGCCAAAACGCTGGTAGAGCAAACCATTGGTCGGGGCTTGCGTTTGCCTTACGGAAAACGCACTGGCGTGGAGCCAGTGGACCGTTTAAGCATTGTGGCTCACGATCGATTTCAGGATATTATCGATGAGGCGAACAAAGAAGATAGCGTACTAAGAAAGCTCAAATTCATCGAAGTAGATTTCGAAGAGGAGCAAGGAAAAGAGAACTTTCAAATCAGCTCTAATATAGAGTCTCAAATTTTTGGTGGTGACACCAAAGGTAGTGCTGGCACTACCTATAAACCTACAACACAAGAGAAACCGCTCTTTGTTTCTGAGCCAGAAAAGAAAGCTGCCAGCGCTGCGCTGGCTGTTATCAAGCAATATCAATCCAAACCTGAGCAAGCACCAACCAGTCAGGCTCTTCATTCGGAATCAGTACAAAAGCAGATTGTTGCAGCGGTAAAAGAGCACCTCACCCAAGGCCAGCAGTCGCTGTTAGAGGATGAAGAGCAGATTGATATTGCCGATGTGGTCGCCAAAACAACGGCGTTGGTTGTCGATAACACTATCGATATTCCACGCATTATCGTAACACCCAAAGGAACCGTAACCAGTGGCTACCATGCCTTTTCACTCGATGTGTCGGGCATCAAAGGTCTCAAACCACAAGAGCGTTCGCTGGTAAGCCAGAGCCTGCAAACCAATGAACAAACGGAGGTTGGTGAAGGGGATTCCGGCAACTATGAACCAATCAAAGAAAACTACATCCTCAAAAAGCTGTTCGACTACGACGATATCCCCTACGACGAGCATGCCGAGTTGTTGTATGACTTAGCAAAGCAAGCCGTTGAATGTTTGAGTGCCGTAAATGATGAAAAGGATGTGGAAAACATTCTTCAGAATCAAAGCGATGTTGTTGCCCGACTGATTCACGCCCAAATGGATAAGCACTTTTATGAAGAAGCGACCGAGTATGAGGTAGAGGTGCGCAGTGGTTTCACCACGCTGAAAGAGTGCTCCTACACGGCAGCACAAGGTCAAGATGTTAAAAGCTATCGCGATACCGTGACTGAAGTCAGCAAAATCAAGCAAATGCTTTTTGGCGGTTTCAAAAAATGCCTTTATCCGATACAGAAGTTCGATTCTGACACCGAACGACGTTTCGCTATTATCCTGGAGCGTGATGCGATCAAATGGTTTAAGCCAGCCAAAGGGCAGTTCAAAATGTACTACAAAAAGGGTACCGAACACCCAGAATATGTGCCCGACTTCATTGTCGAGACCAGTGATTACATTCTCATGGTTGAGACTAAGAGTGCTCAGCATAAAAACGAGAATGGCAATTGGAATGATGAAGTGTCAGAAAAAGCAAAATCAGGGGTTAAGTGGTGCGTTAACGCGTCTACCTACCTGAAAGCTAATGGCGGGAAGGAGTGGAAGTATCTTTTGATCCCTCATGACGAGGTAAAGGAAGCGAATACTTTGAATAGCTATATCAGTAAATTTGAGCGGGAATGACAAACACCCAGCCTGAACTCAATAGCGTTTCAGGCTGGGCTTTTCTCAAGTGATTCTCAAATGGGATAGCACATTCATTTCATTTGACAAGGTGCAAGTTAGGTTTCGCTTTTGGCGCGGTCGAGGCCTGCGATTTTCCATTGAGCGCATTAAGCATCAAACCAAAAGTAAGCTCGTCCAGCTCCTCCGGCTGGATGAGCAGTTCTCTCGCAACATCGGCTTTGGAAATGCCGTCCTCTCGCAAGCTAGCAAATACCTTTTTGAGCACTTGCGAAGTTTCAAAAGGTGACGGCTCCGGCTCATGATCCCGCCCTAGTTTGGCCAAATCAATGCATAGCGTTCGATAAGTCCAGTCGGTTGTCAGGTTGAGCGAGTGAAGCCGGTAGTTAAGTGCGGCAACA
>Ga0079225_10002091_pt1 | contig 11408 bp, 8 predicted proteins | sample Poulit2012_FD_76344 | JGI IMG/M metagenome (GOLD analysis project Ga0079225, IMG submission 76344) | Agricultural soil microbial communities from Georgia to study Nitrogen management - Poultry litter 2012 | ecosystem: Environmental > Terrestrial > Soil > Agricultural land | place: USA: Georgia...
ACTTCTTTTATTACAGCTTTCAACCTCTCTTCAAATTCTCCTTTATATTTTGCACCTGCAATTAATTGTCCCATATCTAAAGAAAATATCACTTTAGATTTTAAATTTTCTGGAACATCTCCTACAACAATTCTATGTGCCAATCCTTCTATAATAGCTGTTTTACCTACTCCTGGCTCACCAACTAAAATAGGATTATTCTTGGTTCTTCTGGATAAAATATGTAGTGTTCTTCTAATTTCCTCATCTCTACCAATAACAGGATCTAATTTATGATCAACTGCTAATTTATTTAAATTTTTGGCATATTTGGATAAAGAATTCACATTTAAATCAGCAGTTTGAGAATCAATGGTTGTACCTTTTTTAATTTCAAGAATTGCAGATTCTAATACTTTTTCTGTTAAACCACCATCTTTTAATATTCTTGAAGCATTTGATGAAGATCCTAAAAGTGCAAATAGAAAGTGCTCAGGACTAACGAATTCATCACCAAACTTTTTTAATGAAGCATTCGCTGCTAATAAAACATTATTAAAATCCCTACTGATATTCTGAGCTGGATCTCCACTTTGAATTTTTGGTAAAGAATCCAAAGCTTCCTTCATTTTTTGTTTTATAATATTAATATTGCCATTCGCTTTTTTAATTAATATATCCGTAACCCCCTCTTTATCATTTAACATTGCATGTAATAAATGAATAGGTTCAATTATAGGATTTTTATAATTATAAGCTAATTGCTGTGATTGTTGAATCAAAGACTGTGCTCTAACCGTTAAATTTGACATATTCATAATTATTCCTTTTTATCAGTATACCTACAAATAAAATACCATATAGGTTTAAACAGACAGATAGGCTTGTTTATTTTTCTAAGTTCAAATTATGACAGTACATAATATATTATATAAAACATTTTGACAATTCCCCTTTCAAATTGTCATAATATTTATCATTTTGACAGTCATTGTTTTTAAACATTATCATTAAGCTCCTCATTATCAAAATGTTCAGATTCAGGATCGGCTACATATTCAGGATGTTCTTCAACAAATTCTTTCCAATTTCTTCTTGCATCAAACTCTGCTAAATGCGTAGGTTCAATAGTATCTTGTCTGAATTCAATATATGCTCTAGAGAATTCAGCACCAATATATAAAATCAATGCTGAGAAATACACCCATACTAATAATATTATAATTGAACTTGCTGCCCCATATAAAGTAATAGTGTTATTACTACTCACGTATAATCCAATTCCATATTTTCCAAGCATAAACAATAGAGTAGTTAATATAGCACCTGGCCATATATATTTCCATTTAATTTTCACATCTGGTAATACACGGAAAATAAACCCAAATAGAACTGTTAAAACCAAGAATATCACCACCTGACTGATCCAACTAATCATTGAGACAGGAATAAAAGGTAATAGTTCTAATAATTGTTCTCCTAAAGCCGCTAGAATAGTGTTTATAAGTAAAGAAACTATCAAAATAAAACCCAAGCTTAGTATCATGAAAAAACTTAATAATCGATTTAAAATCAACTTAATAATACTTTTTTTAGCTTTTGATTTAACTCCCCAGATTAAATTTAAAGAACTCTGAATTTCAATAAAAACACCAGTTCCACCAATTATTAGTGCAATTGAGGAAATTAAAGCAGCCCATCCAGAATTTTCTTGTGCTTCTAATCCTTTTAAAATATTTTGTACCTGTAACGCAGTATCTGGACCAATTAAATCTTTTAACTCCATATAAATCTTACCCGAGATAGCATCTTGCCCATAAAAGGCTCCTCCAATAATTACTAATAATAACAGCATTGGAGGTAAAGAGAAAATAGTACTATAAGCCAAAGATCCACTTAGTTTCGTTGCATTATGTTCACTAAATCCTGCTATTGCATCCAATGCTATAGCTTTAATAGATTTAAATCCTTTAATTTTGCCTGCCATATTCTTGTATTTATAAGTCTTAAAAGTAGTTAATTATTCATATTTTGCTAAAAACTACTGTTTATTTTTTAATTTTAAATAAATAATTACTCGTTAAAATATGTCCATTAATTTTCCTTATTTAAAAGAATATAAAACGTACTTAATTTTTGAATTAAATCTAGCTAATACTTCGATTAACTCTTATATTAGTGATTTAAGTCAATATGCAAGATATTTACAGAAAAGTAATGATAAAAGTTTATTAGAAGTTAAAAATAAGGATATTAGGCTTTACCTAAAAAGTATCAATGCATTAAATTTTACTGCTAGTACCCAAGCGCGTATACTTTCTTCCTTACGTTCCTATTATAAATTTTTAGAAGAAGAAGAACTCATAGAAGAAGACCCTATGCTTTTCATCCAATTACCTAAGCAAGAAAAAAAAGTACCGGAAATATTGAGTTATGAAGAAATTGAAAACTTAATAAATTCCATAGATTTGAGTGAAAAAATGGGCCATCGAGACCGTGCATTATTGGAATTGATGTACAGTTCAGGTTTACGTGTATCTGAAGTATTAAACTTAAAAATGCAAGATTTATTTTTAGATTTAGAATATTTACAAGTTATTGGTAAAGGAAATAAACAAAGGTTAGTCCCAGTAAATACCGATGCTATACAACAATTAAAAAACTATATAAAATTTGTAAGATCTAAGCTGACTATACAAAAAGGCAAAGAGGATTTTGTATTTCTAAATCAAAGAGGCAATCAACTTTCTAGAATATGGGTATTTAAAATAGTAAAAAAAGCAGTTGAAGATGCTAATATCAAAAAATGCGTATCTCCACATACTTTTAGACACAGCTTTGCTAGTCATCTATTAGAAGGTGGTGCTGATTTACGTATTATTCAAGAACTATTAGGTCATGTAAGCATTAAGACAACGGAAATCTACTTACATTTACAAAAAAATCATTTGGCAGAAACCATACAGCAATTTCATCCTAGATATCGAAACAATTGAAAAAAGTAACTAATTTAAATTATGAGCAATTTTGATAAAAAAGAAAGCATATTAAAAAAGATCAAAAGTCAATTACAAGACAAAACATCCATGCCTTATCCTGAATTAGTTAAAAATAAAAAAGAGTATTTTAAAAATATTAAACCAGAAGAGCAATTAAATACCTTTAAACTAGCATTTGAAGCATTAGGAGGAATATTTTTTACCATTGATAATTACAAATCACTTGCAAGCTATTTAATTCAATTAAAAGAAGAAAACAATTGGAACAAAATAGTATGCGCACCAAAAGATATATTTCACTTTTTATTAGAAGAGAAGTTAGATTTTATTCGAGAGCCAACAAATGATTATTCTAGGGCAGATTCTGATGCAGTTATTACTATTTGTGAAGGAGCGGTTGCTAGAACAGGAAGTTTTTTATTTTCTAGTACTATGAATAAAGGTAGAACAAGCACTATTTTATATCCAAATCATATAGTAATTTTACAGAAAGGTCAAATTTATAATGATTTATCCCATGCTTTAGTATTTCTAGAAAACAAGTACAATAATAATATCCCAAGTATGTTAAATATTACAACTGGTTCTAGCAATAACTATAATAAAACGCATCCAAAATTACAAGGAAAATTAGGTCCACAACAATTGTTTTGTATCTATATTCAAAATTAATAAAATGAAAGTATTAGATTATAATTTACCAGAAAATAAAATAGCTAAACATCCTTTAAAGGATAGAAGTTCTTCAAAATTATTAATTTATAAAAATGCAAAAATTGAAGAAAGCAACTTCAAAAATCTTGCAAACTTCTTGCCTGCAAACAGTCATTTATTTATTAATAACACTAAAGTAATTCAAGCGAGAATAGCATTACAAAAATCCACAGGAGCTAAAATTGAGTTATTATTACTTGAACCATATAACCCATCAGGAAACCCTTACGAGACTTTACATTTTTCTGATTCTGTACTTTGGAAGGCAATGATAGGAGGCGCACAAAAATTTAAAGAAGGAACAATAATATCCAAGCAAATAGAAATTGACGGAAGAAGCTTTCCTGTATTTTTCGAAAGGATTCAAAATATTAATGATGTTTTTTTAATAAAAATTCATTGGGAAAACCCTAACCCAGAATACTATACTTTTATCGACATTTTATCTTATTTAGGAGAAACTCCTATTCCACCTTATTTAAATAGAAAAGAAGATAAAATTGATAAACTTCGCTATCAAACAATTTTCGCAAAAAAAGAAGGCTCAATAGCAGCACCAACTTCCTCTTTACATTATGATGAATTGGTATTTAACAAATTAGAAGAAAAAGGCATTCAAAAACATGCTTTAACTTTACATGTCGGAGCAGGAACATTTCTACCTATTAAAACCGAAAGAATTGAAGAGCATCTCATGCACTCTGAATGGATGGAATTAAATTTGGATATTCTTGAACAATTATTAAATATTCTAAAAAATGATGAAAAAATAATTGCTTCAGGAACGACCATGATGCGTTATTTAGAAAGTACTTATTGGTATGGAGTGTTTATTTTAAAAAAGAAACAAGACATAGACAAAATACAGCAATCTTTTATTGACAATAATAAATTAGCAGAAATAAGTGCAATAGAAAGCTTTGAAGCAATAATAGAATATTGGAAAGAAAAGAATAAGAATAAAAAAATGTTGCAAACATCCATATTTATTTATCCTGGATATAATTTTAAAATAGTGGATGCTTTAATTACCAACTTTCATCAACCCAAATCAACTCTATTGCTATTAGTTTCTGCCTTTATTGGAGAAAATTGGAAAAATGTATATGATTATGCTCTTAATAATAATTATAGATTTTTAAGTTATGGAGATAGTTCATTATTATTTAAACCTACCCAAGTTGCAGAATAAAAAATTTATAAAAGCATGCCGCATAAAATCAGTATTTTAATTTTAACTTATAACAGAGCTAAAGATTTACAAGCTTTTATTGAAAATATTGCACTTCAAGAAGATTTAGATTCTTACGTTGGAGAAATATTAATTTTAAATAATAACTCTACTGAGGATTATTCAGAAGTAGAAAGATGCATAGAAACGCATTCTAAACTACCCATAAAATATATTTTCCATAAAGAAAATTTAGGAGTATCTAAAGGAAGAAATTACTTATTTAATATTGCTCAGTACCCTTATCTTTTAGTTTTGGATGATGATATGGAATTTCCCGAAAAAAATGCAATAAAGAATTTATCATTATTATGGGAGAAAGAACAATTTAAAAATAAAAAAATAGGGATTATAACCTTTGGGGTATTTTATTATCACAATAAAGAAAGGCAAAAAAGTGCCTTACCTCATAAAAAGTATAATAAATATAAAGATAAGGAGTGGTTTTATACCTATTATTATGCTGGAGGTGCGAACATTATGAAAAAAAGTTTAATTGATGAAATTGGCTATTATCCTGAAAATTTTTTTTATGGTATGGAAGAATACGATTATAGCTATAAAATGATAAGAAAAGGCTATAGTTTAGCTTACGATGGCACTGTAAATGTTTTACATAAAGAATCCCCCGGAGGACGTATCAATAATAAAGAAAAAGTAGCTATGATGTGGTACAACAAAAGTGTTGTAGCATGGAAATATTTACCTAAAAAGTATTATTTTTCTACAGCATTTTTATGGAGTTTATTTTATTTAAAAGAAACCAGAGGGGACTTTAGAGGATTCTTCAAAACTTGGAAGAAAATAAAAAGTATTCCAAAAACGATTAATACTGAAAAATTAGACGAGAAAGCCTTATCTTATTTAAAATCTGTTGAAGCACGTTTGTGGTACTAATAAAAAATGTCTTAAAACATTATTTATCATAACATTTTAAGACATTTAAATGTACCATATATTTAAAAATATATTTTTAATCTATCCTTTGAATAGAAGCTCCTAATCTTCTTAATCTTTCATCTATATTTTGGTATCCTCTATCAATTTGATCTATATTATCAATTCGACTTGTACCTTCAGCAGATAATGCTGCAATAAGTAAGGCTACTCCTGCACGAATATCAGGAGAAGTCATTCTAATTCCTCTTAATTGCGTTTCTCTATTTAAACCCATTACTACAGCTCTATGTGGGTCACATAAAACAATTTGAGCTCCCATATCAATTAATTTATCTACAAAAAACAAGCGACTTTCAAACATTTTTTGATGAATCATTACATTACCCTTTGCTTGAATTGCAAGCACTAGAAGTACACTTAATAAATCTGGAGAAACTCCTGGCCAAGGATGATCATTTATGTTCAAAATAGAGCCATCTATATAATTTTGTACTTGATAGCTATCCACTGCAGGCACAAAAATATCATCTCCTTTAATATGCAATTCCATTCCCATTTTTCTAAAAACGGATGGTAACATCCCCAAATGTTCTACATTAGCATTTTTAATTAATAAAGAGCTTTGTGTCATACCAGCTAAAGCAATAAAAGACCCTACTTCAATCATGTCAGCTAATAAAGTATGTTCACAAGCATGAAGCTCCTCTACACCTTCAATATGCAATAAGTTACTACCAATTCCAGATATCTTTGCTCCCATGCTATTCAGCATTTTGCATAATTGTTGAATATAGGGTTCACAAGCAGCATTATAAATCTCAGTCTTTCCTTTTGCTTTAACAGCAGCCATAATAATATTTGCTGTTCCAGTTACAGAAGGTTCATCTAATAATAATTTTGTACCTTTAAGCCCATTTGGAGCAGTTAATACAAATTCTTTTACCCCTTGATGATAAACGAAGTTAACACCTAAAGCTTCTAAACCACGAATATGTGTGTCCAATCTTCTTCGTCCTATTTTATCACCGCCTGGTTGTGGTAGGAATGTTTTACCATATCGTGCAATTAAAGGTCCTGCAAGCATGACTGCACCTCTTAATCTTCCTGCATTATTTTTATATTCCTCACTTTGTAAATAAGAGACATTAACATCTATTGCTTGAAAAGAATAAGAGTTATTTCCCAAATCCTCAACTTCTACTCCTAAATCTTTTAATAATTGAATCAAAAGATTTACATCCAAAATATCTGGAATTTTATGAATTACTACCTTTTCTTTTGTTAATAAAACAGCACATAAAATCTGCAATGCCTCATTTTTTGCTCCTTGTGGTTCTATTTCTCCTTGCAATCTCTTACCACCTTCAATTATAAATGATCCCATAATATTTTTTAAAATTTTAAGTATATAAATAAGGATTTTTCTTCTCAGCCTCTTCAATAATTGAAAAATCTGATAATATAAGGGCTTTATCCTTTTTCACACAAACATTATGTTCAAAATGAACTGAAGGTTTCCCATCTACCGTACGAATAGTCCAACCATCCTTATCTGTATAAATATGTCTTGTTCCTAAATTAATCATAGGCTCAATAGCTAAAATCATATTTTCCTTAAGTCTTTTACCTGATCCTCTTCTACCATAATTTGGTATTTGAGGGTCGTCATGTAAATTCCTTCCAACACCATGCCCTACCAATTCTCTTACAACACCATATTTATATTTTCCAAAAGTTGCATTCTCAATTGCAAAACCAATATCACCTACTCTTTTACCCAGAACTGCTTGTTCAATTCCTAAATATAAAGAAGCTTTCGTTCTATCTACAAGGTCTTTTACTTCTTGTTCAGCTTCACCAACAATAAAAGTATAAGCATGATCACCATGAAATTTATTTTTATAAACTCCACAATCTATAGATAAAACATCTCCTGGACGTACTTCATAATTCGAAGGAAATCCATGAACTACAGCATCATTCACTGAAATACATAAGCTATAAGGAAACTCATTTCCTGGCTCACCATAACCTTTAAAAGAAGGAACTGCTCCATGATCTCGAATAAAAGCTTCTGCTAATTCATCCATTTTTAAGGTGCTCATTCCTTCTTTTATTTCTTCAGCTAACATTTTTAATGTTTTACTTACTAACAATGCACTTTCTTTTTGAATATTTACTTCCTCATCGGAATAAAATTTTCTCATAAATCTTTTTCTTGTTCTTTTAAATCTTCTTTTAATGTTAATTGTACCATTTCTGCAGAATTTCTAAACATCTTAAGTATGACAACCTCATAACCTTCAATTTCAATTATATCACCTTCTTCTAAATCTGCGTCTTCAGTAATTTCTGTGATCAAGCCAGATAAGGTTTCATAATGCTCTCCTTCTTCTAAATGGTAAGGAATATATTTATTTATATCTGACAATGCATAATGCGAATTCACTATGTATGTTTTCTCTCCAGTTTGCTCTACAATAGGTTGTTCATTATCATATTCATCCTGAATTTCTCCAACAAGTTCTTCCAAAATATCCTCCATAGTAACTATACCTGTTAATTCTCCAATCTCATCTGTTACAATTCCCATTTGTACATGAGAATTTTGGAATTCCTTTAAAACATTTTTTATTTTAGCGGATTCTGAAATATAGGTTGCTTCTCGAATTAAAGGTGCAATTTCTTTATGCTCAGGATTATTTAAAACATGTTGTAATAAATCTTTAGTATAAAGAACTCCTTTAATATTCCCTAAAGTCTCCTCATAAACAGGATATCTGGAATAACCTTTATCAATAGCAAATTCAATAGCTTCTTTTACAGTACTGTTAATTTCAACAGCTTCAATATTTTTTCTTAATGTTAAAATACTACTCACTCTTCTATCATCAAAATCAAAAACATTTTGAATTAAAGTTCTTTCTGTATCTTCAATTGCTCCACCTTCGTGACTTTCAGATATAATTACTTTCAACTCCTCCTCTGTATGAATATCACCATCTAAAACAGGTTGAAATCCAAATAGTTTTAAAATAAAATTAGCAAAACCATTTAGTACGAATATAAATGGTCTAAATAGTAAATAAAAAATTCGTAGAGGAAAAGATACTGCAAAAGTTGTTTTTCTAGGGTGTCGAATAGCTAAAGATTTAGGAGCTAATTCACCAAAAACTATATGTAAAATAGTAATGATTATGAAAGCCAATGGAAAAGAAATCTTTTCAGCTACATTCAACCAATAAGGATCTGTTAAATTTAAAAGCTTAAAGAAACCAATTATTAAAGGCGTTAATGCTTTCTCTCCAATGGCACCTAAACCTAGAGAAGCTAAAGTTATTCCTAATTGAGTTGCTGCTAAATAAGCATCTAAATTATTAATTATATTCTTCGAAGTTTTTGCAATTCTTTTATTGAGATTTTCTTCCACCTCAATTTGTGAAGAACGAATTTTAACTATAGCAAATTCTGCAGCTACGAAGAATCCATTAAGAAAAACTAGGAAAATGGTTAGTAGTAACCATAAAATATTTATACCTGCTTCCGCGGTGTTACTTATCAATAATAAATAGTCAAAGACCGGAACTGTATCCATAGATTAAAATAATAGGTAAACGAGTCGCTGTAAATAAAACATTTACTTATTTAGAACGCACTTTTTAAATTTTTATCGCTATTCTATTTTATAAGTATTGGGTATCCCCTTTTTATAAACAGCTAAGAGTTTGTTTAAAAATTAAATTTTCAAACAAACTCATTTTGTTATACAAACTTACGGATATTTTTTAAACTTTACTTATTTCTTTTTTTATTTAGATTTCTCAACCATTTAATAATTCAACTGGAACAGAGTTCATTAATTCTTTTTCAAAATCATCCGCATATTTAGCATCATGTCTTTTCCACATATTTATCACTTCCATTAATGACTGTATATAAACTTGTGCGAAATATGCATTAGTTCCACCTTTCATATTTGGTTTTAAACTTTGAAAATATTTAAATTCTTTTTGACCATTATATAATAAAGCTTCTGAATATTTTTTTGCTTTCTCTAAATCTTCAGCTAATAAATAAGCTGAAATGATTTTTATGAACGAATGATCATACATACTTACAGCATAAGGTAAATTTTCTTTGCTTACTCTATTCATGAAATCATCTAATACTTCAATTGCTTTGTCTTTTTTACCAGCTAATGCTAAGTCCATTCCTAATTCACCCACTTGATTTCTATAACCCATGATAACATATTTATGTTTATCATCAAAATGTGCTTTATTTTCATTAGCATTACCATATTGATAAACATTGAGCATTAAATCAGCATTTTGATCTATTAAATATTGTGGCACTTTTCCTTGTGCTGTCATTTGATTTTTTTCAATGGGAACTAATTTTTCAACGGCACCAACGCGATAAAAATAATCATCTAATCCATATCTATCATTGTTTGCCACAATATAAATAGGTCTATTCCATCCTGTTTCAGCTTGTCCAGCAACTATATTTAAAATAGCCATATCAGCACGTGACATAGAGCTTTTATCAAAGGTAAATTTTATTCTTTCAGGTATATATTCTTCTAACGATTCATCCACCCATCCAGAGCTTAAAATTGCATTTTTATCCACAGGAACTGAGAAATTTTTCGTTGGGAAATATGCTTTTCTTCCACCACCTTGTGTAGGAAGTCTATTCTTATCGTTAGAGAAAAATTCTATAATTTCTTTTAAATCATAATAAGAATTTTCTTTTAACTGTGGATGTTTATTATATAAAATATAATTCATTTCTCCATCAATATAATCTTCTTGTTTCCAAATAACTGGAACAGGATCAGCATCATTAACTTTATAAGTCATTTGATTATTTGCCCAAGCCATTCCTAATAAATTGGCATTAATTATTCTTACATCTCTACGAAACTCCTCCACCTCTTGAAGATACCACAAAGGATAGGTATCATTATCTCCATTAGTAATTAAAATTGCATTTTGATCTAAAGAACTTAAAATATTATAAGCATGATCTCTTGCTAAAGTATTTTTTGACCTATCATGATCGTCCCAACCCTCTTTTGCCATAATACCTGGAACCAATACTAAACATAATAAGGTTGCAATCGCAGGAGCGCCTACTCCTTTAATTCCTTTACGTAAACCATTTGACAATGCTAATACTCCTAACCCAATCCATACAGCAAAAGCATAAGTAGCACCCGCAAATGCGTAATCTCTTTCTCTTGGTTGCAATGGCGTATTATTCAAATACACTACAGTTGCAAATCCAGTAAACAAGAATAATAGAAATATTACTATAGTATCCTCTTTATCTCTTTTCCAATGATAGAGCAAACCTATTATTCCTAATATAAACGGCAAGAAATAAAAATGATTTCTAGCTTGATTATTAGCATAATCATCTGGTAACAAATCAATATCACCTCTTCCAAATGCCTTATCAATAAAAGGAATACCAGAAACCCAATTACCATTCTTAGCTTCACCTTGCCCTTGATAGTTATTTTGTCTTCCAACATAATTCCACATAAAATACCTCCACCACATCCAATTCACTTGATA
>Ga0079225_10002092_pt1 | contig 11406 bp, 8 predicted proteins | sample Poulit2012_FD_76344 | JGI IMG/M metagenome (GOLD analysis project Ga0079225, IMG submission 76344) | Agricultural soil microbial communities from Georgia to study Nitrogen management - Poultry litter 2012 | ecosystem: Environmental > Terrestrial > Soil > Agricultural land | place: USA: Georgia...
CCCTAATTCACAGAGTATATGAAAAATCTTTAGATTTCTGAATGCATTGTCAGGTCATCAATTGTTTGGGCAAGCTAACAAGGCAAGCAAGCTTGTTCGTGTTTACACTGTAAATAATGAAAAAAGAATGTTAAGATGTATTCGATATGATTGCCAAGCTATTATTATAGATATACCTAAGCTAGTAACTAATTTAAACTTTAATTAAAGGGGTAGTACATAAAATGGAATTGATTTTTTTAGGAACAGGAGCAGGAGTACCTTCTAAAAATAGGAATGTGTCAGCTCTTGCTCTAACATTACTTCAAGAAATTAATGAAATATGGTTGTTTGATTGTGGGGAGGCCACTCAGCATCAAATATTAAATACAAGGATAAAACCGGGGAAAATTTCTAAAGTGTTTATTAGTCATTTACATGGCGATCATATATATGGTTTACCTGGTTTTTTAAGTAGTCGATCCTTTCAAGGTGGCGAAGGCCCTTTAACATTATTTGGTCCCAAGGGTATTAAACAATTTATTCAAGTTTCTCTAAAAACGAGTGAAACCCACTTGACCTACCCCCTTGACATTGTTGAATATGAGGAAGGGAGAATCTTTTCAAATGACAAGTTTACAGTATATTGTCAAAAGCTGGACCATCGAATCGATAGTTATGGTTTTCGAATCGTTGAAGCGGATCAAATCGGAGAGTTGCTCGTCGATAAGTTGATTGCAGCAGGAATTAAACCTGGCCCAATTTATAAAAGCATTAAGGAAAATGAGGAAACTCTCCTACCGACGGGAGAGGTGGTCAAGCGAAAGGATTTCATAGGGCCTAGTAAAAAGGGAAGAGTTGTAAGTATTTTCGGCGATACGAGATATAAAGAGGAGCATATAAAATTAGCTGAATCGGCTAATGTTTTAGTTCATGAGGCTACTTTTAGTGCCAATGAAGCCCAACTTGCGGAAAAGTATTTTCATACAACGACAACCCAGGCGGGCTTGCTAGCACAAAAAGCCGGCGTAGATCACTTAATCCTCACCCACATTTCTTCCCGTTATCAAAATAACGACGACATGACTAATTTATTACAGGAAGCAAAGGAAGTGTTTCCGTCTACTACCATTGCGAAGGATTTTTATCGTTATACAGTAAAGCATAATTAAAAATCCCTTGCTCTAACCCTAAGAGGTTCAGTTTAGAGGGGAGAAAATTACCCAATACAAGGCCAATTAACATAGCTAATAATATTAAAATAGTAGGTATATTAACACTATTAAATGCAATCAAGAACGCTCAGAATTTATTCTGGGCGTTTTTCAAACTTATTTAACTGCAATTGTTAGTTACAAGATTAATAATGAATATGTAAGGGAGAACAATTTTTTTATGATATTTTATCATTATCTTATGACTTTAATTAGCAGTTTTCAAGTGTGGAGTTGTCTTGAATTTACAAATTATTATGTTATAATGAATATAGACTTAAAGCCAGTCAAGGAGGTGGTTTTGTGTTAAATAGGATTTTTATCGCCGCGATAACGTGTGTTTTATATGGTTTGGTTGTTAGTTCCCTCTTTTACTTCACCTCAGACGCAACATACAAGGAAGAGTGGACCCTATTTGGTACAGCATTTATAATAATAATTTATTCTAGTCCTTTCTTTCTAATTATTGGAGTAGCATTTTCGTATTTTATAGATTATTTATTTTCTAATAAAAAAGTGAACTATTTATTCATTAGTTTCATCTATGCAGTTAGTGCTTCAATCATCGGAGGAATAGTATTTTTATTCTTTAAAGAACATTACTCACTATTCAAGGTAATTGCGTATTTTGTCACTGCTGCAATTACACTCTCTATAGCCATGTATGTTTCTCAAAACAAAAAACTTTTACCACAAAGTTAATGATATAAAAGAATAAAGATCTCTTTTAATGGCTTATATACTCCCTTAAAAGTGATCTTTTTTTCGGCTTCGCTTCATATTTAACAATGATATTAGCACCTTAATTAGGATCTTAACCCACCATCTAAAATTGCAAAAACCCTATTGTGACAATAAAAATAGGGACACTAAATCCATTGTGATTTGTATCCCTAAACTGAAACTGTTACTTTATCCTAAGGCTCCTTTTTATTCTCTCTTATAGTCATCAAGAAAGTCCTTTTGAAAGCTTGTTCCTGGTGAAAATTGAACTTTATCTTCCGCATCTTCTTTTAAATCCTTTATAATATCTTCCCCGTATTTCTTTGATAATTCATTTTTCAACTCAGCTAATCTAGTTTTTTCAATTTTGTCCTTGTAGGTAAATAAATCAAGTTGTTCGGCGATGTTTTCCCTTTCTTCAATATCTTGCACAGTCACACCGAGTAATCTAATGGGTTGCCTATCCCAATTTTCCCGAAACAAATTTAAAGACTCTTGATAAATATCCTCCTGTTTATGGATATATTTACTTAACTTTCTACTTCTCGTTATAGTCGTCCTATCGGCAAAGCGAATCATTATTTGCACACTTAATCCAACTAATTTCCTTCTGTTTAAGCGCAGTTCAATTCTTTTAGAAAGATCTGCTAATAAACTATATAATTTGTCCTCTTCTGTTGAATCGTAGGGTAAAGTTTTTGAGCTACCGATACTTTTAAATTCGTTAACCGCATCTGGATCAACTTTACGATAATCTATACCGTTGGCCCGACTTTTAAGCCGTTCACCGTTAATTCCGAGTAATTGGGAAAGTTGATAAGAATCAGCTTTTGCCAAATCGCCAATCGTCTCGATATTTATACTCTTTAACTTTTCTGCCGTCTTTTCTCCTACGCCAAACATTTCGATAACAGGTAAAGGCCACAGTTTCTTTTGTACATCGCGAATTCGTAAGACCGTTATACCTAAGGGTTTTTTCATATCAGAAGCCATTTTAGCTAAAAACTTATTTGGTCCGATTCCGATACTACAGGGTAAATCCAATTCCTTTAATAATTGGTCTTGTATTTTTTTAGCAATTTCAAGAGGACTCCCTAAATGGGCACAATCTGTTATATCCATATATCCTTCATCGATGGATACGGGCTGAATCATAGGTGTTATGTCCGCTAATCGTTTAAAAATCTCCCTTGAGGCATCTCGGTATCTTTCAAAGTTTGGTGGTAATGCTATTAAATTTGGGCATAGTTTTCTCGCTTGCCATAGAGGCATCGTTGTTTTAACCCCTTTTGCTCGGGCTTCATAACTACTCGTAACGATAATCCCTTTTCGTTCATAGGGATTTCCTGCTATAGCAAGCGGTTTTCCTTTCAAAGAAGGTTCGTGGGCCATTTCTACCGAGGCATAAAAGGCATTCATGTCGATATGTAATATGACCCTTCCTTTTTTTGGATACCATTTAGACATGTTCATCACCCACTAGGCTTCTAGATAAATGATATCATAAACCTTAATTACATAAAGATTTATTCCCTTATCCTGCTACAAGGGAATGTTCCCATGTTTTTTCTTAGGCCTTTTCTCTTGTTTGTTCTCTAACATTTCAAGGGCTTGAATTAACTTTATTCTCGTTTCCCTTGGGTCGATTACATCATCAACCATTCCAAGACTAGCGGCTACATAGGGATTAGCAAACTTTTCACGATAGGCATCAATTTTTTCTTGACGATATTGCTCTGGATTTTCACTCTCCGCTATTTCCCTAGCAAAAATAATATTTGCCGCTCCTTCCGGTCCCATCACGGCAATTTCCGCATTAGGCCATGCAAAAACTAAATCGGCACCAATCGCTTTACTGTTTAAGGCTACGTAAGCTCCACCAAAGGCTTTTCTCGTAATAACCGTTATTTTAGGAACTGTGGCTTCGGAATAGGCGTATAATATTTTGGCACCATGACGAATAATTCCCCCGTGTTCTTGTTGGATTCCTGGAAAAAATCCCGTCACATCCTCAAAGGTGATGAGTGGAATATTAAAGGAATCGCATAGGCGAATAAATCTAGCCGCCTTATCACTTGAATCGATATCTAAACTACCGGCTAAATACTTTGGTTGATTACAAATTAACCCAATCGTTTCACCTTGAATCCTAGCGAATCCAACTACGATATTTTTAGCAAAATCCTGGTGAATTTCAAAAAAGCTATCCTTATCTACAACTTGGTCAATCACTTCTTTTACGTCATAGGGTCTTGTAGAATCAAAGGGTACGATATCGGCCAAATCCGGTCGATAGGAATCAGAAACTTCGGTGTCGATCTTCGGTGTTTTATCCAAATAACTAGAAGGTAAATATGTAAGTAGATCTTTAACCAAATCCAAAGCTTCTTCATCGGTTTTCGCACTCATATGGGCGTTTCCGGTTTTCGTATTATGAATGTGGGCGCCACCTAATTGTTCTGAACTAATTTTTTCTCCGGTTACAGCTTCGATTACTTTAGGGCCTGTAATAAACATTTGAGAAGTTTCCTCAACCATAATGACAAAATCCGTTATAGCTGGAGAATATACAGCACCTCCAGCGCTTGGTCCCATTATAACGGAGATTTGGGGAATAACACCCGAATAAATCGCATTTCGGTAAAAAATATGTCCATAACCATCTAATGAAGAAACACCTTCTTGTATTCTTGCTCCACCAGAATCGTTTAATCCTATGAAGGGCACATGATTTTTTGCAGCTAGATCCATAACGTTTGCTATTTTTTTCGCATGCATTTCCCCAAGGGCCCCACCGAATACGGTAAAATCTTGGGCAAATAAATAAACGGGTCTTCCATTTATTGTCCCATAACCGGTCACAACCCCTTCGCCATTAGACTCATTTTGATCCATTCCAAAATCTGTACTTCGGTGTTCGATAAATGGATTTAATTCTACAAAGCTTCCCTGATCTAATAAATAAGCAATTCGTTCCCGGGCTGTCAATTTTCCACGTTCATGCTGCCTACGAATTCGCTCATCGCCACCCCCTAGCTCTATCTTCCGTCTTTTATCATATAATTCATTAATCTTATCATAAATATCCATTAATCATCACCCTCTTCTACAGGTTGACATAACTCAAATAATACACCCCTAGATTGCTTAGGGTGAATAAAAGAAATCAAATTATTTCCAGCCCCTAATTTAGCTTGATCATTAATCATTTCTACTCCAGAGGCTTTTAGAGAATCGATTCTTGATTGAATATCATCAACTTCTAGGGCGATATGATGAATTCCTTCTCCTCTTGTTTCGATAAATTTGTGTATAGCCGAGGATTTCTTTGTCGCTTCCAGCAATTCAAATTTACTGTCGCCAATTTTTAAAAAAGCAATCTTTACTGCTTCAGATTCAACTGTTTCAACATGCTCTAATTCTAAACCTAAAGTATTCACATAAAAAGGTAATGAATCTTCAATGCTTTTAACCGCAATACCAATATGAGCAATTTTTTTAGGTGGATGATTTTCACCTAAAGGATTAATCAGATTCTTAATATATTCAGCAAGGGCTTCTGTAGATGAACCACTAGTGAAAATTTGCTTAATGCCTTTTTCCTTCAAGTAGGGTATATCCTCCGCAGGAATCACCCCACCGCCGATAACGGGAATATCCCCAGCCTTTAACTGCTTTAATTCTTCAATCACTTGCGGAAACAGCGTATTATGGGCACCTGAAAGGGAGGATAAACCAACAACATCAACATCCTCTTGAACAGCCGCATTTGCAATTTGCTTTGGCGTTTGACGTAATCCTGTATATATAACTTCCATTCCATGATCTCTTAGTGCTTGGGAAATGACGATTGCCCCCCGGTCATGTCCATCTAATCCCGCTTTAGCAATTAGAACTCTTATTTTTTTAGCCATATAAATCCCCCTTATCCTTCATATTCTCCAAAAACATCCCTTAAAACATTGCTTATTTCACCTACAGAGGCATAGGATTTAACCGCGGTTAATATATGCGGTATTAAATTTTCCTCAGTTTTTGCTACTTCCTCTATATGTTTTAAAGCCTTTAAGACCTTTTTCTCGTCTCTATTTGTTTTAATATGACGTAAAAATTCTATTTGATCCTTTTCTAATTGTTCATCTACCTTTAATAATTCTGGTTTAATTTCTTCGTCGATGGAAAACTTATTCAAACCTACAATAATCTCCTCATTATCTTCAATTTTCTTTTGGGTTTCATAGGCCTTATAGTGAATTTCCCTTTGCATATACCCTTCTTCAATCGCTTGAACGGCCCCACCGTACTCGGCGATTTTTTCTAAATATTTATTTACCCCTTCTTCAATTTGGTCAGTTAAATTTTCTATATAATAGGAGCCACCAAGGGGATCGACTGTATCGGCTACTCCACTTTCATGGGCAATTATTTGTTGGGTTCTTAGAGCAATTCGAGCTGACTCTTCAGTCGGTAATGATAAAGCTTCATCCCTAGAGTTTGTGTGCAAACTTTGGGTTCCTCCCAAAACGGCAGCTAGTGCTTGTAAGGTTACTCGGACGATATTATTATCTGGCTGCTGGGCTGTTAAAGTTGATCCTCCAGTTTGGGTATGGAATCTCATTTTCCAACTACGTTCATTTTTCGCTTGATATTTTTCCTTCATAATTTTAGCCCAAATTCTTCTTGCAGCCCTAAATTTCGCAATCTCTTCAAAAAAGTTGTTATGGGCATTAAAGAAAAAGGCTAGTCGCGGTGCGAATTTATCTATATCTAAACCAGTTTCTAATGCGGCATCTACATATGCCATACCATTGGCTATTGTAAAAGCAAGCTCTTGTACTGCGGTCGAACCAGCTTCTCGAATGTGGTATCCAGAAATACTTATCGTATTAAATTTAGGTATGTTTTCTTGTGCATATTCAAATATATCGGTAATTAAACGCATCGATGGTCTTGGTGGATATATATAAGTTCCCCGAGCAATGTATTCCTTTAAAATGTCATTTTGAATTGTGCCTGTAATCTTTTCTAAAGGTACACCTTGCTTTTCTCCAACCGCTATATACATGCAGAGCAAAATAGCTGCAGAGGCATTAATCGTCATGGACGTACTAACCTTATCTAAAGGAATGCCCTCAAATAGTTGCTCCATATCTGCTAGAGAATCGATGGCAACACCGACCTTCCCAACTTCCCCAATAGCCATCGAATCATCCGAGTCATAGCCTATTTGAGTTGGTAAATCAAAGGCAACAGAAAGTCCCGTTTGTCCTTCTCCAAGTAGATATCTAAACCGTTTGTTCGTTTCCCTAGCTGATCCGAAGCCTGCATACTGCCGCATTGTCCAAAATCGGCCCCTATACATCGTCGGCTGAATACCTCTAGTAAAGGGATATTGGCCAGGAAAATTTAGTTTTTCCAAATACTTTTCATCATTTTCGGGATAATATAAACGATCAACATCTATATTAGAGGATGTCGTGAAATTTTCTTTCCTCTCAGGGAAGCGCTTTCTCGTTTGATCCACAAGATTACTCCACTGTCTTTTTTCGTCATTAAATTTTTCCTTGGTCATCGTTCATTCTCCTCTATAAAAATTACTTCATAAGAAACATATACTTGCTCAAATTAAAATTTAACGTTAATATATATGTAGTATACGGGGATATTTAAGGAGGAACCAAACTTGTCTAAAAATCAAAACTATAAGAGAAGACCTTCCAAACGTGAAAGAAGGATGAAAATAATAATTTATATTATGGTTATAGGAATGCTTTTATCAACTTTATCCTATGGTTTAGCGATAATTTTATAAATAATTAAAATAAAGGACAACTTTACAAAAAAAGGGCCGACTCGAATACAATTTGAGGCAGCCCTTTTTACTTTCCTTAAATTTCCTCACAATGTTCATCAAATAAGTCTTGTAGCTTTGTCATAACGTCTACTGCTGTGAAACCTTCAATTTCATGGCGACCTATTAAAGAAACAATTTCGCCGTCTTTCATAAATGCAAAAGAAGGTGAGGATGGAGGATAATCTCCAAAATAAGTTCTTGCTCTTTCAGTAGCTTCTCGGTCTTGTCCAGCAAAGACCGTTACTAATTGGTCTGGACGCTTATCATAATGTATAGCATTTGCAGCCGCTGGACGAGCAATACCACCAGCACACCCACAAATTGAATTTATAAATACTAAAGTCGTACCTTCCTTAGCAAAAGCTTGATCTACCTCTTCAGGTGTTGTTAATTCGGTGTAACCAGCCTCTACCATATCTTGGCGACCAACAGCTACTACATCTTGCATAAACATGTTAAAGTCCATATGCATTCATCCTTTACATTAATCTTGTATTCCCTTTCTAGCTTAACAATTTATTGTATCTATTTCAATTTTAAATGATTAATGTAAAACTCCTTTTGAAGTTAATATACGGATAAATTGTTTTCGTTCATATTTTCTAAGATTTCTTTTACCCTTGCTAAGAATTGTCCACAAATCAAACCATCTAAAATCCGGTGATCAAGGGATAAACACAAGTTTACCATATCCCTGGCGGCGAACATGTCATTAATGATGACAGGTCTTTTAACGATTGATTCAATTTGTAAGATTGCTGCTTGTGGATAGTTTATCACTCCCATGGATTGAACCGAGCCAAAGGAACCGGTATTATTTACCGTAAAGCTTCCTCCCTGCATATCTTCCGTTGTAAGGGCACCGGAACGAGCCTTATTTGCTAGCTCATTCACACTTCTTGCAATTCCTTTAATACTTTTTTCATCTGCATATTTAATGACTGGGACGAACAGTTCATTTCCACTTGCAACGGCAATTGATAAATTAATATCTTTCTTTTGAATGATTTTATCCCCTGCCCATAAACTATTAATTTGAGGAAATTCCTTTAGGGCTTGGGCAACTGCCTTAACGAAGAAAGCAAAATAGGTTAAATTATAACCTTCCCTAGCCTTAAATTCATCCTTAATTTTATTTCTGTAGTTAACTAAATCTGTTACATCCACCTCTACGGTCATCCAAGCATGAGGAATTTCTGTTTTAGAGCGCACCATATTATCTGCGATTACTTTTCTTACGCCTTTAACAGGAATTTCGATATCTCCAGCGGCGGTTTCTTGAAAACCTCCAGGTAATGGACGTGGACTTGATGATGTTTCTACAAGAGCAAGATCCTTCTCTGTTTCAGGTGTTTGTACTGATTCTGCCGTTGGAATCGCACCATCTTCTATAATCTTTTCTAAATCTTTTCTGGTAATACGGCCGCCTCTACCAGATCCTTCTACTAAGGATAGATCAATATTATGCTCCTGGGATAATCTTAAAACTGCTGGTGAATATCTAGTTTTCATTGAGGTATCATTTTCAACTGTTTCTTTTGTATCTTCTTTCTTTTCAGCTGTTTCTTGCTTCTTTTCCTTTTGTCCCTCTACCTCGATATAACACATGGGTTCGCCTACGGCTATTGTTTCTCCCTCTTTAGCAATAATTTCTTTTATTATACCTGTAAAGGAAGATGGTACTTCTGCTGTTACTTTATCTGTCATTACATCAGCGATAGGATCATATTTATTAACATGGTCTCCCTCTTTTACGAGCCATGAATTGATTGTACCCTCAGTAACACTTTCCCCAAGTTGAGGCATTGTAATTTTTTCCATAGACATGCTAATGTCCTCCTTCTATTAATATTCGGCCAAATCCCGCATAGCTTTTTCGACTTTATCAGCATTAACTAAAAAATAACTCTCCATTGGTGTTGCATAGGGCATGGCTGGTACATCGGGTCCAGCAAGTCGTTGGATTGGCGAATCAAGATCAAATAAACAATGCTCAGAAATAATAGCAGCAACTTCACTCATAATACTGCCTTCTTTATTATCTTCAGTAATCAATAATACTTTTCCGGTCTTTTTAGCGCTTTCAATGATTGCTTCCTTATCAAGAGGATAAATGGTTCGTAAATCTAAAATATGCGCTTCTATTCCTTCTTCTGCTAATTTATCAGCTGCTTGTAGAGCATGATGGACACATAGTCCATATGTAATTACTGTAATGTCTGAACCTTCTCTCTTTACATCAGCTTTACCAATGGGTAATGTGTAATCCTCTGAAGGAACCTCTCCTTTAATTAATCGATAAGCTCGTTTATGCTCAAAGAATAAGACTGGGTCATTATCTCGAATGGCGGCCTTCAAAAGCCCCTTAGCATCATAAGGTGTTGAGGGCATTACAATTTTTAGGCCCGGCTGATTAGCAAATACTGACTCAACAGATTGTGAGTGATATAAACCACCATTTACTCCCCCACCATAAGGAGCCCTAATGGTAATTGGACAATTCCAATCATTGTTAGAACGATATCTAATTCTAGAGGCTTCGGAAATGATTTGATTAACTGCTGGCATTATAAAGTCTGCAAACTGCATTTCAGCAACCGGTCGCTTACCGTACATAGCCGCACCGATTCCAACACCAACAATTGCTGATTCCGAAAGAGGAGTATCTAATACTCTATCCTCGCCATATTTATCATATAGCCCTTCTGTCGCTTTAAAGACTCCACCTTTTTTACCAACGTCTTGGCCTAAGACAAACACATTTTCATCTCGACCTAACTCTTCATCTAAGGCCGCTGTAACGGCTTGAATATATGTCATTTCAGTCATTGATTATTCCTCCTGTTCTTCATACACGTATTTTAGTGCATGCTCTGGCTCTGCGAAGGGAGCATTTTCAGCATAATCAGTTGCTTCATTTACAATGGCACTCATTTCAGTTTCAATCTCTTTCTTTAAATCTTCAGTTAGAATACCATTATCTTCTAAATACTTTTCAAAACGTAAGACATTGTCCCTTTCTCTCGCCTTTTCTAATTCTTCTGGATTTCTATATACACGATCATCGTCATCACTAGAGTGAGCCGTTAAACGAGTAGTCATCGCTTCGATTAGAGTTGGACCCTCTCCCTTTTGAGCACGTTCTCTAGCTTCTTTAACGACTTTGTATACTTCTAGCGGATCATTTCCATCAACAGTATAACCGGGCATTCCGTATCCAATAGCACGGTCAGATACTTTCTTTGCACCCAATTGCTTCTCTACAGGAACAGAGATAGCATAACCGTTATTTTCTACCATTGTAATAACAGGTAATTTATGAACTCCCGCAAAATTTAGACCTTCATGAAAGTCTCCTTGGTTTGTAGAACCTTCGCCTAGTGTTACAAAGGTTACAAAGTCTTTCCCCTCCATTTTAGCAGCTAAGGCAACACCAACTGCATGGGGCACTTGAGTAGCAACAGGTGATGATCCTGTTAATATACGATTTTTCTTTTGACCAAAATGTCCAGGCATTTGTCTTCCACCTGAGTTTGGATCTTCACCTTTTCCGAAACCATGGAGCATAATTTCTTTGGCGGTCATTCCGAAGGCTAAGACAACGCCAACATCCCTATAGTAGGGGGCTACATAATC
>Ga0079225_10002094_pt1 | contig 11401 bp, 9 predicted proteins | sample Poulit2012_FD_76344 | JGI IMG/M metagenome (GOLD analysis project Ga0079225, IMG submission 76344) | Agricultural soil microbial communities from Georgia to study Nitrogen management - Poultry litter 2012 | ecosystem: Environmental > Terrestrial > Soil > Agricultural land | place: USA: Georgia...
CTTCGGTTAAAGCTACACTTAGAATCTCCACTTGCGCCAATAATTCATCTCGTACTTCATCGTTTTTAATGTTTTCAATGAATGCTAGCGCCTCTTCTTCATCGTCTCGCGTGACGTCTTCACGCACCAATCCTTCGTCAAATAACTCATTTATAAAGGATCGCGCCAGTTCAATGTGATGCAGTTGCACTTTCGCCTCGTTTAAGTTTTCCATGTGGCGAGCATAGTAAACTTCTTTTTCTTGAAAATTGAGTAACTCATTTTCCAATTGTTCAATTTTTTGGGTGGAAACCTCTGGATCAATCATCTCGTCTTCTATAAATAAATTATCAATCGTTTCTTCAAGATGATGCATCTCTTTAGCGGTTATAAAATCATTTTGCGCCTTTTCTAAACGCTCAGCATTCTTTGGATGGTATTCTTCTGTTTCCAACTCATCAAAGAGAGCTTGTATCTCTTCAAATGTATTTTCAGAGAGATTGCTTTTAATGTCTGTCTTTTCTTCATTATAAAGGCTCAATACTTGAGATTCGATATTTTCAATCTCATAAGCTTCGAACGCTAAAAATTGTTCTTCACGCTGTTGTCTGAAGAAGTAAATACTTGAAACACCGATCAATAAGATTGCCGTTAAGATAAAGTAAAACTTTTTACCTTTCAAACCCTCACCTCATATCTATTTTTCATTTACATATGCTATTCTATCATAACGCATTTTCATACAAATTTGTATTGAAAATTAAACATAAAAAACAGTTCCTACAAATTCTTGAGATCTGTAGAAACTGCGATTGAAATTACCCTTTTCTCAAGGGGTTATTTTTATATTTTCTGAAATAGTTGATTTGACGTAGGAGCATGAACCCTCTGCGTTTCAATCCTTTATCCGGTTTGTAGAAGATTGGGTTGTTGTATTTCCCGCGATTGATTAAGTCTACGGCTTCTTCTCGAATTTCTGGATCTGCCGTGTATTTTTTAATCACTGCTTTTGGAACAACCGCAAATAAGTTCTCGCCTTCAACATACTCAAATTCTTTTTCTTTGTGGTAAATCACGTCATCCACAATCATTTTCGCAATATTGTAGCCACATTGCGTTAAATAATAACTCGAACGCCCTTGACGGATATTCACTTCAAACACTTTAAATTTACCATCGCGTCGATCGTATTTTAAATCAAAGTTCGCGAAACCTTTATAACCGATTTTTTCCATAAAGGCTGCGAGTTTATCCATGATTTCTTTATGTGCCGGTTTATCTTTATTCCGGACAATCAAAGCCGTATAGTTTCCAACACCTGTTGTGGTCGGCTCTTGCAGAACCACTTGCCCTAAAGAAACCAATTGCGGCTTTCCTTCGCGGTTTCCATAGTAAACAGAGTCCCACATATTTGTGTCGTCTCCAGGAATGTAATCTTGGATGATTAACTCGCCTCGATACCCACTCTCTTTAATTGTATCGATGATATCATGCAGTTCATCATAATTGCTGACCACATAGATTTTTTGCTGCCCGGGAAATGAATTCGCATAGTACTGAAGGCCGTCGCTTGGTTTAATGACTAAAGGAAACGGAACATCTTCATCAAACGGTTCTTCACTCGCACAAGAGTAGTAATATGTCAGCGGCGCATCTAATCCATATTCTGCACACAATTTATAGAAGTTCTTTTTCAAAAAGAGCTTTGGTAACCATTCTTTATCCACATTGCTAAAGACAAAGTCTGTCGACAATGCTTCTTTATTATTAATAATAAATTGAACATACTCATCATTGGTCCCGATGAGCAGTAAATTCTCATAGTGTGGATGGAATCTTTTGGCCAAATCTTTTAAGTACCCAATAAAAAATTCATCATCACTGATTCGGTCTGTATAATGAAATTCTTCGATAATTGAACTTCCTTCAGTAAACGGCAGCGGAGCTCGTCCCACAATGATTGGCTTAATTCCATACTCTTCATGAAATGAAATAGACATTGTATAAGTATTTAAATCTGATCCTATCAAGATAGGCAGAAATTTTTTCTTGATATTGTTCGCCATAAATTCGAGATTCCTTTCAAAAATTCTGTCCTTTTAAGGTTCGAATAAAATTATTGTTGTACTAATTACAACATTTTACCATAGTCAGCGACCAGAATTGAACTTTATTCTCTTATTCTTTCGATGGATGGTCATTGTATCTTTCAATACATGCTTGAATGAGTTCTTCATCCGATGGTATGGGGACTTCCTGACCGTCAATTTTCATAACTTTTTCATGTCCTTTGCCTATCACTAAAATCAGCGTTTTTCCATCTGCATTTTTAAAAGCTGTTTGAATAGCTTCTGTCCGATGATTGATGATTTGATAAGGTGTGCCTTCTCGTTTCACATAGACTGCAATTTCTTCTGAGATGTCGGAAACATCCTCCAAATCTGGATCATCCATTGTGAGATAAACAAAATCTGCCATTTGACCAGCGACAGTTCCTAACTCTTCTCGGCGTCCGAGGGCTTTGCCGCCAGGCGCTCCAAAAATGGTAACTACTTTATACTCAGGGTAAATCTCTCGCATCGATTGAATGAGATTTTCAAAACTCAAACGATTGTGCGCAAAATCAGCCACCGCAATGATTTTCTCGTCTTCTGAAGACATAATGCGCATCCGTCCAGGAACTTCGACATCTTTCAAAGCTTTTTGCGCATACTCAATAGGTATGCCCAGCAAATGCCCGACAGCAATCGCCGCTACCGCATTCTCCACGTTAAATTTCCCAGGCATAGTCAAACGGAACGGCACATCATCGGTACCACTGTGCATATGGAAATGACTCTCTAAATCAAGCACTTCTATATCCGATGCATAATAATCTGCATTTTTCGATTCTACGCTGAAAGAATAAAACTTTTCAGCTTCCTTTGCCCGATGAAAGAGATAATCTGCTTCTTGCGTTTCACAGTTCACCAAAAGACTTTTTGTTTGCCCAAACATTTTCGCTTTCGATTCCAAGTAATCTTGAAAATTCGGGTGCTCAATTGGACTGATATGGTCCTCATCGATATTTAAAAAGATTCCGACATCAAACGTAATTCGATCCGTTCGATGATATTTTAACGCTTGGCTTGACACTTCCATCACGACATATTCCAAACCATTATTAACCGCATCCGCTAGATAAGCCTGTAAATCCAAGGCTTCCGGCGTTGTGTTTTCAGCTGATTCTTCTTCCTGGCCTGTGTAATTCGTAATCGAAGAAATCAACCCTGCTGGACGTTTATCCTGAGCTTTCAAGTAAGCATCTAACACAGCTTTCGTAAAATAGGTTGTGGTGGTTTTGCCTTTAGTCCCACCTATCCCGATGATTTTCAATTTTTCTCCTGGTCTGTTGTAAAAAAAATCAGCCAGTACCGGCATGGCTTCACGAATATCTGAAACGGATAGATGAGGGATTTCTTCGTCGAGATGAACGTTTTCTTCCGCAACATAGCCAATGGCCCCACGTTGAATGGCTTCTTTTAAATAGTCCACTTTAAAATGGTTTCCTTTACAAACGAATAAAGTCCCCGGCTTTACCTTTTTAGAATGGTATTCTAAATGAAGAACGGGTTCTTCTCCAGCTTGCATTAATTCCGCATTCTTCAATAGATTCATTTTTTTCAATTGTTTGGTGTAAAAGTTTAAATCATACGTCATTTGATTTTCGATCGTCTACACTTCTTTCTGTCCATAAGAGGCATTTAACTTTATTTAAAAGCATATTTTATCATAGATTGCTTTCGATTTAATGCTTATATGCACAGAAGATGTGATTTATTTTGCCCAGAGCTTATCTAAAAACCCGTTGAAGTCTGTAATGATTGCGTCATAGGCTAAGTCGCTTGTCTCAAATAGTTCTCTTTGTTCATCTGAATAGGACATGATGATGACTTTTCCAATTCCTGCACGGTTAGCGGATTCCGCTCCAGTCAGTGCATCTTCAATGACGACACATTCTTCAGGTTCAAGCCCCAAACTTTCTGCAGCTTTTTTATAAATATGCGGTTCTGGCTTACCAGGGAATGTTCCATCATCATAAACAATCTCATCATATTTAAACCAACGACCTAAATCGAAATAGTCAAAATAAAAATCGATATTAATCTTTGGACTGGCTGTTGCAATCGTAAAAGGAACCTCTTTCTCGACCAATTCATCGAGTAAATCTTCTGTCCCTTCTACGTACTCCAATTGTTCTTTTCGAGCTAGTCGATGATATTCTTTTTCCTTTTCATCCGACAGCTTTTGCAACTCCTCTTCTGACACTTCTCCTATAAAATGCTCAATGATGACATTATTCGTTCTTCCATGTATGTAGTCAATAATTTCTTGTTCGGTTACATTATCGTTATGTTTTTGAATCATTTCTACCCATGCTTGTTCATGCAAATGACCATCAAAAACCATTGTTCCATTAAAATCAAAAATAACTCCTTTAATCATGTCTCCACCCTTTTCTTATTTACTTCTGCTTCATTTTAGACAAAAACGTAAAGAAAGACAATTCTTGCTCCAAATCCTTAAAAGTTTAAGCTTTAGGCGCTTTGGTAAACTTTCTTAGCACTTTTTTACAATCCTTGCTATAGTCAATATAGAGAGATATTCGGTGTACAAAAGTCCAAAGTTAGGAGATATTTTTATGGTGGATAGAGAAAGAATTGTTCCCGGATTAAGAATTGTAAAAACAGCACTTTCTGTTTTCATTTGTTTGCAGCTTTTTTATTTTTTTGATTATCCGCAACCCATTTATGCGGTTTTGGCCTGTATTTTGACGATGAAAGAAACAAGTACAAAAACAAAAACAAATGGCTTGAATCGTTTATTAGGAACACTCATTGGCGCTCTCATGTCTTATTTGTGTCTGATGTCCTTTACTTTACTCGGAATTGATATGTATTCTGGTTGGATGCCGCTGTTTGTTTCTGGATTTATGTTGTTAGCGTTAACGGTTTGTAAATGGTTTAATTTTGATCCCTATGTCTTTACCATCGCTGCCGTTGTGACGACGATGACACTTTTAACTTCTGGAAGCAGTCAAATGGATGCTTTCGAATATGTGGCGACTCGTACCATTGAAACGATTATTGGATTTATCATTGCTTATTTAGTCAATCGCTACTTCTTTGCTGAACGAACACGATCTAGATTGGAAGAATAAAAAAAGATCAGGATTCACCTGATCTTTTTTTAAAATTCTATTTAGTTTAGTTCTGGCCAGTAATCGCCATTGGCTTCAATTAAGTCATCAAGAACATTCTTCGCAACAGTCGCATTTGGCACTGTCTGGTTTAAAGTAAAGGCTTCTAATGCTTTTTGATAAGAGTTTTCAAAGAAAGCATCCACTAACAGTTTTTCAGATGCCACTTGAGCTTCCATTAATCCTTTATGGAAATCGGGGATGTCAAATCGTAAGGAAATCGGTTCGACACCTTGAGCATTGACATAACTTGGAACCTCGACTACTGCATCTTCACGCAAGTTAGGAATAGCTCCTTTATTTGGAACAATCAACATAAAGCGATCATTTTTGTTATGCAAGATGGACGCTGCAATATCTACAATGTACTGCCCATGGCCACTACTTTCATAATCTAAATCTGTCGCTTCTCCATTCCTTATTTGTTCGACCGTATCGTCGATTTTTTGTAAACGACCTTCCATAATTTGATTGGCTCTAGTGTGTTCTGGATTTGACTGTTCTACTACTATATTTGGATACAAGTAATACTCTAAATAATTATTTGGAAGATGCGTTGGGAAGTTTTCAATAATTACTTTCATATTTTCATAAGTCTGTGCCCAACTGGCTTCTTCTCCAGAAACATCCACACCTTCGTTTTTAAATTTCTCTAAGATTTCTGGCATGATGTCTCGTCCCAAACTTACATCGTAAATAGAATCGTACCATCCAAAGTGATTTAACCCATAATAGACAGGTATCCAATTTGAGCGATCTAAATCAAAGGAATCCGCAATAATTTCTTCAATTCCAATCGTCATATCACAAGCATTAATAATTTTTGCTTCTGGAAATTCCCGACGAATCGCTTCTGCCACAATTGTTTCTGGATTTGTATAATTTAAAATCCAAGCTTCAGGCGCATACTCTTGGATATGGCCAACAAGTTTTAAAAAGCCTTTCATTGAACGCATACCGTACGAAAAGCCACCCAAACCACAAGTTTCTTGTCCAACAAGTCCATGTTTTAAGGGAATCTTTTCATCCTTCTCACGCATTTCTATCTTACCGACACGGATTTGTGAGAAAATGAAATCCGTACCTGTAAAAGCTTCCTCAGGGTCTTCTGTGCGTTTAAAAGTGACATTATAATTTCCGTTCTCCAGAATATGCTCAATAATGATTCCCATCTTCTCATTTTTTATAGGGTCATCATCGTATAAGCGTAATTCTTTTACTTTAAAATCTTCATGATTCAACATTGTAAGTACAATCCCCGGTGTATAACCACTACCTCCACCGGCAATTGTGACTACTTGTTTATCCGCCATATAAATTTAATCTCTCCTTGTATAGTGATTTCTTTGAACAAATTTACTCTAATACTTCATCAATATTTTCTCTTAAGTTTTGTACGGAAGTACCCACGATTACTTGAAGTGCTTTATTATTTCGTACGATCTCTGTTGCGCCCAGTTGTCTAAATTCAGCGTCGGAAGCCACTTTATCCGGATCTTTAACTTGAACTCTTAATCTTGTTGCACAATTCGTTAAGTTATCAATGTTTTCTTCTCCACCTAGGAAATCAAGATACTGTCTAGCTAAAACTTTTTTGTCATCTGTGGCTGGTTCTTCTGAGCTTGGTGCTCCATCTTGAATTTGTTGTTTTTCTTTAAAATCTTCTTTCATAAACAATCGAACTTCTTGCTCTCCTCTACCCGGAGTCTTAATATCAAACTTCTCAATTAAGAATTTAAAGACAAAGAAGTAAACAAAGAAGAAAATGATACCTATAATGATTTGACGGATAAAGACATTTCCGTGGTTGTTAAATAGTGGAATCCAGTTTAAGGATAGAAACTCAAGTAATCCTCCACCAAATGTTCCAGTTACTCCAAAGGCATACATTGTTGTAGCCATCGTTGCATCAATCATCGCTTTTACCGCAAATAGGAACGGTGAAACGAAAATGTAAGTGAATTCTAATGGTTCAGTAATTCCGGCAATTACTGCTGTTAGGGTTGCTGGAATAAGTAATCCAGCAACTGTTCGTTTATTTTCATCTTTAGCTGTGATATACATGGCTAAAGCAGCAGCTGGCAATCCAAAGATATTCGAATTTCCTTGTAATGCAAATCCACCTTCTGGGAATAACTCAATAAGCGGTGCATTCGATTGACTGAAAGTTTCTAGTCCTGCTAACCAACTTTGGTAAGTACCTCCGCTGATTACTGCATCTCCATATTGGAACGGGCCATAGATGAAATGATGCAGTCCAGTAGGTAAAAGTATTTTCTCTAAGAAAATATACACCCAAACCCCAAGATTACCGGATGTACTCATAAAGTTTTGTAAAGAAGCAAAGAGACCTTGTATACCTGGCCAAATCCATGCTGTTAAAAATGCAACCGGAATCATTACGAAAAATCCAAGAATTACAACAAATGCCGAACCTTGGAAAATACCTAAAAATTCAGGTAATTCAGTATCAAAATAGCGATTGTGTAACCATACGGCAATAGCAGAAACAATAATTGCGCCTAAAATATTCATATCCAGTGTTTTAATACCAGATACCATCGCTAACCCACTTGTGCCGCCTACTTCTTGTGTAATATCTACACCAAAGAAGTCTGGAGCAACAGTCAGCATTGCATTAATGAAATAGTTATAAGTCAGGAATATAACGATGGTTTCCATCACTGCGCGTCCTCGCGCTTTATTCGCAAGAGTGACTGGAATTCCCATAGCAAATAATAATGGCATTTGATTGAATATTGTCCACGCTCCTTGATCAAGGATATACCAGATATCTGACCAAAGAGTTCCTTCAGCAGCTAAATCTCCTACGATTAAAGGATCGGTAAATAAAGTGTTTAAACCGATAATTGTACCAGAGAAAGCAAAGAATAGTACTGGAACAAACATCGCACTTCCAAGCCTTTGAAATTTTTGCATCATTTTTTTGTTCTCCTCTTTTTATTTATATTTGATACTTTCTTTGAACCTTCTAAAATCGACATATTAATTTTATGAAACACGATCACATCCTTCTTTAACTAGATTTTTGTGTTTTCTTTCTCTTTTTAATCCTGTATATTTAGTATACCTACAGAATTTTTAAGAAACTACATTTTAAAAGAAAACGATTTCATTTACTCGGAATGTATTTTGTTACATTTTATGAAACTTATTTCACATTACTTTAATCAGGAGGAAAGTAGTATGCAAGAACGTATCAATAATGCACAAAACAAATTAACTTCAACAGATTTCAGTGTACTGAACTATTTAATGGCGAATAAGCAACAGATACAAGATCAGTCAATTCACGAAATTGCAGAAGAGGTCTATGTTTCATCCGCTAGTATTGTACGTTTAGCGAAAAAATTGAATTTTTCAGGTTTTTCTGAAATGAAATACTATATGAAGTCAGAACTTGAAGAGAATAGCGAAGAATTTGAAAGCAGTATTTCACTTTTAAAGCAAGATATTCAAGACACTTTGAATTTAATTTCTGAACAAAATTTGCAGCCGATTTGCCAAGAGATTGAAAATGCACATCGAATATTTTGCTACGGAACGGACTGGGGAGAAAAAAATGCTGCCAGTTATCTAACTCGTAATTTTATAGCTTGTGATATCTTCATGCATCAATTCCCATCAATCACTGAATTCCTTTGGACACTTGATCAAATTCAAGAAGATGATTTAGTGATTATTCTTTCTTTCAGTGGAGATAATGAAGATTTAAAAAGATTGATTCCACTTCTCAAAGTTAAAAATGTACCTATTTTTTCGATTACACCTTTATCTGGAAACTTTTTAGCTTCTGAAGCGACTTATCGTTTGTATTACAAAGCTACCCAGTTAGACATTTCTAAAACGAATGAAACAGAATATAATTTTTACAGTTCTTTAAATGTTCTTATTGATTTTCTCTTCCGCTATTATCATGATAATTACTTTTTAGACAAAACTTAAGGGAATCCAATGATTTAATATCATGGATTCCTTATTTCGAAAAAGAGTTTAAATTTTTGTTATTTCAATTTTTTGTAGTAACTTCTCTATATCTTTTTTCGTTGCAAGATCCTCACTAAAAGCGGTGGCACTTCCGGCAGCAATGCCTACTTTAAAAGCTTCCATTCTGTCATGAGAAGTTAAATATTCTGCAGTGAAACCGGCAATCATGGAATCTCCTGCACCCACAGAGTTTAAAACTTTCCCTTCAGGCGCCTGTCCATAAAAAACGTCATCTTTTGTAAAGAAGTACGCGCCATCTCCTCCGAGTGAAAGGATGACGTGTTGTGCTCCTCTATTCACTAATTCTTTCCCGTATGGAATGACTTCGTCGGGAGTTTTGATGGTGATATGGAAAAGTTCCTCGAGTTCTTCTTTATTGGGCTTGATTAAAAGCGGTTGATAAGGTAACACTTGGAGCAATTCATTGGCATGCGTATCGATAATGAAATCGGCCCCTTGCTCGTCTATCCATTGGATGAGTGTTTCATAAAAGTTTTCCGGTAAAGAAGGCGGCTTGCTTCCAGATAAAATCACCGTGTCTTCTCTTGTTAATTTTGAAAATTGATTCCTCAATTGTTGGATTTCATCTTCCGTGATGTTTGGACCCTGTCCGTTTATTTCTGATTCGACATCACTTTTTAGTTTGATATTGATTCGCGTATCGTCTTTTACATCTATAAAATCAGTAGCAATGCCTAATTCATGAAGAGAATCTACAATATACTTTCCTGTAAACCCTCCGACAAATCCTAAAGCAGTGTTCGTCATTTCAAGCTCTTTTAAAACTCTGGACACATTAATGCCTTTACCACCAGGAAACTTCTGCTCAAAGGTTGTGCGATTTGTCTTACCTGGCTTAAAATCTTCTACACCAACGATATAATCAATCGATGGATTCAGCGTAACTGTATAGATCATCCGTTCCATCCTCTGCTGTTTATTTCATTTATTTTAACATATTTCATTTTTCAATTGACACTCATCTGTATTAAACATATAATACACTTAATTCACATACAAATATTCATGAAACACAGTATTTTTTTATCTATGGTGTATTAACCACTTAATACAGTTTGCTTGATTATATTCTGAAAGGAGCATTCAATGGCTCACAAACAATTTAACAGTCGCGATCCGATTTATTTACAGCTGATTGATTATTTTAAAAACCAACTCGTAGGCGGTCACTGGCAATTAGGCGAAGAGCTGCCTTCACGGCGACAAATTGCGAGACAGTTCAATATTAATCCAAATACCGTCCAACGGGCATTTAGTGAAATGGAAGAAATGAAATGGATTTACACAGAACCTAATCGACCAAGTCGTGTAACGGAGGATCCATCCTTGATTCAAAAGATGAAACAAGAATTTGTAGAAGATGCTGTCAAAGAATTTGTCACATCGATTCAAACGATTGATATCTCCTATGAAGAAGTTACTACACTCATTGCGGAAGAAATTGAAAACCAAAAAGATAATGGAGGAAACCAAGATGATTGAAGTGAAAGACGTCCATAAGAAGTATGGCCGGAATAAAGTATTAAATGGCATTAATTTTACAGTACCTAAAGGTCAAATCAGCAGTTTAATCGGCGTGAATGGTGCAGGGAAAACAACCATTTTAAATCATATTATGAATTTATTGCCGATGTCGAGCGGTGAAATTTTAATCGATGGAGAAAAATTGTCTCCTAAAATTTATGAAAAAGTCTCTTTTATTCCCGATGCAGCGATTATGCTTCCAGAAATGACCGTTCGAGAAGCCATGGATTTTATGCATGAATTTTATGACACGTGGAACGAAGAACGTGCGCAAGAGATTTTGCATTTTTTCCGTTTAAATGAAAAAGATAAAATCAACATCTTATCTAAAGGGAATGTGGCCAAAGTGAATTTACTATTAGGCCTTTCATTGGATGTTGATTATGTTTTAATGGATGAGCCTTTTTCCGGTATCGATGTGTTCAATAGAGAACAAATCGCTGAAGTTATTACTTCTTATTTAGTTGAAGACAAAGGTGTTTTAATTACCACCCATGAGATTCATGAAATTGAATTCATTGTTGACCGCGTCATTTTAATGGATGAGGGCGTCATTTTACGAGAGTTTGATGTGGAAGATGTCCGGGAGAAAGAAGGCAAATCAATCATGGATGTCATGCGCGAAGTCTA
>Ga0079225_10002096_pt1 | contig 11384 bp, 9 predicted proteins | sample Poulit2012_FD_76344 | JGI IMG/M metagenome (GOLD analysis project Ga0079225, IMG submission 76344) | Agricultural soil microbial communities from Georgia to study Nitrogen management - Poultry litter 2012 | ecosystem: Environmental > Terrestrial > Soil > Agricultural land | place: USA: Georgia...
CGTCCTCCAACCGGGGATCCTCCTCGTAGTACCACGGCAGGGTGACGTCCCGAGCCGCGTCCAACCGGGTCGTCCATGCCGAGGCGGGCTCTGTGGGAAAGGGCGAGCGGTCCCCGATTTGATGGGCTGGGTTCCCGCGGAGGATGCCGCGCCGGACCCGGTCACCCAGAGCCACCCCACGGGCGGCGTTCGGCCAGCTGTCGGGATACATGTGGTGGGAGTTGACCGTGTCCTCGACGTACACGCGGTCAAGGTCGTTATACAGACCATTGAAAACCGCCCATGTGTGCGGTGAGTCACCCAGAAGGACTGCGTGGCTGTAGCCCCCGATGCGATAGCGCATGGTTCCTGTGAACCCGCGCCACATCGCCAGATCACGAGGGCCGTAAAGCTCTCGGATGTCGACGACCGACGTCTCTGCCACCTCCGAGAGCGTCGCGATGAGAAGGTCCAATTGAGCCGATTTCTGGCGCTGAGTGGATACGCTGTCCACGATGATGGCGACGTGCGGATTGCCGGTCCGGCGGAGCACGCGCTCGCGAGCCAGGACGAATCCAGGCAATCTGACGTGTGGGAGAACAGACCCGTGCCCCACGGCTTTGTCCATCTCCCAGGGACCCTCCAACACGAGCAAGTTGGCTAACTGGTTCACACGGCCGAACCGGCGGACGTGCGCCGTCCGCCTGCTGGAGAAATCAAGGTCGCCTCGAAACAGCAGCGGGATCACCTGGTCGTCCGGGAGCACCTGCAAGGCCTGCGCCGAGGCGTCCAGTCCGATCGAGAGCACGCGCTTGACGCCGTGCGTCTCCAGCAGCCTCTCGAAATAGGCGACGACCCGGGGGTGGTGGTGAGGGAAGAACGGGTGGCCGAGCCAACTCGGGGCCCGGACGCTGCCTGTGCCGATCAGCTCGTGCGTCGAGGTGTTGTAAAACACCGCGTCTGCGCCTGCAGCCTGACAGGACGACAAGATCGCTCCCTCGGTGGGACCAACGCGGGACGTGAGTACGAGCGTCGTCATGACGGACTAGCTATCCGCAGCCCCATCATCTGCGCCTCACGCAGAATGGTGTACTCGGCGCTCGACTTGCCGCGCACCCGTTGAGCGGCGCGCCGGGACATCTCACTGAACCGAGCGGGGTCGTCCAGCAGCTCCTCGATGCCGCGGGCCATGGCAACGCTGTCCTCCGGCGGCGCCAGGATGGCGCACGAGTCATCGACAAACTCCGGCACCGCAGTCGTGGCATTAGTGACGGGAACCAGTCCCGAGGCCATGGCCTCGTCCCGAGAGACCCCCTGGGAGTCGAGGCGAGTTGGGATGAGGAAGAGGCCGTACTGACGGTGGAACTCGCTGATCTGGTCCTGGGGTACGAAGGTTTCAGAGATGTGCACGTTATCGTCGCCACCGAACTCGTCGAAGAACTGCTGGAAGTACTGCCCCCCGCCGATGATTCGCATCGACAGGGCGTCCCAGTGGGACGAGTCCTTGAGCAGACGAAGTGTCCGGACGGCGAGGTCCGCCGCGTAGTTATGGGCGTGGGCGCTGCGCAGCCAGAGAATATTGAACCGCTGAGCAGGTGGTTTCGGGACGTATTGGAACAGTTCCGTATCTATATAATTGTGGACGATTTCTACGCGCTTTCCCAGAAATACGATCTCCATGTCCACCTGAGCAGCCGAGCGCATCCATTCGGCCACGAAACAGAATGTAACAGGGCCCGGGTGGGCTGTGGCTACGTGCCGCCAGAAAGCCTGCAGCTGGTGGGTGCGCTCTATCACATCGCTGAGGGCTTTCGGAGTGCTGTGCGTGGAGGCGACGCGGCTCCAGTGCCGGATTTCGTAGCCGTGCACGAAGACGTGGACGTTGGTGCTGCCGAGATAGGGTAGTAGTGCGTTCCACATGTGCGGGTTGAGAAAGTGCACGCTAATGGACTGGTACGTCCGTGCGGCGAGGAGCCCCACCAACTGGTTGAAGTAGCCGCGGAGGACGGGGACCTCATAGTAACTGGAGACCTGTGGTCGGCGACCGCGTTTGAAGGAGATGACGTCCACCTCGTTGCCCTGGGCACGGTAGGCCTGCACACGTTGGTGGACGAAGCCGTTGGCGTACTCCTGACCGTAGTCGGGGTAGTCGTTGGTGAGCACGAGGTGTTTAGGCGACGTTCCAGCCGTGAGATGCAAGTATTCCCGCACCGCTTCGTACTTTTCATCGTCGGAGATCTCCTCGGCCGTGGGAACCGGAAGCGGCGTCTCCTTGAAGTCGGCGAGATGCTTTCCTTTCAGGTAGGCGTTTTCGATCGCGTAGGCGGAAACGAACTCCTCTTGAGTATCTGGGGGCAAGGTTTGTTCAAACGCAGACACAGCATTAATGTCGAATGTCTCCTCCGCATGATGCGGATGATCGGACAGCGCGGCAAGCATCTCCCCTTGCGGCCCCATTGTAGGGACTCTGCGCCGCAAAACTTTTACGTCTGCTTCGAGCCGTCGAACGTGAATGTTCTCGGCCTCGTGCATCGAACGCAATTCCTCGAGAACCTTGATATTCTTGCGGGACTGACCCTCAATGCGGTTGAGCGTCTCGCGCTCCTCTTGGCCAATCGGACGGCTATATTGCTTTTCTAGCGCGAGTGCAGCGTCACCCGCTTTCCGATGCACCGCTGCTGTCGTATCCCGTAGCACGTTGAGTTTCTGGTGGTTTATCTTGACTCGACGAGCAATTGCAGCGAAACGCCGTCGCATGTCGAGCAAGCCAAAAAGGACAGCGACCATTAGCGCGAGCAGGCCCACAACGGCTACGTGCGTGCGACCCGCGAAACTCGCAATGGCGGATGCTGCCGCGACAACGACTATGCCCACGGCAGCCGTCACTTGGCGAGCAGTCCACTCTCTCACGTACGACTCCATCCCTCTGCTGCGCCGGAGTGTATCGGCCCAGCAGATTATGACAACTCGAGGGATGCAGGGACGGCACGCCTGTCGAGCCGCAACTGCGTCAGAAGCGCCGAGGGGCCCCGGGCCCCGTCGGTGCCCCTGGCCAAGCCCTCATCGAGCGGGCCCGCTGGCAGTCATGATGCAAAGCCCCGACAAGCAAGGTGTGCCTGTGCCCATGTTCGGAACCTGGCGCATCCGGATGTCGCTGACTTTACGATCGAACCAGTCGCAAACGCGATGCCTACCGCTGCCTTCAAGCTACGCCTGACCCCGACATTGCGTATACTTCCGAAGCACACGGAGACCCTTTTCCCCTGTGGAGCACGCGCGATCGTCACCCGTGCCCAGGACGTGTCGGCACCCACTCTCAGATCCCGCCTCCGTCGATCATTGCCGTTAACCGCCTCCCGTACGATCGATACCCGAACCTCGTCCGAACCGCATCCCGCACGTCCTCGCCAGCCTGACGCCGTTGCTCCCGGCTCTTCTCCTCCCAGTTGCTGACAATGTCTGAAACATCCCATGCCGAGCCGTAGCAGGCCAAATCACCATATATCGGACGGAGCGAAGCATCGAGCACGACAACACAGCCTGCCGCCATCGCCTCAAGAATCGCCATACCGAACGATTCCGTTTGACGCGATGAGGTGAAATATACCCATATGTCGATTTTCGCGAGATACTCCTCCACTGCAATCGAATCAAATGGAAGCACATTCCACTTATGCAATAATTCAGACCTGACCTCGCCCCTGAGGCTATCGACACCGCCCAGGATCGACACGTCAGCAGAGACAATGTCGTAGGCAGCATGTATCTCCGCTACTGTGTCCGGCCATTTGAGACGGTGGTCGCGACTGTGCCGTCCAACCTGTGGGCGCTCCATCTCGCCTTTTACCTCAAGAGCGAAACGTGAAGTATCAATGATGCCCGGCCAGTCAAATGTTGCTAGCCTCATCGTTGGATCGTATGACTCCAGCGCCGCACGCGTCACCATAGATTCCGGCACTAATTCGGCCTCCACACCGAATAGATGTGACGCGTTGCTCACCGCTGTTGCCGGGTCGTAGACTGCTTGGCCGCCGTCTGATAGTCGTGGGATCTGGTTAGCCACGACGAGAAGCCGGCTAGGCCGAATGTTGCTCCGTCGATGGTCCTCGTATTGAACCGTCGTTGGATGGCGGACAATCACCAGCCCGGCTCGGACGTTCGTCTCATGATCAACTATAGTTGCTCCACACTCAGCAATAGCCCGGATGATCCTGCCCGTTGATCCTTGATGAGGCGCCACTAACGCTGACGTCATTGGGAGCACCCCAACTCGAAAGCCCGACGCAGTCGCAGCCCTTATCTCGTCTACGGTGATGGAAGCATTTCCGCCGGGAAAGCGAAGGTCTGTGGCATAGATGACGTCGAGATCAGTAATCTTTGGAGGCGCTGCGCCAGTACCGACTCGACGATAGGCATTCGCGGATCGCTCGGGCACGAGAACTCGCACCTCGCCGCTGTCAGTATCGATCTTAGCCGTGCCCAACTCACCACGGACGCGATCAGCAGTCACCCACCTTTCGCATTCTGTCGTCCGCCTGTCGTCAAATTCCGTAGTTATCGCGAGCGGAAGTCGCGTAGCCGATGGAATTTTGGCTCCAAACTGTGCGCTAAGGTGAGCACCCACAGCACTCCCAGCAGCGGGGCCCACGTAGCTTTCTCTCAGCGATTCCAGCGCCTCCCGCCGCACAAGCAGTGTGTCCATGCTCTTCTCGATGATGGCCGCACCCTGTCTCACTGCCATGAACTTTCCGCAACGCGTCATCTTCCCGCGTCTCGACACCACCGCCTTTAAATCCTTCCGACGGTCGAGTCGCGCCATGAGACGTCTGATCAACGAGGGATGCAACCAGTCCCCCGACTCAACGACGAGACAGGCATCACCCTTGACAGATGGTGGCCTGCCTCCATCCCAGATCACGGTCTCCGCGCTCGGCCACTCGCCTACATCGATACACCGTTGAGTAACTTGCGCGTCACCGGCTCCGGGCGTTATGAGCACAGAAATCATCGGACCATCATTGGTCTCGAACTCTCTTAACCGAGACGAATTCAAATCTGAAAGCGGACTCCAGCCCCCACGCACGAAAGATAGCGGGCTCACGGCCTCCAAACCATATAGGTCATTCAGTGCATCGAGCCACGATTGGTCGGCACCTCCACGCGCCGCGCGAGCCGTCACTCGGAGTAGAGGCAATTCCGCAACCGACTCTGTACCCGTCGCCCACCGCCTCCACAGATTCTCGACCGCTTCCTCACCGTCCAACTCGGCCGACAAGAGCAAAGCCGTCACCCGACTGGTACGGCCGAGTGCACGCTCGCCGTGAACCTGCGCTACGCCAAGGAGCAGAGTAAGCGCGTCGGTGACGGCCTCATCCGTACCACGCGAAGCGAGAGCAGCAGCCAGGTCTACTAACGGCCGACTTTCCAACATCCTGATCTGCTCGTAGGCCGATCGCGACGTCGAGGGTTCATCGAGCGCTCGAAAAACATCCATCACGTCCGCAACGCTCAGTGTGCCGGCCGACGCTGCGAGCGCGAAGACCTCCCAGCCTTGCCCCGATCCCGTCTCTTTGACGTGCGCCAAGAACCCACTATGGCGGGCCCCCAGATACCTGCGAGCGTACTCCCGATCTACCGGGCTAGACATGGTTCGCGATAGCCCTCGCGCGTCGATACTTCACCGCGATGGTGGAAACAGACCCCGCGTCTCCATAGACAAGTGTCCCACCCCCGCGCTGGCGACGCGTCAAGCGAATCATCGTGAACTCCCTGTTCGCAACGCACCGCCGGAAGCGTAGTGCCCACGCTCTTCACCCGGCCACCTCTATGGTCGGCTCAACGACGTCGGTGTCAGCCTCACCCGCGATGCGCAATACTGGTTCTTCGACACCTGCGGGCACGCTACTCCATCCAAGCCGGGCAGGGGCCCCTAGTGCGCTGCCGCAGTACAGGGGATGTGGACGTTGGGACGGGCAGGATGGGCCGCATCAAGCAGGCCCCTGATCCACGGCCTGTGGGTTCCACACCGCGAAGGCGGCACGTGCAGCTTGCACACCCGCCAGCGTCAACTCCGAGAACTCATGAATCCATCGCTCAAGAACGGCCTGCTCGTCAGGGCGGCCCGTATCATCGAGGACGATTGCGGCCGAGTTTGCCAATCGGGATTCCATCACCGGCACGGCTGGGTATCTCGCCTGTTTGCCGACATATGCCGGCGGGCCATCGACCAAGAGGAGATCTATCTCCGGTAACCCTGCGGGGATATTCGACAGGTCGTACCAAACCGGTGCGCCTGGAAGATTGTCGAGAGGTATGAGTGGGGCATCAACGATTGACCCACGGCGCTCAAGTTCGTGTAGCGATAATTGTGCGCGCGTATGCTCAGCGTACTGCGCGTCATGTTCCAACGATACTATACGGCCCCGCCCCAACTCTTCCAGTACATAGGCCATCCATATTGTCGACGATCCACTTCCGCACTCAATAATGAGCCGTGGTCGTGTTTTCCGAACTAGGTGCAGTAGCGCCAACATAGAACTAGCGTCCATTGCCCAACCGCCACAACTGGGCATCGGCGCACGTGTCATCGTGACCTGCGAGAACAACTCTCGCGTTGCCTGCGTCTCTTGAACAACATCTATCGCAATACGGTTCAGGCCGGACTTGAACTCACGTCGGGCCGCTTGTTCCGAGACTTCTCGTTGATGACGTAACCACTTCGGCGTGTGGCCCGGTGCTTGGTGGCCAGATGCCACGACTTGGCTCCTCTTCCCTAATTCTTCGTCTCCGATTGCGCTGCGATCTCTTATCCACCTGCCATGACGTAGACAGTACCGGACTCTTACGTGACTCATTGGGGCCGCGGGAGTGCGACACGCTGCGGCCCGCGTATCGCTGAGTTCAGCTGCTCGAGCTTCGGCCACCCGTGACGCCTCTCTACCGTGCGCCACAGTGGCCATTGCAGGCGCCGCGTGAACCAAGCGTATCGGCCTACCACCCGGGTAAGCCGAGTACTTTGAACGCCGTGCCGAAGACGACTTCAAGGAGCGCCATCCGAACCCAGCGCCTGAACCTCTTCGATGGGGCCCTTTCGGGCGGCCGATGGCGGTTGGAACGTCACTGCCGTCGATGCCCGTGACACCAGATTCCCCACCGACGAGCGCATCACCTGGGTGCATCAAGACGTCCGTGAGGCCGACCTGACCGGGTACGAGCTCATCCTCTGCCTCGGCCTGTGGTACCACCTGATCATCGACGACCAACTCAGCCTGCTCCAGCGTATGGCCGGCACACCGATGATTCTGGATCCGCACGTCGCCACGGACCAGCCCACCAAGCAGTTGTCCGATGCCGTGGAAGAAAGCGGATACGCCAGCCTACTACTCCGAGCAGGGTTGGCAGACGCGGCCAACCGCCACCTGGAACAACACGGAGTCCTTCTGGCCGACACCGGAAAGCCTCTACCGCATGCTCGACGAGCACGGCTACCCCACGGTCTTCGCCGGCACCCCCGGGGTGACCACCGACCGGAACCTTCTCCCTCTGCCTCCCAGCTCCTGGCGTCGAGGTCTCCCCGGCCAGCGTCTGCGTCGGCCGGCCCGAGGTCTGCGTCTCACCCATGGGAGACGCCGCCTGCCCAGACGGTGACTGAGGTAAAGCGGTGGACGAGTCACTCATCGCGATCGCCCTTCCTGCCTCTCCGGCTCGGCAACTCAAGTCTACAACGTAGGAACAGACCATTCCGAATGCAATCTCGCGACCGCGAGGCATGCCCATGCGTGTGCACTGCGCTGCGTGAGACTCAGGCAACTTGAGCGTAGCGTGTCCGCCGTCATCCGTGAGCCGATCGATGAAGGTCTGGCCTGTGCGCCGGCTCGCTCGCGCGTCGAGGTGGTTCCGGACCTTGTGTTGCCCCGGATACGACGACCAGGAGTCAGGCGGTCGACGGAAGCGATAGCGGCTGGGGACACCTTTACGCTCTCGCCTGCGATCACAACGTCCCGATGCGCATCTTCAACGTGATCACATCAGTGTCGACTGTGCGCCGCCGTGGCGCGGTGCAACCCAACCGCGCTGAACCACGACATCGAGCAGTTCATGTCTCCTATTTGGCCCTCAACCAGAGGCCGGGGCTGACCCGGTAGACCCGTTCGACGTGCGGCCTAGACCAGCGTCGCGGATCTGCCGACCAGAGCCTGTGGCACACTAGCCGCTCGCGTTGCGCCTTGATCACAGCAGGAGACTTCATGACACCACCAGACTCACCTCCCTCGCCGGTATTCGTCGGCGGCACCGGTAGAAGCGGCACCACGATCGTCGGACAGATGATCGGCCACGCCGCGCCATACGCTCTCGTCCCGACCGAGATCCGCTGCCACACCGGCGGATGGATCAATAGCCGACGCGGGCGACGCGGTGTCGGGGGTCTCGCTGACCTGGCCCTTGGCCAGACCACTTTCGACGACTTCCAGGCATCGGTACGCGAGCGCTGGTTCTACCGCAAGCCCAAAGCAAAAGGGCGACAAGGGCTGCACGCGATCATTACGCGTGAGGCCCTGGACGAGGCCTTGGAGCGTTTGCGCGCCGCTCATGAACAGGATCCATGGCAGGCTGCGGGTGACTTCCTCCGCGAGATACTCGGCCAGTTCGCAACTCAAGCGGGTAAGCAGACGTGGGTCGAGATGACACCGGCGACGGCACGCCGAATGAACGCGCTCACCCGCATGCTTCCCGAGGCGAAATTCATTCACATGGTACGCGACGGGCGAGACGTCGCCGCCTCGGTCATTCTTCAATCGTGGGGGCCAAAGAACTTCCCAGCCGCACTAAACTGGTGGTCCAACGAGTTGATCGACATCGAACAAGCTCGCGCTGAGGTAGCAGGCGAGCGTGTCCTGACGATGCGACTGGAATCCCTCGTCGGACCCACTCGCGAGGACGCCTACGCGCGACTGAGCGACTTCCTGTCCCTCAGCTCCGACACCTCCATGCGCACCTTCTTCGACACCGAGATCAGCGCTCGCGGCGCAAGAGCTGACCGCTGGTCCGCGTCCCTTGAGCCCGCACAAGTAGCGGAATACCAGGAGCTCTACGACAACCACCTTCGGCGAATGAAGGACTCAGGTGCCGAACTTGCCGAACCTCGCTGACCACCGGTTACTAGCGCGTGTCTGCCAAATGTGAGGGCGGAGGTCTTTCACGATGGATTCATGCTTCCGGCCGAACGACCAGGCCGTCGCGGCCAGCCGTGGAATGATCACCGGCTCACCCTGGAAGGCATCATCTGGCGGTTTCGCACGGGTCTCCGTGGCGGGATCTGCTGAGCAGTTCGGGCCGTGGCATTCGGGGTGGGGACGGCATCATCGCTGGTCAACGGATGGCACCTATGACGCGATGTTCGCCGCTGTGCAGAACGAAAGCGAGCCGGCAGACCGCGAGCTCGTCGAACTGGTGGCGGTGGATTCGACCCGTGTGCGCGCCCATCAGCACGCCGCCGGCGCCCCACACGATCAGCACACGGGGCCCAGACGAGTCACAAGAATCTGGCCGCTGAGCCCGCCGATCATGCCCTGACCCGCTCCCGAGGCGGGTGGACCACCAAGATCCACGCCCTGACCGATACCAGCTGCAGCCCGCTCGAGTTCACCCTCAGCGCCGGACAAGCCGGCGACAACCCGGCGCTGCTCCCGCTGCTCGATACCTACCGTTCCCGCGGGCACACCACCATGCATCCGCTCGCCGATAAGGCCTACTCCCACCCGAGCACCCGCACGCAGCTGCGCGCACGCAAGATCACCCACACCATCCCGAACGCAGCGACCAGATCGCCACCCGCAAACGCAAAGGCCCCCGCGGCGGCACCTGGTCCGGAACGTGGAGGCGTGCTGTGCGCCCTGTCGGTGGTCTCGCCTCTCGACCCGGGCGATCCCCAACTCGATCTCTAGCCTGCCGCCATCCGCGGCGCGGCTCAGTTATTGGATGCGCCTCGCCCGATTGTCGTCGTCGAACTGTTGCCAGGTCGTAGGGAGAGTGAAGAGGTCCAGCAACTCCTGGCCAAGCACGGCTACCACGCACGGCTCATCGAGCCGCCCGCGTGGTATTCTGCGCCCGAATCCGCTGACCGGCTGTGCGATTGACTGTTATGGCCCGGCGAGGTTCCCACCACCTTCGATGACCTGTTCACGGAGGCACCGGAACCTATTCGATGGACCTGGACATTCAAGCCCGGTCGCCTGATGGGCCTGGGCGCCGGTCACGGTGAGTTCTCGATTCGGGCGGCGGATGCCGGGAAACTACTCCGCGCCGGCGTTGCCCGGCTGATCAAGCGCGACCTCATCGTCATCGTCTTCCGGCTGCCAGTCGCCGTCGCCGGTTTGCCCGGTAGGCGTCGAGGTCGATTCCGCCGGGGTCGACGTAGCGCGCAGTGCGGGCGTGTCCGCGGCCACCGCTTCGCGGGTACTAACCGGTGCGGGTCCCACGTCCGAGGCCACCCGCACGCGGGTGCGGCAAGCCGCTGATGAGCTCGGCTACCGGGTGAACAAGGAGGTTGCGCGCTCGCTGCGCACCCAGCGCAGCGACACCATCGGCCCGTTGATCCCTGACGTGCGCAACCCGTTCTTCGCCGAACTCACCTACGTCATCGAGCAGGCCGCGGGAGAGCACGGCATCGCGATCATCACGATGAGCGCCGACGAGCGCGAGGACCGCCAGGTACAAGCCCTGCGGACACTGGCCAAACAGCAGGTCGACGGTCTCATCGTCGCCCACAGGGCGAGCAGGCGCCCAGGGACACCAACGTCCCGCTGGTCTATGTTGACCGCGGAGTTGCCGGCCACGCCGTGCGCTCCGACGACGCCGACGGCGCCGCTCAGATGATCGATCACCTCGTGAACGTCGGCCACCACGACATTGCCCTGATCACCGGACCGCAAGCCACCACGACCGGGCCGGCCCGGCGCGCTGCCGCGATCGCCCGGCTGGTCCATCACGGGTGCATCACGCAGTGGGTGGAAGAAGGCGACTTCCAGCCGGAAAGCGGCCGCCGGGCCACTGCCCGCATCCTGGACGCCGACCCGTGGCCCACCGTGATCTTCGCCGCCGACAACCTCATGGCCGTCGGCGCACTACTCGAGCTGAGCGAACGAGGCCTGCGCGTCGGCGACGCCATTGCGTTGGCCGGTTTCGACGACGCGCCCTGGTTCGGCGCCCTGAACCCGCCACTCACCGTGATCGCGCAAGATGTGCCGGGCCTGGGCACACAGGCGCTGTCCGTCCTGCGATCCCTCATCGACGGCGACGACGTTGTCGGCTTCACCGACATCCAACTGGCGGTCCAGCTGCGCGTGCGGGGATCGTGCGCGCCACCCACCGGCACCACAACGGCAGCCAACCCGCACCGCCGGGAG
>Ga0079225_10002097_pt1 | contig 11384 bp, 9 predicted proteins | sample Poulit2012_FD_76344 | JGI IMG/M metagenome (GOLD analysis project Ga0079225, IMG submission 76344) | Agricultural soil microbial communities from Georgia to study Nitrogen management - Poultry litter 2012 | ecosystem: Environmental > Terrestrial > Soil > Agricultural land | place: USA: Georgia...
AGCCGGCCGGATCCGCGCCACCTCACTGGGCTGGCCCGACGTCTACACCTTCACCAAGGCCCTGGGCGAACGGGTGGCCGAGGACCTGTGGGGCAGCAGCCACCGGCTCTCCATCGTGCGCCCCACCATCATCGAAAGCTCCCTGAAGCACCCCTACCCGGGCTGGATCGACGGCTTCAAGGTGGCAGACCCGCTGATCGCCGCCTACGGACGCGGCATGCTGCCGGAGTTCCCGGCACTGGCTGACACGATCCTGGACGTGATCCCGGTGGACTACGTGGTCAACGCCGCCCTGGCGGCCGCAGCCACCCCGCCACCGGCCAGCCGCCCGCAGTACGTGCAGGTCTCCTCCGGCAGCCGTAACCCGTTGCGGATCGGGGTGTTGGTGCGCCTGGTGCGCAGCTACTTCCGCAAGCACCCGCTCACCGACGCCGACGGCTCGTTCGTGCAGGTACCGAACTGGACGTTCCCCAATGGCCCGGCCGTGCGGCGCTCGCTGCGGCGCCGCGAACTCGCGGTGGACACCGCGGACAAGCTCGTGGGGCGCTTGCCTGCCAACAACACCACCCGCGGGTGGATCTCCTCGGTGTACAAGGCCAAACGCGACCTGGGCACGCTGCGTAAGTTCACCGAGCTGTACCAGCCCTACACCCAAAGTGAAGTCATCTTCGACGACACCAACGCCCACGCCCTGCACGAGGCGGTCCCGGCCGAGCGCAAGGCCGAGCACGGTTTCGATGTGAGCAGTATCGATTGGCCGCACTACCTGCTCGAGGTGCACATCCCGCAGGTGCCGGGCCTGATGCGGGAGCGCCGCCCCCGGCCCAAACCCGACCTGGAATTGACCGATCCGCCGCAGCGCACCGATGTGCTGGCCATCTTCGACCTGCACGGCACCGTGGCGGCCGCGAGTCTGATCGAGCACTACGTCTGGGTGGAACTGGCCGCCAAGGGCATGTTGCCCGCAGTGCGCGAACTGGGCGGCATGGTCGCCTCCTCCGGCAGCTACCTGCAGGCCGAGCGCCGCGACCGGGGCGATTTCATCCGCTCGTTCATGCGCCGTTACGAAGGGGTGAACGAGGCCGAGCTGCGCGATGTGATCGCCACCAAGGTCACGCCGTCGTTACGCGCACGCGTACACGCCGAGGCGAAGAAGCGCATCGAGGAGCACCGCGCCGCGGGCCACCGCACCGTACTCATCACCGGCCAGATCGACGTTTTCGTGGAACCATTGGCGGATATGTTCGATGTGATCGTGGCCGGTGAGATGGAGAAGGACCGCTCCGGTCGTTGGACCGGGCACCTGGCCACCTCGCCGCTGGTGGACGAGGCCCGCGCGGCGTGGCTGGAACGGTATGCGCGCGACGAGGGCGTGGACCTCTCGGCCTCCTACGCCTACGGCGACACCTACTCCGACCGGCCCTGGCTGGATGCGGTCGGCCACCCGAACGTGGACAACCCGGACCCGAGCCTGTACCGCTATGCGCGGGAGAAGAGGTGGCCGGTGCACTCCTGGACCAGCACGGCCGAAGGCCGGTTCTCGCCGGTGTGGCGTTCGATCACCGGAGCCGGCAAGTGAGCAAGGGCCGGACCCGCACCGCTCCGGTGGAGATCGCCGGCACGGCCATGGTCACCGGCGGCACCTCCGGAATCGGCCTGGCCTTCGCTCGTGCCCTGGCCGAGCGGGGGTGCGACTTGATCCTGGTGGCACGCAACCGGCAGCGTCTGGACCAGACTGCCGAGGAGCTGCGCCAAGGGCACGACATCGCCGTGCACACGGTGGTGGCGGATCTGACCGACCATGCGGATGTGGACATGGTCGCCCGCCGCCTGGAGGACGAGACCGCCCCGGTGGACATCCTGGTCAACAACGCCGGAAACGGTATCCACACCCCGCTGACCGCCACGGACATGAGCGTGCACGAGGTGGCCCTGGACGTGATGGTACGGGCCGTGCTGCTGCTCGGCGGTGCCGCCGGGCGGGCCATGCAGAAACGCGGCAGCGGCATCATCATCAACGTCGGTTCGGTGGCCGGTCTGGTGGCGATGGGTTCCTACTCGGCGATCAAGTCCTGGGTGAACACCTATTCGGAGAGCCTGAGCCTGGAGCTGGAAGGGGCCGGAGTGCAGGTGGTGACGCTGATCCCGGGATGGGTGCGCACCGAGTTCCACGAGCGGGCAAGCATCCGCACATCCTCAATCCCGCGATTCTTGTGGCTCGATGCCCGCCGACTCGTGGAAGACTGTCTGAAGGACGTCGAGGCCGGCCGGACCCGCTCCACGCCGTCGAAGCGGTTCAAGGTGCTGGCGTGGGGCGCACAGCGGATGCCCCGTGCAGTGGTGCGACGGGCCACGGCGTTGATCAGGAAAGGACGAGCATGAGTACCAGGAGCCTTCGGGGAGACGGCGTCCGGCACGCGTGCCGGACGGGTGAGGCGCTGCGATGCTCGTGGCAGAGGGAGACCGCATGAGCGAGCGGCGCAAGACAGCGCGATACCACTCGCGGTTGCACCAGTGGGCCCGGTATGTGGCACAGCGGCTCATTCTGCGGCCGGTGGTGAAGGCCAATGTGCGGGTCAGCGTCGAGGGTGAACGCAACCTCGCCGGACTGGAAGGCCCCTTCATCCTGGTCGCGAACCACTCCTCGCACCTGGATGCGCCGTTGTGCGTATCCATGCTGCCCTACCGCGTCACCAAGAACATGGCCACCGCCGTGGCGGCCGACTATTTCTACCGCACCACCTGGCGCAGCGCCCTGACCGCGCTGTTCTTCAACTCCTATCCGGTCGAACGCGGCAAATCGCGCGGCAAGTCCGCCGGCCTCTCGGTCACGCTGCTGCGGCAGGGTGTGCCGCTGATGATCTTCCCCGAAGGGACGCGTTCGCGCACCGGCGAGATGAGCGAGTTCACCCCCGGGGCGGCCGCGCTCGCCCGCGCACTGCGGATCCCGATCGTGCCGGTGGCCCTGGTCGGGGCCCACGATGCTATGCCGGTGGGCACGTTCTGGCCCAAGTCCGGCCGGATGCCGGTCAAAGTACTCATCGGCAAGCCGTTGCGGGTCCGTGCCGGGGAGAAGTTGCCCGAGTTCAACGCGCGCGCACAGTCACGGGTGCGGGCGATGCACACCATGCAGACTTCGTACGTGCTCGTACCGGAGGATCCTCCCGGCACCGCCGGCCGGGAAGACGATCTGCCGGATGCACAGGAGGGAATTTCATGAGCGACGTCGTGCACCAGAAGTGGTGGGGCTGGGGCGTGGAAGGCATTGCCTTCCACCACGAGAACAAGCCGGACTTCGCACCGTTCGTTCGCAAAGCGATCGGACTGGACCTGTACGCACCTGCCGGTAGCCCGCCGTCTTTCGAGGACCTGAACGTTCCGGAGTCGAATCTCTCGGACGATCTCGAGGAGAAGCTGCGCCAGCTCGTGGGCGACCACCACGTGAACACCGACGACATGAACCGTGTGGTGCACACCTACGGCAAGGGGCTGCGCGATTTGGTGCGGGTGCGCGCCGGTGACCTGCCGCGCGTGCCGGACGTGGTGGTCTATCCCGCCAATGAGGACCAGGTGCAAGGCGTGGTCGACGCCGCCGTGGCCGCCGACGCCGTGCTCATCCCCTTCGGCGGCGGCTCGAACATCTCCGGGTCCCTCACCCCGCCCGCAGACGAGAACCGCGTGGTGGTCTCGCTGGACATGGGCCGGATGAACCGGGTGCTGGAGATCGACACCGACGCGGGCCTGGCGCTGATCCAGGCCGGCGGTCTGGGCCCGGACCTGGAGGAGCAGCTCAACGCCGAGGGCTGGACGATGGGCCACCAGCCGGACTCGTTCAAGCACTCCACCCTGGGCGGATGGATCGCCACGCGTTCCTCGGGTATGCAGTCGGACAAGTACGGCGACATCGCAGACATCGCCCGCGGATTCACGGTGGTCCGCCCCGGGCAGAAGGTGCAGCTGCGGCCACTGCCGAGCACCTCCACCGGGCCCAGCGTGCGCGAGATGATCATCGGCAGCGAGGGGCGCCTGGGTGTGATCACCACCGCCTGGGTACATGTGCATGCCCTGCCGGAGAACCGCGACGTGATCGCCTACCTGTTCCCGAATTGGGCCGCCGGACTGGCCGCGATGCGTGAGGTGTCCACCTCCGACGCCCATCCGAGCATCACCCGCGTCTCCGATGCTCCGGAGACGGCATTCTCGATGGCCACCCGCAAGGAATCGAAGGGGATCTCGGGCAAGGTCGAGGGGGGCCTGTTCGAGCTGTTGCGCCGCCGCGGGTGGGATCTGGACAAGGTGTGTATCTCCTACATCGGCTACGAAGGCGGTGCGGCGCGGGTGCGCGCGGAGAAGTCCGTGGTCGGCAAGATCGTCTCCTCCCACGGCGGCATCAAACTGGGCAAGGGCCCGGGGGAGATGTACGACCAGAAGAAGTTCGACACGCCCTACATCCGCGACTTCTTGCTCGACCGCGGCGCGCTCGGGGATGTCTCCGAAACGGCGGCCCCCTGGTCACGGCTCGGCGAGGTCTACACCGCCACGATGCGCGCGGCCCGGGAGGCCTACGACGAACTGGGCGTGCACGGGTTCATCATGTGCCACCTCTCGCACTCCTACCACTCCGGGGCGTGCCTGTACTTCACCTTCGCCTTCCCCCCGGATCCCGGCCGGGACCAGTTGGAGCAGTACGACCTGGTGAAGTCGGCCATCCAGCAATCCTTCGTGGACCATGGCGGCACGCTGTCCCACCATCACGGCGTGGGCACCGACCATGCACCGTGGATGGAACAGGACGTCTCCGAAGCCGGCGTGGACCTGATGACCGGGCTGTTGCAGTCGGCCGATCCGGGCCGGAACTTCAACCCGGGCACGCTGATCCCGCCGCACCGGGAGTGGTGAGCGCGCAGCGCTGAGGCCCCTCCGGTGTTGGGCCCCCTCCGGCCTTGACCCCTCCGGCGTTGAATCGATTCACTCGGTACCTGCTGCGGTGAGTCGTGCTCCGGGGTATCGATCGGGCGCGCGGAGTAACGAGCGGCTGCGGTGGTCCCGCGCCCGTGTGGTGCCGTGCTGAGAGATTTGGTGCCGTTCCTCGGGTCTCACCCTGAGCGGGTTCGACGGCATTGCTCAGCTGCGGTGGGCAGGAAGAGTGCCGTAGTCGGGCAGCGCCAGTGCGGTATACGTCTTTTCCCCGCCGCCGACGGCGACGCCCAGCTTGGTCAGGACAGGCACCACTCTGATGGCTTGGTTGCGCGCGAACAGCTGCCAGCCGGTGGTGGGGTTCAGGACGAACTTGCCGGTGTGTGCCAGCGCCTGGTTCTGTTCAGCGAATGGGCGCACCAGTCGCTCGTAGGTGGCGAATGCCTCGGACGAGTCGGACTGCAGGGCCAATTCGCTCGCCAGGATGTAGGCGCCCACCAGGGCCACGCTGGTGCCTTGCCCGGACATGAACGACGGGGCATGTGCCGCATCACCGGCCAAGGCGACCCGTCCCAGGGACCAGGCCGGCAGGTGGATCTGACTCACCACGTCGAAGAACAGATCCTCCGCCCTGGTCATCGCTTCGACCATGCGGGGCACGTGCCAGGCATCACCGGCGAAGGTGTCGGCCACGAGCCGGCGCTGGGATCGTGGATCCCGATACACCTCCAGTGGCGGGCGGGGGCGGGTGAAGGTGAGGAAGGCGTGCAACGAGTCGGCCTGCATGGTTGCTCGCAGCGTCGCGGACTTTCCCGGCGCATTCCACATATGGGCGCTGTACTCGGTACCGAGGAAGTTGTCCATGGTGAATCCGGCGACGCAGTACCCGAGGTAGCGGTGGAACTGCTCCTCGGGTCCGAAGATGAGGTCTCGCGTGTGCGAGTGCAGGCCATCGGCCCCAAGGACCACGTCGTAGTCTTCGTGTGCGCCGCTGTCGAATAAGACATGCACCCCGTTGCCCGTGTCGGTCAGCGCGGTGATCGAGTCGTGGAACATCCAGGTGACGTGGTTGCCGACGGTGCCGGCCAGGGCGCGCATCAGGGCCTCGCGTGGCACTTCGAGGTCGCTTCCGGCCGCACTGCCGCTGAGTTCATCCGGACGGAGCGTGGTGAAAGGCCGGCCGGCGCGGCCGATGAACTGGAGCTTCTGGGTATCGATCTGTGCACCCTCCACCGCCGGCAAAATCCCCATCCGCTCCACCACCTGGCGTGCAGGGCCGCGGATATCGATGGGATAGCCACCGGTGCGAATGCCGCCGGACTTTTCGACGATGGTCACGGTGAAGCCGTACCGATGGAGCCAGGAGGCCAACGTGAGTCCGGCGATACTCGCTCCGGAGACGAGGATCTTCTTCTGTTCCATGGAGCTGTTCTCCTGTTCTGAGCGCTGGTGGCGCTGTTGTTGGACGGCGTATCGGGTGCTCTTGCTGGGACGGCGCGCACAGTGGGGGCGATGGGCCGTGCGCATCGCACCGTGCTCGCCGTGCGGTGCGCGTGGCAGGGTGCCCGCAGTGCGGGCACTGGACCGCCCAGAGGGGAGGGGCGAGTAGGGCAGCGGTGCCGATGGTGTTCAGATGTTGCGGTTCGCGCTGCTCAGGCCAGGGAGATGACGACTTTGCCGCGGACGCCGCCGTCAGCCAGGCGGCGATGGGCCTCGGCGACCTGCGAGAGCGGGTAGGTCTCCTCGACGACCGGCTGCAACACGCCGTCGTCCGCCATCCTGGCCAGCTCTGTAAGCAAGCCATACTCGGGACTGCCGCGAAAGAAGCGGATGCGGCCGCGGCCGTGCATCGCTGACGCGGTGATCGTGGCCAGGCTCCTGCCGATGTGAGTCATATCGAAGCTGGTGGCCACCATTCGTCCGCCGGGAGCGAGCCGTCGCCGCAGGCGCGGCATCTGTGTGCCGACGGTGTCGAGCACCACGTCGAAGGGACCCAGCTGCTCGAGTGGCGTGCTGCGGTAGTCGTAGGTCTCGTCTGCGCCGATCCCGCTGACGAACTCGAGTGTCCGTGCGCTGCCGAGGCCGGTCACGTGGGCTCCGAATGCGGTGCCCAGTTGAACGGCGATGCTTCCCACGCCCCCGGCAGCGCCGCGAACCAGGAGCCGTTCTGTGGGTTGCAGGCCTGCCTTTCGCCGTAGTGCAATCAGTGCCGGGATCCCGCCGAGCAGGGTGACGGCCTCGATCGAGGCGAGCCGCGCCGGTGCGGGCGAGAGGTGGGTCGGCGCAACAGCGACGTAATCGGCAAGGCTACGCAGCGCCTGGCCGTTCTCGTCGGGTTGTTCATCGAGGGCGCCCCATACGCGGTCACCGACTGCGTAGCCGTGAGTACCGTCACCGACCTCGGCGACCTCGCCGACGAAGTCCAGGCCGATCTGCCGCGGGAACCGGCCGCGCATCAGCCATCGCGGGAGCTGCCCGGATCGCAGGATCAGTTCGCCGCCGTTCACCGTCACCGCATGCACCCGGACGAGCAGCCGGTCCGGGCCGACCACGGGGATCGGTCTCGTTCCCGCGTAGAGAACCTCCGGTGGTCCGTAACGGTCGAAGAGCGCCGCGCGCATCTGGGTCACAATCGTCTCCAAGGGTGGTGGTGATCGCTTGTCCCCCTCGACAACGCGCGAAATGGACACCTCTATCCACTTGCTTCTAAAGTGAGACAGATGAGCCTCGCGGACTCTCACTCTCGGGGCAGTGACACTCTTGGGCTCCGCTCCGACGCCCGGCGCAACCGCCAGCGGATCCTACGCGCGGCTCGTGAGACCTTCGCTGAGCGCGGGCTGGACGCTCCAATATCAGCCATCGCGCGCCGCGCAGGTGTTGGTATGGCCACCGTCTATCGCCGGTTCCCTACCCGCGAGGCGCTCGTGACCGAAGTCTTCGCCGAACAGTTCCACCGGTGTGACGCGGTCCTGGAAGAGGCCCTGAACGCTGCCGACCCGTGGCGCGGGATGATCACGCTGGTGTACCGGATCTGCGGGATGCAGGTCGCAGACCGGGGCTTCACCGAGGCTTTCTTCGCCGAGTACACCAGCACCGTCCAGCGTGACCACTTGGCACAGGCCGAGCAGCGGCTGACCACGCTGCTGGATCGCTGCCGGCGAGAGGGCCAAGTACGTGCCGAGGTCGGTGCCGGCGACATCACCCTCGCCCTGGTCGCCAATGCGGGACTCGTCGCGCGCCTTCCGCAGCCGGCCCGGGCATCGGCCCGACTGGTCGGTCAACTGCTCCGGTCATTTGCCGCCGACCCCACACAGTCGCTGCCGCCCCTGCCGACCCTGACAATGAGCGGCGCAGTGGATTTCGGGCAGACGACCCCCTGATCCGGCCCCCAAAGTGTCGCGGCACACCCCTGGACCGGCTCCGCCGCTTCGCGCAACCCCGAACGCTCGCTTTTGCGGTTCCCTGTCCTGCGGGAGCGCGGAGTTGTGCGACTTCCTGATCGTCGATGACCCGCTGGCAGGTGCCGCGTGGTCCCGAGCGCTGAGTTACGCGGCTCACGGATCGTCGAGCGCTGAGTTACGCGGCGGAAATCGACATTTTGCCGCGCAAGGCAGCGTTCGCGTGGTGATGGGCCGCAGAGCTGAGCGTTCGAAAGTGGCGGGGCGTTGCGCCGGGCGCTCGGGTCGCGGGACCTGCTCCGATGGCCTTCAGGCAAACGAGCTTGCTATCGGACCTACGCATGCCCTCTGGGTTGGCGACGGCGCGATCAGTCGGTCTCCACGCCCGGAGTCTCGTGTGCTACGACGGGTGACCCATCGGGATTGACCAGCACGGTGAGTCCACCCCCGGTGCCTACTGAGGTGTGCAGATAGCAAACACCGGTCAGGGTGTCGCGTAGGACTCGGGTGAATTCTCCGAGCTTCTTGTCCTCGTGGATGACGTCGAAGCGTGGGGTGGGGTTCTTCATCGATGTAGCTTACGTCAGTGGAGTGGGTGTGCGGTGTCTGCGCCTATGAAGGCGCGATTGAACGAGCCCGCGTGTTTCGAACCCTTGGTCTCTGCTCCGTCCCAGGCCCCGCGCCGAGCTGTGGACACGCCGGTATGTGGTGGATCACGCGGTGGAAATTCTCCGGCCCCCGGGCGTGTTGTCATTAGTGAGAAGTGGACAGCGGCATCGGATTCTGTGGACGCAGCGCCCACCGGACGGAGATACCCACAGGCTGACCTGCACCTATGCACAGGGGGCGCCGAGTACTCCACAAGCGCGTCTGTCAAGACTGTGGATGACACGCCCACGACACGACACGCACACGAAATGTTGGGGTCCTGTCTTCCGGGCACCACAAGGTGTAGTGTCTATACCGTCGGGCGGTCCCGGGGATCGGTAGCCGCTGGGACGAATGACAAGAATGTAGTTACATGGTGGGTACTCAGGGCAGGGAGCCCCACCCACGAAGGATTGGAAAGGACGTCGATCATGACCATCACCGTCTTCAGCAAGCCGGCCTGTGTGCAGTGTGACGCCACGTACCGGGCGCTGAAGAAGCATGGTCTGGAGTACGAGTCCGTCGACATCTCCACCGATCCCGAAGCTCTCGAGTCGGTCAAGGCACTCGGCTACCAGCAGGCGCCCGTCGTCTTCGCCGACGGCGACCACTGGTCCGGCTTCCGGCCCGACAAGATCAAGGCTCTGGCCAAGGCGGCGGCTCCGTCCGAAAACGCTCTGGCCTGAGTCGCAGCGCCGTCGGAGGAAGGCCCGACGGCGCCACTTCAGTTCCATATCGCACACGCCCCGTCCGGACAGGGCGGGGCAGGTGTGCATATCGCTTGCGTATGTGAAGGCGTGATCATGGCTGGCATCGTGTATTTCTCCTCGGTATCGGAGAACACACGGCGTTTTGTCGATCGGCTGGATCTCCCGGCCGAGCGCATCCCGCTGCGCCGTACCGAGGAGCACCTGCGTGTGGAGGAGCCGTACGTGCTGATCACCCCCACGTACGGCGGAGGCAACGGTGAAGGTGCCGTGCCGAAGCAAGTGATCAAGTTCCTGAACGACAAGCACAACAGGTCCTTGATCAGAGGCGTGGTCGCCGCCGGGAACACCAACTTCGGTGCGGCCTACTGCCTCGCGGGCAAGATCGTGGCACGCAAGTGCCAGGTCCCGCATCTGTATGACTTCGAACTATTAGGAACCGCTGAGGACGTCGGAAACGTCCGTGAGGGATTGGGGCACTCGTGGCTGCAACACTGACCGAAGGCACCGCACTGGTGGATTCACCGGAGTCGGCGATGGACTATCACGCGCTGAACGCGATGCTGAACCTGTACGGCCCGGACGGGCAGATCCAGTTCGACAAGGACCGTGAGGCTGCCCGGCAGTACTTCCTGCAGCACGTGAACCAGAACACGGTCTTCTTCCACGACCTGGGCGAGAAGCTCGACTACCTCGTGGAGAACGGGTACTACGAGAGCGAGGTGCTGGAGAAGTACTCGCGCGAGTTCATCCACAAGCTCTTCGACCACGCGTACGAGAAGAAGTTCCGCTTCCAGACCTTCCTCGGTGCGTTCAAGTACTACACCTCCTACACGCTGAAGACCTTCGACGGGAAGCGGTACCTGGAGCGGTTCGAGGACCGGGTGTGCATGGTGGCCCTGTCGATGGCCGAGGGAGATGAGCAGTTCGCCCTGGACATGGTCGACGAGATCATCTCCGGCCGTTTCCAGCCGGCCACCCCCACCTTCCTCAACGCGGGCAAGAAGCAGCGCGGCGAGCCGGTCTCCTGCTTCCTGCTGCGGATCGAGGACAATATGGAGTCGATCGCCCGCGCGATCAACTCCTCCCTGCAGCTGTCCAAGCGGGGTGGCGGTGTGGCGCTGCTGCTGAGCAACATTCGCGAGCACGGTGCGCCGATCAAGCACATCGAAGGCCAGTCCTCCGGGGTGATCCCGGTGATGAAGCTGTTGGAGGACTCTTTCTCCTACGCCAACCAGCTCGGCGCGCGTCAGGGCGCCGGTGCGGTCTACCTGCACGCGCATCACCCGGACATCATGCGCTTCCTGGACACCAAGCGGGAGAACGCCGACGAGAAGGTCCGCATCAAGACGCTCTCCATGGGCGTGGTCATCCCGGACATCACCTTCGAACTGGCGAAGAAGAAGGAGGACATGTACTTGTTCTCCCCCTACGACGTCGAGCGGGTCTACGGCGTGCCGTTCGCCGAGATCAACGTCAGCGAGAAGTACGAGGAGATGGTGGCCGACTCTCGTATCCGCAAGACGAAGATCAGCGCCCGCGGCTTCTTCCAGACCCTGGCGGAGATCCAGTTCGAGTCCGGGTACCCGTACGTGATGTTCGAGGACACGGTCAACCGGGCCAACCCGATCAAGGGCAAGATTACCCACTCGAACCTGTGCTCGGAGATCCTGCAGGTCTCCACCGCCTCCACCTACAACGACGACCTGTCCTA
>Ga0079225_10002099_pt1 | contig 11380 bp, 12 predicted proteins | sample Poulit2012_FD_76344 | JGI IMG/M metagenome (GOLD analysis project Ga0079225, IMG submission 76344) | Agricultural soil microbial communities from Georgia to study Nitrogen management - Poultry litter 2012 | ecosystem: Environmental > Terrestrial > Soil > Agricultural land | place: USA: Georgia...
CATTCAGAGCTATAAAAAAACTTAGACGACCTGCTTGGTCAAGCGCCTTCTCTACCGCCCTTACTGTTACCACACTTATTGCTGCTATTGCACCACCAGTGAACGCAAATAACTTAGCAGAAAACTTACAAGAGGCCCTAGAGACCCAAGCTACAGAGCAGGCATAACTCAAAATACCTTATCGTCTCCCAAGGCGGTTTTTTGTTTTCCGCAATTTGAAGTTAACCTCATGGGGGGCAGAGGTAGGCTCCCTCTGTCATCCCCCTCTGTCATAATAGTTGCCCGTTGATTTGATGGTCATTAATTTTGACCCACACTAGATGGATGGTATCGTGGTAGATTACGGTACCAGAGTTTCAGTGCTAGGCGTGCTATGAGTAAAAACATTGGGAAAACCATTCACGGGCTAACGATAACCCCTCGCAAGATTATCCGACCAAAGATCAAGGTTGGTGTCGCGACCTCTGCTCAAAAACAAGAAGTACAAAAAGCAGCACAGCAGGTCATGTCTACGCACCGAAAAGCCCTCGAGGCATTGAGCGATCGGTGAACGCTAAGAGGTAGCTGCTTCTGCACTATTTATAATGGATTCAATAAAGGCAGGCCCCCTGCCTGGATTTGTCACCTGCGGCGCAATATGGTTACGTTAAGAGTTGAAATGGCTGCCTCTAGCGAAAAATGCCATCGATGGATCACTTACTTTACTTCACCTAGCCCCTTTAGATTAATGTCTGCTAACATCCAGAACCCTCCGTCTTGGTAGTCTTCATCGTTTAACCATACGTCAGGTGCGCTAGCAGAGGGGATTGGCTCATCGTCAATGCCAAAGTGGACCTCCACAGCCTCTTGCGCCGCTTGGGGGAGAGCGTCGATATTATCGGCTGCAGCAAAGCAGCCCGGAATATCTGGAAAGATAGCGCCGTAAGCGCTTCCTTCATCTTTGTGTACGTAGATTGGGTATAGCATTTTCATATTAATTCTACCCAAATAAAGTGTTAAAAAAGGGAGATTACCGTGTACCCATTGATAATAACAATATCGAACAGCAGATTTGACCGTTGGCGCTGGGTCATAAGAACTGGTTGTTTGCAGGTTCAGTGCGTGCAGGCCAAAGAGCTGCTGCGATTGCGAGCCTGATCCAATCAGCCAAGCTCAACGGCCATGACCCGCTTGCCTACCTCAAAGATGTATTAGAGCGGCTACCCACACAGCCGCACAAAAACATAGGCGAACTACTGCCCCATAACTGGCAGCCTGCACAACGATAAAAAAACAAAAGAACAAGGCCCGCACTAAGCGGGCCCGTCAAGGTGTGTTCAGCGGATGCTTACAATCCTCGCAACACATACAATAATATATTTTAATTTTGGATGAGTGACTTAGGTAGGTTAATTAAAAAGTCTGATAATTTTCCCGACCCTTGCTCTAAGCTTATATGTTGTAGCATTTCGTTATAAGCAAGCTGTGCATCTTTTTTTAAGATAGCTTCGAGAACTCTTTCATGTTGCTCGTATGAGGTCTGCAAACGACCAAGCGCACTAAATGCATGTTGCAAATAACCGCCTGTCATGGTTCGAAGGCGCAATAGCTCTTCACGTAGAAAGGGGTTGCGGCAGCCCCGATACAACACATCATGAAAGTCATGGTTAGCATCGCGCCAAGATTCTATGTCGTTTTCCTCGACGATAGACTGCGCTTTGTTGTGTACCTCTGCTAGCTCTTGGCGCTCTTCATCGGTCATACGCTCACACGCAAGTCGAACACAGATTCCTTCTAGTTCTGCTAATAATTCCCACAGAGCCAGCAATTGCTGCACATTCATTTTAGCGACTACATAGCCTTGTCGTGGCCGGCTTATTAATAGCCCCTGCGCCTCTAATTGTAAGAGTGCCTCTCTTACCGGTGTTCTTGATACCTTGAACTGATGAGCCACGGCCGTTTCATCGATAAGTTCGCCTGGCAGTAGTTTTCCGGAACGAATGTCATTCTCTATCGCGGTTCGAATTCGGTCACTGCTTTTTATTGGCGGGGGAGTCAGCATATTGCGGTTACTCATAGATGAAGTGGTTTATTAGAAAGTAGGGATAATGGTCGGCGACCGCCCTCAGTTTATTCGTATTATATACTGCTCGATTCTAAAAAAGAAAACATCAGCCCACTCGATGCTGGGGCAACCTGTATAAATATTTATCTTGACTATAAATATATTTTAGCCTAATGTAGTCATATAGTGCTGATTAATTCTTGTCTGACGACAAGCAAGATACTGTTGTATAGGGGGAGATAGTGCAATTTACAGAACAATTATTGCAGTCTATATATGAGGCAAATGCAATACACGTAGAGCATACAGAAGTTTTAGCAGCCCTAAAGGTTTTGCAGCGCTTAGCGAGGGGTTTATGAGGCAAAAAGCAAATCAGCAGACTAAGTTACCGACTACTATCGCTGAGCTGAATATTAAGTTGCAGCAAGGGGGGCTGGATCTTTCTGAGATTTTACAAGCGCAAGGGGAAAGGGTCCGGCAAGATAAGTGGAATGCAGTAGTAGCAACATTAGAGAACGCCGCGACTTCTTGCTCTTATGAGCCACCTTATGAGTCAAGTAATGCAGAAGGGGTGCCACTTTTGGGGGTGGGGGTTGGCTATAAAGATATGTTCAAACTGCCAGGCCGAAATCCTTCATGCGGTGCAAAGGTTGCCCCAGATTTTGATGCGCCAGTTAGTCCTCTTTTTGAGCGTTTACAAGCAGCCGGTAGTTCAGCTCTGGCCAGTCTTTCAATGTCAGAGTTCGCAATGGGCATCACCGCACAAAACCCCTATACAGAGTTACCCATAAACCCATTAAATAGCGAATTAGCGGTAGGGGGGTCTTCGGGTGGCTCTGCGGTGGCTGTATCAGCAGGCATGTGCTATGTCTCTTTGGGTACCGATACGGCTGGCTCTGTTAGGGTGCCAGCAGCTACCTGTGGTGTTTTGGGGTTAAAGCCGACCAACGGTTTGCTTAGCACTATTGGTTGTTATCCATTAGCGCCCACTTTAGACACTGTTGGTTTATTAGGTCGATCAGTCGATGATTTGGCTACAGTTTTAGGGGTCTGTACAGGTCAGCTATATAGCAAAGAGGGTCGTTTAATGCGTGTGGCAGCGTCATACAAGCATTTTGTACCTAGTTGGAGCGCTAGTGCTAAAACGAGAGACGTGCTCTACCAAGTTGCGAATGATTACTCACCTAATAAGACAGATATATTTATAGGCGAAATAAATATGCTTGAAACCCTATCTAGAAATGCAGAGGTAGTGTTGCGAGCGGAATCTACGGCTACCCATTATCAAAGACTGCAGCGTGGCCAAGAGCTATCTGATGATGCTCGAGCTTTTGTCTTGCCCGGGGTAGCCATGCCGAATATCTGGTATTTAAAGGCACTTCAGGCAAGAACAGCTTTGCAAAAACAATTTTTAGACCTTTATTTCCATGATCGTAATGTTGATGTTTTATTAACTCCAGTTTTACCGCACGGTATACCTACTTGGAAACAGGTGGACACTCGCTCAAAACACTTTGACGCACATCAGTTGTTATCTATGTTGGCTTGGGCGGGTTTTGTGAATTATTTAGGTTTACCTGCCATAACCATCCCAATATACAAAGATGGGGATGGCCAGGTAATTAGTATTCAAGCGATTGGAAAGCCTCGAGCAGAGGCAGATCTGATCATTTTTGCTAAACAAATCGAAGAGCACTTTACTGCGCTATAGCATGGTGCCGTAGCCAGTCCAAGAAAACTGTAATATTAAATTTTTTAGAGCTTATGACTTCTATTAATGCTTCCAAGGCTTTAGCGCCTTTTAAAGTTTTAGATTTATCACGTGTACGAGCAGGGCCAACTTGCGTGCGGATGCTAGCGGATTTTGGTGCAGATGTGATAAGAGTAGAGCCACCTAAGGGTGTTGATCCTAATGAGGCGATGTTCGCAGCAGATCGCTGGGGTGGGGATTTTCAAAACCTTAACAGAAACAAAAGGTCATTGACCTTAAATTTAAAAAAACCCGAAGGCAAAGAGGTTTTTAAAAAGTTAGTTGCAGAAGCCGATGTAGTAGTTGAAAATTGGCGTCCCGAAGTTAAGAGCAGATTGGGAATAGATTATGAGTCGCTAAAGGCTATTAATCCCCGCATAATACTCGCCAGTATTTCAGGGTTTGGTCAAAATGGCCCTTATTCCAAAAGGCCGGGTTTTGATCAAATCATACAAGGTATGGGTGGTTTGATGTCAGTAACGGGTTTACCTGGACAGGGGCCTGTGCGCGCTGGACTAGCAGTCGCTGACTCAAGTACGGGTTTATATACTGCTATCGGTATTTTAGTGGCTTTATTAGAAAGAGAGCGCTCAGGTAAAGGGCAGTGGGTGCACGCCTCATTGTTACACGCCCAGATCGCTATGATGGATTTCCAAGCAGCGCGTTACTTAAACGATGATGACATACCGGTGCAAACAGGAAATGATCACCCCACTAGTAGCCCGATGGGTCTGTTCACAGCGCGTGATGGACAATTTAATTTAGGGGCATCGGGTGAGGGTAGTTGGAAGAGACTGTGCAAGGCTCTAGATAAAAAAGATTGGCTATCACATCCTGATTACAAAACAGAGCCCCTGCGCATAAAAAATCGTTCAGCCTTAAACGATGCTTTATCAGAGTTATTTGCTGAGAAAACAGTGAAGCACTGGGTAGATTTGCTTAATGAGGCTGGAGTTCCTGCAGGTCCAGTTTACAGTGTTCCAGAAATGTTTGAAGACCCACAAGTCAAGCATCTTGAGGTCGCGAAAACCGTTGAGGCATGGCAGGGTGGGGCTCGTCATTTCATTACCCAACCAGTCACACTTTCGCGAACGCCAGCTGGTATTGCCAGGACAGCGCCTGGTTGGGGCGAACATTCGGAAGAGATCTTAGAGCGTTTGGGATATGAGCGTGAGCAAATTGAAGGATTAAAAAGCCAGGGGGTCATATGAGTGTAGGTGGCGTGTTGTCTGAAAATAAAAAAGTTTCTTTGAAGGTTACTGATAAAGTTGCGTGGGTAGAAATTGATAATGAGCGCAATCGAAATGCTATGACCTTGCAAATGTGGAGACAATTGCGAGAGTGTATTCAACAAGCTGAAGACCATGCTGATGTAAACGTCATAGCGATTACAGGCGCAGGTGACAAAGCTTTTATTTCAGGGGCTGATATCTCTGAGTTTGCTACGTTGCGGGACTCCGAGGAGCAAGTCAAGGAGTATGGACAAGCTGTAGAGGCGGCGCAAAATGCTATTGCGCACAGCAGCAAGCCAACAGTAGCACTTATTAACGGGCTGTGTATCGGTGGCGGCATTGGGGTAGCTCTAGCGTGTGATTTGCGTTACAGCAGTATGGAAACAAAATTCCGTATGCCAGCAGCGAGACTAGGGTTAGGTTATGACTTGCATGGGTTGGCCCGAGCGGTTGACGTTATGGGCTATGCCAATACGGCGGATATTTTTCTTAGTGCGCGAGTGTTTGATGGTACGGAGGCACAGCGGTTAGGGCTAGTAAATCTTAGTTTTGCAGCTGAACACTTTGATAAAGAAGCGCGGTCAATGATTCAAGAGATTGCACACCACGCACCATTAAGCCTGCGCTCTGTCAAGCTCAGTTTACGTTATTTACTACAGCGTTCCCAAGGCGCCTTCGCAGATCAACAGGCTTTGACAAACGAGCAAGTTGAAAAAGCAGTACAGCAGTGTTTTGACAGCCAAGACTATCGAGAGGGTCAGTTGGCATTCAAAGAAAAAAGAACCCCAAACTTTGTAGGACGTTAACGATGGCAAACCCACGACTTGATTACACCTTAAGAAGCCGCGGAATCGGTTTAACTGCACCTGATAATAAACCAATTATTGTGCATTTAGTTCTAAACATAGAGTATTGGCCTTTTGATGAGCCGATGCCGCGAACGATTATAACCCCACCCCATGGGAAGAGGTTCTCACCTGATGTGCCTAACTTTAGCTGGGTGGATTATGGTATGCGTTGTGGGTTTCCAAGGCTTTTAAAGGCATTGACCGATAGGCAGTTACCGGTATCAACGAGTTTTAATGCCAGTGTAATTGAGGCATATCCTGAAGCAGCAGAAGCAATGCGAGATGCCAACTGGGAGTTTATCGGTCATGGTCTAGTGCAGAGAATGCTTCACCATGAGGAAAACGAAGAAAAAACGATAAAAATAGCCCTTGAGAAAATAGAGCGCTTCACCGGCAGAAAAGTCCGGGGTTGGTTAAGTCCTGGTTTACAAGAAACGGTTAATACGCCGGATATCTTAGCCAAGCTTGGTGTGGATTATGTTTGCGACTGGGTAATTGACGATTTGCCTAATTGGCTAAAAGTGCGTTCAGGCTCATTATTGCAAATGCCTTATAACTTAGAACTGAACGACTCAGTAATCTACGCTGTTGAAAACCACTCCTCAGATGAGTTTTTAAAAAGATTAAAAAGCACTTTAAAAGTATTCGAACATGAAGCAAATACAGAGCCCAGAATACTTGCTTTGGGGTTGCATCCACATTTAATCGGGGTACCACATCGTTTTGCTTATTTCGAGCAAATGTTGGACTTGCTGTGCGCTCATCCTAAGGTTTGCTTTATGACTGGAGGCGCAATAACCGATTGGTATCGAGATCAAATTGCGCCCCCAGAAGCAGATACTGCCGCCAGATGAATATTTAGGACTACATATAAGTAAAGAGAGGAGATGGCAATGGATAGAGCAAAGGAATTGCGAGTTGCTTTATTTTCTATCATTGTTGGCACAGCTGTCATTATTATTGTTCTCAACTCGTTTGATGTTGCCGAATATCATAATCCATCAGCACCTAGTTTTTTCCCTTTGTTGTTGGCATATTTATTGCTCATGCTAGGTGGTGGGGGGTTATGTCGCAGCATGCTAGCTCAAAAAAACAAAACAGAAAAACAGGCAGTACCCCCTGCCGAAGTAATGCCGCTAGATAGCAATGAAACGAATCAAGCAGGGAAGGTGCTGGATGATGAACATAGTAATTCTAAATCAATAGTTGGGATAGCAGTTTTATTTGTATATGGTTACTGCATTTTTTACCTAGGCTATTGGGTGGCATCAGCAATGGCAATATTCTGCCTAGGTGTTTTGTTGCACCAAAAAAGAACCGATAAACCCTTTTTAATCAAGCTTGGTGCGGTAGCACTAATAGCCCCCGTTGCGATCTCCTTCGTATTTAGCGTTTTTGCTGCTGTTAGGTTGCCTACATGGGGGCTGTTCTAATGTTAGACACAATTATCAATGCGGTTTTAGGCTTGGGTTATTGGCCTATTTTATCTGCTTTTGCAGGACTTGTTTTAGGTGTAGTGGTTGGCGCCATACCAGGCTTAACTGCCTCGATTGCCGTAGCCATTTTATTGCCATTAACTTTTTTCCTGCCCGCGACAGTAGGTATCGGCTTCTTGCTGGGTGTTTATAAGGGGGCTGTGTATGGCGGCTCAATCCCGGCGATTTTAATTAACACACCTGGGACACCGGCTGCTGCAGCCACAAGTATGGATGGCTATGCGCTGACTCAGCAGGGGAAAGCAAAAAAAGCGTTGCAGATGAGCCTATTGGCATCGATGTTTGGAGACTTGCTTGCAACCATTGTTTTGCTATCGGTTGCTGCGCCGTTAGCTGCTTTGGCAATTAAGTTTAGCGCACCCGAATATGCCGTTTTATTTCTTGCTTCACTCGTTTTAATTGGCACAGTTAGTGCAGGTGACCCACTAAAAGGCTTGATTAGTGCTGTGGCAGGTGCATTGATAGGCTGTGTTGGTTTAGATTCGTTGACCGCGGCTCAGCGTTTTGTTTTTGATGTGCCTCAATTGCTTGGAGGTATTCCTCTAGTCCCACTAATAGTGGGTATGTTTGCCCTAAGTGAAGTTTTGATGCAAATCTCGCAACGCCGCGATGAGGCCAAAACTGCTGGACAAAGGGAAATAGGCACAGGTCTAACCAAGAAACTGGCATTTCGTCAGCTGCCCGTTTTATTTCGTTCTACCTCTATCGGAACCTTTATAGGGGCCTTACCTGGTCTAGGCGCTGAAATTGCCTGCTGGGTTTCCTATGGAATTGCCAAGCAAAGGTCGAAAGAGCCAGAGAAATTTGGTAAAGGCTCATTAGAAGGTGTGGCAGCAGCAGAATCTAGTGCAAATGCGACCGTCCCTGCAACTTTGATTCCAATGTTAGTTTTCGGCATACCAGGCGATGTTGTTACAGCCGTTTTATTGGGTGCGTTCATAGCACAAGGTATTACGCCAGGCCCTTTATTGTTTACCGTTCATAGCCATTTAGTTTATGGATTGTTTGCACTACTTATTTTCACCAATATTGCCTTGCTTTTTGTTGGTATTGCAGCGGTACGTTCTTTTTCCTATGTCGTAAAAATACCTTCTGATTTGCTTATGCCTGTAGTTGTGATTATTGCTGTTGCAGGCGCATATTCGGTCGGATCTGATCCATATGATGTAGTTGTTATGTTGGCTGGCGGGCTGCTTGGATTCCTTATGCGAAGAAACGGAGTTCCTATTCCACCATTTATTATTGCTGTGCTTTTAGCACCTCAATTTGAAAAAACTTTGCGACAGTCATTAGCCTTATCAAATGGTGATTTTTTGATTTTCGTATCAAGACCTATTTCAGCAACGTTAGTTGGACTGTTTCTGTTTTCTATATTAATTATGGTCGGAAGGGGGGTTATCAAAAGAAAAAAGCTTTCTAAAATTTGATTTTACTTGATAGCAGTTTTGTATTGTTTTTTTATATAAGTTAATACCTTAGAGGGTGTTATGAAATTCAAAAATATAATCAGCTTATGTTTAATTGGCATTGCCAGTAGTGTGGCACCGAGTTTGTCTTATGCTGAGGACTTTCCAAATCAACCAGTGAAATTAGTCATTCCTTATCCGCCGGGTGGTGCTTTATCTGTGACAGGTGCGGTTGTAGCAACTTCTGCAGAAGAGCATTTAGGCCAGCCTATGCTATCGTTGATTCGTGGTGGCGGGGGTGGTGCAGTAGGGGCAACCTACGTAGCAACATCTAAGCCCGATGGCTACACTTTGCTTTTAGGTGATCCAAGCATTAATGTTATACGGCCAGAGCTGGAAGACTTAGCTTATGAGGCCGATGATTTTACGCCTATCGCACGGATAACTAACTCACCTTTTGTATTTGTTGCTAATAACGATGCGCCGTTCAAAACCATGCCAGAGCTCGTTTCCTATGCAGAGGAGCATCCCGGCGAGGTAGTGTATAGCTCAGATAATGTTAATGGTTGGACGTACACTGCTTTTGAGATACTAAAAAGAACTGCAGGCATTGATATGCGTGGGGTAGAGTTTGATGGTGGTGGCCCTGCTGTAACGAATGTGCTCGGTGGCAATACACTTGTCTATGCAGGGGTACCTAGTGTCGTACAGGACCATATTGATAGTGGCTCATTAACTGCTTTATGTGTTTCTGACCAACAAAGGTATGAAGGATTGCCTGAGGTTCCTACCTGCAGTGAAGAAGGGGTCGATATTAATTGGGGGGCATGGATTGGTGTATTTGCACCATCTAACACACCCGAAGAAAATATAAAAAAGCTAAGAACCGCCTTCAAAGAGCTGTCTAAAGATGACGGCTTTAATGTCCTGATGGATCGTATCAATGCAGACTTTGATTATTTAGATCAGCCTGAGTTTCAGCAAATGCTTGATGCCGATATTAAGGCCGTTAAATAGTTAAAGCTGATAAGAGCACGTATAGATAAAAGGTGTAAAGATGAGAAACCGACCGCTAGTAGTACAAAATATATTTGTCCCTACAGTTACCGATGATGAAACCCAATTAAAAGATATATGGATAGCAGACGGTAAGATAGTTGAGATAGGCTCAGCAGAGGAGCTTGGCCCCATTCCTGAGAGTGCTAAGACTATTGATGCTAGTGGGCTAGCGGTCGTCCCGAGTTTTATTAACGCACATACACATAGCCATTTTGCATTTGGACGAGGCTATGGTGATTTATGGACCCTTGAGCTACATTTAAATTCTGGTGGGGGGCTAAATTACGGCGCAACATTAGATGACATGAAGCTAATGGCTCAATTGAATGCCGCGGACATGATTCGTTATGGGTGTACCGCAGCGTATGATATGGTCGTCCAAACCCCATTTACCTCTATAGATGGAATGCGCGCGGTCGCTGCTGGTTATGAGAAGGTCGGTATAAAAGCCGTGGTAGCAGCAACGGTAACTGATAAAACCTTTTGGCAGGCTATCCCTAACTTAATAGAAAGTCTAGACGCTGAGGAAGCACAATGGGTAAGTAGCTTGGCGCAAGCAGATTCAGCGCAGCATTTAAAACAACTTAGAAAGACCTTAACAGATTGGGATCACGGCAATAACAACATAACATTAGGGTTGGCCCCCTCTATTCCTTTACTTAGTTCTGATGAGCTATTAGATGGCGTTGCCCAATTAGCACATGAATTTAATGTACCTATACAAACACATTTGGCAGAATCAAAAATACAAGCGCTGATGGCTGAGAGGCGATGGGGGTGCTCTATAGTTGAACACTTATCGAATATTGGTTTTTTGACGAAAAAAACCTCAGTTGCACATGCAATATGGGTGGATGATGAGGATATTGCAATACTAGCTAATACGGGTGTATCTGTAGCACATAACCCAGCAAGCAATATGCGGCTAGGCAATGGTGTTGCGCCAATCGAGGCGATGTTAAAGGCAGGGGTAAATGTTGGTATAGGTACTGATGCCTGCAGCTGTGCTGATCAGCAAAATATGTTTGATGCCATGCGACTTGCTTCTTATTCATCGCGTATACAAGGACCGAATCCTAGCTATTGGCTTCCTAGCCAACAAGTTTTTCAGATGGCTACACAGGGGAGCGCTAAGGTTTTGGGCCTAAGTAACACGGGCAAAATAGAAAAAGGTCAAGTAGCTGATTTGGTCTTCCTAGATTTGAAAGATTTGGCCTACTTACCATTAAATAACTTTTGGAATCAATTGGTTTTTTCTGATTCTGGTAGTAGTGTGCAGCACGTGATGGTTAACGGGGAATTTATCTATAAAGATAGAAAGTACACGCAATTTGATTATGATGAGCTTTATGGGCAGGTCAAAGCCGCTGCAGAGAGGATTAAAACCCAAGCAAAAGGAAGGCGTAAAAGATTCAAAAACCTAGAGTCAGCAGTATCACTATTTTGCGTTGGCCTAGCAGAAAGCACTTACCCCATTGATCGGTACCTAAGTAGAGTATAGAGCATCCATAATTCTTGGCGGCGTGCAGCACTTTAACGCCCACC
>Ga0079225_10002100_pt1 | contig 11376 bp, 11 predicted proteins | sample Poulit2012_FD_76344 | JGI IMG/M metagenome (GOLD analysis project Ga0079225, IMG submission 76344) | Agricultural soil microbial communities from Georgia to study Nitrogen management - Poultry litter 2012 | ecosystem: Environmental > Terrestrial > Soil > Agricultural land | place: USA: Georgia...
AAACTTTCCCTTTATTCGTAAAGAATAGCACCGTTGAATGTGTTGAAGTGTAGACTAAATGTTCCACAAAATCATCTTCAACCGTTTCCATCCCTTGAATACCGCGCCCCCCGCGATGTTGTGTTCGATACGTCGTCGCTGGCAGGCGTTTGATATAACCTCGGTGTGTTAAAGTAATCACAATTTTTTCTTCCGGTATGAGGTCTTCATCTTCAAAAAAGTCAACACCACCGACAACGATTTCTGTTCTTCGTTCATCATTATAACGCGCTTTAATATCGATGAGCTCTTCTTTAATAATCGCTAACACTTTTGCTTCATCAGCTAAAATGGCTTTGAACTCCTCAATTTTTTTCAGTAATTCATTGTATTCTTCCTCAATTTTTTCCCGTTCAAGCCCTGTTAAGCGTTGCAAGCGCATATCTAATATAGCTTGAGCTTGTTTTTCAGTTAAGGAAAATTTTTCCATTAATCCGTGACGAGCAATTTCTGCTGTTTTGGACTGGCGAATTAAAGTAATCACTTCATCAAGGTGATCAAGAGCTATACGTAAACCTTCTAAAATATGTGCCCGTGCTTCAGCTCGGCGTAAATCAAAAGCTGTTCGCCGTCGAATAATTTCTTTTTGGTGATCTAAATAATATTGCAACATCTGTTTAATCGTTAATACGCGTGGTTGACCACCAACAAGTGCTAACATATTAATGCCAAATGTTGTTTGTAATGCCGTATATTTATATAAATTGTTTAAGACGACATCAGGATTCACATCGCGTCGTAAACGAATAACAATACGCATACCGTTACGATCAGATTCATCATTTAAATCAGTAATCCCATCAAGTCTTTTTTCCCGAACGAGCTCAGCAATTTTTTCAATTAATCTTGCTTTATTCACTTGATAAGGTAATTCGGTTACGATAATTGTTGTTGCTCCATTAGCATTTTCCTCAACATTCACTCGAGCTCTTAAAGTAATTGACCCACGACCTGTTTCATATGCTTGACGAATACCACTTCTACCTAATATTTTCCCTGATGTTGGAAAATCGGGTCCATGGATATAGTCATCCATTAATTCTTGAACAGTGATGTCAGGATTTTCACTAATCGCTAAAACAGCATCAATCGTTTCGCCTAAATTATGTGGTGGAATATTTGTTGCCATCCCTACAGCAATTCCTGATGAGCCGTTGACGAGTAAATTTGGAAAGCGTGCTGGAAATACGACAGGTTCACGTTCAGATCCGTCATAATTATCAATATAATCGATCGTATCTTTATTAATATCTCTTAAAAGTTCCATGGATAAGCGTGACATTTTTGCTTCCGTATAACGCATCGCTGCTGCTGAATCACCATCAACCGAACCAAAGTTCCCATGACCATCAACGAGTAAATAACGGTGACTGAAATCTTGCGCCATTCGCACCATCGCTTCGTAAACAGCTGAATCCCCGTGTGGATGGTATTTCCCGATGACCTCACCGACAATTCGTGCTGATTTTTTATATGATTTATCCGCATGCATCCCTAAATCATTCATCGCATATAAAATACGACGATGAACAGGCTATAAACCATCACGAACATCTGGTAAAGCACGAGAAACAATAACACTCATCGCATAATCGAGAAATGATGAGCGCATTTCTTCACTTATATTTATTTCTTCAACATTTGATCGTTGTTCATCCACGTACGATTACCTCCTGTTATCAATAAATCTTGCTTATTATATATCTAAGTTTTCAACGTATTGTGCATTATCCTCAATAAATTGTCTGCGAGGTTCGACCTTATCACCCATTAAAATGTTAAAGATTTGATCGGCATCGATTGCATCTTCTAAACGAACTTGTAGTAATGTTCTCGTATCAGGACTCATCGTTGTTTCCCAAAGTTGCTCGGCATTCATTTCACCTAATCCTTTGTATCGTTGAATCCCAGGTTTTGGAGATTTAGGCAATTCTCCTAACATTTCATCGAGTTCTTCATCTCGATACGCATAATAGACAGCTCTACCTTGTTTGATTTGATAAAGTGGTGGTTGAGCGATATAAATAAATCCATGTTCAATTAACGGTTTCATATATCGATAGAAAAATGTTAATAACAATGTGCGAATATGTGCACCATCAACATCCGCATCCGTCATAATAATTATTTTATGGTAACGAGCTTTTGTAATATCAAAATCTTCCCCAATACCTGTACCTAGAGCAGTGATGATCGCCCGAATTTCGTCACTCGATAAGATCCGATCTAAACGAGCTTTTTCAACGTTTAAAATTTTCCCTCGCAACGGTAAAATCGCTTGGAAATGCCGATCACGTCCTTGTTTGGCTGATCCACCTGCTGAATCACCCTCAACAATATATAGTTCACTTATTTCTGCATCACGAGAAGAACAGTCAGAAAGTTTCCCTGGTAAGTTTGAAATTTCTAAAGCACTTTTTCGTCGAGTAAGTTCACGAGCTTGTCTAGCAGCAATACGGGCACGAGAAGCCATTAATCCTTTTTCAACAACAGCTTTTCCAATCGTCGGATTTTCTAATAAATATTTCGCAAAAGCTTGGCTGAAAATTGAATCAACGACCGAACGAACATCACTATTCCCAAGTTTTGTTTTTGTTTGTCCTTCAAATTGTGGATCGGTATGTTTAATAGAAATAATGGCTGTAATACCTTCCCGAACATCATCACCGACTAAGTTCGGGTCATCCTCTTTAAACAGGTTACTCCGGCGTGCATAGTCATTGATGACTCGTGTGAGGGCTGTCCGAAAACCAATTTCGTGAGTCCCTCCTTCATGTGTATGAATATTGTTCGCAAACGAAAATAAATTACTAGCAAAGCCATCATTATATTGAACAGCTATTTCGACCTCAATATCATCTTCTTCAGCTTCAACATAAAACGGCTCGTGTAAGACATCTTTCGTCCGGTTCATATACTCAACATATGAACGAATACCACCTTCATAATAATAGTCAACAGGATCTTCGTCTGTTCGTTGATCTTCAATCGTAATCGTTAATTGTTTCGTTAAAAAAGCGAGTTCTCGTAAACGATTAGCTAATATATCATATTCAAACATAATTCCATCTGTAAATATTTCAGGATCTGGTTTAAACGTGACAATCGTACCTGTTTTATCAGTATCCCCAATAATTTGTATATTACCTTGAGCGATTCCTTGCTGAAATTTCAAATAATGAATGTTTCCATCTCTATGAACATACACTTCAAGCTCACTTGATAACGCATTGACGACAGCTGCACCAACTCCATGTAAACCGCCAGATACTTTATAGCCACCGCCACCAAATTTACCGCCCGCATGTAAAACGGTCATGATAACTTCAAGTGCAGCTTTTCCGGTGTCCTCATGTATATCAGTTGGTATCCCACGGCCATTATCTTTGATCGTGATGCGATTATCTTTTTCAATAATGACTTGAATATGATCACAATAACCAGCTAATGCCTCATCAATACTATTATCAATAATTTCCCACACTAAGTGGTGTAGTCCTTGACTACTCGTTGAACCGATATACATACTCGGTCGTTTTCTTACCGCTTCTAGTCCCTCGAGTACTTGGATCTGATCAGCACTATAAAGATCTTGAGTTGTTGCTTTATCTTCTACGGACATCATTCGTCACCTTCACTTTTTCTAAAGTATCTCATGTAAAATAGTTCGTTTCTAAACACTTTTAACCTTTAATCAATATCAAGTTCATCAACATATTCTTTCGTTTGGGAAAGCATTGACACGATACTTGAGCGTTTTTTTAACGTTAATACAGCTAGATTGCTAAAATATATTTTATCATTAGTAATAATAACTGATTTCGCATCTTCCATTGAACCGATCAGTCGATTTTGCTTTTGATAAATTTCAACCATTTCTACCATTAGCGAGGATGATGTAATGACATCATATTCAACAATCGCAATAATATCGCGTGAGCGAATTAAATGGTCTTCACCAATATGAATAAACATTTACGAACACCTACCAATCATTGAACGTTACCAGCAATAACTTCAAACAATTCTGCATTTTTTAATGTTTCATGATGAATGCCTTCAACACTTGTCGTTGAAACAAATGTTTGTACTTTTCCTTGGATCGTATTTAAGAGATGTGATTGCCGATGATGGTCAAGTTCACTTAAAACATCATCCAAAAGAAGGACAGGGTATGCACCCACTTCCTGATAAATTAGTTCAATCTCTGCTAATTTTATGGAAAGTGCTGTCGTACGTTGTTGGCCTTGAGAGCCAAATTGATGGACATTTTTATCATTAATATAAAATCTTAAATCATCACGATGTGGCCCAATAAGCGTTGTCCCACGATCAATTTCTTGTTGCCGTATATCGGCGAACTTTTCAATATATTTATCACTTATTTTTTCCAGTAAATCATCTTCTGATACGTTAACAGTCGTATGATAAGTAATGTGCAACGTCTCAAGTTGTCGACTAATGTTCAGATGAATATCTTTCGCCCATGAACGTAACTTATCTAAAAATATAAATCGGCGCTGAATGATTGTTGCTGCATGATCGATAAGTTGTTCGGTTAATATATCAAGCATCGTTCGTTCCTTAACCCGTTTACTTTGGATTTGTTTAAGTAAATGATTACGTTGTTTTAAAATTCTTTGGTATTGACTTAAATGGTAAAGATAACTCGGTTGTATTTGACCGAGTTCTACATCGATAAATCGTCTTCTAACTTGTGGTGATCCTTTAACAAGTGTTAAATCTTCGGGTGCAAACATAACGATATTAAAAGCACCAACATAATGACTTAATCGTGTTTGTTCGAGATGGTTTAATTTTGCTTTTTTTCCTTGTTTCGTAATAATTATTTCTAGTGGAAGTTGCCGATTACTTTTAGCAACCATTCCACTTATTTTCGCAAATTTCTCGCCCCAACGAATAAGTTCTCGTTCCCTTGATGTTCGATAGGAACGTGTAAGCGCCAATACATAAATTGATTCCATTAAATTTGTTTTACCTTGAGCATTCTCACCAATAATAACATTTACTCGATCTGCAAATGTTAAATCTGCCGTCGAATAATTTCGATAGTTCGTCAATTGTAATCGTTCAATATGCATATCATTGCCTCATTTATTGGTCGATCATTTACTCAACCTCTCGTTGGACAATAAACTTTCCGATCATTTCAATCTCAACCTGATCGCCCGGATATAATTTTTTACCGCGTCGATAATCCTTTTTTCCGTTAATGAATACACCAGTTTCTTGGATATAGTGTTTAATCATACCGCCTGAGTCAAAAATATTTGCTAATTTTAAAAATTGTGTCAGCGTAATATATTCGGTTTGAATGTAAATTTCTTCTGTCATTACTATCACCAGATTTCTTTTAAAAGCCTTCTGTTTCTATTTTACTAAAGTTTTAGGGTTAATAAAAGGATTTGTATTAATTTCTCTTAAATTGGCTTAAAACATACTTAAAATTGATTTTAAATTAAAAATACTCTCTTTTAAGGGTTTGTCTGGCTCTTAAAAAGAGAGTATTTCGCTAAACGAATGATTTAAAACGTACGTATCGGTAAAATTAATTGTAAAACAGAGTCTTCATTGATTGGTCGAATAACGAACGGTCGCATGGAACCTGAAAATGTGATTCGAATTTCATCACTTTCAATAGCCCTTAGCGCTTCGATCATATAGATGGCACTAAATGAAATTTGCAATGACTCTCCACGATGTTCATTTACATTAACTTCTTCAACCACTTCTCCAATCTCAATTGATTCACTAGAAATTTCGACGATGTTATTTTCCTTTGTTTTTAATTTAACAACTTTATTATCATCTCTACTCTTTAAAAGGGATGCACGATCAATCGTTTGCATAAGATTTTGTGTATTAACACGTAAGATGATTTGTTCTTCCTCAGGTATAAGACGTGAAGTTTCCGGGTATTTCCCATCTAATAATCGCGATAGAAAATGAAGTGATGGTGTTTTAAATAAAATTAAGTTTTTCGTTAAAGATATTGTAATTGTTTCCTCTTTATCATCTAATATTTTATAAAGTTCATTTAAACTTGAACCAGGAATAACAGCATTCGTCATATTAGTAGCCGGATTTTCTAAATTAATTTTCTTTGATGCGAGTCGATGACCGTCCGTCGCCGTAAATGTTAAGGTGGAATCAGTTAGTTGAACATTAACACCAGTTAATATTGGCCGAGTTTCCATGGTAGAAATTGCAAAAACTGTTTGTCGAATAAGTGATTTGAGTAGATCTGTTTGGATGGTAAAACTATCATCATCTTCAACAATCGGAAGTTGTGGATATTCTTCAGCATTTTGGCCATTTAATGTAAAATGAGCTTTTCCAGATCGTATGGAAATATTTAATTGGTCATCAACTTCCAAATGAACAATGTTTTCAGGTAGTTTACGAATGATTTGCGGAAAATAATCCGCTTGAACGACAATACTGCCTGGAACAATGTTTTCAATATTTACATTTTCATCCGTTTGGGCAGGAATGAACGATTCAATGGAAATATTGGAATCACTTCCAGTCAATGTTAATCCTTCTTCAGTGAGCTGTAATTTTATACCTGTTAATATTGGAATAGCTGTTCGTGAAGAAATAGCCACGGATACATTATTTATACTGTTCATTAATGATGATCGGGATATCGTAAATTTCATATGTACATGCCTCCTATAAAAAAATATTTTATTCGTGCATATTTATATTATTTATTTATAAATATAATAATAATAGTAATAAGGGCTGTTGATATGTTGATAAGTTAAGAGAAGTCACGTTTTAAATACTTGTCCACATGTGGATAAGGTGTGAGTAAGTATAAAAAATTATCCCCAATATACACATAATGATTTCGAAATAAATTATTTATTTGTAAGCTTTTCTTTGATTTCGTTAATATTTTTTTGTAAATGTTTATCTTCTACTATCATTTCCTCAATTTTATCGTAGGCGTGGATGACCGTTGTATGATCACGTCCACCAAATTGTTCGCCAATTTTTGGTAATGATAAGTCGGTTAAACGTCTCGATAAATACATCGCAATTTGTCGAGGAAAAGCGATTGAATGTGTTCTTTTTCTGGCGGCAAAGTCTTCAAGTTTAATGTCATACATTTCAGCAACGATTTCTTGAATCGCTTGGATGGTTACTTTTTTCGGTTGTCGATTTGGAATAATGTCTTTTAAAGCGTCGGCAGCTAGTTGAGCATCAATGTCTTGATTAACAAGTGATGAATAAGCGACCACTCGAATAAGCGCACCTTCAAGTTCTCGAATATTCGTATCAATTTGGTTAGCAATATAAAGCATGACTTCATTTGGAATATCAAGTCCATCAGCTTTTGCTTTTTTACTTAAAATAGCAATTCTTGTTTCTAAATCAGGAGGCGTAATGTCAGTAATTAATCCCCATTCAAATCGTGAACGTAAACGGTCTTCAAGTGTTGGAATTTCTTTAGGGGGCCGATCACTCGATATAATGATTTGTTTGTTATCCTCATGTAAAGCGTTAAACGTATGGAAAAATTCCTCTTGAGTTTGTTCTTTTCCAGCGAGAAATTGAATATCATCAATTAAGAGAATATCGACATTGCGGTATTTATTGCGAAAATTTGCTGCTTTATTATCCATAATTGCATTAATAAATTCATTCGTAAATTTTTCAGATGATAAGTAGACGACATTTGTTTCTGGATTATGTTCGATAATATAATGACCGATGGCATGCATGAGATGGGTTTTTCCTAAACCAACACCACCGTAAATAAAAAGTGGATTATAAGATTTTGCAGGTGATTCAGCAACAGCTAAAGCAGCAGCATGGGCAAAACGGTTTCCTGCACCTATGACGAATGTTTCAAATGTATATTTAGGATTTAACATCGTTTCTGATGTTTCATAACTTGCTTGGGTCAATGCTTGTTTATTTGTTCGATTTATTTCTGATGAATCATCCGCTTGAATATGTTCAGGAATAGCGAATTTAATCGAAAGTTCTGCACCTGTTAATTCAAATAAAGCTTCAGTAATTAATGTCGTATAGTGATTTTCTAACCATTCTTTTATAAAATCATTCGGAACCCCGATTACAAACGTATTTTGATCGAGTTGAACAGCTGTTGTCTCTTTTAACCATGTTTCAAAACTAGGTTTACTTATTTTTTCTTTAATGATTTCCAGTGTGGCTTCCCACATCTCATCAATACTTTCCAAAGGATCATCACCCTCTCATACAATTTTATAAAATATAAAAAGGATAAAAAAACCTTTCTCACACGCTCATGATAATGAAAGTAAGAAAGAATTATTTTATTGCTGTAAGTATATTTTTAATTTTTATGATCAAAATTATAAAAATACCGTTATAGATATCATACTATTTTACTCACATATCCACAAACATATATAAACATTTTCAACAACGATGTTTATAACTATCCACAAGTTATACACACTTGTTGACAAGTCAATTCAGTTTTTCTTTTATACACACTTCAAAAACACTATAATAATATCAAAAATAGCTTTATTTTGCAATGTTCGACAAAGTTATCCACAATACCCCTAACATGTTTGTATTTTGTTTCAACAAGTTGTAAACATGTTAATAGATTGTCAATATGCTGTGATTAATGTCAAATAAGCTATAAAATTAAAACATATAATTGTGGATAAATAGATTCGTTTAATATAGGATTAATTACTTGCGAAAGGATCTTTAAAATTATTTTTAAAATATATCGTGTGACTATTTGACAAAGATATTACTTATCTCATATAATTAGATGGAATGTTTATGAGTAACTTTAAGATCTTTTGTTTTCTCATGCAGGAGGTGCATAATAAATGAAAAGAACATACCAACCAAAAAGACGCAAACGTAAACGTGTCCACGGCTTTCGTGCACGCATGCGCACAAAAAATGGACGTCAAATCATTGCACGTCGTCGTCGTAAAGGAAGAAAAAGATTAGCTGTATAATAGGCCACTGAGCAAAAGAATTCAGTGGTCTTTTGCACTTTATATACGATAATTTACTGGCGACATAGGTGAACAATTGTGAGAAAAAAATATCGAATTAAAAAAAATGAAGAATTTCAATATATATTTAAAAAGGGCCGATCGTTTGCGAATCGGCAACTTGTTATTTATTATACGTATGCACCTGAACAAATACATTTTCGCGTCGGCATTTCTGTTGGTAAAAGAATTGGTAATGCTGTCATGAGAAATAAAATTAAACGATATATTCGAGAGAGTATACATGCTTTAGAAAATAAAATAGTTTCACATATTAATTTAATTGTTGTCGCTCGACAACCTACGAAACATCTAGGTTATCATGAGATTCAAAAAAGTTTATTACACTTATTAAGAAAACAAAAGTTATTGCGATAATTTTTATAATAAACTTTTTAAAATGATAGATATTTTTACTGGAATAATGATAGTATGAAGATATATTCATTCAGTTGTTTTTGTACAGTTAGGAGGAAAGATTTGTGAGTTATCGACGCAAAATTTGGCTTTTAATCGGTTTAATTATTTTTATCGCACTATTGTCTGGATGTACTCAAATAAATGAACCGATTACATCTGAAAGCACAGGTGTATGGAATAAATATTTCGTTTATCCGATGTCAATGCTCATCACATATTTTGCTGATTTATTCAGTAAAAACTATGGACTAGCCATTGTTATTGTAACAATTATTATTCGACTCATTTTAGTACCACTCAACGTAAAACAATTAAAAAGCTCTAAAGCCATGCAAGATATTCAGCCAGAAATAAAGAAACTTCAAGAAAAATATTCATCAAGAGATCAACAGACACAACAAAAGTTACAGGCAGAGACGATGAAGCTTTTCCAAAAACACGGTGTTAACCCGTTGGCAGGTTGTTTGCCAATATTTATCCAAATGCCCATTTTAATTGCGATGTATCATGCGATCATGCGTACAGATGCTATAAAAGCTGGTGAATTTTTATGGTTCCAATTAGGTTCACCTGACCCGATTTATTTACTTCCGCTCATCGCTGGAGGGGCAACATTCTTTCAACAAAAATTAATGATGGCTGGAAATACAACAGCCGCCCAAAATCCACAAATGAAAATTATGTTATATGCGATGCCAATTATGATTACTGTCATTTCAATGTTTTTCCCGTCTGCATTAGCATTATATTGGGTCGTAGGTAACGTGTTTATGGTTATTCAAACAATTTTAATTCGTAAACCGATGATGAACGATGCAAGTACTGGGGGAGAAGTTAAGTGAAACAAATAACTGCTAGTGGACAAACAGTTGATGAAGCGGTCCAAACAGCATTAGAGCAGTTAGACACGACGAGAGACCAAGTTGATATTGAGATTATTGATGAAGGGAACAGAGGGTTATTTGGTTTATTTGGTTCTAAACCAGCAGTTGTCAGTGTAACCGTCGTAAAAAATCCAATCGAAGAAGCGGAAACCTTTATTCATGAAGTTGCCAGTCATATGAATATATCGATTAACTTAACAACAACCGTTGAAGATAATCATGTAACGTTTGAATTAAGCGGTGATAAAATAGCGCTTTTGATCGGTCGGCGAGGACAGACGTTAAATGCCTTTCAATATTTAGTTCAACTCATTATTAATCGAAGTGGAACCGAATTTTATCGGATAACTTTAGATGCTGAAGGTTATCGTAAGCGTAGAGAAGAAACATTAATTAGACTTGCACAACGTATGGGGCAAAAGGCAACCCAATTAAATCGAAAAGTAAAGCTAGAACCAATGCCACCTTATGAAAGGAAAATCATTCACCAAGCTTTACAAGAAGAAAATGTTAAAACATATTCAGAAGGCGCTGAACCAAATCGTCATATCGTTATCGAACCGTAATAAATAATCCCTAAAGAATAGTATTGAATCCTAAAGCAAACATTAACATTTAAGGATCAATGACTTCTTTAGGGATTTTTATCTGTGAAAACAAATTATCCACATGTTGATAAGTGTATTTATCGCTTAAAATGTGCTATTCTGATTACTTAGTATACAATAGATTTTGGAGATGACTCGCATGGATATAGATACAATTACAGCTATTTCCACACCAGTTGGGGAAGGGGCTATTTCAATTGTTCGCTTGAGTGGGCCGGAAGCGCTCAAGATAGCAGGTGAAGTTTTCCGAGGCCCAAATTTACACAAGGTTAATTCTCATACGATTCATTATGGTCATATTATTGACCCAAGCACTGATGAAACGATTGATGAAGCACTCGTTACAGTGATGAAAGCCCCAAAAACATATACACGTGAACA
>Ga0079225_10002101_pt1 | contig 11373 bp, 9 predicted proteins | sample Poulit2012_FD_76344 | JGI IMG/M metagenome (GOLD analysis project Ga0079225, IMG submission 76344) | Agricultural soil microbial communities from Georgia to study Nitrogen management - Poultry litter 2012 | ecosystem: Environmental > Terrestrial > Soil > Agricultural land | place: USA: Georgia...
CTTTAGACCACCCAAAGCAAATGGAACAATATATTATCGACCAGTTACAATCCATTCAACATATTCAAATTGAAAGAAGTGGCAATACATACTTGATAGATGTAGAAGAGAAGAAGGTGGAACCGAAAGAATCACACAAGCCTCCACAACATTTAGTTGCAAACAAATCGGGTGTGATTGAAAAAGCATCTATCGTGCAAGGAGATATGCTCGTACATCGCTATGAAGTGGTGGAAAAGGGCGATATACTTGTATCAGGTGAAATAGTGAATGATGACGATAATGATATAAAACATTATGTACATGCTGAAGGTGCTGTATATGCTACAACATGGTATGAAGTGAATATTTCGATGCCAGTTGAACAATATAAAGAACAAATTGTAGGATTAAATGCACGTCAATATCGATTACGAATAAATAATGTAGAGATCCCTATTTGGGGAAATATATTTCACTCTTATGAGCCTAAAAAGGAAGAGAAAATACTGAAAGATCAATGGAAATTCTTTCGAGAGTGGCCAGTAGAAATACGTGAACTATATTATTATGAAAAAGAACAAATTGAAAAAAACGTATCAAAAGATCAATTAAAAAAAAGAATGACTCATTATATAACAAAATATTTGAAGAAAAACTTAGGTAAACATGTTAAAATAAAGAAATACTATATTTTGCATGAAGAACAAGTCAATGGTAGAGTAAAATGGAACTTATATGTAAGTGTAACAGAAAACATTGCATCACCGAAAAAGATTCATCATAAACGTTAAATGGATAAAGGAGTAAAAGCATGTCAGAACATTTAGAACAAATAAATTTGCATTTGAACGATGTGAATGAAGCAAGAGAATTATTTGGAACGAATGATAAATTTTTACAATTAATTGAAGCACAGTTAAAAGTGGAAATTGTGACACGTGGAGAACAAGTAAGTGTTTCTGGTGAAGATCCTGCACTTGTTCAAGTTATTTTACATAGTTTATTACAAATTATTCGAAAAGGATTAACGATTACAGAACGGGATGTCGTATATGCGATTAAATTAGCGAAAGAAGGAAACATCGAACAATTTGAAACATTATTTGAAGACGAAATAACAAAAAATGCAAAAGGTAAATCTATTCGCGTAAAAACACTTGGACAAAAAGCTTATATTGATGCCATGCACCGTCATGATCTTGTTTTTGGTATTGGTCCTGCAGGGACAGGTAAAACATATTTGGCTGTTGTAAAAGCGGTAGATGCATTGAAAAAAGGAGAGGTAAAAAGAATCGTTTTAACCCGACCAGCTGTCGAAGCCGGTGAAAGTTTAGGTTTTTTACCTGGTGATTTAAAAGAAAAAGTAGATCCTTATTTACGACCGCTTTATGACGGATTGAATGATGTGCTAGGTAAGGAACAGGCAGCTAGGTTAATTGAAAAAGAAATCATTGAAATTGCTCCGTTAGCATATATGCGTGGGCGTACATTGGATAATGCTTTCGTTATTTTAGATGAAGCACAAAACACAACTCCAGAACAAATGAAGATGTTTTTAACTCGTCTTGGTTTTGGGGCTAAAATGGTCATAACTGGAGATGTTACCCAGATTGATTTACCTAAAGGGGTACAATCTGGACTGATAAAAGCGAATAATATTTTAAAAGATGTAGCAGATATAGCTTTTATTTATTTAAATGAATCTGATGTCGTGAGACACCCACTAGTCCAAAAGATTATTGCAGCATATGATAAAAAAGATACATAATTGCCCTTACTTGAGGTGAATACAAATGAAAAAGTTTATCGACAAATTATTCTCTATTTTTAATAGTGAGTCTAAAGCGATTGCGATTTATTTACCAATGTTTATTTTACTTGCCTTTATCTTTGTCATCACGATTAATAATGTATATACAAAAACATATGATATTGAGCGATTTGATAGGGCGAAGGAAACGATACGTTCACCAATTACAATTGAAAATGAAGTAGAAACAGATAGGAAAATGCGAGAAACAGTTTCAAATGTGGTGGACAGATATACGGTTTCAGAAGAAATTACAGAAGAGCAAGTAGGATTATTAGAGGAACTGTTTGATGCTATTGAAACGATAGAAAAAGAAGACACTAATAAAACGCCAATTTCTCTAGAAGATAAAACGACACATTTAGAAGAAATATTATCAGAGGAGTTAATCAATGAAATAGATGAGGTTGTTTTTATGCAGCTGTTTCGTTTGGATGTGAAGGATCGGACGAAAGCGAAGAAAACATTTATTCAATCTGTTGAAAAAACATTGAATAATGGGGTGCGCATTGAAAATATTCAAAGCGCCAAAGAAGAAGTAAAATCTATTTTAAAATATTCCTCTTTAGATGATGAAACAAAGGATGCATTTAAGGAGTTAATTGACTTTTCTGTCGTAGAAAATTCCTTTTTTGATATCGAAAAAACGATGGAAGCAAGAAACGAAGCTGCGAGTGGGGTAGAACCTGTTATGATTCGTAGCGGGGATATTATCGTTCGTGAAGGTCAAATTGTAACAAATGAAATATACGAAGAATTGCAATTAGTCGGGTTGTTAAATCGGGGCAATCAAATTTTACCTGCGATTGGACTATTGATTTTTGCTACTTTTTTATTAAGTATTATTACATATGAATTAAATCGCTTGTATCGCCGTCAACATTTAATTCCAGCAAAAACGATTGCTGTTCTTTTTATTAGTATTATTACGATTACGCTCATGAAAATAATGAGTTTATATACTGATCAATTGCAATCTGTCTTTTTATTAGTCCCTGTCGCAACAGGTGTTTTACTTATTCGTCTGTTAATATATGAACGTTTAGCGATTATATTGGCGATTGTTTATGCGATTTTAGGAAGCATTATTTTTAATGGAGAAATACCGGGCTCATTAAATATTGAATCATTTTTATATTTTATATTTTTCCAGTTGGCAGGTATTTATTTGTTGAGAGATGTTAGAGACCGTATGTCGATTATAAAAACTGCATTTGGAATGGCTATAATAAATGTTATGACAATTATGTTCTTTTTATTCCTTTCATTTCAACAATATTATTTGATTGATTTTATTATACATGCAAGTTTCGGCGTGGCGGCGGCTATTTTGTCTGTCGTCCTTACGATTGGGTTAATGCCATTCTTTGAAACTGGGTTAGGTATTTTAACAGATAGTAAGTTATTGCATTTAGCGAATCCAAATCAACCATTATTACGGAAAATTTTACAAGATGCTCCAGGTACGTACCATCACTCTGTTATGGTTGCCAATTTAAGTGAAACAGCATGTGAAGCAATTGGCGCAAATGGTTTATTAGCGAGAGTTGGTTCGTATTATCATGATATCGGAAAAACAGTAAACCCATATTATTTTATTGAAAATCAAGTCGGTATTAAAAACCCACACGATTTTATTTCTGCAAAGGAAAGTGCTGAAATTATTATTGGTCATGTAACAAATGGGGCTGAAATGTTGAAAAAGGAACAATTACCAAAAGAAATCATTGATATTTGTTTACAACATCATGGGACATCTTTAGTTGAATATTTTTATCGAATGGCAGAAAAAGAAGGGAAACAGGTAGACGAGGCAGACTTTCGTTATCCTGGACCAAGACCGCAAACGAAAGAAGCGGGTGTCATCTCTATTTGTGATGCGACAGAAGCGGCAGTCCGTTCACTTGACGAACCTTCCAATGAAAAAATTGCAAATATTGTTCAAAATATCGTTAATAATAAATTATTAGACGGTCAATTTAATGAAACGCCTTTAACAATTAAAGAAATTCATACTATTCGTGAGACGGTTTGTACAACTTTACAAGGAATATTTCATTCGAGAATCCAGTATCCTGATAAGGAGGAATAAATATGCATATAGATCTAACAGATCAAACAGGACAGTTAAAAGAAAAAGATCGTTTACTGCTACAAAAAATTGTAACGTATGCTGCGGAAAAAGAACAATTGCAACAGAATGCTGAAGTCTCTCTCGTTATTGTCGATAATGATGCAATTCAGCAATTAAATAAATCTTATCGTCAAAAAGATAATGCGACAGATGTGCTATCTTTTCCGATGGTAGAGGATTTTAATCAAGTGGACGAACGTTTACCACTTATGATTGGTGATATAATTATTTCCATTGATAAAGTGAAAGAACAAGCAGAAAGATATAACCATCCATTTGAACGAGAGTTGGCTTTTTTAGCTATCCATGGTTTTCTTCATTTAATTGGATACACACATGACGATGAGGAAGAGGAAAAAATAATGTTCGGAAAACAAGAGCAAATTTTACAGGAGTTTCAACTTGAAAGAGGATAAGAAGAGAGGAATTGGTATATCTTTTGCTTGGAACGGGATAGTACAAGTTATGAAACGAGAAAAAAATATGCGTATCCATTGTGTAATGGCATTATTTGCGGTATTTGTTGGACTTATTTTTCAAATTTCACGTTTGGAATGGATTACCATTACAATAGTAATCGTACTCGTTTTTGCTTTAGAAATGATGAATAGTGTATGTGAGCAGATCATTGACTATGTGAGGCCAGAAATTTCCATGGAAGCAAAAATTATTAAAGATATGGCTGCAGGAGCTGTGTTAGTGGCAGCGATTGGAAGTATAATCATTGGCAGTCTTATTTTTATCCCGAAGATATTCGCATTCTTCGGGATTTAATTTGTAAAAATGTTATGTACTTCATGATTTTATAAGAAGTTTTGTCGAAATGGTAGCACTATTTTAAATTTGTAGTAAAATGTAAACAAAGCTAGGACAACTTAGGAGGAAGTTATGGAAGAGAAACACGTGTCAGGGTTCGTAACGATGATTGGACGACCAAATGTAGGAAAATCAACATTATTAAATCAAATTATTGGGGAAAAAATTTCTATTATTAGCGATAAAATACAAACGACAAGACATGCGATTCAAGGAATATATTCAGACGATGTTGGACAAATTGTGTTCATCGATACACCGGGTGTGCATAAACCGAAACATCGTTTAGGGGATTATATGGTCGATGTGTCTTTACAAACAATTTCAGATGTAGACCTTATTCTTTTCGTAGTTAACGCAAACGAAGGAATAGGTCGAGGCGATCAATTTATTATGGAAAAATTAAATAAAGCAAATGTACCTGTGTTTTTACTCCTTAATAAAGTAGACCTCATTCATCCGGATGAATTGTTCCCATTGATTGCAACGTATAAAGAACAATTCGATTTCGCTGAAATTATCCCTGTTTCTGCTCTAAATGGTAATAATGTACAGAAATTAATTTCTCTCGTGCAAGAAAGATTACCAGAAGGGCCGAAGTATTTTGATGAAGATGCATTAACAGATAAAACAGAACGATTTTTAGTCAGTGAATTGATTCGAGAAAAAGTGTTGCATCATACTGAGGAAGAAGTCCCGCATTCCATAAATGTAGTCGTTGAAAACTTTTCTACATCTGAACATGGGAAAGTTCATATTCAAGCATTAATCATTACCGAAAGATCTTCTCAAAAAGGAATTTTAATCGGTAAGAAAGGATCCATGTTAAAGAAGATTGGAAAAGAAGCTAGACTAGATATTGAAAAAATGTTAGATGAAAAGGTTTTTTTAGAACTATGGGTGAAAGTAGAAAAAGATTGGCGAAATAAACAATCAAGCTTAACAAAATTTGGCTTTGAAACAGAATAAACTGATTGGTAAATTTTATAACTTATGTTTTACGTACTGTAGGAAAAATTATAAAGTAAGCATCATTTATGTAATACAATAAAATATAGAAAGGACGATTTTCTGTGCATCAAAAAATGTGGAAAGTATTTTTACAAACAGGAAACGTTGAAGCATATTTATTGTTAAAAAAATGGAAGCTAGTTATGTTAACAGACCGTATGAACCAAACATAAGTAAGCACATCGTTTCTCTGAAGCCCGAAGTAAATAAACAAGTATAAAGGGGCATGTACATGTTAAGACAATTAGAAGGAATTGTTTTAAGAAGTCGTGATTACGGGGAAACGCATAAAATAATTACAATCTACACAAAACAAATTGGTAAAATAACAGCACTTTGTCGGGGAGCAAATAAACCGAAAAGCCGTCTTAGTGCTGTTTCACAACCTTTTATTTACGGTGATTTTCAAGCGTATATGCCAAAAGGATTGAGTACTGTACAACAAGCAAGTGTATTACAATCCTTTCGAAAAATAAGAGAAGATATTGAAAAAACAGCCTATGCATCTTATATCGTAGAATTACTTGAAAAATTAACAGAAGAAAAAGAACGAGATGTCTTTTTATTTAAAGAACTATTGCTTACACTAAGTTGGATTAATGAACATGATTCTTATTTGATTCCAATTATGATGTTTGAATTGAGAATGTTTGAAAAAGGTGGATTTAAACCTTTATTAGATCAGTGTATGCAATGTGGGGAAAAAGAAGGACCATTTGCTTTTTCGGTTCAGGAAGGTGGCGTACTTTGTCTACGTTGTCAAAGTGTCGATCCATATGCGATTACATTAAATAAAGCTTTAACGAAGTTATTGCCAATTTTACAATCCGTCTCATTAGAAAGGGTTGGAAATATTTCGGTAAAAGAAGAGAATGTTTTAATGATGCGACGTTTGCTCGATGCATATTATGATCGATTTGGTAGTTATACATTAAAGTCTAAACGATTTTTAGAGCAACTCGATAAATTAAAATAAACGAAAAAAGTTGCAATTATCATTCTTTTTTTGTATGATAAAGATAATTGTATGCGAGGAAAGGGAAAAGTACATATTGTCCTCTATTTTTTAGCGAGTCCAGGATAGTGTAAGCTGGATGATAGTACAATATGGAAAGGCACCCTGGAGCACGTAATATCATCTAAAGTGGCTTTACAATTGTAAGGCAAATAGGGTGGAACCGCGGGCAAGAATCCGTCCCTATGTCTTTTTATTCTAAGATAAGAAGACATAGGGACGGGTTTTTTATTATGAGAAAGCGAGGAGTTAATATGAATATTCAAGAAATGATACTAACATTACAAAATTATTGGTCAAAGCAAAACTGTATTTTAATGCAAGCATATGATACGGAAAAAGGAGCAGGAACAATGTCACCTATGACATTACTAAGAAGTTTAGGACCTGAGCCGTGGAATGTAGCATATGTGGAACCATCGAGACGTCCAGATGATGGTCGTTATGGGGAAAACCCAAATCGACTATATCAACACCACCAATACCAAGTAATCATGAAGCCGTCTCCAGATAATATTCAAGATTTATATTTAGATTCTTTAGTTGCATTAGGAATTAATCCGTTAGAACATGATATTCGATTTGTTGAAGATAACTGGGAAAACCCAACATTAGGTGCAGCAGGACTTGGTTGGGAAGTTTGGTTAGACGGAATGGAAATTACACAGTTTACATATTTCCAACAAGTTGGTGGATTGGAAGCAAATCCAGTTGCAGTAGAGTTGACATACGGTATTGAACGATTAGCGTCCTATATTCAAGATAAGGAAAACGTTTTTGATTTAGAGTGGGTCAATGGCGTAACATATCGTGATATCTTTTTACAACCGGAATTTGAACATTCAAAGTATGCGTTTGAAACATCAAATACGGAAACATTATTTGAATTATTTACCCTTTATGAAGAAGAAGCGCGCGCAACAATGGAAAAAGGGTTAATCTTCCCTGCATATGATTACGTATTGAAATGTTCCCATACATTCAACTTACTAGATGCAAGAGGAGTAATTAGTGTGACGGAAAGAACAGGCTACATTGCGAGAGTACGTAATTTAGCACGTAGTATTTCACAAGCATATGTGGCAGAACGAGAAAAATTAGGTTTCCCGATGTTAAAGGAGGAGCTTTGCAATGAGTAGTAATGTTTTATTTGAAATTGGAATCGAAGAATTACCGGCAAGATTTATAGATGAAGCTGAGAAACAATTATTAGATCGTACTACAAAGTGGTTACGTGAAAAGAATATTCAATTTGAAGCGATGAAAACTTTCTCGACACCTCGACGTTTAGCAGTACTAATTGAAAATATCGCTGAAAAACAAGAAGTTGTAAAAGAGGAAGTACGTGGACCACAGATGAAAATTGCACAAGATGAAGAAGGAAATTGGTCCAAAGCGGCAATAGGTTTTGTAAAAGGACAAGGGAAGAATACAGAAGATATTTATACGAAGGAACTGAAAGGGCAAACCTACATCTTTGTTGAAAAAGTATCAGAACAGAAAGAGACGAAAGAAATTTTGCCTGAATTTAAACAAATCATTTCTTCTATTCCTTTTCCACAAACGATGCGTTGGGGTAGTGGTTCGTTTCGCTTTGCGAGACCTATTCGTTGGATTGTTGCGTTATATAATGATGAAGTCATCCCATTTGACGTTGCAAATGTTACATCGAGTAATACAACAATAGGTCACCGATTTTTAGGAAATAAAGTAACATTAACTTCGCCATCTGAATATGAGCAAGCATTAGAAGAAAATTTCGTCATTGTTAACCCAGTTAAGCGTGAACAACTAATTGTAGAACAATTAAAAGAGTTAGAAAAAGAGGAAAAATTCACTATAGAAATTGATGAAGAATTATTACATGAAGTTCGTAATTTAGTGGAATATCCTCAAGCGTTTTATGGTACGTTTGATGAATCTTACTTAGCTATTCCAGAGGAAGTGCTAATTACATCGATGAAAGAACATCAACGTTATTTTCCTGTTAAGAACAAAGAAACGAACGAGTTATTACCATATTTTGTAAGTGTTCGTAATGGTAATAACCATGCAATTGATAATGTTATTAAAGGAAATGAAAAAGTGTTACGTGCTCGTCTTGCAGATGGTGCCTTTTTCTTTGAAGAAGATCGTAAACATTCGATTGAATTTTATAATGATAAATTAAAGACAGTGGTTTTCCAAGAAAAAATTGGAACGGTGTATGAAAAAACGGAAAAAGTGAAAAATATAGCTGCATACTTAGCGGAAAAAGTTGAATTAACAACAGAAGAACAAAAGGATGTTGTTCGTGCAGCGGAAGTATGTAAGTTTGACTTAGTGACAGATATGGTGAATGAATTCCCTGAATTACAAGGTATTATGGGAGAAAAATATGCGAAACACTTTGGAGAGTCAGATGTTGTAGCAACGGCAATTCGTGAACATTATTTACCAACGTCAGCTGGTGGAGCCTTACCAGAAACAAAAGTTGGATCAATTATCAGTATTGCTGATAAATTAGATACGATTATTGGTTGTATTTCTGTCGGATTAGTTCCATCCAGCTCACAGGATCCACTAGGATTAAGAAGACAAGCGATAGGAATTTTACGTATTTTATTAGAACAGAAATGGAATGTACCTATAGAGGAATTGGTACATAAAGTTTGTGAACAATACGGAGTAACGGTAGAAGATATTCGTGCAGAAATTATTCAATTCTTTAAAAATAGAGCGGCGTACATTTTAGCGGATCTTGGTATTGAATCAGACGTCGTACAAGCTGTGTTAGCAGATGGCATTGGAAACTTGTTTGTGAAAATCCATAAAGCAAGATTATTATCTTTAAAACGCCAAGATCATTCATTTAAACAAATTGAGGAATCCTTTACACGAGTAATGAATTTAGGTAAAAAATATGCACAAACTGATATAGATGAAGCACTGTTTGAAACAGATTCTGAAAGAAAATTATATGATACGTATGTAGATGTTCGTGAAACATTTCATGCACAAATGAATAACGAAGAGGTTGCAGAAGCATTAGACACGTTATCTACATTATCTACTCCAATTAATGATTTCTTTGATCATAATATGGTTATGGCGGAAGATGAAAAAGTAAAACAGAACCGCTTAGCTTTAATTCATGCCATTTCTAATTTGATTAAACAATTTGCGGATGTTACGTTAATTGAGTGGAAACAGCAACAATGATAATAAATATGAATGACTCGTTTTCTTTTACAACGAATCATTATATACTATCTATATGTAATACATTTTCGTAAAAAGATTTTGGGGTTGGATAATGTTTGATCCAACCTCATTACTATCTTATAGGTGGTGGAAAAGTGGAATTATCAGAGAGACAAGAAACAATTGTACAAATCGTTAAAGAAAATGAACCGATCACTGGGGAACAAATTGCCGATAAATTAAATTTATCTCGTGCCACTTTACGTCCAGATCTAGCGATTTTAACAATGGCAGGTTATCTAGAGGCAAGACCGAGAGTAGGGTATTTTTTTACTGGAAAAAGTGGTTCAGAACTTTTGACTGAAAAAATAAAACAATTTAAAGTGAGTGATTTTCAATCTGTACCAGTCGTAGTAAAAGAAGATGTTTCCGTATATGAAGCAATTTCTGCGATGTTTTTAGGTGATGTCGGTACATTGTTTGTAGTGAATGAAGATCATTGTTTATCTGGTGTTTTATCGAGAAAAGATTTATTACGTGCTAGTATTGGCAATCAAGATTTAAATAGTTTACCAGTTCATATTATAATGACAAGGATGCCGAATATTACAGTTTGTTATAGCGATGATTTATTAATCGAAACTGCTAAAAAGTTAATTGATAAACAGATTGATGGTTTACCAGTTGTAAAACAAAATACAAAAGGTTTACAAGTAGTCGGACGTATTACAAAAACGAATGTAACGAAAGCATTTGTAGAATTAATCTTAGATGAATAAAGAAGCGAGGGATAATTCATGAATAATCCAACAGTATATGTCCTTTCAGATTCGGTTGGAGAAACAGCCGAACTTGTGATTAAAGCAGGTTTAAGTCAATTTACAAATGGAAATTATAAAATTCAGCGTGTCCCGTATGTAGAAGATACGATGACGATTGATGAAACATTAGAGCTTGTAAAAGAAGAATCAGGTATTATTGGGTATACTTTAGTAGATCCAAATTTACGAAGATATATGTCAAAAGAAGCGGCAGAAATGGGCGTAGAAGCAATTGATATTATGGGGCCGATGATGGATGCAATGGAACGAACGTTTAATCATGAACCGCGTCATGAACCGGGATTAGTGTATAAACTAGATCAAGATTATTTTAAACGTATCGAGGCAATTGAGTTTGCTGTCCGTTATGACGATGGGCGTGACCCACGTGGTATTGCTAGAGCGGATGTTGTCCTAATTGGTGTATCACGTACATCAAAAACACCATTATCACAATACTTAGCACATAAGCGCTTGAAAGTAGCAAACGTACCAATTGTACCAGAAGTCGTACCACCGGAAGAATTATTTCGGATTGATAAGTCGAAGTGTATTGGCTTAAGAATTAGTCCACATAAATTAAATGAAATACGAAAAGAAC
>Ga0079225_10002103_pt1 | contig 11370 bp, 9 predicted proteins | sample Poulit2012_FD_76344 | JGI IMG/M metagenome (GOLD analysis project Ga0079225, IMG submission 76344) | Agricultural soil microbial communities from Georgia to study Nitrogen management - Poultry litter 2012 | ecosystem: Environmental > Terrestrial > Soil > Agricultural land | place: USA: Georgia...
TGGCCGATATTTTCCCCACCGGCTATCACGCAACTGAGCTTGCCGGAGTTAAACCCGGTGAAACGGTTGCGGTGTATGGCGCAGGACCGGTCGGGCTGATGGCCGCTTATTCGGCACAGTTGAAAGGCGCCAGCCGTATCTTTGTGGTCGACCACGTGCAAAACCGGCTGGATTTGGCCAAAGAGCTCGGTGCCGAACCAATCAATTTTGACGACGGCGATCCTGCTGAACAGATTGTCGACAAGATCGAAGGCTACGGTGTGGACCGCGGTATTGACGCTGTTGGTTATCAGGCCACTGCGCGCTCCGGAGAAGAACAACCCGCAGTTGTTCTCAACCAACTGGTCGATACAGTACGCCACACCGGTGGTCTGGGTGTTGTGGGGTTGTATCTACCATCTGATCCGGGAGCACCCGATGAACACTCTGCCAAAGGCGAGCTATTATTCCGGATCGGACGGTTCTTTGAAAAAGGTCAAACCATGGGCACTGGACAGGCAGACGCCAAACAGTACGCCCATAAACTCCGCGACCTAATTATTGCAGGCCGGGCCAAGCCAAGCTTCGTCGTCTCCCAAGAGCTACCCCTTGCGGATGCTCCGGAGGCATACGAAAAATTCGATAACCGCGAGCCCGGTTACTCCAAAGTGATTCTGCAACCTAACCGATAACGAATATCGCTGCAGAGCCCGGTCAAAACTGGCCGGGCTCTTGTCCTGCCCGAAATTATTACCCGGCCGACAGCAGCAGCCAGCCGCCACCGGCCAAACAGGCCACAGTGAGCAGCCAGAAAATGGCCACCCACAAAAAAGCTGGCAACGGGGTGATATCGGCAAGCTGATCTGCATCAGTTCTGGAACGGTGATGCCGGCTGCGCTGTAATTCCACGACAGCGCGCGGTGCAACCAACAACAATGCTGAAACCATAAAATATGCCGCAACCGATAGCATCTGCGGTGTTGCCGTCCAAGACAAGACCGCCACACCCGCACCAATAACTAAGACCACCCACAGACCATAGAGGTTGCGAATCAATAGCAACAGCAGCGCGCATACAACAACGAGCGCCCACATGGTACCCGCCGCATAACCGTGGCTGATTAGCCAAGCACCAGCTAACCCGACCACCGCCGGGGCAGGGTACCCGGCCAATAAAGTAGCCACCATACCCGGTCCATCGGGACGACCTTTCGACACGGTCAAACCAGAAATATCAGCATGCACACGAATGCCACGAAGCTTGCGTCCCACTAGTGCTGCTACTAGCGCGTGCCCGGCCTCGTGCAAAACCGTAGCTAAATGTCGAACTATCCGGTAACCAAATGGCATCCAGGTAACTAACAACGCGGCAATGCCAACCGCTAGAACCCAGCTTTGGGGTAGGGGTGGTTGTACAGTTGTTGCTCGTTGCCATAACTCTTCCAACACCAGACCACTTATAGCAGAATATTCTGGCCAAACACTCAGCTCTATGCCCAAGTGCGGTTACCTCTTATGGTGTACGAAACACTTTGAAAGGAATCCCGCAATGACGACAGAACCCGACCTCGTTCTCACCATCGCCGGGTTGGCCATTATCGCCGTCACCGTTGGACTACTTATCTGGGGCAGAGTTTCCCCGGTTGTCGCCATGGCCCTGGTACCTACTGTGGGTGCCATTGTGCTTGGCTTTGGTGTGGGAGATTTACAATCATTTTTCAGTTCTGGGCTCGACCAGGTGATGAACGTTGTTGTGATGTTCATCTTCGCTATCATCTTTTTCGGCATATTATCGGACGCCGGGCTGTTTGATCCAGTAATACGACGGCTTATTTTGATGACACGTGGCCGAGTCATACTGGTGGTTATCGGTACCGTACTGATCGGCGCTTTAGCCCACCTTGATGGTGCCGGAGCCACCACGTTCTTACTGACCATTCCAGCGTTACTACCGCTTTATCGGGCGCTGGAGATGAACCGCTATCTGTTGTTATTGCTGGTCAGCCTATCGGCAGCGCTGATGAATATGGTGCCCTGGGGTGGGCCATTGATTCGAGCCGCCAGTGTTATTGATGTAGAACCCGGTGAACTCTACCGACCGCTTATCCCGCTGCAGGGGGTCGGACTGCTGCTGCTGATTGGGCTGGCTGTGCTGTTGGGATTGCGCGAGATCCGTCGAATAAATGCTCAAGTGGGATCAGGTACGGTGCAATCTGCCAGTGCGGTGGATGTCTATGAAATTGCCGATGATTTTAGCCAACGACAGTTACAAGAGCGCAAAGATCTGGTGGGCAAAATAAATGCTCATCCGGTAATTTATTGGCTCAATATTGTCGTTGTTATCGCCGTGATCACGACCATGCTGGCCGGCTGGTTAGACCCGGCCTTTAGCTTCGTGCTGGGCGTGGCAGTGCTGCTGCCACTAAATTTCAATTCGGCGAGATTGCAGATTGATCGTATCAAAGAACATGCACCCAATGCGTTGATGATGGCTTCGGTCATTATTGCTGCGGCAGTGTTTCTCGGTGTGCTCAATGAATCTGGCATGTTGGAAAATGTGGCACTTGCTATGCTGCAAATTATCCCAGACTCTGTCGGACAGTACTTGCACGTGATTGTCGGTACCCTTGGTGTTCCGCTTGATATGCTCACCTCCACCGATGCCTATTACTTTTCAGTGCTTCCGCTCGTTGAAGCCACGGCAGGGCAATTCGGTGTGGCAGCCTCATCTACCGCCTATGCGCTATTGGTCGGCAATATCATCGGTACCTTCGTTAGCCCCTTTGCCCCGGCAGCCTGGCTAGCGATCGGGCTGGCCGAAGCCGATATGGGCAAACACATCCGGTACTCATTTGCCATTATGTGGGGCTTTAGCATCATATTGTTATTAGTGGCAGTACTGCTGGGAATTGTCCAAGTATAAATTTTTGAAAGCTGCTTTGACAGCAGAGTAGAAACGAGCATAGGTGAGCACAAAGAACCTGCACTGGGTGGAACAAAACGTTAGCCTCGGGACGGCAGCGGACCTAGAATATTCCACAACTGTCTTGCGAGCTGTGCAGCAGGGGATGATGGGCGGGCCGGTTGTGCGGATCTATCGTCCTGCACCTACGGTGTCGTTTGGACAGCAAGATGTCCGAATGGCAGGGTATGAACGTGCCCGTAATTGCAGCCAACAACACGGTTTCACTCCGGTGGTGCGACGCGTGGGTGGTCGAGCTGCTGCCTATCATCACGGGTCTGTTGTGATAGATCATATCCAACCTGAAAATGATGCCATGTTCGGTTTTCGGCAGCGTTTTGAATATTTTGGGCAACTAGTCACCGCGGCATTAGCCAGCCTTGATGTTGCTGCAGCGGTAGGCGAGATCCCAGGTGAATACTGTGCCGGAGAATATTCTGTCCATGCCGTGCTGAACTCTGGCCGACAAATTAAATTGGCCGGCACTGCACAACGTGTTGTCAAAGGTGCTTGGCTTTTTTCAACCAGCTTGGTGGTAGAAGACGGGCGGGCTATCCGGGATGTTCTAACCGATGTTTACGATGCTCTGGATATCGCTTTTGACCCGCAAACGGCGGGCTCGGCAGATGAAGCAAGATCAGAAATCACCGTTGACGACGTTATCGATGCCTTGCTTGTTCAGTATCAACACCGGTTTGTGGCCGGTGGGCATAGTGGACACGATACTTACGAGTTGACCGAAACTTCGTGGTCTAGACTCATCGACGCTATTCCGCCTGAACCAACTAAGTCTTAGCTACTGGCGTTTATGTCCTGTGCAGCAATGGCCTGATGAGGCGTCTGTGGCACTAACAGGCCGCGCACCGCGGCGGTAACGAGCAACACGAGCGCGATGAACAAGATGGCTTCTACCCCGATGTAGTAAAAGTGCGTACTGGAACCACCCGGAGAGGTCCCGGCTAACACGGCATCTGATTCGATCGCCAGGATGGGCCGGATGATTACTGTTTTGATCAGAAGCAGACCCACGGCGATAAAACTATAGAAACGTATTTGCTGGAATTTTTCGAGCGGATGGATCCGGTGGCTACGCCATAACTTGATCAAGGAGATCACCAAAATAATGGCCAGGACAACTTCGGTGATGTTCATGGCAAGAAACACTCGCCGCCCGATCCCCAAACCCAGCGGGATAGTAATGCCGGGTGCCGTAAATTTCAGGGGTGCTTCAATAAACGAAATGCCGATGATCAACCCGATCCACATGGCCGGGATAATGAGCATCATTGCTCGTGCCCAACGAGGGGTGTCGGTACTACTGGGAGTCATCAATGGGTATCCTTCCGGAGTGTATGCCGATACAGCGCCACCGTTACGGCCCCACACAGCAAATACGATAGGCCCACGAATAACCATCCGGTGCTAAAGGTTTGCGTTAAATCCTGTAGTAGCCCCATGATGAGCGGTCCCAGAGCGAAACCGGTGTACATGCCCATCGAATTTAGTCCCGAAGCGGCACCGATTTTATCCGCGGAGACAACACGGAGCAGACCGGCATTTATTACCACATTGGCGCCAAAGACGGTGATGCCATGGAGCGCTGCACCTACCCATACTAACGCTGGTTGTTGCCAGTTTGCTGCACTAAGAAATGCCAAGACCCCTAACAGTGCTCCAGCGCTAATAATGATGAGTAATTGTGGTGGCTTAGCACCGGATTGCATTTTGCGGCTCCAAGCGATGCGAGATACGACGCCAATAACCCCAGACATTGCTGCCGCAGCTCCACCTAGTACTAACGAAAAATCCAGTTCCTGGACGGCAAATAACGGTAGGTAGACGTTGGTAGCTTGCATACCCATGCCCGAAAACATGGCGATAGCCGCAAAGAAATACACCACTACCGGCAGCTTATCCGTCGTCTGTATCCTGTCAGTCTTGGCGGAACCAGCCTCGTCATCTGGCGAAGTAGATGAGCTGGGCGCTGGCCGACGGAGACTGGCCAATTGCGTGGGAGACGGAACGTAGTTTAACGAGACTAACCACAGCACCGTACACACCACGGCACCACCAAGCGCGGCCCCGGTCCATCCCAGGGCTAGAGCAACTGCTGGGAAAAACAGTCCGGCAAATAACTGCGAGGCTTGAACACCGGATTGTTTGACCCCGATCCAACCTGTGCGCTTGTGGTGCGGAACGGCACGCATGATCACCCGGTTAGTCGTTGGGTTTGAGATGGCTTGAGCAGGACCGGCAAGTAGCGCAGCCACAACTAATAACCAATACGATTCAGCGAAGGCCGCTACTATCATTGCTACTGCTGTTCCAAGGAAAATCAGCAGCATTTGTGCTCGAACACTGATCTTATCTGCCAGGTTCCCCAGCCAAATACTCAATACTGCTGCCCCAGCGAAGACAATCGTCACGATATAGCCGATTTGTCCTTCGGAAATGCCAAGGTCCCTGATGATCAGTGCCGATGACACCGAGACTCCGTAATTGAACAACGGTCCGGCGCCCATAGCACACAGCAAGATAATCAAAAGCCCGGTGGAGGCCGTAGATGCTGCGGAAGGATTGGAAGATTTCACATGCTTTAGCGTAACGGTTTTCAAACGTAAATTACTGGGTTGATCAGCGCTGGTCGATGACCATTTGCCCGACTCGAAAACTGTCTTAACACAAAACAGGACACCACGAGAGGTGGTGTCCTGTTGGCACCTATTGGTCTGCACCACAGATGCCGATATTATGAAGAGGCACTAGATTTGAGCGTCTTTGAGAGATTCGGTTTCGTCGTCGCCTTCAAGGAGGCAAAGAATTTCACGATCATCCACGGCATCCCAGGTTTCCTCAGACGGTGAGATAGTGGTGATCCAAATTTCCGAATCGTAGTAATCAACGCCCACGTAGTCTTCAAAAGCTGGCACGCATTCGTCTTCAGCAGCTTCTTCCATGGATTCTTCGCCCGGGAAATCGCCCTTCGGTAGGTCAAAAGCATGGAAGACTTCTAGATCGTGGGACTCATCGCAGGAAATGGTATTGAGCTCGTCAATCTCGCCTTCTGGCAAATCCTCACTATTAATGCAGTCGCCAACGGCGGCGGTTGGCGCTTGTCCGCAGGCTACTAAACCTGCTGCCCCGAATAATGTGACGAAAACCAGCCCACCGGCACGAAAGGCAGAATCCTTCAAGGTAACTCCTAGTTTTTAGTGTGGTGATGTTCAGGTAAGACCTTAGTGAAAAGTTTTAGATAATGGCAAACGTTACTGCCCAGTATGTTTAGCGTTTCGCATGACTCGGGCTAGTGATACCTGAGCAGTACGGATGAGGAAACGCGCTTGTCGGAAGGGTTTTTCGGTCTCATCGGTACTGAGCTATTGTTGAACGAATCAAGGAAAAGCTCACAGCGTCGGATCCAAGTAGGCTTGGAACACTGAAAGGAGTCGATCATGGGCACGCTAAATCTAGGCCGCGCAGTATGTTCGATAGCCGGTATTGCTGTGGTTGGGACGATAATGGCTGGCTGTGCATCGGACAGTGCAGGTGATGAAGACCCACCTCCTGAAGCGCCGCAGCAGGTGCTACCAGAACCCGATGCACAGCACACCGATAACACCGAAGATGTTGCCATCACCGAACTTGCCGATGCCGACTGGGTAGCCGAGACCGCCGAAGAAAATGCTATTCCGCTGCGGGCCATGTCCGCGTATGCCGGGGCGGCGCTGCGGATTGCAGAAACCCAACCAGAATGCAATCTGGGGTGGAATACGCTGGCCGGTATCGGTTCAGTAGAAACCTCACATGCCAGCATTGACGACAGTGGCCTTGACGCACAGGGTGGAGCTGAGCCGGCAATTATCGGGCCAGTACTTGATGGTAGCGAAGAGGTTATGGAAGTTCCCGATACCGATCAGGGCGAATACGACGATGATGACGACTGGGATCGAGCCGTTGGGCCTATGCAGTTCTTGCCCGAAACCTGGGAGTCCTATGCAGTGGATGGGAACCAAGACGGCCAAACCGATCCCCAGCAGATCGATGACGCTGTACTAACTGCCGGCACCTACCTGTGTGAAACCGCCGATGACTTCAGTGACGATGAACAGTGGCTGCAGGCTGTCACCACGTATAATCAGTCAACAGACTATGCCCGCGATGTTGCCCGGATCGCGACTTCCTATGCCGCGGAGGATAATGATGACCAGTAAGGCCGTGTCCCCAACTATGGGTCCGGTTCGGCGCTGGCTGACCTTTATCTGCGGTGTATGCATTATGTCTGTGGGGATTGCCTTGACCGTGCATGGACAGCTTGGCACCGCTCCGATTTCTACGTTTCCGGTAGTTATCGGGGCTGCGACGTCATGGTCGGTGGGCACGGTTACCGCGGCGATGAATATCTTTTTCGTTGGTATTCAAGCCTTAATTTTGCGGCGTCAATTTCCGGTATTTCAGCTAGTTCAGATACCCGTAGCGGTGCTATTCGGCACCGTTATAGACCTGTCGTTGTTTCTGACTAGCTGGGCTCAGACTGACTCTTATCTATTGCAGTGGGTCGTGACTATTATCGGGGCAATCACGCTGGGCGTCGGCGTGTATGTCGAGGTCAAGCCGAAGTTATTATATTTGCCGGGTGAGGGTTTAGTTATAACCTTGAGCCAAGTCACTGGCATCCGATTTGGCACCATGAAGCAGCTGATGGACTGGTCGCTGGTGTTGATTTCTGCAGTATTATCCCTGTTGCTTATGCACCAGCTGGTAGGGGTTCGCGAAGGCACCGTATTCGCGGCCTTCGCTGTTGGGGGAGTCGTTAAGGCTATCGGGTGGTTGCGTCAGCGAACGCTCAAGGACTCGGAGGCGGAACAGACTGCGCGAGTTTGAGCGAAACCGTTCACGAGGCATAAAAAACGTGTGACACATCACGTAGGGTGGGGATAGTTCATCACTGTCACCCTAGTAAAGGCCCAGGTCATATGTCGTCGCGCTCTTCGCAGAAGCGATTCAAACTGCTGAAATTTCTGTGGGGTGCCCTCGCCGTCGTGGTGGTAGTGGGATTAGCCCTGGGTGGTTTTATTACCTGGTCTGTCCTGCGGGCATTTCCTGATACCTCTGGAACACTCGAAGCGGCAGGCTTGGAACACGAAGTTACCGTTCAACGTGATGCACAGGGCATCCCGACGATTACCGCTGAAACTTCGCATGACTTGTTTTACGCCCAGGGTCTTGTACACGCCCAAGACCGTTTCTGGGAAATGGATTTCCGGCGTCACATGACCAGCGGACGCTTATCTGAACTCTTTGGTGCCTCACAATTAGATACCGATAAGTTCTTGCGTGCCTTGGACTGGCACGGCATCGCAGAACAAGAAGTTGCCGATCTGCCAGAACAGGAACGCAGTTATTATCAGGCCTATGCCGACGGAGTTAACGCCTATCTAGCAGAACGCCAAGGCGGTCAGTTAGCGTTGGAATACACCGTGTTGGGGTTACAGAATAGTGACTACGAACCCGAACCCTGGACCCCCACCGATTCTGCGGCCTGGCTCAAAGCTATGGCCTGGGACCTGCGCACAAATGTTGAAGCTGAAACCACCCGGGCACTGCTGACCCAGCACATCGATGAGGCAACGCTTAACGACCTATACCCAAGCTATCGCTTTGATGAGCATCCGGTGATTCTTGCTGAAGACCCAGACGGCTCCGGCATTCATGACGCCGATATTCCAGCACCCGCTGGCAACCAGGACGAGCCGCCAGATGCCACCTCGGTATCGGCGCATACTGCTTCAGGAGAAAATGAGCTGCTCTGGTCCGATGGAGACGACGCCAGCCCCGATCCGCTCATGGAGACCATTGCTGCTGTGGATGACATGATGCCGGCAACCGGTGAAGGGATCGGTTCCAACTCGTGGGTTGTATCAGGGGAACACACCCAGTCTGGTAAGCCGCTGCTGGCCAACGACCCACATTTGGGGGCCTCGCTGCCATCCGTGTGGAACCAAATGACCCTGCGATGTGCTGAGGTTAACGCAGATTGTCCCTTCGATGTGAGTGGTTTTGGCTTCTCCGGGCTGCCGGGCATCGCGATTGGACACAACCAAGATATTGCCTGGGGTTTTACGAATATGACCACCGATGTTGCCGACTTGTACGTTGAGCGCATTGAAGACGATAAATACTGGCACGATGGCGAAAAGCTGCCGTTGGAATCACGCAAGGAAACCTTTGAGGTCGCCGGTAGCGATCCTGAGGAACTCGAGGTGCAATCAACCCACCACGGTCCGATACTGTCCGAGCTAGAACCAGACTTTGAGCTGATGACCATCAATCCGCCAATTGATGAAGCAAGTGACGAGCAACCGCCCGGCGAATTTGCGATCAGTTTACGGTGGACAGCACTCGATGTAACCACCACACCGCAAGCGATCTTCACGCTGAACCAGGCGACAAACTTTGGCGAATTCCGCCAAGCCGCATCGGAGTTTGAAGTCCCGGGCCAAAACCTCATTTATGCCGATACCGAAGGTAACATTGGCTATCAAGCTCCCGGGACACTGCCCATCCGTGGAGCCGGGGACGGCTACCTGCCACAACCAGGATGGGACAGCGCTTATGATTGGCAAGGCGAGATCGCTTTCGAGGACCATCCGGTAAGCTACAATCCGGAATCCGGTTATATCGTTACCGCCAATAACCCCATCGTCAATGATGACTACCCGTATTTCTTAAGCCGGGATTGGGATAGGGGGCACCGTGCAGCACGCATCGTTGACCGAGTCGAACAGCTGCTGGATGCCGGACCGGTTACGGCAGACGATATGGCCGAACTACAAATGGATAACGCTTTTCCCGGGGCCGAAGCTCTACAACAGGCTTATACGGATATCGAAGTCGAAGACGACGACGTCCAACAGGCTCTGGATCTGCTAGCAGACTGGGATGGGCAAAACGATCCAGACTCGTCAGGTGCAGCATTCGCTAACGTGTTATGGAACCATGTCACTTTCCAGATGATGCGCTCCCAGGACGCCACTATTCCACGCAGCAACCAATCACGATTCGTCGAGTTCTTCAAACAACAGCTCGAATCGCCCGATAGCCAATGGTGGGCGGACTCGCAAGAAGAGCTGCTTAAAGATGCCGCCGCGGCAGCCTATGAAGAACTCACCGATGAGCAGGGCTCCGATATGGACCAGTGGAGTTGGGGAGAGCTGCACGCTTTACCACTGACGCATGAATCTTTTGGTACCAGTGGAATCGCACCCATCGAAGCATTATTCAACCGCGGCCCTTATCCGGTGGGAGGTGGTTCCGGGGTGGTCAACGCTACCGGATGGGATCTGGACGTTAGCTATGCGACCGACACCGTGCCTTCAATGCGTATGGTGGTCGATCTGGATGAGTGGGACCACTCGACGTGGCAGAACCTGACTGGCGCTAGTGGACACGCCTTTCATGACAACTACACCGACCAAACTGAAGCTTGGGCCAAAGGCCAACAGTACACCTGGTACCACTCGACGCAAGCAGTGGACGACGCCACCAAAGAAACCCTGACTCTCCAACCAGCCGATACCGACACGAAATAAAGGTTTATAAGGCCGTTAAATCAAACGCTCGGCCGGGTTATCCCATCCGAGCGTTTGCACCGATTGCTAGGACCAAGCCTTTACCTGGTCGAAGCTCATATGCGGTTTTTTGTCAGTGCTTGGTTGTGTCGTGAGAGTATTGATCAGTCTGTTTGGCCTGGTCATTGGTATGGCCATTGCCCAGCCCAGTGTCGTGGTTACGCTCAAGAGCAGCGCCTTCGACATCAACATTGGGCAAAATACGACTAATCCATTTCGGTAACCACCATGCCGATTTACCTAGTAGATGCATCAACGATGGAATGAGTACCAGACGCACCAGGAAAGCATCCATCAGCACTCCGAACGTGAGCCCGAATCCAATAGGCCGGATCATTGATGAGTCGCTGAAGATAAATCCGGCAAACACTGACATCATGATCAGCGCTGCAGCTATCACAACGGCGCGTCCATTCTGGAAGCCTTCTTGAACGGCAACGGGGGCTGGTGAGCCATGCACATATGCTTCACGCATCCCCGAAGAGATAAACAGCTGATAGTCCATCGCTAGCCCGAATAGCACGCCGACAAGAATAGTAGGCAAGAATGCCAGGATCGGTGCGGGCTCGTGTACATCGAATACTGGGGCTAACCATCCCCACTGGTAGATAGCCGTCACCGCTCCCATGGTTGCAAATACCGACAGCAAGAACCCGCCGGTAGCAATGAGCGGGACCAATATAGACCGAAATACCAAGATCATGATCAGGAACGATAAACCAACGACCAGACCCAGATAAATTGGTAGCGCGTCGGCCAGAGTCTCGGATATGTCCACGAAACCGCTGGTTAGCCCGGCAA
>Ga0079225_10002104_pt1 | contig 11365 bp, 8 predicted proteins | sample Poulit2012_FD_76344 | JGI IMG/M metagenome (GOLD analysis project Ga0079225, IMG submission 76344) | Agricultural soil microbial communities from Georgia to study Nitrogen management - Poultry litter 2012 | ecosystem: Environmental > Terrestrial > Soil > Agricultural land | place: USA: Georgia...
ACGTCAACGAGACGACGAGTTAAATATCCAGAGTCTGCCGTCTTGAGCGCTGTATCCGCAAGACCTTTACGTGCACCGTGCGTAGAAATAAAGTATTCTAGTACACTTAGACCTTCACGGAAACTCGATTTAATAGGAAGTTCGATAATACGTCCAGCCGGGTTAGCCATAAGTCCACGCATACCTGCTAATTGCGTGTAGTTCGACGGGTTACCTCGGGCTCCAGAATCACTCATCATATAAATTGGGTTTTGTGGGTCTAATGACTCCATCAATCTATCTTGGATATCCTCACGAACTTCTGTCCAAATTGATATAACTCGATTATAACGCTCTTCTTCTGTAATAAGCCCTCTTCTAAATTGCTTTTGTACCGTATCTACCTTTTCTTGGGCTTCATCTAATAATTCTTCTTTGTTGTTTAAGACGACGATATCTGAAATTCCTACTGTCATTCCTGCAATTGTTGAATAGTGGAAGCCTAAATCTTTCATGCGGTCAAGCATTTTTGAAGTTTCGCTAATCTTATATTTATTAAATACTTCCGCAATTATATCGCCCAAGATACCTTTCTTAAACGGTGATACGATATCACGTTTACTAATTTCTTCTTTTACATCGACGCTTCCTTCGATAAAGTAATGGTCTGGTGTTTCGACTTCTAGATTGTGACGTGTCGGCTCGTTAATGTATGGGAAGGAATCCGGAATAATTTCGTTGAAAATGATTTTCCCTACTGTCGTAACGAGTAGCTTCTTATTCTGTTCCTCCGTAAAGGTTGGATTATTTAGGCTACTTGCACGAACAGCAATCCGCGAATGTAAATGGACGTATCCATTTCGATATGCGATAAGGGCTTCGTTCGGGTCTTTAAATACCTTCCCTTCTCCGATTGCTCCCGGCACTTCCATCGTTAAGTAATAGTTTCCTAACACCATATCCTGTGATGGTGTTACGACCGGTTTTCCATCCTTCGGATTCAGAATATTTTGGGCCGCTAACATTAAAATACGGGCTTCCGCTTGAGCTTCGGCTGAAAGTGGTACGTGTACCGCCATTTGGTCTCCGTCGAAGTCAGCATTATACGCTGTACAGACGAGTGGGTGAAGACGAATCGCTCGCCCCTCGACTAAAGTCGGTTCGAACGCTTGAATACCGAGACGGTGTAACGTTGGGGCACGGTTCAGTAGTACTGGGTGCTCCTTAATAATATCTTCTAAAACATCCCACACTTCTGGATGAACCCGTTCGATCATACGTTTTGCCGACTTGATGTTATGCGCGATATTTTGTCCGACTAACTCTTTCATAATAAATGGCTTAAATAGTTCTAAAGCCATTTCCTTCGGTAGTCCGCACTGATACATCTTTAAGCTAGGACCAACGACGATTACTGAACGGCCGGAATAGTCGACTCGTTTACCGAGCAAGTTTTGACGGAAGCGTCCTTGCTTTCCTTTCAACATATGGGAAAGAGACTTTAACGGACGGTTTCCAGGTCCCGTAACTGGGCGACCGCGACGACCGTTATCAATTAATGCGTCGACAGCCTCTTGTAACATACGCTTTTCGTTCTGTACGATGATGCTTGGTGCTCCTAAGTCAAGGAGTCGCTTCAGACGGTTGTTACGGTTAATTACACGACGGTATAAGTCGTTTAAGTCTGAAGTTGCAAAACGTCCACCATCTAACTGAACCATTGGACGAATCTCCGGTGGAATTACCGGAAGAACGTCTAAGATCATCCATTCTGGCTTGTTTCCAGAATTACGGAAAGCCTCTAGCACCTCTAGACGACGAATAGCACGCGTTCTTCTTTGACCTTGGACTGTTTTTAATTCTTCTTTCAATTCGGCGACTTCTTTATCTAAGTCGATATCTTGTAATAACTTACGTACAGCTTCTGCTCCCATTTCCGCCTTAAAAGCATTTCCGTATTTCTCATAGAAGCTACGGTATTCTTTTTCGGAAAGAAGTTGCTTTTTCTCTAATCGTGTGTCACCTGAATCCGTAACAACATACGCTGCGAAATATAAAATTTCTTCCAAGGCTCTCGGTGACATATCTAAAAGCAAGCCCATACGACTTGGTATCCCTTTAAAGTACCAAATGTGGGATACCGGGGCTGCAAGTTCGATATGTCCCATACGCTCGCGACGTACTTTAGACTTCGTTACTTCTACACCACAACGATCACAAACGACACCTTTATAACGAACTCGTTTGTACTTACCGCAATGACACTCCCAATCTTTTTGCGGTCCAAAAATACGTTCACAGAAAAGGCCATCCTTTTCTGGCTTTAACGTTCGGTAATTGATCGTTTCCGGCTTTTTGACTTCACCGTACGACCATGAACGTATTTTTTCTGACGAGGCTAAACCTATCTTCATAAATTCAAAATTATTTACATCAAGCAAGGGCTCTACCTCCCATATTTTTCCGTCCTTATTCAACTCTACATTTTATTTATGATGGAACAGAAAAGGTCGAGTGAACGACCTTTTCTGTATCTTTTTACTTCTCGTGTTGAACTTCTAAGTTTAACGAATCTTCTTTTTCGTTATCTTCTTCTTCGAGGGCACGTAAATCAATCTCTTCTTCATCGCTTGAAAGCATCTTTACGTCCATACCAAGGCTTTGTAGTTCCTTAATGAGTACTTTAAACGATTCAGGAACGCCTGGCTCAGGCACATTTTCGCCTTTTACGATTGCTTCGTACGTTTTCACCCGTCCGACTATATCATCCGACTTCACCGTTAACAGCTCTTGCAGTGTGTAAGCTGCACCGTATGCTTCGAGAGCCCAAACTTCCATCTCTCCGAAACGCTGTCCACCGAACTGAGCCTTTCCCCCAAGAGGTTGTTGGGTAACGAGCGAATACGGTCCTGTCGAACGAGCATGTAGTTTGTCGTCGACCATATGCGACAACTTCAGCAAGTACGAAATACCAACTGCTACTCGGTTGTCGAATGGCTCACCGGTACGACCGTCGTAAAGAATCGTCTTCGCATCGCGAGGCATTCCCGCTTCTTCTAACGTATCCCAAACATCTTGTTCATTTGCTCCATCAAAGACTGGTGATGCGACGTGGATACCGAGTTCACGGGCTGCCATTCCTAAATGTAACTCAAACACTTGTCCGATGTTCATTCGAGATGGAACTCCTAACGGGTTTAACATAATATCGATTGGCGTTCCATCTGGTAAGAACGGCATATCTTCTTCTGGTAACAGTTTTGAAATAACCCCTTTGTTACCGTGGCGTCCTGCCATTTTATCCCCTTCGGAAATCTTACGCTTCTGAACGATATAGACACGGATTAATTTGTTTACACCTGGTTTTAATTCGTCACCTTCTTCACGATCGAAAACTTTTACATCGTGAACGATTCCTCCGGCTCCGTGAGGCACTTTCAAGGAAGTATCACGAACTTCTCGAGCCTTCTCACCAAAGATAGCATGGAGCAAACGCTCTTCTGCGGATAGTTCAGTGACGCCTTTTGGTGTGACTTTTCCGACTAAAATATCTCCGTCTTTTACTTCAGCACCGATGCGAACAATTCCATTTTCATCTAAGTTCTTAAGGGCATCTTCTCCGACGTTTGGAATATCCCGTGTAATCTCTTCAGGCCCTAACTTCGTATCGCGTGCTTCGGCTTCGTACTCCTCAATATGAATCGATGTAAAGGTATCATCCTTTACGAGTCGCTCACTCATAATAATAGCGTCCTCGTAGTTGTATCCTTCCCACGTCATAAAGGCAACGAGTACGTTACGGCCGAGGGCAAGTTCCCCTTTCTCCATTGAAGGACCGTCGGCTAAAATGTCACCCTTTTCAACCCTGTCACCTTGGTTTACAATCGGTTGCTGATTGTAACAGGTACCTTGGTTTGATCGGACGTACTTTTGCAAACGGTACGTATCGGTATCTCCTTCTACTTCCTTTCCATCAACTTCTGAAATCCGTCTTACGACAATTTCACGGGCTTCGACTTTCTCAACGATTCCGTCATGACGGCAAATGACTGCCGAACCAGAATCCTTTCCAGCCATGTACTCCATTCCCGTACCGACAATCGGTGCCTCTGGTTCAAGCAATGGTACTGCTTGACGTTGCATGTTTGCACCCATTAGTGCACGGTTCGAGTCGTCGTTTTCTAAAAACGGAATACAAGCTGTCGCAGCCGAGACGACTTGCTTTGGAGAAACATCCATGTAATCGACTTGATCACGGGAGACGATTGTGTTTTCCCCACGGAATCGGGCGATTACTTCTTCATCCATAAAGCTTCCGTCCTCGTTAAGACGCGCATTCGCCTGAGCGACAACGTATAAATCTTCCTCATCCGCTGTTAAATAGTCAATCTCATCTGTTACTCGACCTGTTTCCGGGTCGACACGACGGTAAGGCGTCTCGATAAAGCCAAATTTATTCACTCTAGCATAGGATGATAGAGAGTTAATTAACCCAATGTTTGGACCTTCCGGTGTCTCAATTGGACACATACGACCGTAGTGGGAATAGTGAACGTCTCGCACTTCCATTCCTGCTCGTTCTCGCGTAAGTCCGCCTGGTCCAAGAGCCGAGAGACGACGCTTATGCGTTAATTCCGCTAATGGGTTCGTCTGATCCATAAATTGTGATAACTGAGAACTTCCGAAGAACTCTTTAATCGATGCGATTACTGGGCGAATGTTAATAAGTTGCTGTGGCGTAATACTAGACGTATCCTGAATAGACATTCGCTCACGAACCACTCGCTCCATTCGAGAAAGTCCAATTCGGAATTGGTTTTGTAAAAGTTCCCCTACTGAGCGTAAACGACGGTTACCTAAGTGGTCGATATCATCAGTATGGCCGACTTCATGCAGTAAATTAAAGAAATAGTTGATCGACGCTAAGATATCTGCAGGAGTAATATGTTTAACGTCATCAGCGATATGTCCATTTCCTACGACATGTAACACTCGCTCTCCTTCTGCATCTGTCGGGTCGATTATTTTAATTAATTGAAGTTCAACTTCGTCTTCAATAACCCCTTGTAAAGTCATTGTCTTTAAGCCTAATGGATTTTCTTCATCTTCTAAATAAGGTAACAATTTGTTTAATAGTTTACGGTCAATCTTGTCACCTTTTTCAGCGATTACTTCACCCGTCTCTTCATCGACAAGCGTTTCAGCTAGCGTTTGATTTAATAAGCGGTCTTTAATATTTAACTTTTTGTTCGTTTTGTAACGGCCTACATAAGCTAGATCGTAACGCTTTGGATCGAAAAAGCGTGTTTCTAATAAACTTTTAGCATTCTCTACTGTCGGTGGTTCACCGGGACGTAGGCGCTCATAAATTTCTAGTAATGCTTTTTCCGAAGTTTCTAAATTATCTTTTTCTAGCGTATTTTGTAAGTATTCGTTATCTCCAATTAAGTCGATAATCTCTTGGTCTGAACTTAACCCTAACGCTCGTAATAAAACGGTAATAGGTAATTTTCTCGTTCTATCAATTCGGACATAAACGACATCTCGAGCATCGGTCTCATACTCTAACCAAGCTCCACGGTTCGGAATTACCGTTGCCGTTAATCCACGCTTACCGTTTTTATCAATCTTTTCATTGTAATAGACGCTAGGTGAACGGACGAGCTGGGAAACGATGACACGTTCGGCACCGTTTATAATAAACGTTCCTGTCTCTGTCATAAGTGGGAAATCTCCCATAAATACTTCTTGCTCTTTCACTTCACCTGTCTGGTTGTTTATTAGGCGAACGCGAACGCGAAGTGGCGCACTGTATGTGACGTCTCGTTCCTTCGATTCTTCTATAGGATACTTCGGTTCTCCGAGACTATAATCGATAAATTCTAGCGATAAATTTCCAGCAAAGTCTTCGATTGGGGAAATGTCATCGAACATTTCCTTTAATCCTTCTTCTAAAAACCAATCGTACGAAGCTGTTTGAATTTCGATTAAATTCGGCAATTCAAGCACTTCGCTAATTCGTGCGTAACTTCGGCGCTTACGATGTTTTCCATACTGAATGACTCGTTGAGCTACCAATAATCTTCACCCCTAAATGAAACATTTTTTCACGCATCCTAACTCGATTGTTAGAGCTTTATGATAAAAATAAGGATTGCCTTTCAATATCTTTCGCTTGTCTTTTTATTTGTTTTGCGTTATGATTTTTTCAAATAAAAAATTCAGCTATACGATTTTTAAAGGAGAATTCGTATACACTTCTCTTCCTTGTATAAAGCGAAAAAAGGTTTTACGTAAAAACCTTCCTCTTATTCATTCCTAACGGCAAACAGAATGAACATATATTGATTTATATCCCTAATTTACTCCTTAAAAAAACATAGATTCTTTCACTTATCTTTCCATTATAAACGATTTGTACCATCGTTATACATTGATAAAAGCTTGTATTGTTGCTTGACAACCCTTAAACATTACGGCATTGAGAAATTATACCATATCATAAAAACTTCGTCAATTATCCTCTTTCACCGCTCGAAATATATAATATCCTTTACGACGGTTTTCTACGGTAACTTTAGAAAATAATGTTGATAAAAAACGTTGGAACGATGGTGCCCCTTGCTTCTTCTGGATGACGACCCACAACTCGCCCCCTAGCTGTAACCGAGATTGACTTTCTTCAATCATTGGATAAACGATTTTTTTCCCAGCACGAATTGGTGGATTTGTAACGATTGCTGCAAAATTACTTTCCTCGACATTAGCAAACCCTTCACTAAGGAGTGCTTTCGCATTATCTACGTTATTTTGAGCGATGTTCTTTTTCGTTAGAGAAATTGCTCGTTCGTTTATATCAACCATAAGGATTGTTCGGTCCTTGAAAGTTTTCGCCAACGATATCCCAATCGGACCATAACCACAACCTAAATCTAGAATTGGTCCAGATATTTCTGGCTCTTGAAAAGTTTCTATTAATAATTGGGAGCCAAAATCGACACTGCGTTTCGAAAATACACCGCTCGCTGTCGTGAAAGTAAAAGTGTGATTACGGAGCGTACATTCGATTTGGTCGGTCTTCAATTGTGAGTGTGGTTGTTTGGAGTAATAATGTTCGGACATTTTATACACCCGTTTCATGTTGGATTATATTGTCATTTATCCTTCTGTATTAGCTAATATACTTCATGTTATACATACTTGGGGACATTGGGGATTCGTGAAAGCATATAAAAGCTCGTCAAAAATGACGAGCTTTTATCTTATTTATTGTAATTACTTAAGTTCAACTGACGCTCCAGCTTCTTCTAACTTCTCTTTCATTTCTTCGGCTTCTTCTTTTGCGACAGCCTCTTTCACTGTATTCGGTGCACCGTCTACTAAGTCTTTCGCGTCTTTTAAGCCGAGTCCAGTAAGGTCACGAACAACTTTAATAACTTTAATCTTCGATGAACCAGCATCAGCTAAGACAACGTCAAACTCAGACTTCTCTTCAGCTGCACCTGCGTCTCCTGCCGCACCTGCAACTGCTACTGGAGCTGCTGCTGTTACACCAAATTCTTCTTCAATTGCTTTTACTAATTCATTTAATTCTAAAACTGACATTTCTTTTACCGCTTCGATAATCTGTTCTTTAGTCATCTGTTCTTTCCTCCTAATATTTTTTATATATTAACGTTCTGACGTATAATTTTTATTCTTCGCCTGCTTCTTCTTTCTGATCTGCTACCGCCTGAGTCGCATACGCTAAATTGCGAATTGGACCTTGCAAGACGCTAAGCAACATAGAAAGTAAACCTTCGTAGTCTGGTAACGTCGATAATTCTTTAATTTCATCGAGCGTTGCGATTTCACCTTCGATGACGCCACCTTTAATTTCGAGCGCTTCGTGATCCTTTGCAAATTCATGGAGCACTTTCGCCGGTGTTACGACATCGTCTTTACTAAAGGCAATCGCAGTCGGCCCTACTAAAGTTTCTTTCAACTCTTCTAAGCCTGCCGCTTCTGCCGCACGGCGGGATAACGTATTTTTATAGACTTTATATTCGACGTTATTTTCACGTAATTGTTTACGTAGTTCCGTCACTTCTTCTACAGTTAAACCACGATAATCAACGAGTACCGTCGATTCACTTTCTTTTAGCTTTTCCGTAATCTCTTCAACGATTTGTTTCTTTGATTCGAGAGTAGCCATTCATCCACCTCCTAGGTTGTTATACAGGTGTTTCGTATATTAAAAATGCCTCCACAAGTAGACGTGGAGGCATAGATTATTCATAAAAACGCAGATTGCGCTTTGCAAGTATAATCTTTAAACACCTCGGCAGGATTATTAAGCACTACTTCGTGCCCCTGAGTCTACGGTATAACGTTATTTTATTTAACTCTTGAAAGTATAACTTATCTATTTTAATTTGTCAATTACAACTTCACATAAGGACTGACATCAATCTTGATTCCTGGTCCCATCGTAGAAGAAATTGTTGCATTTCGAATATACGTTCCTCGAGCAGATTGCGGTCTTACACGAACAACTGTTTCAATCATCGTTTCTAAGTTCTCGACTAACTGCTCATCATCAAAGGAAACTTTTCCAACTGCAACGTGTAAGTTCGCAGCTTTATCTACGCGGTATTCTACTTTACCAGCTTTAATTTCTTCAACTGCTTTTCCTACGTCGAATGTTACGGTACCAGTTTTCGGGTTAGGCATGAGGCCTTTCGGTCCTAAGACACGTCCAAGTTTTCCAACTTCCGCCATCATATCTGGTGTTGCGACAACGACGTCGAAATCGAACCATCCTTCGTTAATTTTCGCGATAATGTCTTCATCACCAATATAATCAGCGCCAGCTTCTTCAGCCTCTTTTATCTTCTCACCTTTAGCAAAAACGAGTACGCGTTGCGTCTTTCCTGTGCCGTGTGGTAATACGACGGCACCGCGGATATTTTGGTCCGCATGTTTCGGATCAACGCCGAGACGAAAAGCAAGTTCTACAGTTTCGTCAAAGTTAGCGGTCGCTGTCTTCTTTAATAATGTTACTGCTTCACGTAAGTCATACGTTTTTGTGCGATCGACTAACTTTATCGCTTCTTCGTATTTTTTTCCTCTTTTTTTCAACTTCATATCCTCCTTCTTTGTGGTAGTAACGGTTTAACCTCCCACGTTTCCGGCACTGCAAAGTCGAAACTTAATCTTCGACAGTAATTCCCATACTTCTTGCAGTACCTTCAACCATACGCATCGCTGCTTCGACATCTGCTGCGTTTAAATCTTTCATCTTAGTCTCAGCGATTTCACGTACTTGATCTCGTTTTACTGAAGCTACTTTATTACGGTTTGGCTCTCCTGATGCTTTATCAATTCCAGCTGCCTTCTTCAATAAGACTGCTGCTGGTGGAGTTTTCGTAATAAATGTAAACGAGCGGTCTTCAAACACCGTAATTTCAACCGGGATAATTAACCCTGCTTGTTCCTGTGTTTGCGCGTTAAATTCTTTACAAAAACCCATAATATTAATCCCTGCCTGTCCAAGGGCTGGACCTACTGGTGGTGCAGGGTTTGCCTTTCCTGCTGGGATTTGTAATCGTACAACATCAATTACTTTTTTAGCCACGAAACACACCTCCTCTAGTTCGTGATGTGGTAATTGGGCTTTCACCCTCCCACTCAAGTACGAAGGCTTAGAAAGCTATCCGTACAACATAAAGAATTTAACATATTTTTTCACAATTAGCAAGAGAAATAACGTAATTATACTTTTTCAATTTGTGTGAATTCAAGTTCGACTGGCGTTTCTCGACCGAACATATTGACATGGACTTTTACCGTTTGTTTATCGAGATCAATTTCTTCAATTGTGCCAATCATATCGGCAAAAGGTCCGTCGATTACTTTTACATTTTCCTTCACTTCAAAATCTACTGAAACCGTCGACTCTTTCATTCCCATTCGCTTCATAATTTCATCGACCTCGTGAGGCATAAGGGGCGTCGGTTTTGTCCCTTGACCACTTGAGCCGACGAAGCCCGTGACTCCCGGAGTGTTACGGACAACATACCAAGAATCGTCAGTCATAATCATTTCTGCTAACACGTAACCAGGGAATACTTTTTTTGTCTTTACTTGTTTTTTACCATCTTTAATCGTCGTTTCTTCTTCTTCGGGGACAATCACTTGAAATATTTTATCCTGCATTCCCATCGTTTCGACTCTTTTTTCTAAATTTACCTTTACTTTGTTCTCATACCCAGCATACGTATGGATCACATACCAAGCAGTTTCCATCATAAACCTCCGTTCTACTTTCTCCTTCTTTAAGTGCTATAAAACTGATACTACGCTTTTTTTGCATTAACCTACTAATCGAAATAACAACTTCCCCGAAAAGTAAAAATTTGCCGAAAAAAGACAATATTAAAAACCCGTGCTAAGCGGGTTTTTACAAAGACGACATATGACAAACGAAACATTGTTTACATTGACATTATACCATATTTTCTCTTTCACTATTCAAATAGTGCATTTAAAATTTGTGTAATCCCTAAGTCGATTACCGCAAAGAAAATCGCTACAAAAGCGACGGTTACAACAACAGTAGTTGTATAACTTACTAGCTCTTGTCCCTTCGGCCACGTTACTTTACGCATTTCGCGGGCCACATCTCTAAAAAACTTGAAAATATTCACTGTCTTCCTCCAGCTTCCCTCTATTTTGTTTCACGATGGATTACATGTTTATTGCAATGTTTACAGTACTTTTTTATTTCGAGTCTTTCTTGATTTTTGAATGTGTTTTTCGTCGTTGTATAATTTCGATTTAAACATACTGTACAAGCTAAAGTAATTTTTTTATTCATTAGTCGTTCACCATTTTTTACATTTCTTTTTTTAATGTAACACGGTTATGATAACGTGTCAATTATTATCGATATTATAATAGTTTATTATAATTCATTTTTTCTCGTTGTGCAATACTCGTTCATTTTTTCACATTATATTTCAGAAAGTAAACCTTCTTTAGAAAGCTCGTCCATTTTGCGACGAACCCGTTGTAAGGCGTTGTCGATAGACTTTTCTTGGCGGTTTAACTTCTTGGCTATTTCATCGTACGTATATCCCTCAACATAATAATGTAATACTTCGAACTCCAAGTGTGTTAACGCTTTCATTATCAACGATAATAAATCGTTAAGTCGCTCTTCTTGAACGAGCTCCTCTAAGGGGTCTATCGTTCCATCGCTACTTAACGTTTCGAGTAATGTTCGTGTTTCTTCTTCTTCATGGACGGGCTTGTACAAAGAAACATAAGAATTTAAGGGTGAATGTTTCAGGCGTGTTGCACTTTTGATCGACGTTATAATTTGTCGAGTAATACAGAGCTCAGC
>Ga0079225_10002106_pt1 | contig 11358 bp, 10 predicted proteins | sample Poulit2012_FD_76344 | JGI IMG/M metagenome (GOLD analysis project Ga0079225, IMG submission 76344) | Agricultural soil microbial communities from Georgia to study Nitrogen management - Poultry litter 2012 | ecosystem: Environmental > Terrestrial > Soil > Agricultural land | place: USA: Georgia...
GATTTTTCTCTTGATTGTGAAACAGTATCTTAATGAGATTCGATTTTTTGCACAGATCATGTTTTAGCTGTCAGAATATCGTTATATTTGCAAAACTTCATATCATAAGCTATGCAATATAACCGTATTCTTTTAAAACTTTCGGGAGAGGCACTTATGGGTGCTCGTCAATACGGAATTGATCCGGATCGTTTGTCGACCTATGCGAAAGAAATTAAATCCGTAACAGACAAAGGTGTTCAAGTTGCTATTGTTATTGGCGGAGGAAATATTTTTCGTGGTGTCGCCGGAGCCAGTAGAGGCATGGATCGCGTACAAGCAGATCATATGGGAATGTTGGCCACGGTAATTAATGGCTTGGCTTTGCAGAGTGCTTGTGAAGACAAAGACATTCCAACACGCCTGCAATCTGCGATTCATATCAATGAAGTTGCCGAACCTTTTATCAGAAGAAAAGCTATTAGACATTTAGAAAAAGGCCGGGTGGTGATTTTTGGAGGAGGAACCGGAAACCCTTATTTTACCACAGATTCTGCAGCAGTTTTAAGAGCGGTAGAAATGGAAGCTGATGTGATTTTAAAAGGTACGCGTGTAGATGGTATTTATACGGCCGATCCGGAAAAAGATAAAAACGCTACCAAATTCAATTTAATCACTTTTGAAGATGTGTTGAAAAAGGGATTGAAGGTAATGGATACCACTGCTTTTACTTTAAGCCAGGAAAACGAATTACCAATAATAGTTTTTGATATGAATAAATCGGGAAACTTGTTAAAGGTTGTCGCTGGAGAAAATGTAGGTACAACCGTCAATGGTTAAATATTTTTTTTAAGTTATATAAAAAAGCATTTGAAATGGATGATGAAATTAAATTTATTTTAGACAGTAGTGAGGAAGCAATGGGGAAAGCCATAGATTTTCTCGATAAACAATTTGCTAATATTCGTGCCGGAAAAGCAAATCCACGCATGCTGAGTTCGGTTAAGGTAGATTATTATGGAAGTCAAACCCCACTTAATCAAGTGGGAAATGTTAATGCGCCAGACGCGCAAACCTTAACTATTCGACCTTTTGAAAAATCGTTAATTCCGGAGATCGAAAAGGCTATTCTGGCGGCCAACCTTGGATTTAATCCATCCAATAACGGCGAAAGCGTGATAATTAATGTGCCGCCGCAAACAGAAGATCGCCGAAGAGAATTGGTGAAACAGGCGAAGTCAGAAGCTGAGGATGCAAAAGTCGGAGTGAGAAATGAAAGAAAAAATGCCAACAATGCTGTGAAGAAATTAGACCTTTCGGAAGATTTATTGCACAGCGTCGAGGAAGATATTCAGGAGTTAACCGATAAGTATATCGATAAAATCGATAAGATGCTCGAAGCGAAAGACAAAGAGATAATGACCGTTTAGAGATTTTATCGGAAGTGATTTTATTGCAAATAAGCTTTTACTACTTCTCTGGTTTCTTAAAATGTACAATGCCAAAGAAAAGAAACTGAGAAGTCGGGTTTTATGGCTGATAGTGCCATAGTATGGCAGAACACTAATCCTTCAGTAGAAATAGTGATTCGAAAAAGTGTTTTTTGGTAAATTCAAATATCGATTAATCGATCACTGCTATTGCTGTTCTAAAAGTATTTGCATGGGCTTCTACAATATGTTTAATTTCTTTGGAGTATCCACCTCCGATACTGCACTGTACAGGAATCCCATAAGCCTTGCAGGTTTCAAAAACAAAAAGATCGCGCTGTTTGCTTCCTTCAATGCTGCAACTCAGTCTGCCAAGTTTGTCGGTTTCCAAAATGTCAACCCCACTTTGATAAAAAATAAAGTCTGGGTTTTCTCTTTCAATTAAAGAGGGTAATATGGATTTTAATTTTTTTAGGTAGGCTGAGTCTTCTGTCTTATCAGCCAGTTCGATGTCTAAATCGGATTGCTCCTTTTTAAATGGATAATTTTTAGCTCCGTGCATAGAAAAAGTAAAGACAGAAGGATCGCGGGAAAATATTTTTGCCGTTCCATTACCCTGATGTACATCCAAATCGATGATGAGGATTTTGTTTGCCAAATTATTTGTTTGTAAATACCGGGCGGCAATCGCTTGGTCGTTGAGCATGCAAAAACCTTCTCCGTGACCGGGATAAGCGTGATGTGTTCCCCCCGCAATTGACATACCAATGCCGAATTCCAAAGCATATTCAGCTCCCTTGATAGTGCCATCAGCGATGAGTAGCTCTCTTTTTACAAGAGCTTTTGATACGGGGAAGCCAATTTTAATTTCTTTTTTCCGATCTAAATTTAGCTGGTATAACTGTCTAAATAAGTTTTATTGTGAACGGCTAAAATATGTTGATTATCCGGTAACTCGGGCTTAAAGAAATTAACTGCTTCAATACTTCCTTCATAAAGCAATTGCTGAGGAAGTAAATCGTATTTTTCCATCGGAAATCGATGGCGTTCCGGAAGCGGAAGTACAAATGCAGGATGATTGGCTATTTTAAGCATTAAACGAACAACTGATTCAAAACTTCAAGGGATTTCGGCTGTCTAAATCCTTGAAGTTGAATTTGATAATAAGACAAAATAAAAAGTAAAAATTTTTGCCGGATTTCCCTATTGAGTTTTAAAGAAGTTAACTCTTCAGCTTTTAGTTGAAGAAGAGTTTTTAAGAGATTGGCGTTTTGACCGCCAATTGAATAATTATCGGTTTCGTCAAGTTCAAAATAACCTTGTCGCAAGTTAAAAAACAGCTCTCTTTCATTTTGATATTGGGGGTAAATGCCCAGATATTTGGTCAGTTTTATCAAGAAGAATAAATGAAAGTTAGCTATGTCGGTATTGGTTTCCAACCAGGTTATCGAGGTTTCTAAAAAGTGAAATAACGCTGCATTTTTTTCTTCTTCCTGAACAGCATTTTGAATCACTTCCGATAAAAATATCGCCATAGAAGTTTTTTGCATCTCACTTCTGATAGACGGATTAATCGCTGTAAGTTTTGCTTCTTTGATATACTCTAATCGTCCGGTGTTTTTATGCCGAGCAATAATCTCCAACAAGGTGAAAGGTTGAAACATAGCTGCTTTTACTCTTCCTTTCTTGGACTTAAGCACACCTTTAAGCATATAAGATTTCAAACCATCTGAAGCGGTATAGCACTTGGCTATCAAATCGGCTTCTGAATAGCGAATACTGCGTAAAACTATGGCTTTGGTTGGTGTATACATCAGCGAATGATCATTATTTTGGCAACTTTTGTTTCTCCTTGATCTTCTGAAGTTATCAGTACCAGATATACCCCGGATGCTACTTTATACTTTCCAAAAGCTTTGGTATCCCACTGAATACTTCCTCCTTGAGAAAATTCTTCATAGACCAGATTTCCTTCGATATCCGTAATTTTCACATTCGCATTTTTCATCAACCCATCAATAGTAACCATGCCTTCAAATCGTGGACGAACCGGGTTTGGATAAGCTCTTACATTCTTTAAATTCTGCTGTGCTGTGGTAGCGGTTCCTCGGAAAGCTACCAGCCCTTTTTCAGTGCCGATATAAACTTTTCCGGTTGTACCGTCTATCTTTATACCGTTAATAGAATTTGAGGGAAGAGGCGAGTTGTTTGTAGTGAAGTGATGAAGTGTTTTTTGTCCATCCGATGATACTTGGTAAACCCCGGCAGTAGAACCTACCCACTTATTGTTGTTGCCATCAACAGCAAGAGAGCTGATAGATAAATTAGCAAATAATTCTTGCGGAACATCGTTCTCATCTAAAAAAACAATATTGTTTACACTGGTATTGGGATTATCAAACATTTGAGACGGACTATATAATACCCGTAACCCTTGACCGGTTCCTATCCATAACTGATTGTTATCATCGATGACTAATGCTCTGACATCATTACTGGGCAAGTTTCCACTTCCTTTTCCTCCTTTAATCTTGGCGAATCTCTTAGTTCGTGCATTAAAACCGATAATTCCTTCTTTATACGCACCCATATAAACATTGCCAGCATTGTCTGTCACTAAAGCTCCAAAACCATTGTTTGAGGTAGGACTAGCAATAACATCGGACAAATCATACTTTTTAAAACTATTATAACTTTCTCCAGGAGTAAACTTTATTAAACCCTTTGCGTTCAACGCACTTGCAAACCATAAATCCCCTTTAGAATCAAATTCCAAAGGTCCAAGCCTTATCGCAGTCGCACTTTCATCAGGAGTGTCGGTAGTTTCTAAATTACTGTTGGAGGTATTGTAAAAGTTAACCACTTCATTTTCTCTGATTTCCATTAGCCCATCCCGATAAGAAGCAAAAAAGACTTGTTGAGGATCGTTGGGATTGATTTTTACACTTGTAATATTCCGGTTTTCCGGTAAATCTTCATAGGGAATATTTCTCCAATGATCTTCCGAAAAATGACTGATTCCTCTCTTTTTGAGCGGGTAAGGATTGTAATAGAAACTATAATCGCCATAAGTGACCCATAGGTGGTGCGGAGCTACATCCAAGCTGAAGATGTCATTACGCAAAGGGCCGTTAGGGCTTAGAAATTCTATATTTGTACTATTGTTCAAATTAGCTTTTATCAATCCAAAGTTTTCATCCCCGACATAAATAAATCCGTTATAAGTCAAAGCGGTGTTGAAGTCACCGACAAACTCGTTGGTGGTAAAATTGCTGACCAAGATTAATTGGGGATTATAAACTTTAATTTCGGATTTATGGGTAACGCTAAAGAAATCTTCTCCGATTTTAAGATCTCTGACTTCTTGCCCAAAATCTAATGCCGGTATAAAAGAATTGTCAATCCATTGTTTTAAGTTATTGTCAGCTATAATAAAAAGGTTATTCTGAAAATTAAATACCTGTTGAATATTCCCATTTTCTAACTGTTGCCATTGATTATAATCAACTATATTAGAATTGTCCAAGTTGGCATAACGAAGACCTCCTCCCTCTGTTGCTGCAAAAATGAAATTATCAAAAACACTTATAGAATTCACTGCCAGTTTATCGCCAAGATCTCCAATAAAATAAGTATCACCAAATTCCAATTTCGTTAAACTAAAGGCTGAAATACCGTAATTGGTGTAAATGTATGCTTTGTTATTATGGATGTAAAACCCATTGATTTCTCTTTCTTGCGGAGTTATTGTTGGTTTTTGAACAATATCACTAAAGGTGCGCGTTGTATTTTCATTTAAATTATAAAGTTGCAACAAACCACTTTTATAACCGATCAAAATCCTTTTCTGACCCTCAATATAACTCATAGCAGAAATTTCATCACCGGTTAATCCATCGAGAGTGGTTATTTCTTCTTGATGAAATGACTGTATATCTGTCGAAAATATGGCGTTTTCTGAAGCGGTAAGAAGAAGATTCCCTCCAGCATCCAAATCCTTGATTTTAAAAAACGAAAAATATCCATCCCAAGAATCAGCATAGTTTTGAGCCGTTACAAAATAGGGTAGAATGAAAATTAATAAAATGTATAGCTTTTTCATGAAGTGAACTTATCTTCTAATAACTGATTTAGCGTCTTATTATTGTCAAACATATCTTTTAAATTAAATCCAAATCTCATTTTTAGTCAGCTATAAAATCTATTTTATCCTTATTATCAATACTTAAACAATTCAAAATATTTCTCGCCCTTCTTTTTCCTCTCGACCAAAAATAATTTTTAGGGTTGGGCCTCTTTGCGTTATTTTAAAAAATACAAATTTAAGTTTAGCCGAGAGATATACAAAATAGTTTTACCTTTATCGCATTAAACTTTTTTTACAATGAAAAAATATTTTGTGTTTACTTGTTTGCTTTTATGGTTTGTTAGTTGTAAAAATCAAACCAAACAAGAAGAGTCACCAGAGACAGAAAGTAAAACCGAAGCGTTTAAAGTTTCTGATGTAAGGATAGATTCCACAATATTTGAGGATTGTGGTGGTATTTCTTGCCCGAAAATAGATGTAGATTATTTGAAACTGAAAGGCGATGGAGATTTTGCCAATTCCGTAAATAAAACAAACAAGCAAGAATTAATTGAGCTATTACATATCGATGAAGAAAAACCTAAAGCAAATAATATAGAAGAAGCGATAACGAATTTTGGAGAAGTATATTTTGAATTTAGAAAAACCTATCCCGACTCGGACGAAATTTATGAATTAAAGATAGAGCAGGAAGTCAACAGTAAAAACAAAAGTACATTAGTACTTCAAACCGTTTTCTATATGAACACCGGTGGAGCACACGGGTATGGAGGAACCCGTTTTCTCAACTTTGATGCAGAAACCGGAAAATACCTTACCAAAGATGACTTGATAAATGACATTCCGGCTTTCACAGATTTTGTAGAAGAAGCGTTTAGACGTCAATATCAAATCCCTCCTCAAGCCAGTATTAATGCGCAAGGATTTTTCTTCGAAGACGATAAATTTGCTTTACCCGAAAATATGGCGGTCACCGATGAATCTGTGGTCTTAATTTACAATCCGTATGAAGCAGCCAGTTATGCTGAAGGTGCGCTGCGATTATTCTTCCCTAAAAAAACGGTTGGAAAATGGTTTAACTATTGATAATTTGAGGTTTTTGATAAATAGAGCTTTCAAATTTAATAAAAGAGTTTTTTAAAATTGAAAACTAAGGCATAACAAATTCAGCCTATTACCACAAATTTTAAAATCATCATTAATCCTGCTGAAACAAGGGATACGCCAATTAATTTCTCTAAGAAAGCTTCATTGAGGTGAGTGTTTACCTTATAGCCGATAATAGCACCAAGGGTAAACCCCAATGCCACCGGCCAAGCTTTTGCTATTAAGATATGTCCTTGTAAACCGTGCATTATCGAACCGGAGATACTGGTGATGACAATCATAAAAAGTGCGGTGGCAGCAGCGATTTTTACCGGTATTTTAAATACTTTCAGCATAATTGGTGTTTTCATAAAACCTCCTCCAACCCCAAAAAGGCCGGCTAATGCACCGGAAACTAACCCAAAGAATAACGCCATAACTAAACTTATGCGATAGGCTACAAAATTCAAATGATTCTTGATGACTAATGCAGGTTTTTGCTTGTTTAGCTTATAAAAAAACCCTTCTTTCTTTGGTTTATCTGTGTCTTTTCCTATAAAAAAAGTACTTCCGAGCACCAAGATCATCAGAGCAAAAAAGACTTCCAGATACAAAAGTTTTCCGGTTGCGGAAAAATAAGTCAGGATAAGGCTTCCCAAGACAACTCCTGCAATGGTTGGAACCTCCAGCAAAATTCCCATTTTAAAATCGACTTGTCCTTTTTTTCGGTTTAAGTAAGTGGAGATTATCGAAGAGGGAACCAGAGAGATCATAGCTGTTCCTGCGGCAACATCCAAACCATATCCGAAAACTGAAACCAAGATAGGAACCATGAAAATTCCACCGCCAAACCCAACAATAGATCCATATAAACTGATCAATAAACCAATCAGAACCAATAAAGGGATAAGTGCATCTGCAGACATAAATAACTATAAAACCGGACTAACTATTTAATTTAATGATTTCATGTAATAAATCTCGAGTATAATTTCACATTTAATTACAAAGTTAAAAAAGTTTTTGGTTGAATTATCAAGGTGTTTTTCTATCAAAAATAAGGTGTAATTAAAGATTTACCTATTCATCTGATAAAATACGAATACTTTTTAATGATTAACAAAGTCTTTTATCGACTCATAGCTGTCATTTTTATGAAGGCTTAATTTGACAATACTGTCTTCAAAAGCTGTGAGGTCGTGCCTTACTCCACCTTTTAAGCTGATCATATCTCCGCGCTCTAAAGTTTGTACGCCTTGTTCCGAACCAAATTCTACTTTTCCTTCATAAACTTCAATTAGAACAGGAGAAGGTGTAAAATGCTCTTTCATATATTGCCCTTTTTTGAATAAAATCCTTATTTCTTTTCCCAAGTGAGAAATCATAAGCAAACTTATTTTCGGTGCATTTCCATTTTCATTGTAATCGAGGTCGTTAAGAATTGAGGCTGTTTTCATAATTAGCGTTGTTTGAGTTTATTCGATAGTCAAGTTAGTTTAAATTTCATAAAATTCAAAGACTGTTAAACAGTATGATTTACGAAGGCCTACTTTTTTTTAATCAATGTAAACAAGCCATTTTTTAATTCTTAGTAAGTTTGTCTAAAGCATATGTTATCATCTCATCGATACGCGCATAAGGATTTTCACTAAAAGTCCCGGCAGCGCGATTGGCAACGATACAGTTTAAAGACAAAGCACGGTGTCCAAGCATTTTTGCAAGTCCATAAATCCCCGAAGTTTCCATTTCGAAATTGGAAACCCGATGGGTTTTATAGTTGAATTTACCCAAAAGTCCTTGAATATCTTCCGGCTTCGGCTTGAGTCTTAAATATCTTCCTTGTGGTCCATAAAACCCTAAGGCCGTGGCCGTAATTCCTACAGCGGTATTTTCCGAAATTAATTTGTCGCGTAAATCAGGACATCCCTCCACAATATAAGGCTTGGCTTTATCTGGATCCCAGTTGGAGAACTCCATAAAAGCTTCCTCCAAATCCAAATCTCTATACTCTTCAGAATCCTCATAAAAATGCAATAAGCCATCAAATCCTAAACCATGAGAAGCGATAACATAAGAATCAACCGGAATGTTTTCGTGCAACGCTCCCGAAGTACCCAATCGCACAATCTGTAACTGTCGCTGATCGGGTAATTCTTTCCCGGTTTTTAAATCCAAATTCGCCAAAGCATCGAGCTCACTGAGGACAATATCAATATTATCGGTTCCCATTCCCGTAGAAATCGCAGTAATTCTCTTTCCGTTTAAAGAACCGGTATGTGTTACAATTTCTCTTTTTCGGGTTTTGAACTCGATCTCATCAAAATGTTTCGACACCCGAGACACGCGATCCGGATCACCTACAAATATCACTAAATCAGCTAATTGTTCCGGTTTGATATTACAGTGATAAATAGTACCATCGGGATTTAAAATTAATTCAGAAGCCTGTTTTGCCATAATTTCGTCTTTTTATCAGTTTCAGTTTCACCACGAAAATAACCATTCTTTTTGAGGAGCTTGCGGAGAAACCTTTATTTTAGCGTAATCTTCTCAAAATCATTAGAATTATTTGGGCGCGTCCCGGCTTTGTCTTCAACCATAAGCTGTTCTTGTCGATTAGTGATTTTTATCAGCAATAAACTTTCCTTTCCAAAATCCGGGACCGGGCTTTCCGCTATATCTTTTTTTTAGATCTTTCGTTTTCCAAAAACGAATCTGAAAAGTTGAAATTTATGCGTTCCAAACCGCATTTTTTTCAAAAAAAAGGATGCCGCATCAATCCCTCGCGCGGGGTTTCAGGTGAAATAAACCTTTCAACTTTTAGTGGTATAAAAATAATGTCACAAAAAAATTTGCATAGTTGACAACTTATAGTTCAACTAAAATTTATGCCTGAGATTTTTTCTTTAAATTTACAGTTCTAAAAAATAATTTATGACTGTAAAAGAGAAGTTAGCTGCCTTACGGGCAGAAATGAAGAAAAATAATATCGATGCATTTATAGTTTTCTCCGCAGATCCGCATATGAGCGAATATTTGCCGGAAGCTTGGCAAGAACGAGAGTGGCTGTCAGGATTTACAGGATCTTACGGATTTGTGGTGGTTACCAAAGACAAAGCCGGACTATGGACAGACGGAAGATATTTCACCCAAGCCAAAGAACAGTTGCAAGGAACAGAGATCACCATGTTTAAAGATAAAGTGATTGATGCGGTTGACTATGTGGAATGGATTATTTCTGTCACTTCAAAAAATGCAAAAATAGCTGTCAATGCCTTGGCAACTTCTCATGCCAGTTGGACAGATTTAAAAACCAAACTGGAGAAAAACAAACGACAGTTAATCAATAAACCTTTGCTGAATGAGGTCTGGAAAGATAGAGCATCAGAAGGAATGAATCCGGTATTCGTGCAACCCATTTCCAGAGCAGGAGAATCTGTTTTGGATAAACTTGCGCGGATTCGGGAGAAGATGAAAGAAGAAAATGCTTCTGTTCATATCGTTTCAAGCTTAGATGATGTGGCTTGGACATTAAACCTACGCGGCAGCGATGTGGAATGCAATCCGGTGTTTTTAAGTTATTTACTGATCACTCCGGAAAAGGCAATTCTCTTTGTGAAAACCGAGAAATTAAACGAAGAAGCCATTTCTTTAATGCAAGAATCCAATGTACAAACACAGGAATACGAGTCCTTTTTTCCACATTTAAAAACCTTGAAACAAGAGAAAATTTGGTTGTCAAACAATACCAACCAAGCTGTTTTTGAGGCGGTTGAAGATCAAAATGAAATAATGGTTGCTCCCGTACCGGGAAATTTGATGAAAGCTGTCAAAAACAAAACCGAATTAAAAGGTTTTGAAACCGTGATGCTCAAAGACGGCGTGGCGATGGTGAATTTCCTTTATTGGTTGACCGATCGAGTAGGGAAGGAGAAAATGACCGAATACAGCGTCAGTAGAAAATTATTGGAATTCAGACAACAACAAGAAAATTTTGTGGGCGTAAGCTTTGAAACTATCGTCGGATATAAAGGAAACGGAGCGATTATCCATTATGCTCCACCTTCCAAAGGCAGTGCAGAAATCCGTGCAGAAGGCAGTGTACTGATCGATTCCGGCGGCCAATACTTAGAGGGCACAACCGACTTGACCCGAACACTTCCATTGGGTGAAATCACGAAAGAATTTAAAAAAGATTATACCACGACGCTTAAAGCTTATATCAACTTGGCGATGGCAAAATTCCCCAAAGGAACCCGCGGCGAGCAGTTAGATGTTTTAGCACGATTGCCACTTTGGAAAGAAGGAAAAGATTTTATGCACGGAACCGGTCACGGGGTAGGAAGTTTTCTCAATGTACACGAAGGACCGCAAAGCATCAGAAAAGAACACAACCCGTTCAGTTTGCAACCGGGAATGGTACTATCTAATGAACCCGGATATTATATCACCGGAAAATACGGGATTCGCCATGAGAATTTAATGTCGGTAAAGGAGTTCAAAGAAACCGAATGGAATGACTTTTACGAGTTTGAAGCTTTGACCTATTGTCCGTTCTTTAAAGAACCGATTATCAAAGAAATGCTGACTCCCGAAGAAATTCAATGGTTAAATGATTACCATAAAACCTGCGAAAAAAAACTCAGTCACCTGTTAGAAGGACAAGTGAAAGATTGGTTTTTTGAGATGGTCGCTCCGATTTAATGAGGTAAGTAGTCTATGGATGCGTTTTTAATTTTTTCGAAAGTTTGAATTTTGGAAAAGTAGATAAGTGAA
>Ga0079225_10002107_pt1 | contig 11358 bp, 7 predicted proteins | sample Poulit2012_FD_76344 | JGI IMG/M metagenome (GOLD analysis project Ga0079225, IMG submission 76344) | Agricultural soil microbial communities from Georgia to study Nitrogen management - Poultry litter 2012 | ecosystem: Environmental > Terrestrial > Soil > Agricultural land | place: USA: Georgia...
CCGTACTGCCCGTACTGCCCGTACTGCCCGGGCGCCCCCGGTGCCTGCCGTCCGTACTGCTCCGACGGTGCGGGCTGCGCCCCGGTCGGTCCGGCGGCCCCGGCCTGCCGGCCGTCCTGCCCGTACGGGGCGGTGCCGGGCTGCCCGTCGGCCGGCGGCACCTCGGGATGCTCGTCGTTGTCGCCCGAGCCTGGCTGCTGGCTCATCGCACACCTCCGCTTGTGGTCCGCGGTCATCGTCCCATGCACAGCGGCGGGGACCGGCCCCTCGCCGTCGACGAGTGGCGCACACCGGAAGCGCCACGGACAATGCGACGATAGTCCCCATGAACGCTCGCATTCTGGTGGTGGACGACGACACCGCGCTCGCCGAGATGATCGGCATCGTGCTGCAGAGCGAGGGCTTCGAGACGATCATGTGCCCCGACGGAGCCCAGGCGCTGGACGTCTTCCGCACCGAGCAGCCCGACCTCGTGCTGCTCGACCTCATGCTTCCCGGCCTCGACGGGATCGAGGTGTGCCGCCTCATCCGCGCCGAGTCCGGTGTCCCCATCGTCATGCTCACCGCCAAGTCCGACACCCTCGACGTCGTCACGGGGCTCGAGGCCGGGGCCGACGACTACATCCCCAAGCCGTTCAAGCCCAAGGAGCTCGTCGCGCGGGTCAAGACCCGGCTGCGTCGCACCACCGGTCCGCAGACCGAGCGGCTGACCATCGGCGACCTCGTCATCGACGTCGCCGGCCACCAGGTGACCCGGGGGGAGGAGGTCATCCCGCTCACCCCGCTGGAGTTCGACCTGCTCCTCGCGCTGGCCCGCAAGCCGTGGCAGGTGTTCAGCCGCGAGGTGCTGCTCGAGCAGGTGTGGGGGTACCGCCACGCCGCCGACACCCGGCTCGTCAACGTCCACGTCCAGCGGCTGCGCGCCAAGATCGAGAAGGACCCGGAGAACCCCGAGGTGGTCGTGACCGTGCGCGGCGTCGGCTACCGGGCGGGCAACCCGCAGCGGTGAGCCGATGAGCAGTGACCGGCAGGACGCCCGCCCCGTCGGGTGGGCGGCACGCGTCGTCGACCGGTGGCGGTCGTCGCTGCGCCTGCGGGTGTCGACCACGACGGTGCTCGTCGGGGTCGCCGGCCTGGTCCTGCTCGGCGCCGTCGTCAGCGTGACGATCCGTGACGGGCTCTTCGAGGCCCGCCGCGACGAGATCCTCCTCGACGCCGCCACCCGCGCCCGGTCCGCCCAGCAGACCTTCGACGGCGCGATCGCCAACACCGGGCCGCAGGTGCAGCAGCTCGCCTTCGACGTCGTCGACCGCAGCCGCGGGGGCGGGGGTGGCGTCGTCGGCGCGATGCTCCTGCGCAGCCCGTCGGAGACGGCGCAGGTGCTCATCAACGAGCCGGTGATGGACGAGCGGCTGCTCGACAAGTCGGTGCTGACCAACGAGATGCGCCAGGCGGTGGGCGAGGGCGGCCAGCACTGGCAGTCGATCGCGCTGCCCGCTGCGCTGGGCGGCGGGCCCGGGATCATCGTCGGCTCGGAGGTGACGCTGCCCGTCGTCGGGGACTACGAGCTCTACACCGTCTACACGCTCGCCCCGGAGGAGGACACTCTCCGGCTCGTCTCCCAGGTGCTCGGCGCCGGTGCCGTCACGCTCCTCATCTTCCTCGGCGCGATGACGTGGTTCATCGCGCAGCGGGTGCTCCGCCCGGTGCGTGAGGTGGCGCGTACCGCCGAGCGGCTCGCCGACGGGATGCTCGACGAGCGGCTGGACGTGCGCGGGCGCGACGAGCTCGCCACCCTCGGGCGCAGCTTCAACGAGATGGCCGAGAGCCTGCAGGACCAGATCGAGCGCATGGCCGAGCTCTCCCACCTGCAGCAGCGTTTCGTCTCCGACGTCTCCCACGAGCTGCGTACCCCGCTGACGACGATCCGCATGGCCAGCGAGGTGCTCCACGCCAACCGGGACAGCTTCGACCCCGCCGTGCGGCGCTCGGCCGAGCTGCTCCAGACGCAGATCGACCGCTTCGAGCAGATGCTCGCCGACCTGCTGGAGATCAGCCGGTTCGACGCCGGCGCGGCGGTCCTCGACATCGAGCGGCGCGACCTGCAGGACATCGTCGCCCACGCCGTGGAGCTCGCCTCCCCGCTCGCCGAGCGCACCGGGTCGCCCATCACCGTCACCGGGCCGGGCCGCCCGTGCGACGCCGACATCGACCCGCGCCGCGTCGAGCGCATCGTGCGCAACCTCCTGGTGAACGCGATCGAGCACGGGGAGGGCAGACCGATCGAGATCTCCGTCGGGGTCAACGAGACCGCGGTCGCCGTCCTCGTACGTGACCACGGCGCCGGCATGACACCGGAGGAGGCGGGGCGGGTCTTCGACCGGTTCTGGCGCGGTGACCCGGCCCGCGCCCGCACCTCCGGCGGCACCGGGCTGGGGCTGTCGATCTCCCTGGAGGACGCGCGGCTGCACGCCGGCACGCTCGACGCGTGGGGCAGGCCGGGGGAGGGGGCGGCCTTCCGGCTCACCCTGCCGCGCAGCGCCGGGATGGTCATCTCCTCCTCGCCGCTGCCGCTGCCCGCCGCCCCGGCGGACGCCGAGCCGGTCGCGGAGGCCGAGGACGACGTCGTCCCCCGGCCCGACCTGGAGAGCACGGGAGGACGATGACCGTGCCACGTCTCCTCCACCGCGGGGCCCGGCACCGCACGCTGCGCGCCCGCCTGCTCGTCGCCGTCGCGGCGCTGCTGGCGCTGGCCGGCTGCGTGAGCATCCCCGACTCCGGGCCGGTGCGGGCCGCGGACCCGCTGCCGCCCGAGGGCAGCTCCGTCACGCTCATCGCCTACGGACCCACCCCCGGTGCCACGGCCCACCAGATCGTCCAGGGTTTCCTGCGCGCCGTCGCCGCCGGCGGCGGGGACGAGTTCGCCGTCGCGCGGGAGTACCTCGCCGGGCCGGTGGCGCAGACCTGGAACCCGCGCGCGTACGTCCGGGTGTACACCGCACGGGACATCACCTTCTCCCAGACCGACGAGGGCGCGGTGCGCGCCAGCGCCACGGCCGAGGGGAGCATCGACGCCCAGGGCCGCTACACCGAGGCCGCGCCGGACACACAGGTCGAGCTCGACTTCACCCTCGCCCGCACCGCCGACGGCCAGTGGCGCATCGTCGACCTCGACGACGGCATCCTCATCTCCCCGGTGGTGTTCGAGGCCCAGTACGACAGCTACCGGCTGTACTTCCTCAGCCCCGACGGTGAGGCGCTCGTCCCCGAGACGCGCTGGTACCCCAGCCGCAGCGCGCCGTCGCTCATCGTGCGCCACCTCCTGGAGGGGCCGTCGTCCTGGCTCGTCGGCGGGGTGACGACCGCGCTGCCGACCGGCACCCAGCTCGTCTCGGACACCGTGACCGTCACGGACGGCGTCGCCCGGGTGGAGCTCTCCGCCGAGCCGCTCGCCACCGCGCCGAGTCAGCAGGCGCTCATGCTCGCCCAGCTCGAGGAGTCGCTGCGCTCGGTGCCCTCCGTGCAGTCCGTGGAGGTGCTCGTCGGGGGCACCCCGCTCGTCGTCGACGAGGCTCCCGACCTGCTGCGCAACCCCTACGTCACGGGCAGCCCCGTCGTCATCGCCGAGGGCGTGCCGCAGCGGTTCACCGGCTCGGGCCTCGTGCCGATGTCCGGAGCGGGGATCGCTGCCGCCCCCCGGATGCCGGCGCTGCCCTACGAGGACCTGCCCGGGCGGCCGGTCGCGCTCGACGGCACCGACCGGCTGGTCACCCTGCCCACCCAGACCGACCCCGGCACCCTGCTGCTGACCGGGCAGGACCTCGTGGCGCCCTCGATCGACCGGCACGGGTGGATCTGGACCACCCCGCGGGCGAACCAGGGGGCGGTCCAGGCGGTCCTGCCGAACGGCACCGTCGTGCGGGTGGGGGCGCGCTGGCTGGACGGGGCGGACGTGCTCTCGCTGCGCATCTCCCGCGACGGCGCCCGCGCCGTCGTCGTCTCGCGGACCGACGGCGTCTCCCAGGTGGACGTCGCGGCGGTGCTGCGCGACGTCGACTCCAGCCCGCTGGCGCTCGGCGACCCGGTGCGGATCGGGGAGTCGGTCGGCCCGGCGCAGGCGGTCACGTGGGTCGACGACCAGACCGTCGCCGTCCTGGGCGCACAGACGGGGGAGGGGGCGCCGTCGGTGCACCTCGTCCCGATCGGCGGTCCGACCACCGACCTGCCGCCCGTCGCCGGGGCCACGCGCATCACCGCCGGGACCGGGGACCGCACGCTCGTCCTCGGCACGGAGGACGGCGAGCTCTACGAGCGGAACGGCCTGGGGTGGAACCTGGCCGCGACCGACGTGTTCGACCCGGCCTTCCCGGGCTGACCCCGCTGTCTCGGGGGTGCTCCGTGGCCGCGGTGCGCCACGTGGCGAGGCCGGGACCGCGCGGCGACGGTTCGACCCGCCCCTCCCGGATGACCTCCCCGTCTCGGGTGCTCGCTGGCGGACTGCGCCCACGGGGGAGGCCGGGGCCTTGCGAACGGTGGCGCGCGCCGTGAAGTGCAGTGCCAGGCCTCGGCGCCGGTCGCGCCGGCCCTGCCGCGCCCGGCCGTGCGGCGTTGCTCCACAGGGCCGAAGTCGTGCCACCGGCACCGCAGGCCGAGCTGCCCGAGCCGGTGGGCAGAACATCGGTGCGGGAACCTGCGGCATGCGTCCGGCACTGTCCCTCGTGGAGCAGGCCCGTGCGGCGCTCGCGGACGGGCTCCACCTGGTGCTGCCGGTGGACTGCGCCGGCTGCGACGCCTGGGACGAGGCGGTGTGCCCGGCCTGCCGCGCGCTGGTGTCGACCACACCGGTGCGCAGCGACGCGGACGCCCCCGTGCTCGCCCTGCCCGGTGACGCCGGCCTGCTGCCGGTGTGGTCCCTGGCCGACTACACCGGTCCGGTGCGCCGCGTCGTCCTGGCCTGGAAGCGCACCGGCCGGGAGGACGTCGCGCGCCTGCTGCTGGAACGGGCACGGGCGGCCGCCCGGCGGTGGGCGCACGACCCGGACCTCGTGCTCGGCGGAACCGGGGACGTGCTCGTCGTCCCGGCGCCCTCGGGGCTGCGGCGCCGGCTCCGCGGGCAGCTGGTCGCCGCCGACCTGGCCGACGCCGTCGCCGCGGGGATCGCGGAGTCCGGGGTCGCGGGGGAGGGACGGACCGTCCGCTCCGTCGACCTCCTGCGCCGCTCCGGCGGACGGCGGCACCAGCACGGGCTCGACCTGCGTGCACGTCGCCGCAACCGGGCCACGGGCGTGCGCCTGCTCAGCCCGCCCGGCCCGGAGGACGTCGTCCTCCTCGTCGACGACGTCCTCACCACCGGCGCCACCCTCGCCGCCTGCGCCCGCGTGCTCGCCCAGGCGGGTGCCCGCGTCGCCGGTGGCCTCGTCGTGGCGGCCACCCCACCCCCGGGAAGGATCCCTGGGACGTCGTCCGGTCCCCGCCGCTGACACCGCCGGGAGGAGGCCGAGCGGCGGACACCAGTGCCGACCCTGCCCATGTGCACGGTGCTCCGCAGGGCATCGGGCCAGGACCCACCCACGTGACCCAGCACGAGCCCCCCACTCCGCTGCCGACCTGAGGCACCACGTCGGGGTGCTCGCCTCTGCCGCTCGCGAGGTCCTCCTTGTGTGCGCCTGGTCGTCGGCCCGGACGTGACACAAGAGCACAGACCTACGACCCGGGCGAGGGTGGGGACCGGCGAGCGGCCGGGCCGCCCGGGCTCCCGGCTCGCCGACGGCAGGTGTTCACCCTGTGGGCCGACGGCCGTGTTCACCCTGTGGGACACCGGGACATCTGGGACCAACAGCGCAGGTCCAGGGCCGTGGGGTCGACTACCGTTCTTGTATGGAAGCCCGATCGTCTCGCCGTCCGGTTCTCGGAGGCGGGCGAGCCCTGACGGGGCGTGCTTCACGGAGAGGAGGTGAGTGAGGCTTCCTCACCCGCCGAGGACGGCGGCTCGCAGCAGAAACCGACGGTTTCACTCTCTCTGACGGAGGTCACCATGGACATCGCCGTTGTTGCCCGTAACACCGAGGTCGCGGAGCGCTTCCGCACCCACCTCGAGGAGAAGCTCTCGAAGGTGGAGCAGCTGGCACCGCGCGCGCACCGCATCGAGGTGGAGATCACCCGCGAGCAGAACCCGCGGCTCGCCGACCGGGCCGAGCGCGTCGAGCTCACGGTGATCGACCGGGGACCGATCATCCGTGCGGAGGCAGCTGCCGACGACCGTTATGCGGCCCTGGACCTGGCAACGACGAAGCTGCTCGAGCGGCTGCGGCGCGCGCGCGACCGGCGCAAGAACCACAAGCGCCGCGGCGCGACCAAGCCGGCCGTCCCGGTGCCGGCCACCGAGCCCGAGCAGACCGACGAGGAGATGCCCACCGTGCCGACGCCGCCGACCGAGCCGGGCGTCGCCGTGGAGTCGCAGCTCGGTGACTCGCCGGTGATCGTGCGCCAGAAGCTGCACGACACCGAGCCGATGAGCGTCGACCAGGCGCTCTACGAGATGGAGCTCGTCGGCCACCCGTTCTACCTCTTCATCGACGAGGAGACCATGCAGCCGTGCGCCGTCTACCGCCGCCGCGGCTGGACCTACGGCGTCATCCGCCTCAACTACGAGGTGCAGCCGAAGGCACAGCCGCAGGAGGCCAGCGCCTGACGACGCGACCGACGACGGGCCGGGGTCCCACGGGGTCCCGGCCCGTCCGGGCGTCGCCACGCCCACGGCGGTCGGCAGGTGCCGGCATGCTGACCCTCGCCCAGGCCCGGCGGGTGGCCATCGCGGCCCAGGGGTTGGACCGCCCCCGTCCCACGACCGTGACGATGCGGCACGTCTCGGGCACGGTCGAGCGGCTCGGCGTCCTGCAGATCGACTCCGTCAACGTCCTCGCCCGCGCCCATCTGCTCCCGCTCTTCGCACGCCTCGGGCCGTACGACACCGCGCTGGTGGAACGGGCCGCGGGTCGCGCACCGCGACGGATCGTCGAAGCGTGGGCGCACGAGGCCTCCTACGTCCCCGTCGACACCTTCCCGCTCGTCGCCTGGACCCGGCGCCGCTGGGCCGGGATGGCCCCCGCCGCGCTCGAGGCGAAGCACCCCGGACTGCTCCGGGCGGTGCGCGACATCGTCGCCGAGCACGGCCCGCTGACCAGCCGGGAGGTCGAGGCGTTCGTCGACGCCCACCACGCCGAGCGAGCCGACGAGGGGTGGGGCTGGCGCTGGAGCACCGCGAAGGTCGCCCTCGAGACGCTCTTCGACTCCGGTGAGCTCACTGCCGCCCGCCGCACCACCCAGTTCGAGCGGGTCTACGACCTCGCCGAGCGCGTCCTGCCACCCCACGTGCGGCACCGACCCACCCCGGAGCCTGCCGACGCCGCCCGCGAGCTCGTCCGCATCGCCGCCCGTGCCCACGGCGTGGCCACCCTGCGCTGCCTCGCCGACTACTTCCGCCTCGGTCAGCGCGTCACCCGGCAGGCCGTCGACGAGCTCGTCGAGGAGGGCGAGCTCGTTCCCGTCACCGTCGCCGGCTGGGACCGGCCCACCTGGCTCAACACCTGGGCCCGCGTCCCGCGCCGGACGACAGCGCGCGCCCTGCTGGCGCCGTTCGACCCGCTGGTCTTCGAGCGTCGCCGGCTGCTCGAGCTCTTCGGCATGCACTACCGCATCGGCATCTACACCCCCGCCCATCTGCGCACCCACGGCTACTACGTGCTGCCGTTCCTGCTCGGTGAGCACCTCGTCGCCCGGGTCGACCTCAAGCACGACCGCGACGGCGCCCGCCTCCGCGTCCGCACCGCGTTCACCGAGGAGCCCGGCCCCGACGCCGCCGCCCGCGCCGGCTGGCCCGCGCCGTCCGCCGTCGTCGGCGAGCTCGCCGACGAGCTGCGCACCATGGCGGGCTGGCTCGGTGCCGAGGCCGTCGTCGTCGACGACGACGCACGGGGCGACCTGGCCCGTCCGCTGCGGGCGGAACTCGACCGACTACGGTAGAACTGGTCGGACGCTTACCATGGACGGCAGGCGTGTGGCGATACCGTGCGCCCGACGCCGACCGGCGCCGTCAGTCGAACCGGGGAGTAGAACCGCGTGCGAATCCTCAGCAAGATCTTGCGCATGGGCGAGGGCCGGGTGCTCAAGCAGCTGTCCGCCATCACCGACCAGGTCAATGCGCTGGAGGAGAGCATCAGCGCCCTGTCGGACGCCGAGCTCCGTGCCGAGACCGACAAGTTCAAGCAGCGTCTCGCTGCCGGTGAGACCCTCGACGACCTCCTCCCCGAGGCCTTCGCCACCGTTCGGGAGGCGGCCAAGCGGACGCTGGGGCAGCGGCACTTCGACGTGCAGATCATGGGCGGTGCCGCGCTCCACATGGGCAACATCGCCGAGATGAAGACCGGTGAGGGCAAGACCCTCGTCGCCACGCTGCCGGCCTACCTCAACGCGCTGACCGGCAAGGGCGTGCACGTCGTCACGGTCAACGACTACCTGGCGAGCTACCAGTCCGAGCTCATGGGCCGCGTGTACCGGTTCCTCGGGCTGACCACCGGCGTCGTCCTGGCCGGGCAGAAGCCCGACGAACGCCGCAAGCAGTACGCCGCCGACATCACCTACGGGACGAACAACGAGTTCGGCTTCGACTACCTGCGCGACAACATGGCGTGGTCGACCGACGAGCTCGTCCAGCGCGGACACCACTTCGCGATCGTCGACGAGGTCGACTCCATCCTCATCGACGAGGCGCGCACCCCGCTCATCATCTCCGGCCCCGCCTCCGGCGACGCCAACAAGTGGTACGCCGAGTTCGCGCGCATCGCGATGCGGCTCAAGCGCGACGAGGACTACGAGGTCGACGAGAAGAAGCGCAACGTCGGCGTCCTCGAGCCCGGCATCGAGAAGGTCGAGGACTACCTCGGCATCGACAACCTCTACGAGTCGCTCAACACCTCCCTCATCGGCTTCCTCAACAACGCGCTCAAGGCCAAGGAGCTCTTCAAGCGCGACAAGGACTACATCGTCGCCGACGGCGAGGTCCTCATCGTCGACGAGCACACCGGGCGTGTGCTCGCCGGCCGGCGGTACAGCGAGGGCATGCACCAGGCCATCGAGGCCAAGGAGGGCGTGCCGATCAAGGCCGAGAACCAGACGCTGGCCACGATCACCCTGCAGAACTACTTCCGGCTCTACGAGAAGCTCTCCGGCATGACCGGTACGGCCGAGACCGAGGCCGCCGAGTTCTCCAGCACCTACAAGATCGGCGTCGTCCCCATCCCGACGAACAAGCCGATGCAGCGCATCGACCAGCCGGACCTCATCTACAAGAACGCCCAGGCCAAGTACAAGGCGATCGTCGAGGACATCGCCCAGCGTCACGCCAAGGGCCAGCCGGTGCTCGTCGGCACCACGAGCGTGGAGAAGTCCGAGCTCATCTCCCAGCTGCTCAAGCGCAAGGGCATCCCGCACGAGGTCCTCAACGCCAAGCACCACGCCCGTGAGGCGGCGATCGTCGCGATGGCCGGCCGCAAGGGCGCCGTCACGGTCGCCACCAACATGGCCGGTCGTGGTACCGACATCATGCTCGGTGGCAACGCCGAGCACATCGCCGTGGAGAACATGCGCAAGCGCGGCCTCGACCCGGAGGAGAACCCCGAGGAGTACGAGGCCGTGTGGCCCGAGGTCCTCGAGGAGGCGAAGCGGTCGGTGGCCGCCGAGCACGACGAGGTCGTGGCGCTCGGGGGCCTGTACGTGCTCGGCACCGAGCGGCACGAGGCCCGCCGTATCGACAACCAGCTGCGGGGCCGTTCCGGCCGACAGGGCGACCCGGGGGAGTCCCGGTTCTACCTGTCCATGGAGGACGACCTCATGCGGCTGTTCAACTCCGGCCTCGCGCTGCGGGTCATGGACAGCGCCTCGTTCCCCGACGACATGCCGCTCGAGGCGAAGATGGTCTCCCGCGGCATCGCCTCGGCGCAGGCGCAGGTCGAGGGCCGCAACTTCGAGATCCGCAAGAACGTCCTGAAGTACGACGACGTCATGAACCGGCAGCGCGAGGTCGTCTACGAGGAGCGGCGCCGGGTGCTCCAGGGGGAGGACCTGCAGGAGCAGGTCCAGTCCTTCCTCGACGACGTCATCAAGGGCCTCGTCGCCGAGTACACCCAGGCGCCGGACCCGGACGAGTGGGACCTCGACGCCCTGTGGAACGAGCTCAAGCGGATCTACCCGGTGTCGATCACCGCAGAGGACGTCATCGAGGAGGCCGGCGGCCAGAACCGGGTCACGGCCGAGATGCTCGTCGAGGAGCTGACCTCCGACATCCACCTCGCCTACGAGCGGCGCGAGGAGGAGCTCACCCCCGAGATCATGCGCCAGCTCGAGCGGCGCGTCGTCCTGTCCGTGCTCGACCGCAAGTGGCGTGAGCACCTCTACGAGATGGACTACCTCAAGGAGGGCATCGGGCTGCGCGCGATGGGTCAGCGCGACCCGCTCGTGGAGTACCAGCGCGAGGGTTACCACCTCTTCCAGGCCATGAACGAGGCCATCAAGGAGGAGTCGGTCCAGTACCTGTTCAACCTCGAGGTCCGGGTCCAGCAGCCGGGCGCCGAGGGTGAGGCGGCGGAGGGCCGGCCGGCGGCAGGGGTGACGGAGGAAGCGGCCGCCCAGACCGCGGCAGCGGCCCCCTTCGGTGCCACCGCCGGGGGTGCCGGGGCCCAGCCCGCCGGGCGCCGGGCCGGTGCGCGGTCCGTCACCGCCAACCGGTCCTCCGGGGTCAAGCTCGCCGAGGCGGCGGCGGCCCGGGACACGGCCGCCCGCCAGGACGGTGCGCCGTCCGCCTTCGGCACCGGTCCGCAGATCGTCGGCCTGGAGGAGCCGCAGCGTCCGACAGCGCTGACCTACTCCGCCCCGTCCGCCGACGGCGACGCCCGCCCGACTGTCCGCACCGAGGGCGGCAAGGGCAGGGCCGCGGGCAGCGGTGAGGCGGCGGCCCAGGCGGCCGCGGCCAGTGGCGGGAACCGCGAGGCCCGCCGGCGGGCGGCGAAGGCCGCCAAGAAGCGGCGCTGACCCGACGCGGGTGCCCGCCGGTGGGGTGACGGCTGCAAGAAGCGCCCACCGACCGGGTTCCCCACACGGCTCGACGACCACCTGCACGGCGCGCCAGGAGCACCCTGGCGCGCCGTGCGCTTTCTGCAGCTCGTCCGCGGCCGCCGGGCCTGCCTCCGCCGGTCGGGCCTGTCTCCGTCTGCCGGGACCGTCTCCGCCGGCCGGACCTGCCTCCGCCGGCCCGGACTGTCTCCGCCGGTCAGGCCTGTCTCCGCCGGCCGGACTCGCCCAGCG
>Ga0079225_10002108_pt1 | contig 11357 bp, 7 predicted proteins | sample Poulit2012_FD_76344 | JGI IMG/M metagenome (GOLD analysis project Ga0079225, IMG submission 76344) | Agricultural soil microbial communities from Georgia to study Nitrogen management - Poultry litter 2012 | ecosystem: Environmental > Terrestrial > Soil > Agricultural land | place: USA: Georgia...
ACTTCTGGCTCTGATACATGAAATACGTCCATCGCAGTTTGAGTATGAATATCTTTGTTTTCATGAAAGGCTTCAAGTAATCGCTTATCACCAGATATATGAGCGAGTACCCTTAGTTCTATTTGTGAATAATCCGCAGAGAATATCAACCAATCTTCATGCGAAGGAACGAATACATGTCTGATTTTACGTCCTTCTTCTAATCGTATTGGGATATTTTGCAAGTTTGGTTCTGTTGAACTAAGTCGACCCGTTTGTGTTAATGCTTGATTAAAGCGTGTATGTACCTTATGTGATTTCTCATCAACCACTTTCAATAGTCCGTCTACATACGTAGAATCAAGCTTCTTTAATTGACGATACATTAACAATTTCGGAATAATTTCATGCTCTGTTTCCAATTTCTCTAACACGTCAGCTGCAGTCGAATAACCTGTCTTTGTTTTTTTAATCACTGGAAGTTCTAGTTTTTCAAATAAAATATGGGCTAATTGTTTAGGCGAATTGACATTAAATTTTTCCCCAGCCAAAGAATGAACTTCTGATTCAATATCTTCAATACGTTTTTTTAAATCGTTTCCCATATCTTTTAAGCGCTCTGTATCCACAAGCACCCCAGTATGTTCTATCTCAGCGAGAATTTGTGCTAGTGGTAGTTCAAGCTCTTTAAATAAACTGGACATGTCATTGTCTGCCAACTGTTGTTCAAATGTATCTTTTAAATTATATAGTGCACTCGTTTTTCTAGCTGTATGGTCCGCTAATACCGCAAAATCGTTTGGAATAGCTCTTTTCGCACCTTTACCATATACTTCTTCATTGTGGTAGATTTGTGTAATGCCTGATCTTTTAGCAATGGAAGTAATCTCTTCATTTTTATCTGCAGGATTAATTAAATAAGCAGCAAGCATTAAATCAAAAGATACGCCTTTTAGATGTAAAGAATTCTGCAACAAAGAGACAGTAACTGCCTTTGCATCAAAGACAATCTTTTTTTGTTTTGCATCACTCACCCAGTCTTTAAAGATGGTTGATTTGATCGCTGTTTCTTTTGTCATCACATAATTACCAGACTCATTTGATACAACGATAGCTTCTACTGGACTATAGTGATAATTATCATCAAGCATTTCTACTAGCAATGCATCATTACCTGTGAATATATCCTTTCGTACTTCCTTTAACACTTCTAAGGGAAATTCATCAAATGTTGTCTCTTCTATTTCCTCACCATTACCGCTCAATCTATTTAGTAAAGAGTTAAATTCCAGTTCGGAAAAAAGCGTATAAATATCTTTATATTCATATCCGTCGTAGGTCATATCTTCCAATGTCATTTTAACTGGGGAATCTGTTTTAATTGTCACAAGTTCATGACTCAATCGAGCTGCATCTTCGTTATCTGTTAGTTTTTCTTTTAACTTTTTAGCTGTTACTTCATTCAAATTAGCATAAAGATTCTCTACAGTTTTAAACTGTTTCAAAAGTTTCGTAGCTGTCTTAATCCCAACTCCAGGAACTCCTGGGATATTATCTGAGTTATCCCCCATCAACGCTTTTAATTCAATAATTTGCTTCGGTTCTAACTCCATCTCTTCTAAAAGTGTAGTCGGTGTATAAGAATTTACTTCGCTGATTCCCTTTCTTGTAAGATCAACAGTTACATGATCAGTTACCAATTGCAATAAGTCTTGATCTCCAGAAATAATCTTTACATCCCAGTTCTTTTTATCGGCTTCTGTGGAAAGTGTGCCAATAATATCATCTGCCTCATATAAATCAAGTTCATAATGTGGGATATTAAATGATTTAAGTACCTCTTTTACTAACGGAAATTGTTCACTTAATTCTGGTGGTGTCTTTTGTCGTCCACCTTTATAGTCTTTATAAGAAGAATGTCTGAATGTTGTTTTTCCCGCGTCGAACGCAACGAGCATATGGGTAGGATTTTCTTCTTCTAATATCTTAAGTAAAATATTAGAAAAACCATAGACTGCGTTCGTATAAACTCCTTTATTATTGTGTAATAATGGCAGTGCATAAAAAGCCCTGAATAAGAGACTGTTACCATCAATCATTACTACTTTGTTTGTCATGGGAATGCTCCTTTCCAATACGTTTTGTTGATGTTGCGTTTACTGTTTGGCTTTTAGGTATATCAATTGTAAAACTAGTGCCATGTTCTAATTCACTATCTACTTGAATTTCCCCATTATGTACTTCAACAATATGCTTAACGATAGCTAAGCCAAGTCCTGTTCCATTTGTGTTTATACTTCGATCTTTGTCTACACGGTAAAAACGTTCAAAAATTCGGGGAATCGCATGTTTTGATATGCCTATACCGTTATCACTCACCTTGAAACGAATATTATCTCCATTAGAATGAATTTCAAGTTTTACTTCTCCTTGTTCTGGTGTGTAAGTAATTCCATTCATCATTAAATTAAATAGAATTTGTTTCACTTTTTCTTCATCTGCAGTAAATTCAATTTCTCGACTTGCTTCTACTGATATAAGAATATCTTTCTTTTCTGCTTTTTCTTGAATAGAAGGTAATATATCATCTATCATTTCACCAGTTTTTACAGTTCTTAAATGAAGCTTTGTTTCATCCTTTTCAAGATTCGATAAAATTAATAAATCATCAAGCAGCATTTCAATCCGGGTACTTTCCTCATAAATAATCTTGATTAATGTATCCTTTGATATATCATCTATTGAAGTGTGATTTTGTAATTTTTCTGCATCTGCTTTAATTGATTTTATGGGTGCTTGTAATTCATAACCAACATTAGCAACGAAGTCTTTCCGCATCAATTCAATATGCTTAAATTCAGTAATATCATAAATGACAAGGACTGCTCCTTTTAACATCTTACGCTCATTAAATATAGGAGCACCTACTAGTTCCAAATATGTTTTTTCATCATTATGGGTGATAGAAAACGTTTCTTTCACTCTTTTTTCATATAAAAATGTTTCTTGTACAGTATGATGGATTGCTTCATGATCGATAACATCATAATAAATATATCCTACATACGCTTGCGATGTTTTCCCAAAAACTGAAAGAAATTTTCGATTAACGATATGAATATAACCTTTTTCATCGATTAAAACAAGGGCACTTTCGGAGTTTTCGATTATTGTAGAAAGTTGTTCTGCTTGTATTTGTTCTTGAATCGTTAATTTGCTTAAGTTTTTGGCAAGTGTATTTATTTTTCCACTCAATTCTCCGATAGTTCCGTTCATTTCTTGGTTCACGCGCGCGTAATAATTGCCTTGTAACAATTTATCCATTGTCCAGGAGGCTTTTTCAATTGGTTTAATATATTTATCAAAAAAGTGAAATAACATTACTGCAAAAATAATAAAGGTGATTACGAGAACACTTATCAATACATAAATATTGGTGACTACTTGTGCGAGGATGAAGCCTGAAAGACTGAGCACAATAAAAATAATCAATAAGTAACCCATTATCTTTTTGGATAGCGTTATTTTCATGAAGAACCTCCTGCCACTACTGGTGCAATGATTTATATAAGCAATTCATCTTAGTTGTTTACATTTCAGAAAACATCATACTTACATTTTACATTGAAGAAAGATAAAAGTATATAATTTCGGGTGCTATCCACTATATAAAGATAGGTTAACGGCTATTTATGTTAGCAGTTTAGAATAATTCATAATAAAAGTCCCTCAACCAATGCTTGGCTAAGGGACTTTATTAGGATGAAAATTAATCCATGTTTTTAATTAATTCATCTGCAAATTCAGAGCATTTTACTTCTGTAGCATTATCCATTAATCTCGCAAAATCATACGTTACAACTTTTGATGCGATGGTTTTATCCATTGCTTTTGTAATTAAGTTTGCAGCTTCGTTCCAGCCAAGATGCTCTAACATCAACATGCCAGATAAAATAACAGAAGAAGGATTTACTTTATCAAGTCCTGCATATTTAGGAGCTGTTCCGTGTGTTGCTTCAAAAATTGCATGACCTGTATCATAGTTAATATTTGCACCTGGTGCAATTCCAATACCACCAACTTGTGCAGCCAATGCGTCAGACACGTAATCACCATTTAGGTTCATTGTAGCCACAACATCAAACTCATTAGGACGAGTTAAGATTTGTTGTAGGAAGATATCTGCAATAGCGTCTTTCACAATCAGTTTACCGGCTTTTTCAGCTTCGTCTTGTGCCTTGTTAGCAGCATCTTTTCCTTCTTTTTCAACAATGCGGTCATATTCAGCCCATGTAAATGTTTTATCACCGAATTCCTGCTCAGCTACTTCATAACCCCAGTTTTTAAACGATCCTTCTGTAAACTTCATAATGTTCCCTTTGTGTACGAGGGTTACGTTACGACGACCTTGTTCTAATGCGTAGTTAATACTTGCGCGTACAAGACGTTTCGTTCCTTCTTCAGAAACAGGTTTTACACCAATTCCAGATGTTTCAGGGAAACGAATATTTTTAACTCCCATTTCATTCTGTAAAAAGTCGATAACTTTTTTAACATCATCTGAACCTTGTTGCCACTCTATTCCAGCATAAATATCTTCAGTATTCTCCCGGAAAATAACCATATCTACTTCTTCCGGATGTTTGACAGGTGAAGGTACACCGTCAAAATAACGTACAGGACGTAAGCAGTTATATAGATCTAATTCCTGACGAAGTGCAACGTTCAATGAACGAAATCCTCCACCAATTGGTGTAGTCAGAGGTCCTTTAATAGCAATTTTATACTCATCAATTTGTTCCAATGTTTCTTTTGGAAGCCATTCACCAGTTTTATCATGGGCTTTTGCACCAGCATAAACTTCCTTCCATTCAATTTTCTTTTCACCGTTGTATGCTTTTTCAACAGCGCCTTCTAATACACGTTTTGCAGCGCGCCAAATATCAGGCCCTGTTCCATCTCCTTCAATAAATGGGATAATTGGCTCATTTGGTACCTGTAAATTCCCTTTGTTATCTACTGTTATTTTATTAGACATTTGAATAAACCTCCTAAAATATTAAATAAACTATTATAATACATTTCCGGATATATTTTTTTATCTCTTTTTAATTTATACGCATAACAATAGCCGACTTAAGCCGGCTTATGCCTATGCGTATTAAGTTGTTACTTTGATTAACGTTCACTAAGTGGCACGAACTCTCTAAGGTCATAACCAACATATTTAGCACGTGGACGAATCAAGCGATTATTATCGTATTGCTCAAGAATATGTGCCAACCAACCTGACATACGACTCATAGCAAAAATTGGAGTAAATAAATCATGGTCAATCCCTAAACTATGATAAACCGTTGCTGAATAAAAATCAACATTAGCAGGTAATCCTTTTTCTTCTTTAATAAAATCTTCTATTTTGACAGACATATTATACCATTTTTCTTCATTGTGTTGTTTTGTAAGCTTTCTTGACATTTCTTTTAAAAATTTAGCGCGCGGATCACCAGTACGATATACACGGTGCCCCATGCCCATTACTTTTTCTTTGTTGGCGAATTTTTCTTTAATATAAGGAATTGCATTTTCCTCATCACCAATCTCTGTCAACATTTTCATAACTGCCTCATTTGCACCACCGTGAAGAGGCCCTTTTAGTGCACCGATAGCTGCAGTAATACCTGAATAAATATCAGATAAAGTACCAACACAGACTCTAGCAGTAAATGTTGATGCATTTAACTCATGATCTGCATGTAGTACTAATGCTTTATTCATCGCTTCTACTTCAAGATTTTCAGGTTCTTCACCTTTTAACATGTATACAAAGTTTTCTGCATAACTGGCGTCTTTCTTTGGTGCTACTGGGTCTTTACCTTGTCTGATTCTTGAAAATGCAGTAACAATTGTAGATACCTTTGCCTGCAAGCGTATGGCTTTACGTAGGTTAGCATCTTTGTCCATAACGTCAGCTTCTTCGTCATATAAACCTAATAAAGATATAGCTGTTCGAAGAGCTGCCATTGGATGTACTGTTGAAAGGTCGTATGAACGCAAATGAGTTAGTATAGCATCAGGAATCTCCATTTCTTCAGATATTGACGCTTTTAGTTCAGCAAGTTGTTTCTCATCTGGCAACTCACGATTCCATAATAAATAAATCACTTCTTCAAAAGAAGACTTAGCAGCAAGATCATCAATCGAATAACCACAATATGTTAATTTATCATTAATGATGGAACTGATTGATGATTCAGTCGCTACAATTCCTTCAAGACCTTTTGTTGCTGTCATACTGTATCTCTCCTTTATAAAAATTACTTTTATTACTTGGATATATGTACAAAAATAGATGCTCTGTTTAACATTATAAAGGATTTTAGCCTTAAAGTGAACAGAAAGCACTTTCTTTTCTTTAATAAAGCGTTTCAAAGTCTATTCCAAATTATTTTATCATATAATATCGTGAAACTAAAATTACGTTTGACCAATACAGTTTAGATAAACCGTCTGTTTTACAAACAAGGGGAGATTGTTGATGATTCCTATTCGTATTGAAAAAACGACCAAATTAATTATTTTTATATTATCGATTATTGTATTTTTTTATATTATTAAAATGACAATTGGATATATGTATCCCTTTATTATTGCTGTTTTACTAACCATTTTACTAAAGCCTGTAGTTAGCTTAGGGGAAAAATATTTAAAATTAAGTCGAGGCTTAGCTGTTTTTTCTGTGATGATGGCAGTATTTTGTTCTCTAATCATATTTCTCTTTATTTTTACAGATATGATGATCACGGGACTTATCGCACTAACTAACAAATTACCACAAAACATTAGTTATATGAATACTGTTCTGCTCGAAAAAGGACAAGCACTTTATGAAGAACTACTCGCTGTATTTCCCTTTTTCGAAAAATTTGCCATAACAGAATACTTTAATCAATTTATGGAAAAGGGAAGTTCCATGATTATTGATTTTTTAACTCAACTACTGTGGACGGCTACTAATGCCGTCTCTTCCCTTCCCCATTTTTTTATTATTAGCTTATTTATCTTAATTGCAGTGTATATGCTGTTAAAAGATTATCATCTAATTCATAAAATGACCGAAAAAATCATACCTAGCAAAGTTAAACGCCACTTTCATCCGGTCATCTTATATGCCAAACAATCTTTTATTGGTTTGCTTCGTGCCCAGCTTATTATGACATCTATCTCTGCTATTATTATTGGTTTTTGCCTATATTTCTTTCAGTTAGAGCATTATATTACTTTAACTGTTATTATGTTTATTGTCGACTTTATTCCGTACATTGGTCTTGGAATCATTTTCATTCCATGGATCTTATTTGTTTTTATTACCGGCCAATATGTACTAACAATTGAACTTGCAGCACTATACGGCGTTTTACTTATTTTAAGACAAATGATGGAGCCAAAAATTATCGCTCGAGAAATTGGCATTCATCCATTTATTGCGCTAAGCATTCTTTTTTTAAGTTATCAAACTATAGGATTACTAGGAATTTTACTTACTCCGGTCATCCTTATTTTTATCAGCGCAGTGCATAAAGCCAATTTATTCACCGCAATGTACAATTATATTTACACAAATAAAACTGATTAATTTCTATTTCATACAGTGTTATCTCCGAAAAATTATAAAGTTACTCTTTGATAATTTTTTTAAAACATAATATTTAATAAAGTATTTAAATGGTCTTCTTGTAAAAGGAATGACTAATAATAGCCCAATTATATCTGTGAAAAACCCGGGAGTAAGTAAGCAAGCACCACTTATTATAATACATATACCATCTAGAATCTCTTCTCCCGGTCTTTCATTATTGTAAATAGCCAATTGTGCTTTTTGCCATGTTTCTTTTCCCTCTTTACGGACAAGCGCAACACCAGCTACTCCCGTAAACACTATCATGAATAAAACGGGCAATACACCAACTTCAGCACTTGTCCATAAAAAGATGCCAATTTCAATCGCCGGGACTATAATGAAAATTAATATTAGCCAAAGCATAAACTACCAGACCTTTCAATTTGGTACTGCTTGTTTTTATTATAACACACTCGCATGCCCACGATGTACATTTCCTGTTGAAGCTTCAAGTGTAATATAAGAATTGTCTTCTACGATTTGAAGTGCATCTTTCACACCTACAATCACAGGAATACCTAAGCTTAAACCTACTACTGCAGCATGAGAAGTGAGTCCTCCTGATTCTGTAACAATGCCTGCTGCTTTATGGATTGCTGGCATCATATCGATATCGGTTGCTGAAGTAACCAATATATCTCCTTCTTTTAATCGTTCATTAACTTGGGAAGGATTATCAGAGACAACAGCCTTTCCATATGCATATGTTTTTCCTAGACCTTGTCCACGTGCAATAACATCACCAATAACATGGACTTTCATTAGGTTTGTTGTACCACTGACCCCGACAGGCACTCCTGCTGTAATGACTACTTTGGAGCCTTGAGTAAATAGTTTTGTTTCCAATCCTTTCTGAACAGCAGCATCCAATAACTCATCGGTTGTATTCACCTGATTACTTAATACAGGTTTAACTCCCCATGATAATGCAAGTTGTCGACAAACATGTTCATAAAAAGTAACAGCTACAATTGGAGTTCTTGGACGATACTTGGAAATCATTCTAGCCGAATGACCACTCTGTGTAGGTGTAATCAAAGCACTCACATCCAAGCTTTCTGCGGTAAAAGCAACAGATTGACTAATTGCTTCTGTAATTGACATTGAAATAGATTGTACCCGGTTTTTCAATACTTTATCATGATCAATTGATGTTTCGATTTTACGTGCAATAACATTCATCATTTCAACAGACTCTTTAGGGAAGTCTCCTGCAGCCGTTTCACCAGAGAGCATTATTGCATCCGTTCCATCAAAAATAGCATTAGCTACATCTGAAGCCTCTGCCCTTGTTGGTCTTGGTTCTGATTGCATAGAATCAAGCATCTGCGTTGCTGTAATGACTGGTTTTCCGTCTAAATTACATTGGTGAATTAATTTTTTCTGAACAAGTGGTACTTCTTCTGCTGGAATTTCTACTCCTAGATCTCCTCTTGCTACCATAATTCCGTAACTAGCATCTAAAATTTCATTAATATTATCGACGCCTTCACGATTCTCAATTTTTGAAATGATTTTAATATGTGCTGCATCGTTGTCTTCTAGCAACTTTTGAATACTAAGTACATCAGACTGTTCACGTATAAATGAAGCGGCAACAAAATCCACATTTTGCTCTATTCCAAATTTAATATCTTCTTTATCCTTTTCAGTCATTGCTGGAAGATTGACGTGGATATCTGGAATATTAACACCTTTCTTATTTTTGATTACTCCACTATTAATAACTTCTGTTTTCACTTCTTGATTGTCATGATCAATTTCAAGCACACGTAATTCAATTAGGCCATCATCTAATGAAATTTTTGTACCCACATGAACGTCTTCAATTAAACCTTTATACGTTACAGAGAATCTTTCTGCAGTTCCTTCTATATCTTTCATTGTAATATAAGTAATATTTCCACGCTTTAATTCAGCTTCTCCATCTTTAAATGTAGTTGTACGTATTTCTGGTCCTTGAGTATCAAGTAATATTGCAATTACTTTTCCAAGTTCATTTGCAGTTTCACGAATTCTTTGAATACGAACTGCATGTTCTTCGTAGTCTCCGTGTGAGAAGTTTAATCGCGCAACATCCATACCAGATTTCATTAATTCTTTTAACATTTCCGGCGATTCAGAAGCCGGTCCAATTGTACATACAATTTTCGTTTTCCGCACTATATTCATCCTTTTCTTCAATTATATTGATAATTCTTGCGATAGTTTATACATATCTTCACTTATTTCATGTTTTCGGTTTAGAATCGTATCCATTTTTTCTGCTACTATATTATTTAAATGAATACCTACTATTTTTTCGCTTTCGCCTTCAATTAACAAATCAACTGACCGTGCACCAAGTCTGCTTGCAAGTACTCGATCAGATGCTGTTGGACTTCCACCTCTTTGTAAATGGCCAAGAACAGTAACACGGGTTTCAAAATGGGTTGTCTCCTCAATTTTTCGCCCGTAAGTCACACCATCACCAACACCTTCTGCTAATACGATAATACTATGTTTTTTACCACGCTCATGACCTCGCTTCAAGCGATTAATCACTGATTCAAAATCATGTGGGTGTTCAGGTATAATAATACTCTCTGCCCCGCCAGCAAGACCGGCATAAAGTGCTAAATCACCTGCATCTCTACCCATTACTTCAATAACATAAGTTCTCTCATGGGATGTTGCAGTATCTCGAATTTTGTCAATTGCATCTATGACTGTATTCAGTGCTGTGTCGAATCCAATTGTATAATCCATAACTGCAATATCATTATCTATAGTAGCTGGAACCCCTATGCATGGAATACCTGCCTCAGTTAAGACTTGTGCCCCGCGAATACTTCCATCACCACCGATAACGACCAAACCTTCTATACCGTGATTATTTAATTGATTTAAGGCTTTTTGTTGTCCCTCTTTTGTTCTAAATGCCTCACTTCTAGCCGAATACAAAATTGTTCCGCCGCGGTGTATAATATCTCCTACAGACCCAATTTCCATCTTTTTTATTTTTCCTTCAATGAGTCCCTGATAGCCATAATATATACCAAAGACTTCAATATCATGGTAAATTGCTTTTCGGACAACTGACCGAACTGCGGCATTCATCCCCGGTGCATCACCACCGCTTGTAAGTACGCCTATCCTTTTCATTTTATCACCTCAAGCTAAATAAGTTATGCTATTTCATAAAAACATCGTCTATCTAATTAATACGTCATAAATAAGCATACTCTTTTCACTTATTTCCATTTCAATATGATGTATTATACGGTAATCATCACATACTAATTCTTAAAAATCACGAAGAGGTTGACAATTGTCAACCTCTTGTTTGTTAAGGAGTATCTTTTAGGGATCCCATTACTTTATATTTATCCCATCTATTTTCTAATAATGCTGATTTTGATAATGGTCTTAATGTTTGCAATGATGTACGTAATGTTTCACCAATTCTATCAGCTTGCAAACTAATATCTCTGTGCGCTCCACCTTTTGGTTCGGGAATAATTTCATCGATTACCCCCAGTTGTTTTAAATCAGGTGCTGTTATTTGCATTGATTCTGCTGCTTGTCGAGCTAACCCTGAATCTTTCCATAACAATGCTGCTGCACCTTCTGGCGATATGACTGAGTACGTAGAGTTTTCTAGCATATGCACATGGTTACCTACGCCAAGTGCTATCGCTCCACCACTTCCACCTTC
>Ga0079225_10002109_pt1 | contig 11352 bp, 14 predicted proteins | sample Poulit2012_FD_76344 | JGI IMG/M metagenome (GOLD analysis project Ga0079225, IMG submission 76344) | Agricultural soil microbial communities from Georgia to study Nitrogen management - Poultry litter 2012 | ecosystem: Environmental > Terrestrial > Soil > Agricultural land | place: USA: Georgia...
AGCGGGTGGCGGACTGCAATTGCAGCCGGAGGATTTGCGCATCGACAGTGCCGCCATCCGCGGCCAAGGTGTTGACGCTCAGCGTCATGAGTGCTCCTAAGGCGTAAGGTAGGCGTGCTGCCATTCGACAGTGGCGTGGGACTGGCCGGTCAGATCGGTGCCGCTGTAATGCAGCACCGTTTGTCCGGGCGGAAGCGCGAAATCACTCAAGCGCGCTCCGCGGAGATCTCCGGCGACGCTCGCTCCGTTCTGCAGACGCGCCGTGCCCGCCCACGCGCGCGTGTCGATCGTGACCGACTCGTCAAAAGCGAGCGTGCGCATGAGCCGGACCCGCAGGCCGGTACCGACGAATTCGATTGCGGGGCTCGCGACAGGTCCGTGAATGGTGATGACCGGCGCGCTAGCCGCGGTACCGTCATTGACAACCGCGTCCTGACGCTCTCCGGAAAGGGCAAGTGTGAAAGGCAGCTCGGTCGGGATGACCACTCCCCCGCCGCCGCGGGTCGTCATTGTCAGGCCGATAGAGCGCCATTCCGCGGAATAGAACAGTTTGTCGGCCGTGTCGAACGTCGCTATCAGCCCCGCCTGCCCGTCAGCGAGATAGGCCAGCTGATCCCCGTCGAAATCGCGGGGACGGCCATACACCATCCGGGCGGGGCTTTCCGGGAGCCGCATTGTCAGCGGCATCACCGCGCGGGGCGTGCGGCGCAAATCACGCGCTTCCCACGCCGCGGCCAGACGCGACCACGCGGCCATCGCCGCATCAGCCGTCCAATTCGGGGACGTGTCCAGCTCCCACGTCATTTGCCGCCCGGCAACATAATCGCGCCCGAAAACCGTGCCGTCGCGGCGGGAGAGCTGGACATCGCCCGTGGCGCGCTCCGGGGCACCGAGACTGAAATCCGTCGCCTCAATCTCGGTGCCCGCTCCGAAACGCACCCCTGCTATTTCCCACTGCCGTGGGCGCAAGGGCATCGCACTACCTCCGATACATTCCGCCGCGGCGGGAACGCCGTAGCGCATAATCCACGCCATTGACCAATTCGCCGACCGTCGCAGGCGGCGGGGTGACATTCACCGTCGTGCCGTGACCGCCCGTTTCAAGCAGCCTCACCAGCCGCTCGATACGCTCTTCCTGGGCTTCCGTGCGAATCGTCTTCGGGCGTTTGGTGCCGTTGTAGACCATCTGCAACCCCGGCTTGAGGATCCCGCCGTTGTCGTACATGGGAATCCCATTGGACGCGCGGAGAGCCTGTAGCAGCGGCGACGTGTGGCGGCGGCCATTCTGCGCCAAATCCTGTTTCAGGAAATCGCGGCCGTAGATACCGCCGCTCGCGAACTTCGAGCGCAGGTAGGCAGTCGCCGAATTCATGTAGCCGTACTGCTTGCGCACGGCGTCGGACTCGTTTCCGCCGACCGTTTCCCCGCGCTTCGGGTCGGTAATGATGTTGATGTGGCCGGACCCGCGGTAGGTGGCAAGGTCACCCGGGCGCACGCTCCCGCGGGAAACGTGCTGCATGCCGCCGTTGAAGCTCGCGACCGCCGCGGACCAAATGCCGTTAATGGCCTTCGACGCCTTCGCATCCTTGAAAATCTTGGATACGAACATCGCACACCACGGCAAACCGTTCATCCCGAACGCGCGGGTGAACTCGTTGCTGTAGTCGCTGCCGCCGAAATTGCCGACCTTGGAACGTGCGAGCTTGATAACCTTGCTCGCGTCGCCACCCAGTTTCGGGTCGACGACCTTTTCCAGCCAGCGCAGGAACTTCCCGACGATCTGCTGCGGCAGCTTCGACACCGCGTCGCCCCACGGACTGCCCTTGAAACGGTCCATATTGCTGAGGAGCGGGTTCAGGATCGACGAGGACGCCTTGCGCAGCGTCGTGTCGGGGAATAGATCCTTGGCTTGCTGGGCGAATCCGTCCAACTTGCCGAGGATGCCGCCCTTAGCGAACGCCTGCGATCCGCCGTAAATCCCGCCATTGGCGAAGCCGAGAGCATTCTTCACACCGCTCACGCCGCCGCTTCGGGCCGCGGAGTTGAGCATGTTGGTCGTACCGGCACCCCACGCACGCGTCACCTCGGGACGGAGAATCGATTCCCCGCCCGACAGTTCCAGCGCGCCGCCTGTCGGCGAAACGAATTTGTGCGGGTCGCGGCCCGGCGTGTAGCCCGGCATCACGCCGCCCTTGGCGAAACGCACCGGCGCAAGCTTCGGCATATCTACCAAGCCCGCGACCTTGTTCCACACGCCGCGGATACCCTGGTTGTACACCGTGTTAACGACGTATTCGACCGGTTTGCGGGTCGACGCGCGGAGCTTGTCCCACGCCGCCGCCGCACCGGCATGCGCCGCGCGGAACGCCTGGATAACGCCGCGGCGCAACGAATTCAATGTGCGTAGCGTAGTGTTTTTCAAGCCGCGGGCAGCATTCACAACACCGTTCTTCATCTGCGTTGCGATCGCCGACGAACTGACGTTCATCCCCGTGAATGTGTTGAATACACCAGTCGACAGCCGCACCATCTGGTTGATGAAATTCGTGGCCGCAGTCGACGCCTTGTTCTTAATGCTGATGCGCCACTGCTCAAGCTGCGCCAGCGCACGCGCCTTCATCAACAGCAGCCAATTGACCACGCGCTGAGGCAGTGTCGCGAGAATGGCGATCATCGTGTCGGTAGTGACGCGGATCTTATTGCGCCAGCTGCCGAAGATCTCACCCAGCTTCGTCGCCGCGGCCTTGCCCATCTGATGCAGTGCCGAGACGATCACGAGCTGAATCGCGAAGCCGATACCGGAGAAAAGGACGGGGATTGCCAGCACGATAGCCAGCGCAATCGCCGCCAGCGCGCCCATGATGAGCGGCCCCCACTTGAAAATGAATTGCGCGATCTTCTGCGAATTGGAAACCGCGCGGGTGATCTTACCGGGCAGAGACTTAGCCCACGTGACGAACACGTCGCTGAGTTCACCCAGCTTCTCGCGCATCAGCGGCGGCATGTCGTTGACTAGCCAATCGCCGATCTCAGTGCCGAGCTTCCGCAGCTCTTCCATGACATCCGGGACAACGTCCTTCGCCCAATCGGTGAATTCCGTAGTCCAGTCAGCCAGCTTGTTCGCCAATGTCGGAACAGCTTCAGTAATCCAGTTCCCGACCGACTTCGGCAGATCGCGGAACGCCGTTTTGATCCCGTCCCACCACGACTTGCCGACGCCCTTGAAAATGTCGACCCATTGCGAGAGGGAGCGCTTCATGATGCGCTTCGCGCCCTCCCAGACCTCCGACCAATCGCCGTCAAGAGCGGCGTCGAAAATCTTGATGACGTCCTTGACATTCTCAGGCCGGTCTCTGCCAGGCCAGCCAGCGAATCGAACGCGCGCCCGAAAGTGCGCCGCACCCATCCCCACAGCGGACCCCAGAACGCCTTAAGACCCTCACCAGCCACTTCAAGCTGATCGAATGCCCACGCGACAGCCGATCCACCGCGGTCAGCAGCCTTCCGCAACACGTCCCAGCCGTCCCGCAGAACCGGCCAAACTTCCGCCGCGAAATACTCCTTGACGGTCTGCGCCTTGCTTTGCACCCACCCCAGCGCACCGGAAACCACATCCCGGAACGTTTCGCTGCGATGCCAGGCAACCGCGAGACCCGCCGCGAGCGCCGCAATCGCGGCGATTGTCAGACCGACCGGATTAGCGATAGCAGAAACCGCGGACACCAGCGCCGCGCCCTTGATGGCCGCACCGATCAGCGCGATAGCGCCAGCGATAGCGGTAATCGCCTCCGGCGGAGCCGCCGCGATCATGTTCGCGAGAGCCGTACCCAGCTCCAAAACGGTTTCGCCAAGCGGCGCAAGGCCCACCGCCAGATTGGCGATGGCGGGGCCGAGGGACGCAAAGAAACGCTCGACAGTCGGTGCGACGCGCGCCACATAATCCATAAAGCCGCGGAACGCCGCAGAGTCCCCGAGGCCCTGCCCCCACTCGCGGAAATTCGCGGTGATCTGCTCAATCCAGCCCACCGCCGCGGGAGTCGAGGGAAGGAACGCGTTCATAACACCGGCCGCGCCACCCATGAGATTCCCACCCGCACGGCCGAGACCGGAGAGGGCGGTAGGGGCCTGCGCAGTGACGCGTGCTAGGAATTGATCCCAGAAAGGCGACTTCATCGCCTGATCCGCGTCCTTGATCAGCCCGCGGATAGCCGCGGCGGAATCGCGCACGAGAGGCGAGAGCGCGTCAAAACGGCCCGACATCAGACCGATTGCGTCCGAGAACAGCGGGAGCACGTCCGGCTGTAATTCGCGCGACCACGAATGGAATTCGTCGCTGAGGTTCTGCCAGTCCTTCAGCAACACCCGCGCGGCCGGACTCAACTCCTTCATCCGGTCCGCGAGCTTCTCCGCGGCTGCCTCACTGCCGTCCGCGGCCTGCTCCTGGAGTTTCAGCACTTCCGCGATGTCGCTGATAGCAGGTACCGCGACCGCGGCGATTCCCGCGATACCGATACCCGCCGCACCTGCCGCGGAGCCGATCGCCAGAATACCCGCACCGACCGTCGCCAGAGCGGGCAGTGTCGCGGACACCAGACCGCCCACCGCAACACCTATGAGCAGGATCGCATTCCGGGTGCGCCACGAATCCTGATCGATAGACGCCGCCGCGGTCCGGAAAACTTTCCCGAACCGCCGCGCACCCGCAGAAACGCGCGTCCAGGCGCGCCGGTACGACCCCTCGACGCGCGACGCGGACCGCTCTGCCTCCTTGGAAATGTGTGACATCTGCTTGCGGATTTGCGGGACCTCAGCGCTGACGCTCGAAGACATCGCCTGCCCGAGCTGTTCGCCCGCGTCTTTCCCCGCAGCCTTCATATGCGGGTCGAGCTGCCGTTCCAGCGACCGCCGCACACCCTTGATCGACGGGACGACGGTCAGGGTCGCGTACCCGATATTCGCCATTTACGAAGCCTTTCTTAGCACACTCCCCTTAATGCCGAGCCGTTCGCGGCGCGCATCCGATTGCGCCTTGGCAGCCCGCAATTCCTCGGCACGCCGCCGCTTCTCGCGGAGGTGGCGCGGGTCGTCCGGATGCGGCTCACCGATGGTCGCCGAAATCAGGTCGTAAAGCAGATACTCCACATTGCTGGTGCCGTCCCCGCCGAGCGCAGCATTGCACGCGGACTCGACCGGCAGATGACGTACACGTGCGGCCAGCTGCCACAAAGACATCCGGCCGCCGTGGTACTCCAGAACGGTCGACCCGTAATAGCGGGCCAGGTCGGCCTCCAACGCGTCAGGGTGCCTCCTCAGCAGCGCTAGGAGGCGTCCGATTCCCCCGCGGAGGTGAATCCGTACGCCTTCGCAATCTGATTCATGACCTCTTCGAGATCACGCACCTTGACGCCACTCGCGTTCATTTGCTTCCACGCGACATCGCCCACGACGCCCTTTACGGCAGACGTTGCGCGACCCTCCTCGAAAGCGTTCAGCGTTTCAAGGCTCATGTCGTCGACAGAACTCGGGATGCGGTACGTCTCGCCCTTCACGTGGATCAGCTTGGGCTTGTCCTGATCGCCAGTCGCCTTAGCGGCCATTGCGCGGTTCTCCTTAAAATTGAATACGCGGTTCGGACATTAAAGGAAATGCGGCCCGCCCCGGGGGAACCGCGCGAACACCCGGGGCGGGAGAATGTCAGGACCCGATGACTTCCGGACCCTTGTAGGTGTAGAACAGCTTCGAGACGCCCTCTTCGTCCGCGGCCTCCGGGTAAATGTCCACAGTGACCTCGCGCGACGCGAGCGTGGTCTCCGACTCCTGGGAGTCGCCGCGCTCACCCACCTGCGCATAATTGCGCGAAATAACGCGCTTGATCACCGCGTCCGAACCCTGTCCGGTGCGGAGCTGGAAACCGATCTTGAAACGCGCCTGGAGATTGGGGACATTCACGTCGCCCTCGTATCCGGCAGTACCGTCGAACACGATTTCGTGGCCAGGCCACAGCAGATCGAACACGGTCGCGTTGTCTTCGTACGCGGTGAAAGTGCGGGTCAGCTTGAAATTCGACCGGCTCGTGGCAACCAGAATGCCGCCCCACGCGAAGTGATCCTCCGCGTCGACCGAAACAGTCTCAGTAAAACCGTCGTCGCCATTCAGCAGGCCGACAGCGTCCCAGTCCGCGCCAAAAGGCGCGCCAGCCTCAGGAATAGCAGCGTCAAGGGCACCGATGTAGACATCCGCGCGTTCCCAGACCTGCGCATTGCTCGGGTCTCCCGCCATGGGGATACGTCCTTTCAGGCACCCTCACGCGGCACATTGATATGTGCAGTAAACGACGCGATCGGTGCCAAGTTGTCGGAATCCCGCGTCACAATCAGCCCGGTATTCGGACGCGCGGGAAAGGCCAAAAGCGCGGTACGTGCGCGTTGCGCCAAGCGCTTAGCAGTAGTCGGGTCAGCGGCCCACGCGGTCACGCGCACAGTCGCGCGCTGCCGCGTCTCGACGCCGCCCCAGGCCGTGTAATCGGTGTCGTAGTCGAGCGCCACAGCCAGATGGGCGCGGTCCTCAGGAGTCCATCCGCTCGGGAGCACCACGCCCACAGTCGCGGGCAGCTCCGCAGGGTGCGTCGCCAAATAGTCGACGATCAGCCGCTCCGGGTCACTCCACATCCGTGGTCACCTGCGCTCCCGTGGTCGCGGCGGCGCGGGTGAGGACCCCGTGCTCTGCCTGCATGCCGAGCCCTGCGGGGTGCACCAGCGTCACGACCCCCATAGCGCGGTGGTCGCGGATACGGCCCGTGCCGCGGGCAGGGCGCATGTCGACATCGACAGGCAGCTCAGTGCCCAGAGAGCGCTGACCAGGCGAGTGCACCGTGCGTCCCTGCGCACGCACCGCGGCAGCGGTCTGCTCGGATGCTCGCGTCGTCATCGCGGTCACGCCTGCGGACTCCATGACCCGGGCCAGACCGCGGGAGTCGAGGCGTACGCGAGTACGTGCCATGTCATCCCTCCGTCGCCTGGAGAACGACGACCACGCCCGGTCGTCTCGATGTGTAGGGAGAGCGCCAGTCGTGCGGCATCGCCTCGACGCGGTAGCGCTGCCCGCGAGCGATCACCGCGTCATTGCGCCGGATGTCCGCGCCGTGCGGCGCATACAGGTCGTAGCGCCAGACCACCGAATCGCGCTGGTAACTGTGGTCCTCGCCCTCAGCGATCGTGGCGCGCGGAGCGAGAGCGCAACCGCGGATATCCAGCTCGTCAACAACGCCCGGAATAGGGTCGCCATACTGGTCTGTGCCGCCCGGGATTTCGCGCACCCGCGTCACTGTCTCGCGCGGCATCAGAGCCACCCCCCGCGCCATCCGAGCGTAATATCGCCCGTCTCGACGGGGCCGCGAGTCGTGGGCATAGTCCAAATCCCGCGGCGGGTCGTGCGGAATGCCGCCAGCGTTTCGCGCTCATCACCGGTCAGGAAAACGCCCTCCGCGACGCGCTCTGTCCAGCGCACCGTGAACGGGCCGGTGGTGTCCTGAATATAGCCCTCCGGGTTGCGCCACACCCGCGCGGCAATCCCCACGACCACATCCGAGACAGCGGCAGGGACCCCAGAATCGCTGTCGAAATCCCTACCGCAATGGACGCGGACGCGCGAGGACGCCGCACGCAGAATCGCCAGCGCTTGAGCGTCGTCCGCGGGAATCGAATCGCCCGTCCAATTCGCGAGGTCAGTCACAGTAGCTAGCGGCTCCATTGCGACCTCCCTATGACAGAGCCTCGATAAGCTCGCGCTTGGTCATCGCCTTTGCGGCGGTGTAGCCGTACCCTGCGGACACGGCGTATTCGACCCACGAAGCCTTGTGGTCGGACGGCGCGGGGGTTTCCGGCTCTGCAACCGCCGCGACCGGCGCGGCGGACACGGGAGAATCCTCCACGTATTCCGCCGCGCCCTGCCTCACGAGTCGACACGCCGCACCGCGCGAAAAGTCCGCGACCGTCCCCGCGGGAGTATTAGCAATGCCGCGCGTGAAGCGGATCAGCATCGCCGATCACGACCCGCCGGACGTGATCTTGACCGAGCGGACAAACAGGTCGCTGCCGTCCGCGGGGTCCGAGGAAGGCGTGAAAGTACCGTCCTCAGCGTCGACCGAACCATTGTCAGTGACGACATTCGAGCCGACGAACGCGTCCGTCACGTAGCGGTCCTCAACCTCATTCGGGTCGAAAACGCGCACAGCGCGGATGGCGAAACTGTTGTGCGTCGACAGGGCACCCCACGGCGCACCCGCCGGGACAATCGGTGCGCGCTGAGAAAGCACATACGCGGACCGGTGGAAAGCGTAAGCCTCGCCCGGAGGCAGACCGGGAACGCTCACCAGCGTGAAACCGGCGACACGGCCGACAGTGGCGTCACGCAGAGCGTCATCGCTGCCAGAGGTGTTCACGTTCGACAGCCGGTCAGACGCCAGAAGCGCCATTTCCACGTCGCTGCCGACAGCGACCGCGCGGCCCTCCATCGGCACGCGCATCAGGTTCAGCGTGCTGCGAGCCTGGAGCAGCGTCTGATACGGGTCCGACTCATTCAGCGTCAGGGTATTAGCGTACGTCGCACCGGTGACCGTGGTCAGAATGTGGTCCTCAAGCGCACGCGCCATCCCGCCCATGACAGGCGAAGCGACCTGCTCACCGAAAGACTCGATGTCAAGGGTCAGCTCCTCGTCGGAGATGCCCATGTCGTGGTAGATGTTCTCGGTCAGCGTCACAGCGACTGCGCGCTCGTGCAGCTCGGACTTGGTGCGAGAATCGCCCGAACGCAGCCCCCGAGAATTGGCGACAGCGTAGCTGGGCAGGCGCACCGTAATGGTGTCGCCCTTAGCGCCGCGGAAATCGCCCGCGGCATTGCGCCACACCAGACGCGCCATGACGGTCTCGCGGGTCAGCAGACCCAGAGAAAGCTTGACGACCTTTTCGGCCTTGATGAAATCGCTCATTAGAGCAATGGTCCTTTCACACTATCCGCGACGAATTTTCGCGGCCAGTTTCATAGGATCGGTTTCTTCAGGCAGATCGGCACCTTGCCGCGAAACAGCAGTACGCTCGGAAGGGCTGTGTGTGCGCGTCCGCGGGCCGCTGCCGAAACTCTCCAGGAGTTCGTTAGCGTCGGAAAGAAGTTCCTCCCGCGAATTGCCAACCAGCCGTTCGGCCTGTTTTGCAGTCAGGCCGGTTTCCATCGCAACCTCAAGGCGCATCGCACGGGATTCAGCCGCTGCCGCGCGTTCATCAACGCCCGGTCCGGGCTGGCTCTCCGGCTCACTCGGCTGCTCATCCTGCTGCTTTTCCGGGCTTTCGTCGCCTTTCAGGGCGGTCAGCTCGGATTCTGCCTGTCGCAGACGCTCGCGGAGGTTTTTCGCCTCGTTGTTGGCCTTGGAAATCTTGGCCTTCGCGCGCTCCGCGTCAAACGGCTCCTGGCCGCTGTCCTCGGTGTTCGCCGCGTCGTGCGCATCCGAGGTACCTGCGGATGCGTCCGTGTCCTGAGGCTCGGTCTCCTGCGATTCCTGCGTGTTCTCGTCAATGTCAGACAAAATGCTTCCCTCCGCGGGGATCAATTGGTGTTCATCCGCTTCCGCATATTCGCGAGCGTGGCACGGTAATGTCCCGACACCGCGCTCTCGTTGTAAATGCGCTCATAGCGCAGCGTCGCCTCGTCAGGCTCCCAATCGCCATAACTCGGCTCCGCGGTACAGCCACACGCGTCGTGATATTGGCGGCCCGGGAAATCCCCCGCATCAGCGCGGGATCCATACACGGGACCGCGGGACGCGACAAGCGCGCAAAACGCGCACGGATCCCCGTCCGTCACCCGACGCCACCCCAGGGCGTCAGGGTCCGACTCGGTCGTACGCTCGATAGTCTGGCGACCGCCCGACTGCACATGGCGCGCGAGAGCGCCCGTCATCCGGCGGAAGCCGCGGCGCATCGCCGCACTCGGCGGCATCCCGCGGCCGATATGGCGTTTCACGGTCGCCGGACCGGTGACCGCGAGCGACGTCATCACCTGCTCATCAGGCGGACGCTCGCCGCGGACCACCGTCAGGCTCCCGCCCGTCTCAGCGCGCTTGAATGCCTGTAGATAACCGCTCGCGAGCTGCGCAGACAGGCCATGGAAATAGCCCATAACCTGCAATTGCAGTGCGAGCCACTGCGCAGTGTCGTCGAGCGCGTCCACATCGAGCAGCGCCCACGCCGCACGCGACGCCGCCGCGGCAGCGGCCGCATTGCGCACCTGTGCGGCCTGGTGCTGCCTAGTCAGCTCCGCACCCGCCGCGGTAGTCACAACGCCTCCGCGCTCTCGTCAGGCCCGGGAGCACTTACGGACGCCTGAGCCTGACTCATAGCGTCAAGCAGCGCCTGGATACCATCGCCGTTTTCCACCATGGTTTTCGCGCGCTCGACATCGGTCTGATTCCACCCCGGGATCTTCTCCCAGAGCAATTCGACAGGCACCGACAATTGCTGAGCCAGCTTGCCCAGCGCATCCGCCGACTGCGCCAGCGACCGCGACTCGACATCGCGCCACTGGACCTGCCCGCTCATATCGCGCCAACCCGCATCGTCGCCCGCGATACGCGCGGAAAGGCGTAGGAGCGACTCGTGCGACTCGCCGAAGCTCGACTTCCGCTCGCCCGCCTTCAGATTGCGGCCCGTCTCCGCGGCAGTCAGCGCTTCCGCGGAAAGGTTGGCCATCTGCCCCAGCAAATAGTGCGGCGGAGTCTGCGTCACCGCGGCAAGGTCGCGGATATCCGAATCCTTGGCCTTAATAAACGGCTCGAGCGGAGTCGCGGGAAGACTGCCAAACTTCGTGTCCGGGTCTTCTGCGACAAGCAGATCTTCGACCTTCAATTGCAGCTTCTTGAGGTTCGCGGCCTCCTCGGTGGAAGGCTGCGCCATGCCCGCAATCGTGCGGACGATCCAGCTCGCGAAACGCTGCACAACCAGCCGGTCAAAACTGGTCTGGTTAATGCGCGCGGCAATCGGGATATTCGGCTCGACCTCGCCCGGAGAACGCCCCTCCAGGTCGAGCATGTTCGTGTACCGGACCACCGGACACAGACCCAGCCCGTGCCGCACCACGCCGATGTATTCGACGCGGAAACCCTCGGACTGGTCAATGTACATCTCGTGGCGGAACTCGTCGTCGTACAGCCACACGCGCCACATTTCCACGCCGCCGCGCTTCACAGGCATCGTTTCCAACGCGTGCAAAGGCCATTCGTCCGCGGCCTCGTCCTCCCACTCGCACACCATGCGACGCGGCGAAACGCCGCGGAGAACGGGCACCGAATTCCCATCCGGGTCA
>Ga0079225_10002112_pt1 | contig 11348 bp, 16 predicted proteins | sample Poulit2012_FD_76344 | JGI IMG/M metagenome (GOLD analysis project Ga0079225, IMG submission 76344) | Agricultural soil microbial communities from Georgia to study Nitrogen management - Poultry litter 2012 | ecosystem: Environmental > Terrestrial > Soil > Agricultural land | place: USA: Georgia...
GAGATCTGCCTGTTGGTGCTGGTCCTTGGGGCGGTCATCGCGCTGTTCTGGCGGCTCTCACACTCGGCCGCGATCCTGCTGTTGCCCTACCTGGTCTGGACACTTTTTGCCACCGCGCTGAACCTGTCGATCTGGCTGCTCAACACCGGTTCCTGAGTTGCCCCGTGGTCGATGAGCAACTCACAAGCCTTGAGGGACCTCGGTACGACCACGCACGATGAACTACAAGAACTTCGAACGTTTTCAGGCACAGGTGTCAACGACCACCACCCGGGGGCATGGTACAAGTGGCGAACAAGGACCGCACAGGCCCCGATGAGCCACCACAAGGTCTCGTGAAAGATCGCGGCTAACGCGAATATTCGACGTAGAGCGGGGTACCCACCAGCAATCGTCCTCGCTCTTGCTCTTCCTCTTCTGAATCAGAGGAGATTTGCATGGGCTCACATGTCAGTCTCGCCAACCCCGAGACTCTTTCACTGAAATAACTCGAGTCCAAGTGCTTGTCCAGCGCGGCCAGAAGCTTCATCGATCCCAGTGTGAAACTCTCCGGCTTTTCAGTTTTCTGCGGTGAACCACTGGAGAAATTTTCCTCTCCTTCCAGCGCGTGCACCACCTGGTCAACGTTGTGCACAAGAGCTCTGAAGGAAACCCCACCGGAGCTGTACTCAGCAGATAAGCTGAATCGAGTCTCTGTGACCTCCTCATCGATGTCTGCTCTGGCCGGACTCGCAAGGAGGTAGTGCTCAGAGGATCCGTGAAGAAAAAGCCTCGACCGCCTTCCTTCACGCTCAAGGCCGCTGCCGCTGAGAAACACAACCCCTCTCATGTGGCTTCCACTGAGTTCTGCATGAACCATGCGAGAATCAAAAGCAACCCAATCCCCAGGCGAAATATTCACCTCATCCACGGACTTGGGTTTTATTTTCCTTATTACGCGCTCCAGCTTTTTCACATAAGCATCTTTTTCTTCATCCTTGGAAGGGGGATGCGCCTCCAGAGAGAACTCCGCCAGCTGCGCCGCAGAGGTCTCCACCCGCTTCAATCTCCGCAGACTCGAGATCATCTTCTTGGGTTCCATGAAGTTGTCCAACTTGCGCTTTGACAGGTAAATGATTTCGCGCAAAGAAGCTCCTGTGTCGAGGGTCTCGACGAAAAGAGTACTAGAGGACTGGACAATACAGCGAGAAAATAACCCCACGAGCAAAGCCCAGGAAGAAGGAGCCCGTGCACAGTGCCCGAAGCGGTGACAACCAACTGTGGCAGCTCGGCGACGACTTGCAGGCAGCGGGCGAGGAAGGCCGTCACGTCGAAGGGGTGGCCATCGGGGTCGTGGGTGTTCAGGTCCCGATCACATCAGCATGCTCAGTGGAAAACCTCGGGTTCCTCGGCCACGTCGATGTGCGCCATTCAATGACCGCCGGAGCAAGGTGTGCGGGGGCCACTCACGCCCCCAAGCCCCGGGTTCAGACACCAAAAGGTGCCGCATAGTGTATCGTGCCGCTGGGCAGGGTCGACCCGTCCAAGGACAGGGCCATCAGCGCCTCGTCGGGAACATCGATGTCCAGGCCGATGCCATGGGTGGAGGCGCGGGTGAAACCGAACCTCGGGTAGTACGCGGCGTGACCCAGCACGGTGACGTAGCGTTCCCCCTGATCCCTGGCCCGGTCCAGGGCGGCGCGAATGGCCGCCGCACCGGCACCGCTGCGTTGATGGGTGGGCAACACCGCGCACGGGCCCAGGCACAGGGCCGGCGTGATGCCGATATGGCATCGGGTCAGCAGGGCGTATCCCACGGGCGTGCCGTCCTCGGTCACGGTCAGTTGGGACAATCCGTCGATCCAGGACTCATCGTGACGCAGCGCCTCGACGAGGTCGGCCTCGTGAGTGGTGTCGAAGGCTGCGAGGTTGATGTCGCGGACTATGCCGAGGTCGGCACCGGTTTCGGCGCGTGTTTTCCATGGACAAGACATGGGTGATCCGTTTCGAAGTCGTGTTCGTGAAGTGTCCCGTGAGCTCACGCTCCAGCGGGGCGGGAAAGGGCAAGAGGTCGGTCCACGGTCCAGGACATGAGGCAGACCCGGGCACTGTTGACAGTGGCCTTCTTGAACACGGTCATCAACCTCACCTCTCTGCTGCTCTCTCAGTCCTGTACGAATGCGCGCCACATTACGACGGAAGAAGGCCCTGCGCCCAACGAATATTGTTGATCGCGATGAGGAGCCCAGAGAACGACATCACTGCGGAATTGATCCGCGAAATACTGCTCGACCAGCACCCGGACCTGGCGGAGTACCCTTTGCGTCTCGGAGCCCGAGGTTGGGACAACCAGCTGTGGCGGCTCGGCGATCACTTCGCTGTCCGGCTGCCCTGGGCAACACAGTTCGCGGGCGCGCTGCTGCGCAAGGAACACACCTGGCTGCCCGTCCTTGCCCCACGTCTTCCTCTGCGGGTTCCGGTCCCGTTCCGCCTGGGGGAACCCTCTGAGCGCTTTCCACGACCCTGGATCGTCACCACCTGGCTGCCGGGCACACCCGCCGATCTTGCTCCCGCCACAAATGCTGCGGAGGCGGCCGACGACCTGGCCGCCTTTTTGGCGGCTCTTCACCGGCCCGCCCCGGGCACGGCGCCCGTCGGGCGTGATCGTGGTGGGCCGCTGATCAACTACGTCGAGCAGTTCACCGCGATGTTCACCTCTGCCACCGAGCTGGGGCTGATCCACGACCCGGACGCTGTTCGCGCCGTCTGGCAAGATGCCGTCGCGGCACCGGATTGGGCGGGGCCGGCGGTGTGGCTCCACGGTGACTTGCATCCGGCCAACGTCCTCACGTCGCACGGTACTTTTTGTGGCGTCATCGACTTCGGTGACCTCTGCGCGGGCGACCCGGCCTGCGACCTCGCCGCCTCCTGGACGCTCCTGCCGGACGACGCCGCAGATCGCTTCTATGAGACCTACCGTCCGGCTGCGGACGACCCGACTCGGCGTCGTGCTCGTGGCTGGGCGTTGCTGCGTGCCCTGACCTGCGTCCTCATCGGCGATGCCGGCGTCCATGGGTGTCCCGGCGGCAAGGTCACCTGGGGACCACCTGCCCAGGCCGCGCTCCGGCGTCTCGTGGCTTCCTCTCTCTCGTGAGCGAGAGGGGTTCCGGCCGGGCGGTGGTGGGCAGGTCGGCGACCTCCACGCAGTTCTCGCCGCCGGTGGAGTAGGAGGACTTGCGGAAGGTGAGGATGGGAGCGACCTCTACGCAGTTGTCCCCACTGGAGGGGTAAGAGGACTTACGAAATTCCAGCATCATGGTCAGGCTCGCCTTTCGTGCTCGGCGACGATGGAACCAAGAAGGTCGAGTGAAGTTTGAGGGTCGAGCACCAAGTTCTGGACGGCATCGAAGATCAGCGTGTGCTGCTCGAAGTAGCTTTCGCCTTCAACGTACAACGCCTCCACCACGGTGGGGATGGAGACGATACCCGGCTCCGGCTTGGGGAAGTCGAACAGGGTGAAGGCACCGTCCACAGCGGGATGAGTTCCAACTTCATTGGTGATGACCAGCACAGTGACCTTGTAGTGCGAGGCCATTGCCCCAAGAAACCTGATTTGCCCAGCCATGACTATATGTGAACCAGCGACCTTGCGAAGAGCAGCCTCGTCAATGACAGCCGTGAGATCTGGGCCGTCAGGCAGACCCAGGACAGAGCGTCGAGCCGTCCGAGACTCCACCTTGCGGTCAATCTGCTCGAACGGAACTACTTGATCTGCTTTAAATACGGCCTCTGCGTACCCTGGAGCCTGAAGGTGTCCTGGAATCAACACCGTCTCGTATGTTCTGACTCTGATGGCCTCGGCCTCCATGTCAGACAACGGTCCTGTGAAAAGGTCAGCATATTTGTGCCGATCGCTGCGTCCCCGAGCCTCCTCGGTCAGACTGAGAAGATGCGCGCGGTCGTCTCCTTCCACCTCGTAGAGGTCCAACAGAGCCGCCACCTCGTCACGCTTGGGGGACTTCCACTCATTGCGCTCGGCACGGGTCAGCTTGGCCGCCGAGGACCAACCCAGCCCTTTGGGCGCCTCTGCGACGGACAGCCCGCTCTCAGCTCTGAGTCGCTTCAGCGCAGCCGACAGCCGTCGCCGGCGAACCCGACGAGAACGGCATGCCGTCGGCCGGCCGGATCTCCCCGTTCGCCCCGCCCCTACGGGAACGCAGGTGCGCCTGTTCCTGCGCGCCGCTTCTCTACGACTTCTGGGAGGAGCTCGACCGCCTGAAGCCCTACCGCCGCGACAGCGACATCTGGCTGCGTGTCCTGAGTGAGGAAGAGACCCCCTCTCTTGCCGGAAGGCGCCGAGCTGCTCGATACGAGGCGGGTGACGTACTCCCTCGGACGAGACCCAGAGCCCGTGCGAATCGGCGGCACCATCCACCCGCGGTGGGGCCGCCCATTGGCACGGTCGGGTACTCCTCACAGAAGAACCGCACCCACCTGCGCAGACGCGGAAGCCGTCACACCATCTCGAACACGGCGCCTGAGCGTCAGGTGTGCATGGCGGCCCGGTCGGACTTGCTGCGCAGAACGCAGAATTCGTTGCCTTCGGGATCGGCAAGGATCACCCAGCCCGAACCATCGGGGTTCCGGTGATCGGCGACAAAGGTGGCACCCAGGCCCAGCAACCGGTCCACCTCCTGATCACGCGAGGTCTTGGGGCGCAAGCACAAGTGGACCCGGTTCTTGATCGTCTTGGGCTCGGGCACCTGGTTGAAGTGCAGCATTGGTCCCTTCACCATCTGCACCTGTGTCTCCTGTGCGCCCGGTTTGCTCCCCGGATGTAGGGGACGGCCCGTCACATTGCTCCAGAACCGAGCCAGCTCGTAGGCATCCGCACAGTCGATCGCCACGTTCTGCAACATCGAAACCATGTGCGCGATCCTGCCTGTTCTCCACGGCGAACACCACCGAGTTTCACCCGCTCTTCGCGCGCACAGCTCAGGGCCCCGACAGCATTTTCGATGACCGTGGGGCGATGAGTACGGAGGAGGGAACAGGTCTACCCAGTAGATCAACCAGGAGAAAGGATCGAGGGATGGCGACATCGCGAGACGATCACCTGTGGGCACTTGTCCACACCGAGCGGGCCGCACTGGCCGAAGACCTGTCGAGCCTCAGCGCAGAACAATGGCGACACGACACCTTGTGCGCGGACTGGGACGTCGAGCAGGTCGTCGCCCACCTCACCGCCGCCGCGAGCGTGAACGGATGGCAGTGGCTGCGCAGCATGCTCGGCGCGCGGTTCCGCCCGGACGTGCACAACCAGCGCCGGTTGGCCGAGTATCGCGGCAGCACTCCCGCCGAGACGCTCGACCGGTTCCGGGCAATCCTCACCAGCACCATCGCCCCATCGGGGGACACCCCCGCCTGGTTGGGTGAGGTCGTCGTGCACGCCCAGGACATCCGCAGTCCGCTGGGGCTGTCTCGGACACCGAGCGTCGACGCACTGACACCCGTGGCGGACTTCTTCTCCCGACGCGACTTCACCGTTCCCGGCCGCACTCACGTAGCCGGCCTCCAGCTACGGGCCGACGACGGTCCGTTCGCCACCGGCACCGGCCCTCTGGTCACCGGTTCGACCCTCGCTCTGACGATGAGCATGGCCGGCCGCGCGCCCTACCTCAACCAACTCGACGGCCCGGGCGTGCCGATCCTGCGGGCACGCCTCTGACGCCATGGCCCCCTCGCTCGCGGATCGCAGCGGCAGAACGTTTGGCCGCATGGGGTGGTCTTCGCGAAATGGACCAGTACGATTCCGGTGGCCTGGGCGGGCTGTTCGACGTGCCTGACCAGGTGCTGTTGGATGCCCGAGCACCTCGACGACCCGTCGTGGAAAGCGCACTACCTCCAGTACGTGGCGACCGAGCCGAACTACTGATTGCCTCCGGGACCCTCCCTGCTCGTGCCGGGGCTCTCGTCCCGGGGTGGAACCGCCCACCTGCGTTGATGCCGTCCCCGAACGTCCGCCCCGGTAGAAAATCCGGTGACAACGGCCCGCAGGCACTCCACCATGACCGGATGGTCGATCGACACTTCTCCCGCACGGAGCTTGCCGAACTCTACGACTACTTCAACCATTGGAACGTCTCGCCCCAGAACGACTTCTACATCGACCTGGCGATGCAGGCCGACTCCGTCCTGGACGTGGGGTGCGGGACGGGCAAACTCCACCGGGTGGCCCGCGAGCGTGGGCACACCGGTCGTCTGGTCGGGTTGGATCCGGCCGAGGCGATGTTGGAGGTGGGCCGCCGCGACCGTGACGACATCGAGTGGATTCTCGATGATCTGGTCGAAGGCCCCTACGACGGAGAAACCGAACCACTGGAGAAGGGCACGTTCGACCTGATCGTCATGTCCGGGCATGCCTTCCAGGTGTTCACCACCGATGAGGAACTGCGCGCCAATCTGGCGTCGATACGGCGGCTCCTGTCCGAGGACGGCCGGTTCGTGTTCGAGACCCGCAACCCGGCCGTGCGGGGATGGGAGGCCTGGTCACCCGAACGGGTACGCACGGTGGACGGCCCCGAAGGGCGCAGGGCCACCTGCGTGCACCGCCTACGTGAGGTACAAGGAGACCTGGTCACCTTCACCTCCGACTACAGCGTCGAGGATTGGGACGAACCCCAGGTCAGCCGCAGTACGCTACGCTTCCCCGACGCCGAGGCCGTCAATGGTTTCCTGGTCGAGGCGAGCCTACGGGTGAGTGCACAGTACGGGTACTGGGACCGCAGTCCTCTCACCGAGAAGAGCGCAGAGATCATCACCTTCGCCCGCCCGGCCTGATGTGGGTCCCGACCGAACTGGCCCGTGAGGCGGCCTCATCGCTGCTGTTCGACCACCCTGGTCAGGTGTTCAATTGGGGATCGCTGCGCGGGGACGAACAGGGGCTTCGGTTCGCTCCGGAACTGCTGTACATCGGAGCGAGTTCCACGACCTGGGACTGACCGAGCAGTTCCGTCCTCTCGACCGCGAGGACCGATCGGCAGGGCTGTTGTACTGCCGTATCGCAAGATGGTGGGTGAAGGGCTAATCGAACCGAATGTGGCGCAGGTGGACACCCAGGCGCCGCATCCGGCGTCTGAGAGGGCCCGCAGGGTCGGGGATGGTCGGCACTCCCGCTCGTTCGGCGACGCGTTCGGCCACCGTGCCGATGGTCAGGTCGCCGGTGTCGAGGTGGTGTTCGAAGCGCGGAGACCGTAGAACGGCCAGTGACGTTCGGGCCTGTTGGGCGGCAAAACCCCGCGCCGATTCCCCACGGCCACGGATACGTCGGCGTAGAACCCGCTCGGGGGCCAGCAGGGCCATATGGACCACACGGTGACCGTCGGCGCGCAGGGGGTCGAGGATCTCCTCCAGCGTCGAAGGGTCCAGGACGGTCATCGGTACGATCACCGGCGCTTCGGTGTGTTCGAGCACTTCCCGCAACAGGGTGAGCGTGCCCTCCCGCCACAGGGGGAGCTCGCGAAAGTCGGTGCGCAACGGCTCGGGCAGTGTCCTGCGGATACCGAACCCGAGGTGCTCGGGGTCAACGACGAGGCTGCCGGGGACTCGGTGTCGTAGTTCGAACGCCACCTGTGTCTTACCGATGCCATTGGGCCCGTTGATCCAGATAAGCACGATCAGAGACTAGTACGTTCAGCACCTTCGCCCGCCCGGCCCGAGACACTGCGCCCCCTGTCCGTACCGTGTCCTCCGCGGGATCAGGGCCTGGTCGATGGCTCGGACACCGCGATCGTGCCCTGGGCCACGGCACACAGGGTCTCGGTGCCTTGGTCGTCCACGACCAGCAGGTCGCAGCGGCACACCACGCGGCTGCGACCGGCTTTGACAACCTGGGCGCGGGCACGCAACACCGTTCCGGAGGCAGGGCGCAGGTAGTCGATGGCGAACCCGGTGGTGAGTACCCCGGCGCCGACCACGGTTCCCGCTGCGAAGGTCAACGTGTTGTCGGCCGCATAGCTCAGGACTCCGCCGTGCACGAAGCCGTTCTGCTGGAGCAGGTCTTGCCGGATGTCCACCTCCAGCGTCGCCTTTCCGTCCCCGAAGGCCGTCAGGCGGGCACCGAGCAGTGTGCTGAAGGGCTGGGCCTTCAGCACCTGCTGGGCAAGAGCCAGGTCAGCTTCACTCACGGAGCATCTCCCCATCCCCTATCAAGAGTGAAGTGAGATTTCCGTACGTGGTGCGTCTTTGTCAAGATCGACCCGGTCAGCTTCTGCTCTTCCCCTTGCCTGCAAATGCTCGGTGTTTTCGGTTGCTACGGGCACGGGAAGGCCTGTGATGCCCTGTGTTTTGTCTTTTCTCTCCGTTTGGTGAGGGGTGCCCGTGTTCTTCTTCTACAACAGCCGTTGGGGCTGTGGCACGTCGCTGCTGGTGTCCATCGCGTTGACCGCTCTGCTGCTGTTCGCGTTGCGTTCTTGCGGTTGATTTTGAGCCATGCCCGGCATGAGTGGTTGCCCACAACACCCTTGCCCCCATGAAGGCGAGTCAATAAACTTGAGCCAGTAGAACTCAAGATAGGGGGAAGTGGTTCGATGCGTGTGACGGATGTCTTCGAAGGTGCCGACGAGGCACTGTGGACCCAGCTCACTGCCGAACCGGTGACCCGGGTCGACATCGGTCGTCGTGAGGGAAACCTCGTGGTCCAGATCGAGCTGGCCCCACTGGTCGACCCCTGGCAGATCCTGGTGCTTCAGCAGGAGGACACCCTCGTACTCGTGCGAAGCACCGACCGTGCAGTTCTGTATCGACTGCCCCTCCAAGCCTTGGTGGGCCCCCTTCGCCTGCACCGCACCCCGACCGGGCTGACCGTCACTGCACCACTTGCAGGCCCCACACCCGTGGCGATCCGTCCCGGGGTGCGCCCTGCCCGGCCGGCCGGGCGCCTACGCGCAGCTTTTGGCCGCTTCGCCGAACGGTTCCGGGCCCTGTTCGGCAAGGCAGAAACCTGAGGCCCTGACCTTCGGGCAGGGGACACCTACACGGAGCCGTCCGCAAAACGCAGGCCGGGCAGGCCGTCGATGCTGGTGGCGTTGCGCTTGCGCCAGTACTGATGGGGGAGTAGAGCTTTCCCGTGCCGGAGAGTCTTTCCTTCCTGCTCCTTGCGCAACAAGGAAATATCGCCGGGCCGTACGGGCAACCGGTCAGTCCGTGGATGGGCTCTGCTCCTGACGGAGCGGGGCCACGACCAGACGGAGCATCCGGCGTCCCTGGTCGATCGCGGTCTTGCGTTCTCCCTCTTCCAGCCCAAGAACCGGGTCGAGGCCTTGCACGTGAGGGGCCAGAGCAAGGTGCGGCAGGAGCAACAGCAAAAGGGCGATCAGCGCATCACGGTCTGTGTCCGGGCGCAGTTGCCCCGAATCGTGGGCCAGGTCCACCAGCGGGGTGAGTACCTCCAGGTAGTGCCGGTTGACCGTGGCCCGCACCGCAGCACGTGCGGGTGCATCGTGTTCGAGGTTGGTTGCGGCCGTCAGAGCACGGTCACGTGGGTGATCGTAGAAGTACCCGACCCAGGCCCCGATGAGTTCGTCCAGAGCCCCGAAAAAATCGGTGCGCACCGGCAGCCGCGCCACCTCGGTCTCCATGGCCGCCCGGATGCGAAGACTGGCCAGCTCGGCCAGGTGAGCGTACATGTCGGCCTTGTCGGTGAAGTACTGAAAAAGGCTGCCCTTGGAGATCTCGGCCTTGCGGCAGATCGTGTTGAGGCTGGCGCCACTGAACCCCCGTTCGCCGAACTCGGCCTCGGCCGCCGCCAGCACCGCATCACGTTTTGCGGCGGGTAGGCGATTCCAGGTCGGTGTCGGCATCGGTTTTCTCCTTTGTTGTGCATGGGTGGAGGGTTGACGCTCGATCAGGGCCACCCTACGGTGTGACCACTGGTCATATGACCAGTGGTCACACGCTGATGGTCATACCCCGGGAGAGTGTGCGTTGCCACAGAACAACAGAGGCAGGGTCTGCGTGATCGGCGCGGGGTCGTCGGGCATCGCCGCGGTCAAGGTCCTGGCGGAGCAAGGCATCGACGTCGAGGCGTTCGAGCTGTCCGACCAGGTCGGTGGCAACTGGGTATGGGGCAACAGCAACGGAGTGTCGGCGGCCTACAAATCACTACACATCAACACCTCCCGCCGGCGGATGGAGTTCAGTGACTTCCCGATGCCCGACCATCTGCCCGAATTTGCCCGCCACGACCAGATCGCACAGTACTTCGCCGACTACGTCGACCATTTCGGGTTCGCAGACCGCATCCGGTTCCGCACAGGAGTCACCCACGTCCAACCCCACTCCGACGGAACCTTCCAAGTCACCCTCTCCACCGGAAAGACCAGATGGTACGACGCGGTCCTGGTGGCCAACGGCCACCATTGGGACCCACGGCTTCCCGAGCCGATGTTTCCCGGTGCGCAGTCCTTCACCGGCGAACTGATGCACTCCCACTCCTACGTCGAGGAAACACAGCTGTCCGGCAAACGTGTGGTCGTGGTCGGGATGGGCAACTCCGGTATGGACATCGCGGTCGATGCCTCCTACTACGCCAAGGCCACCTACCTGTCGGCACGTCGCGGTGTGCACGTGATCCCCAAGTACGTGTGGGGACGTCCCTACGACCAGATCGCCGGCCACGAATGGATCCCGAGTTGGGTCCGCTGGCCCCTGGCCCGCCGTGTCATGGCGGCCGCGACCGGACCGATGGAGCGTTACGGGTTGCCCCGCCCCGACCACAAGTTCGCCCAGGCACACCCCACGATGTCGAGCCGCATCCTGGACCGGTTGGCACACGGGGTGATCAGCCCAAAACCCAACATCGACCACTTCGACGGCGACCAGGTCGTTTTCACCGACGGCAGCCGGGTCGAGGCCGACCTGGTGATCTTTTGCACCGGCTACAAAATCAGTTTCCCGTTCTTTTCCCCGGACTTTCTCGATCCGTCCAGCAGCAACGAGATCCGGCTCTACAAGCGGATCTTCCACCCCCAGGTCCCAGGACTGTACTTTGTGGGTCTGATCCAACCGTTGGGGGCCATCATGCCGATCGCCGAACGCCAGGCCGAGCTGATCGCCGACCACCTGCACGGCCGTTACCGTCTTCCGAAGACCTCGGTGATGCAGCGTGAGATCGATGCTCACCGTCGGGCCATCGCCAGACGGTACGTCTCCTCCAAACGGCACACGATCCAGGTCGACTTCGACGACTACATGCGTGCCTTGCGTGTGGAACACAAACGAGGCGCCCGCCGCACGGCCGGGCCCGCACCCGTGGACCACCCACTGGCCAGTGCATCGGCACGTGCTGTTCGGGAAGTCTCGGGCCAGGA
>Ga0079225_10002113_pt1 | contig 11347 bp, 12 predicted proteins | sample Poulit2012_FD_76344 | JGI IMG/M metagenome (GOLD analysis project Ga0079225, IMG submission 76344) | Agricultural soil microbial communities from Georgia to study Nitrogen management - Poultry litter 2012 | ecosystem: Environmental > Terrestrial > Soil > Agricultural land | place: USA: Georgia...
CAAAACCGATGTATGTCGTAATGAATCGATGTTATCGGGCACGAGAAGGAAGAAAAACGCTAGAAAAATTTGACGAAATTGTGCAACGCTTTTTAAACGTAAAAGTCATAAAACTCGGAATAATACCGTACGATCGTATCGTTGAAAAAGCAGTCATTGCACAGACCCCTTATATTTTATATGATAAAAGATCAACTGTTGCAAGAGCGATTTCAAATATTACTCATAATTATTTGAACAATAGTGAAAATGTCCAACATCGTAAACGTATGTCATTTGTTGATCGATTGAAACGACTTATTAAAACGAGGTAACAAAAAATGAACGAAATAAATGTACTTATAATGGAGCAATCTAAGACGTTTTGCAGACAAATGGCAAACGTTTTAGGTGAGTATACGAATATTCAAATCGTTGCAACTGTCCACTCGATCGAAGAAGGGAAAAAAGTTTTATTTACATCAGAGATCGACGTTATTTTACTAGATGTTACGATTGGTGAAAATAGTAGAAAAACAGTAGAAATACTACTAGAAAATAAAGCGATCCCAATTCTGATGCTTGCGGATCATTCCGTTGAGCAAACTGCTAAAACAGTACAGGCTATGGTCGCAGGTGCTGTTGATTTCATAAAATTTCGTCGGAAAACATTAGGAGATATAAAGGAAAATGAAGCTCAATTAGTAAAAAAAATTGCTATGGCAAAAAAAGAGAAAGGTCTCGTTTCTTTACCACAAAAGAAAAAACAGAAAGTAGTAAAAGTAGTACGGGCTGAAAAAGAGCGAAAGAGCAATCATAGTTTTCCGAAAACAATTGTAGCAATCGGTGCTTCTACGGGAGGACCAAGAGCGTTACAGCAAATTATTAAACAGTTACCAAAAGACATCCCAGTTCCACTTTTAATCGTACAACATATGCCGAGCGGTTTTACGAAGTCGCTTGCAAATCGACTAAACGAAATTAGTGACATACGAGTAAAAGAAGCGGTAAACGGTGAAAAAATTCAAAATGGAACGGCTTATATTGCTCCTGGAGATTATCATATGGAAGTTATTCAGCGAGGAAACAACTTTCATATCGAAATAAATAAAAAAGAGGCACGCTCAGGTCATCGACCTTCTGTCAATACGTTATTCGAATCAGTAGCAAAAGTAAAAGATACTCATACGATTGCAGTTATTTTGACCGGGATGGGTAAAGACGGCTCAGAAGGTATTAAGATGATTAAACAAATGCAAGAAAAAGCCGTCATCTTAGTTGAGTCTGAAGAAACGGCAATTATTAATGGTATGCCGAATGCTGCAATTGAAACAAATAAAGTAACAGAAGTATTACGCGTAGAACATATTGCACAAGCAATTGTCGACTATGTGGCAGATAGGGGGAAATAAATTGGAGTCATCACAATATTTAGAAATTTTTATCGATGAAAGTGTTGAACATTTAGACACATTGTACGAGCAGTTAATGGAGCTTGAAAAAAGTCCGGATGAAATTCAAATTATCGAAGAAATTTTCCGAGCTGCACATACGTTAAAAGGAATGGCAGCAACGATGGGATATGACGAGCTAGCGGGGCTTACCCATACGATGGAAAATATTTTCGATGCAATTCGTGAAGAAAAACTTACCGTCGAAACAGAAATGATGGACGTTTTATTTCACGCGGTCGATACGTTAAATGCAATCGTAGAAGATATTGCAAGTGGTGGAGATGGAAAACGCGATGTAAAAGAAATAAGCGCACAATTGGAACAGATTGAAAAAGGCGAGGTACTAACGACATCCACATCGACTGAAAATGAAAAATCTACAGAACAAAAGGATGAACAGTTTCATCTAGAATTAGATGAATTTCAAATTACGATTTTAGAGGAGTCAAAAGAACAAGATTACAACCATTACAACATCATTGTTGAATTGAGTGAAGATTGTTTATTAAAAGGTGCTCGAGCTTATATGGTGTTTGAATTATTAGAAAAACATGGAGAAATCATTCACTCAGAACCTTCCGTACACGATCTTGAAGAAGAGAATTTCGATTATTCGTTTGCGTTATTGTTCGTCTCAAAAGAACAAGCGGACGATATTAAAGGAAAAGTGATGAAAGTATCGGAAGTACGCGATGTCATTGTCGAACCGTTTTCTCTCGAACAATATAAACATGAACAAGAAGAGGCACTTCATGCAAAAGAAATAGAGGAAAAAGAGACAAAAGCTACAACTGCATCGCAACAAAAAAAGAGTACGAAAGAACAGCAAACACCGAATGCAAGCGTATCAGCTCCGACAAAAACGATTCGCGTAAACATTGAACGACTCGATATATTAATGAACTTGTTTGAGGAACTTGTCATTGACCGCGGTAGACTAGAACAAATATCGTTAGAATTAAATCATCCGGAACTGCACGAGACTGTTGAACAAATGTCACGCGTATCGAGCGATTTGCAAAATATTATTTTAACGATGCGCATGGTACCGATCGATACTGTATTTAACCGTTTTCCACGGATGATTCGCCAATTAGCACGTGAATTAAACAAAGATGTAGAAATTGAGATTATCGGTGCAGAAACGGAACTTGATCGAACAGTGATCGATGAGATCGGTGACCCACTCGTTCACTTAATTCGTAATGCAATTGACCATGGAATTGAAAATCCAGAAGAACGAGAAAAGTTAGGAAAACAACGTGAAGGAAAAATAACACTTGAAGCTTACCATAGTGGCAACCATGTTTTCGTTGAAATATCGGATGATGGTGCTGGAATAAATAAAGAAAAAGTGAAAAATAAAGCGATCAATCGTGGATTATTAACAGCTGCGGAAGCTGAAACATTAACTGATCAACAAGTGTATGAGCTCATTTTAACGAGTGGATTTTCTACGAACGAAGAAGTATCTGATGTATCCGGGCGGGGTGTTGGCTTAGACGTTGTGAAAAATACAATCGAATCACTCGGTGGGTCCATCTCAATCGACGCAACACCGAATGAGGGCTCACGCTTTTCGATTCAGTTACCATTAACTTTATCGATCATTTCAGTACTACTCATTGAACTACAGAAAGAAAAATACGCAATACCGTTATCTTCGATTATCGAAACAGCTATTTTAAAGCGTGATGAAATACTAAGTGCACACCATAATAAAGTAATTGATTTCCGCGGACAAGTTGTACCACTTACGTTTTTAAATGATTTATTCGAAGTACCACAAATGGAAGAAGAGGATGAATTCGTTTCTGTCGTCATCGTGCGAAAAGGGAATAAGTTGGCAGGACTCGTCGTCGATTCCTTTATCGGTCAACAAGAAGTCGTCTTAAAATCGTTAGGAAACTATTTGACGAATGTGTTCGCTATATCCGGTGCAACTATCTTAGGTGACGGTGAAGTAGCTTTAATTATAGATAGTAATGCATTAGTGAAGTAACCGATGGTGGTAAAGGAGGTAAAAGTATATGTCCGAGGTAGAAGTACTTGAGAATAAAATCATTGTCTATCAATTAGAAGAAGAAGAATATGCGATATCTGTTCAACATGTTGGATCTATTGAGCGAATATTACCGATCACTCGCGTGCCACGTACGGCGAAGTTTGTAAAAGGCGTCATCAATTTACGTGGGGTAGTTACACCTGTCATTGATCTAAAGGAACGTTTTTACGGAAAAGAAACAACGTTTACAGATGAAACGCGAATTATTATCGTCAATGTGGAGGATATTACAGTCGGTTTAATCGTCGACAGTGCAAAAGATGTCATCGACATCCAAAAGGACCAAATTGAAGCATCTCCGGAAGCGGTTGGTGCGGAAGTTGTCGAATATATTACTGGTGTTGTCCGGTATGAAGATCGGCTATTAATCTTATTAGATTTACGTAAAGTAATCGAAAAGGAAGAGTTATCAGAATTAAAAATATTGGAAGGATCATCATGAAATCAGAAAACTTATCAAATATTGAAAAAGATGTCCTTAGAGAAATTGCCAATATTGGCACAGGAAATGCGGCTACTAGTATGTCACAATTAATTAATCAGCAAGTAATGATGGAAGTGCCGTCTGTCGAAGTAGTTACGATTAATGAACTGATGGACATTATCGGTGGCCCAGAGAAATTGCTCGTAACGATCCTTTTTCGGATTGAAGGAGAAGTTACCGGTACAGTTTACTTTATATTAACGATTGAAGAAGCGGAAAGCTTAATGAGACAAATGGTGAACGATGATTCGATAACGATCAATATCGATGAGGAACCAGATGATCTTGTCATATCTATGTTACAAGAAATGGCGAACATTTTAACAGGTTCTTATTTAAGTGCATTAGCCGACTTTACCGGCATTAAGATGACGACGACGATACCGTATATAAGTATTGATATGGCTGCGGCTACTCTCGTAACAGGTCTTGTAGAACTATCAGAAGTAACGGATTATGCAATTATAATCGATACGAAAATTACAGGAAATGATTATGGCAAAGGGGTAAAAGGACATTTTCTCTTAATTCCAGATCCGACTTCAATTCCGAAGTTGTTTAGTACGTTAGGTATTGACTATGAAGAGTAAGATAGGAAATGTCATCAAAGTTGGCATTGCCGACTTAAACACTGTCAAAGCCCCTTTGACAATTCGGACATCAGGATTAGGTTCATGTGTCGGTGTTGTCATTTATGATTTATCAAAAAAGGTTGCCGGTTTAGCCCATATTATGCTGCCATATGCTAACGGTAAGAAAAACGATAATAAATATAAATATGCAGATACTGCTATTGATATATTAATCGAAAAACTTATCAATGAAAGTGCTTCAAAATTTAATATGAAAGCTAAAATTGCTGGCGGAGCGCAAATGTTCCAACTTACAACTGGTAGTGATGTAATGCGAATTGGACCGAGAAATGTCGAAGCTGTTCGAAAGGAATTAGATAAACATCGAATACCGATCATCGCTGAAGATGTCGGTGGCAATAGCGGAAGAACGATTGAATTTGATCCGGTAACAGGAAAGTTGAAAATAAGAACTGTAAATAAAGGTGAAAAATATATATAGATTGACAAGAAAAGGGGGAGTTAAAATAGTGGAAAAAGTCGACTCCCAAGTGGTAGATACATGGTGGAAACAATGGTTTGAACATAAAGATGAAACTGCGGCCAATCAGTTGATTGAGCATTACATGTATCTCGTGCACTTTCACGTTGATAGAGTGGCGAGCTATATTCCTGAGCAATTCGATCGAAATGAATTGAAAAGTTTAGGTTTATACGGTCTCTTTGATGCCTTAAACAAATACGATCCTGAACGTAACAATAAGTTCGACACATATGCAACGATTCGAATACGTGGCTCAATCATGGATGGATTACGTAGAGAAGATTGGCTGCCACGCTCCCTACGGGATCAAGCAAAAAAAATAGATCAAGTTACAGATGAGCTCAAACAACGCCTTATGCGTACACCAAACGCTAAAGATATAGCGGAAGAGTTAGGAAAGACAGAAGAAGAAATTGAGGAAATTGTCGCTAATACGATGTTTGCAAATGTCATATCTTTAGATACAGCTTACGTACAGCAAGATGAAGACGATACGACGGAACTCATTGGCAATGTCGAAGATGAAAATGCTGTTTTACCAGATGATATGACGTTTCAAGCAGAAAGCAAACGAGAGTTGATTGAAAGTATAAAAAAATTAAATGAGACGGAACAACTCGTTATAAGTTTATTTTACGAAAAGGAATTAACGTTAACCGAAATTGGCAAAATCCTAGATTTAACTACTTCACGAATCTCTCAAATACACAAAAGAGCAATATTTAAACTAAAAGGTATATCGAAGAAATTAAGTTCTTCAACGTAAACTCCATCAAATGTTAAAAGGAGAAATGAAAGCGTGAAAAATTTAAATGAATTTTTTACCGTCACTGTATCGCGAGACCAATTGTCAGCCGAAATAGACTTTATTGGCAAAGATAGTGAAGAGTTAAAAGAATTAAATCTTACACGTGAGAAGATTAAACAGTTTTTAAAAGATAAAAATGTTACGTTCGGAATTATTGAAAATAACGTCACCAAAATAATTGAAACGAAACGCCCTCATATTTTCCCAATTATCATTGCAAAAGGAATCGACCGTGAAGATGGCATGGACGGAAAGATTGAATATATGCTCGATTTGAATCCAGAAGTTGATCGATCGGAAAATTGGGATTTTCGCGATGTGATGAAAATACCGACTGTGCAGGAAGGGGAAAAGCTCGCCGTCATTACTCCACCTACAAAAGGGAAAAATGGGACGAATGTACGCGGTAAGCCAGTATTAGCAAAGCCTGGGAAACCGTATCGAATGAGAGCTGGAAAAAACGTTACGTTTAATAAAGATGAAAATACGTTTTATGCAAATGAAACGGGACAAATTCATGTCGGTTATAATGTTATTCACGTGCATACTGTACATGAAGTTGTCGGAGATGTTTCGATGAAAACAGGAAACATCGACTTTGTCGGGACGGTCATCGTTCGTGGAAACGTTCCGACGGGATTTACGATTAAGGCACAAGGTGATGTCAAAATATTCGGAATTGTCGAGGCAGCAACAGTCATTGCCAATGGCTCGGTTTATATATCAGAAGGAATAGCTGGCTTAAAAACGGGAACAATTGAAGCAGGAGACAGCGTACATATCGGTTACGTAAACCAAGCGAACATTCGTGCTGGTAATAGTATTATAGTAGAAAACTCTATTTTTCATAGTGAGTGTGTTGCAGCTAACGATATTATTTGTCAACGAGGCAACATCGTCGGTGGCAGTTCTTCTGCAGGAAAGGTCATATCCGTGAAGGATTTAGGAAATCGTATGCATACGCATACATATATTTCTTTTGGATACGACCAAAAAGTTTTTAAAGAATTAAACGCACTTGAAGCAGAAAAGAAATCGCTTGAAGAAAATGTGAAAAAAATCAAATTGCTTCAATCTAAATTAGAAAAAAGTGAACAAAAGGATGACGGGAAAACGCGTATTACGTTACTACGATTGAGAAACTCTTACAATAAGACAAACGAAAAAATAAATGAGATTGATGAGCAAATTTCTCGCACGAATGCCAAATTAGGTGATATTGATCGTTCTAGTTTAGCGGTTAAAGGAACGATGTATCCAAATGTGATCGTTTCATTTGGTAAATACCAACGGACGATTAACCGAGAGCACGATCACGTAAAAGTACGAATGGAAGACAATGAAATTGTCATCGGACCGTATTGACACGCATAACGAAAACGTTTAGCATTAGCAATAAGAAAGTTGTTTATCGGAGAGATTTATTACTAAAAGGAAGGGGTATGTATGGGGTTAAAATCAGTTGAAATGCAAGTTGCGATAACACGCTCTCAAGATGCGAGTAAAATGCAAGATCAAATGACTCGTCAAGGTCAACAGTTTCAAGAAACATTAACCCAACAACAGTTACGTGAGGATGTGTTAAAACGAACACAAATTAACGAACATGAAAAAGTTTCCTTACGTGAAAATGAAGATGAAGAAAAAGAACGTCGCGAACGGGAGCGACGTAAAAAACAATTAAGTAAAGATAGCGATAAGCACTTAACAGATCATCCATATCTAGGGACGATGATTGACTTAAGTAGATAAGAAGGGAAACACGTGAACTCATTACTATTTTTAATTAGTTTTATATTGCACATCATTTCAATAACAACAATCTTTTTATTATTTCAACAAATTCAAGCAATAAAACATAATCAAAAAGAACAGATCGAAAGAATGCTTCACCATTTTGTTGAAGAAATTCGTGAAGAGAACGAACGACTTCAAGCGAAATTGCAAAGTAACTTGTCACCACAACAGCGTGATCTAAACGAGAGTATGAAAGAACTGAATAGACATACAAAAGAACGTAATCGTAATGTAGCGGCCCAACTAAAACAAAACGAAAAAATAGAAAATGTAACGAATAAAATGGTGCAGACGGAAAAGCGTGAAGATAAGGTAGAAACATCGCTAGAAAGTAAAATATTACAACTTCACGAGCAAGGTTTATCTCACGAAGAGATTGCGAAAAAGATGAATCGTGGAAAAACAGAAGTTGAACTGTTTTTAAAGATGATGCAACACAAATAGAAATCACTTGCTTAATTCCATCCTGTATGATAATGTAGCAATGGTATTTGATTCAATTCAATACACACGTTTAATGACCTATATATCGGTGCCGTACAATACGGTCATATATAGGGAGGAATTAAACGGAGGAAAAACCAAAGGAGGAAAAATTTATGTCAGTCATTTCAATGAAACAGCTTCTAGAAGCTGGGGTTCACTTCGGTCACCAAACACGACGTTGGAACCCAAAGATGAAGCCGTACATTTTCACAGAAAGAAACGGCATTTATATTATTGATTTACAAAAGACGGTGAAGAAAATTGAAGAAGCATACAATTTTGTTCGCCAATTAGCTGCTGATGGTGGCAACATTTTATTCGTCGGAACGAAAAAGCAGGCGCAAGAGTCTGTGAGAGAAGAAGCGACTCGTTCTGGAATGTTCTACGTAAACCAACGTTGGTTAGGTGGAACGTTAACGAACTTTAAAACTATTCGTAAACGAATAAACCGCCTCCATGAGATCGAGCGTATGGAAGAAGACGGAACGTTCGACGTCTTACCGAAGAAAGAAACAGTCGACTTATTAAAAGAAAAAGCACGTTTGCTTAAGTTTCTAGGCGGAATTAAAGATATGAAGAAGTTGCCGGATGCCATTTTCGTTATCGATCCGCGTAAAGAAAGTATAGCAATTGCTGAAGCACGTAAATTAAATATTCCGATTATCGGAATCGTCGATACGAACTGTGATCCAGATGAGATTGACTACGTCATTCCAGCGAACGACGATGCAATTCGTGCGGTGAAACTGTTAACTTCTAAAATTGCAGATGCTGTAGTCGAAGGTAAACAAGGAACGGAATTTGCTGATACAGAGGAAGCAACTACTGCAGAAGAAGTAAAAGCAAAGGAACCTGAACAAACAGACGAAGAGCAAGCAGAAACTGAAGTAACGGTTGAAGAATAAGACAATGGATATAAGAAGGTGATAAGGGGATAACCTTTTATCACCTTTTTTAACAGAATGGATCCTTTTTAACTGTAACATAACGTTATTTCAATTAGATGAAACGGGAGGAAATAAAACGATGGCAATTACAGCGCAAATGGTAAAAGAATTACGTGAAAAAACTGGTGCAGGAATGATGGATTGTAAAAAAGCACTAACAGAAACAAATGGAGATATGGAAGCTGCTGTCGATTATTTACGTAAGAGCGGAGCAGCTCAAGCTGCAAAAAAAGCAGGGCGCATTGCTGCAGAGGGTACAACGCACATTTTAATCGATGGTAACGTTGCTGTACTTTTAGAAGTAAACTGTGAGACGGACTTTGTGACGAAAAACGAAACGTTCCAAGAGCTCGTACGTGATTTAGCAACGCATATCGTTAAAGAAAAACCAGCAAATTTAGATGAGGTATTACAACAAACAGTTGCAAATAAAGGGCAAACGGTTGAAGAATATATTAACACAGTTGTAGCGACGATCGGTGAGAAAATAACGTTACGTCGTTTTGCTCTAATCGAAAAAACAGATAACGATACGTTCGGAAGCTACCTACATATGGGTGGACGTATCGGCGCACTAACATTATTAGCAGATAGCGATAACGAAGAAGCCGCCCAGAACGTAGCGATGCACGTTGCTGCTGCAAACCCACGTTACGTATCACGTGATGACGTGCCTGCAGAAGAAGTAGACCGCGAGCGTGCTGTCCTAAAAGAACAAGCGTTAAACGAAGGGAAGCCAGAACATATCGTTGAGAAAATGGTCGAAGGTCGACTAGGCAAATTTTATGAAGAAATTTGCTTATTAGATCAAGCGTATGTAAAAGATCCAGATATGAAAATTGAAAAATACGTAAAATCGGAAAACGCAACAGTGAAGCAATTCGTTCGATACGAAGTCGGCGAAGGAATCGAGAGAAAAGAAGAGGACTTTGCAGAAGAAGTTCGCAGTCAAATGAAAGGCGAATAATGAATATAGGGGACACGATGGTGTTCCCTATTTGTACATGTTATAATAAGACAGAAAAGGTATTTTGGAGGTTATTATGGCAGCGCGTTATCAAAGAATTGTATTAAAATTAAGTGGAGAAGCATTAAGTGGTGACATTGGTTATGGTATCGATCCGAAAGTCATTCAATCGATAGCAAATCAAGTGAAAGAAATTGCTGAGCTCGGTATAGAGATTGCGATCGTCGTCGGTGGCGGTAATATTTGGCGTGGAAAAGTTGGAAGTGAAATGGGGATGGACCGTGCAAATGCTGACTATATGGGAATGTTAGCGACGGTCATGAATTCGTTAGCTTTACAAGATAGTTTAGAATCGATCGGTATTCCGACTCGAGTACAGACGTCGATCGAAATGAGGCAAGTGGCAGAACCATACATTAGACGAAAAGCGATCCGTCATCTCGAGAAAAAACGCGTTGTAATTTTTGCTGCAGGAACTGGAAATCCTTATTTTTCAACGGATACGACTGCTGCTCTGCGTGCAGCTGAAATTGAAGCGGACGTCATTTTAATGGCGAAAAACAACGTAGACGGTGTCTACAGTGATGACCCTCGAACGAATAAAGATGCGAAAAAGTACGATCAATTATCGTACCTAGACATGTTGAATGAAGGGTTAGAAGTAATGGATTCCACTGCATCCACATTATGTATGGACAACGATATACCTTTAATCGTCTTTTCCATTACAGAGGAAGGAAATATTAAACGAGTCGTCCAAGGGGAGGTACTCGGCACAACGATAAGGGGGAAATAGTGATGCCTAATGATATATTAAAAGAGATGCAAACGAAAATGGAAGACGCTGTTCAAGCATTTAGTCGAAATTTAGCTACTGTACGAGCTGGACGTGCAAACCCAGCACTTCTAGATAACGTGTTTGTTGAATACTACGGTACACCAACACCGTTAAACCAACTCGCGCAAGTAGGTGCACCAGAGGCACGTTTACTCGTTATTACTCCATTTGATAAAACGGCTATTGGTGATATTGAAAAAGCGATTCAAAAAGCTGACTTAGGTTTGTCCCCATCGAGCGATGGAAATGTAATTCGTATAAGCATTCCTGCATTAACAGAGGAACGTAGAAAAGAGCTGACACGTGTCGTTGGTAAATTTGCAGAGGAATCCCGTGTACAAGTACGTAATATTCGTCGTGAAGCGAACGATGCTTTACGTAAATTGGAAAAGGATAACGCAATTAC
>Ga0079225_10002118_pt1 | contig 11337 bp, 11 predicted proteins | sample Poulit2012_FD_76344 | JGI IMG/M metagenome (GOLD analysis project Ga0079225, IMG submission 76344) | Agricultural soil microbial communities from Georgia to study Nitrogen management - Poultry litter 2012 | ecosystem: Environmental > Terrestrial > Soil > Agricultural land | place: USA: Georgia...
CGGCGGCTGGCGGTGCGGGTGGCCCGGCTCAACGAGACCGCGCTGATGGCGCAGAGCCAGATCGAGGAGAAGGTCGACCCCGCGCGGGTGTGGCCCGGGGTCGACGGCGCGGATCTGGCGCTGCGGCTGTTCGACGCGGAGCTGACCTTCGAGCGGATCGCGATCACCGCCGGGCGCGCCGCGGGCACCGACCTGAGCGCCGCGACCCGGGCGGCGGTCGCCGCGGTGCTGCGCGGGCTGGCCGCCGAGATGCGGGTGCCCGGCTCGGCCGGTCTCGACCGCGTCGATGCCGCAGCCCGGGCCCTCGTCGACGCCGACCGCGCCCGCACCGACGACGCCGAGGTGGACCCGGCGGGCCGGGCGGCCCAGGTGTACGCCCGCCGGGTCGGCATGGCGGTCACCGACGCCACCGCGGTGATCCGCCGGATCCGTGAGCTCACCGAACGCGGCAGCACCACCCCGGCCGCCCCGCTGAGCGCCCCGCCGGCGCCCGACCCGGCCGACGGCGACGGCCTGTCGCCGACCACCCGGCAGGCCATCCAGGTCACGGTCGCGGTCTCGCTGGCGATCGTCGCCGGGGAGGCGCTGTCCCCGGCGCGCTGGTACTGGGCGGTGATCGCGGCGTTCGTCACGTTCGCCGGCACCACCTCGTTCGGGGAGACCCTCACCAAGGGCTGGCAACGGCTGCTGGGCACCGTGGCGGGGGTGCCGGCCGGGGTGCTGGTGGCCACCGCCGTGTCGGGGCGCCCCGGCGCGGCGGTGGCCCTGATCTTCGTCTGCCTGTTCGCCGCGTTCTATCTGATGAAGGTGTCGTATGCGTTGATGATCTTCTGGATCACCACCGTGCTGGCGTTGCTCTACGGGCTGTTGGGCCAGTTCAGCGTCGACGTGCTGGTGCTGCGGATCCAGGAGACCGCGATCGGCGCGGTCATCGGGGTCGCCGTGGCGCTGCTGGTGTTGCCGGCGCGGACCAAGACCGCGATCCGCGACGAGGCGTGCGCGTTTTTGACCGCGCTCTCCGAGTCGGTGGACACCTCGGTGGCCGCCCTGGCCGGCGACGCGGTGCACCCGACCGATCAGGCCCGCCGGGTGCACCACCAGCTCCAGCAGTTCCGCACCACCGCCAAACCGGTCACCGTCGGCATCGCCGGGGTCGCCGGACGCAACACCATGCGCCGCAGCCTGCGGCTGGTCAACGCCTGCGACCACTACGGGCGGGCGCTGGCGCGCGCCGGCGCCGGGGCAGCCCGACCGTCACGGCAGCCGGTCAACCTCATCGCCGCGGCCGCCGCCCAGACCCGCGCCAACATCGACGCGCTCATCGCCCATCTGCAGCGCCGCGAGCCGGGCGAGCTGCGTTCGGCCACCGACCTGCTCGACGCCGCCGACGCCCTCGCCGGCCAGAACGCCCAGGCCGACGCCGACGCCGACGCCGGGTCGACGCGGCGGGTGCGCGGGGCGGTGCACGCGCTACGCCAGATCGACCGGGCCCTGCTCGACGCCGCCGTCGACCTCGGGGTGCCGACCGTGCGCCTCTGGTAGCCCGGCCCGGGCGTCGAGGTAGGCGTCGAGGTAGGCCAGCGCGGCCTTGGCGGCGCGCCGCAGCGCCCCGAACTCCCCCAGGTAGGCGGCGAGCCCGCCGACGCCGGGCAGCACCGACAGCCGGCGGAACACCCGCCGCGGCTGGGGGCGACGGTCGAGTTCGTCGCCGATCTCGCGCAGCACCGCCGCCAGATGCCACCAGGTGCGCACCAGCGTGAGCGGGCTGCGCGCGGCCCGGGCGCCCGCGGCGGGGTCGCGGGCGGGCGCGGCGTGGCGCTCGGCGACGTCGCGGTCGAGGCGGCGCCCGCACAGCACCGCGGCGAGCAGCTGGATCTGCACCGCGGGGTCGTCGACCCCGTGTTCGCGGGCGAGGGCGCACACCACGATCGCCTGGTTGGCGAAGCCCAGCATCGGCTGCACCGGCAGCAGCGCGCCCAGCACGCCCAACGACCGGGGCGAGGCGACCGCGATCGTGTTGAGCGCACCGACGCGGCGCACCCACCAGGCGGCGCGGTGGCGCACGTCCATGCCCGACCACGCCCGGGTGCCCGGGGCGTGCGCGGCGTTGAGCAGCCACGCCGCCCGGTCGAGCGCCGGCTCGAGTGCCGCAGGCGCGCTCTCCCCCGGTACGCCGGTGTGGGTGCGTGCCTTGAGCCCCAGCGGGTCGGCCTCGGTGAGCATCCCGAGCAGGGGGCTGATCAGCCGGACCGCACGGCCCAGTGCGGCCGCGACGTCGTCGTCGCCGAGCACGGTGCGGGAGGAACGCAGCAAACCCATGGCCCGATCCTGCTCGACGCGCCGGGCACACACCGAACACCCACCCCCCACGGCCGTTTCGATTGTTTCAACTCGGGGCGTGCGGGTAGACTCGGGGCCATGCCCACCGCCGCCGACCTCGCCGACCGGATCGCCGACCGGGCACGGCGTGACACCGGGTTCGCCGAGGTGCTCGACACCTTGCTCACCGCACCGACCACCCCGTCGGGGACGCTGGAACGTGTTGGCGCCCAAGCGCTCAACGATCAGCGCCACGCCGCGCTGGTCGCCGAGTTCACCGCCGGGGCGCTGCCCACCCCGGCCGTGCAGCAGCGGCTGGGCTTCGGTTCGCCGCAGGCGGTGCACCGGCTGCGCAGCCGCGGCAAGCTGCTCGGTGCGGCCGTGGGCAACCGCACCTGGTTTCCGGCCTGGCAGTTCGACGGCGACCGGCTGCGCGCCGATCTGCCCGAGCTGATCGAGCTGCTGGGCCGGTTCAGCACCGACGCGCTGGCCGCCGACCGGATCATGCGGCTCAGCCGCGACGACCTCGACGGCCACTCGATCGCCGAGGCGCTGGGCCACCGCGACCTCGCGGGCACCGCGCGCCGGCTGTTGATCGCCCTCGGTGCCTGAACTCGCCGCCGGCTACCGCCGGGCGCTGCCCGCGACGCGGCCCACCGGACTGGCGCGCCGGCGTCTGCCGGCCGGCACCACGCTGTGGCGGCTGGAGGCCCACGGCCCCGAGCACTGGGACTGGGCGGGCTTTGCCACCCCGCGGTTCCGCTTCGACCCCGCCTCGGGGGCGTTTCGCACCCGCTACGCCGGGTCCACGCTGCCCGGCGCGGCCCGGGAACGCTACCGGGGCACCGGGCTGTTGATCCCCGCCGACCACGCCGAGCAGCGGGTGATCCGGCTGGTGGCCGCCCGCCCGCTGCGGGTGCTGGATCTGCGCACCGAACGCAACCTGGATCTGCTCGACCTCGACGACCAGATCAGCACCGGCCAGCATCCGGCGGTGTGGCGCACCTGCCACCGGCTCGCCGACGCGGTGCGGCGGTGGTGGCCGGCGACCGCCGCCGATCCGCATCCCCTCGACGCGCTGGTCTACCGCTCCCGCACCACCCCGGAGACCTCGCTGAACGTCGCGATCTTCGGCACCGCGGCGTTCACCGCCCGGTCCTGGGCGCTGGGCCGGCGCCACGACCTGCTGGCCGAGCTGGTGCTGCACCACGGGTTCACGATCGGCTGGGAGCCGGGCGGCTGAGCAGCCGGGGCCGCAGCCGCGCGAGCGGCATCGACGCCTCGGCGCCGACCTGTTCGGCGAGACGCTCGGCGTACTCGATCAGCCCGGCGACGTCGACGCCGTGGCGCGCCGGTGCGGCGGCCAGCCGCCCGGCGCCGCGGCGCAGCAACGCCGCCGCCCCGGTGGGGTTGCCGCGCTGGATGTGGGTGATGCCCACCGCCAGCTGGGCCAGGCCCTGCCAGAGCATCCGCTCGGCGGGCGGGCCGGTCTTCCACGCCGCCTCCAGCACCTCGTGGGCGTGAAACGCCCGGCCCTCGTCGAGCAGGCGTTGGGCGTAGTCGAGGGTCTGCGGCGGCGCCAACCGCAGATCCTCGGGGATGCCGGGCACCCCGGCGCTGCCGCGCGGCAACGGGCGGCCCAACGCGTCGCGGGGCCGGGCGTTGCGCGGGCGCCAGGATTCGTCGCGGTCACGTTCGGCCATAGGTCCATCATGCCCGGACTCGTAAACTCTCACAGGTGACGCATCTTCGTTGGCGCGCGGCGCTGGCCGCCGTGGCGCTGTGCACCGCCGGTTGTCAGGGCGCGCCCTCCCCCGATTCGGCGGACCCGCCGGCCACGACGTCGGGCCCGATCGGGTTCTGCGCGCAGCTCGGCGGGCAGTGGAACACCCCGGCGCGGCGCTGCACACTGAGCGGCAACGCCGAGCACACCCACGTCAGCGTCACCTACCCGATCGAGCTGCTCGACGACCCGACCGCCGGTCCGGCGCTGAAAACCTTTGTGCGCGAGTTCTATCACCAGCACGCCGAGTCCGGCGGCGCCGCGCAGAGCGCCGCGAAGAGCAGCGCCACCCTCAAACACACCGTGTTCCACCACGGCCCCGACATCACCTCGGTGCTCTTCGACGGCGACTGGTACGTCGCCGGCGAACCGCACCCCAACCGGGAGTACACCGCGTTCACCTTCGACTTCTTCGCCGGGCGCCAGATGCAGCTCAGCGACCTGTTCTGCCCCGGGGTCGACCCGGTGGCCGCCCTGCCGCCGCTGGTGCACGACCAGATCGCCGACCAGCTCGACGACGACGGCCCGCTGACCGTGGCCAGCTTCGAACCGGGCGCATCCGGGGGCAGCAACTACAGCGACAACTACCGGGCCTGGATCCTCGATGACGACGACCTGGTGGTGTACCTGCCCGCGGCGCGCACCGGGCCGGTCGACGCCGGCATGGTCGAGGCCCGGGTGCCGCTGACCGAGCTGCAACCGCATCTGCACGACGGGGGTTGCCCCAGTTAAGCGGTGCGGCCCGCCCCGATCTGATGGAATACGCCCATGGCACGCCCGTTCACCGAAACCGAACGTCAACAGTTCCTCGCCGACCCGCACATCTGTGTGCTCTCGGTCGCCGCCGGCGACGGCCGCCCACCGGCCGCCATCCCGATCTGGTACCACTACAGCCCCGGCGGGGTCATCACGATCAACACCGGGGTCGCCAACCGCACCGCCACACTGGTGCGCGCCGCCGGGGTGGTCACGGTGACCGTGCAACGCGAGGCGCTGCCCTACCAGTACGTGGTCGTGGAGGGCACCGTCGTCGAGGCCACCACCCCGGCGCCGCTGGAGGCCCGCGAGAAGATCGCGGTGCGCTACCTCGGTGAGGAGGCCGGCCGACAGTTCGCCCGCTCCGGCGACGACGCCGACGCGGTGCTGTTCACCATCCGCCCGGATCGCTGGCGCAGCGTCGATTTCACCGGTGACCTCTGACGATGACGCGACCCGAGGGCCGGGCACGGCCGACGGTGCGGGCCCCGGCGGCGGTGCTCGCCGTCGCGCTGGTGGTCCTCGGGGCCGTGGCGGCGGCGACCGTGGCGGTGCTCGCCGACACCGATCGCCGCGGGCTCTCCGACGACACCGCCCGCGACCGCGTCGTCGAATCGGCCCGCCGGGTGGTCCACGTCGGCGCGCTCCTCGACGTGCAGGGGCGGTTCCGCTTCGCGCCGTGCTCCGAGCAGCCCGACACCGCGCCGCCGCCGACCGGTGAGAACCCGGGACCGCCCTACACCGGCCGGGTCGACATGACCTTCGCGATCCCGGGGCACACCACCGCGCAGTCCTACCTGAAGAACGTCGCGGTGCTGCTCGGGGTCGGCGGCTGGCAGACCGCGACACTGGCCCCCGACAGCGACCGCTGGACCACGGTCAAAGACGGGGTCGCCACCGTGCTCTCCCCGGTGCCCGACGATCCCGACCGCGGCCGAGCACTGGTGGTCGGCGAGTGCGACAACTGGACCGACCACCGCGGCGAGCGCGGCGAGGACATCAGCGATCAGCTGTGGTGAGTGCGGAGGGCGACCCGCGTGGTGCTCGTGGTGCCAGGTGCAGGATTCGAACCTGCGTAGGCTTACGCCGACGGATTTACAGTCCGCTCCCATTGGCCGCTCGGGCAACCTGGCGGGGTGCGCTAAGCAGACTACAACGCGCCCCGGACGCCCCCACAAGCGGCCATGGGGGCGCCGCGACCGTGACACGCACCGAAAGGGGACTCATTTCCATGGCGGATTCGTCGTTCGACGTCGTCAGCAAGGTCGACCGGCAGGAAGTCGACAACGCGCTGAACCAGGCCGGAAAGGAACTGGCCACCCGGTTCGACTTCCGCGGCACCGACACCTCGATCGCCTGGAAGGGCGAGGAGGCCGTCGAGTTGAGCAGCTCCACCGAGGAGCGCCTCAAGGCCGCCATCGACGTGTTCAAGGAGAAACTGGTGCGCCGCGACATCTCGATGAAGTCGCTGGAGCTCGGCGAGCCGCAGGCCTCCGGCAAGGGCTACAAGGTGCTCGGCACCATCAAGCAGGGCATCGCCGGCGAACACGCCAAGAAGATCACCAAGCTCATCCGCGACGAGGGCCCCAAGGGCGTCAAGGCCCAGATCCAGGGCGAGGAGGTGCGGGTGTCGTCGAAGAAACGCGACGACCTGCAGTCGGTGATCGCGCTGCTGAAAAAAGCCGACCTCGACGTGGCGCTGCAGTTCGTCAACTACCGCTGACCGGAGCGAACCGCAGGATCGCGGCGAGCTCGGCGCCCTCGGGGATGTCGGCGCGGCGCACCGCGAGCACCCGGGCGCCGCTGAGCAGGGCACGCCGGGCGATCTCGTCGACCAGGCCGTAACCGGGCTCGCCGGCCTGCAGCGACACCGCCCCGGTCTGCGGGTCGAGGGTGCCGGCCACCACCGTGTCCATGTCGATGAGCATGGTGGCGATCTGGCCGTAGGTGGCGGCGCGGGCGGCGTCGGCCAGGTCGGTCAGGGCCCGGCCCTGCTGGCGGCGCTCGGCGAACACCCGGTGCCACTCGGCGATCCGGTCGGCGTAGAACCGGTCGAGCAGCGGGCGGGCGTCGGTGCCCAACTGGCCCGCCGACCGGGTTTCGGGGCTGCCGGCCAGCGTCGCGGCCAGCAGCTCCGGGTAGGTGTTGACCTCCCGGTAGATCGAGGCGATCGGCTCGGCGGCCGCCAGGATCAGCGGCACCGTCCCGTCGGGCAGCACCGCGCGCAGCGCCCGGTCGATCGCCCGCGCGTACTGGCGGACCCGCAGCTGGCGTTGGTCGGAGCCCGACAGGCCGCCGAACTCGCTGCGGCCGGTGATCGCCGCACGCCCGGCGTGGTCGGCCGCGCTGGTGGGCAGGTCCGGCACGTCGCGTTCCCGGGCGGGGGCGTCGCCGGAGAGCTCGATGAGCCGCACCGAGTTCTCGGCCAGCGCCAGCACGAACGCACTCTGCGGAAACGTCGTGGCCCGCAGCAGCGGTTTGAGGTGCAGTCGGTCGGCCACCACCTCGACGGCACCGAGCCGGTTGGCCAGCCGGTAGGTCACCACCGTGTCGGTGGTGGCGTAGAGCACCAGCGAACGGCACTGGTGGCGCCAGAACCCCGGGTCGGTGAACTCGACGAACCGGTCGGCGAAGACCCGCCGTTGCGTCTCGTCGGTGATCCGCTCCAACACCGCCTTGGCCTGGTTGCGGAAGGTGGTCAACGGCGCGTCGGGGTGCTGCGGCTTGTCCTCGGTGGGGGTCACGATCGTCACGCAGGTCCGCCCCTGCACCGACGCGAGGACCTCGATCTCGCGGACCCCGGGGACATCGTTGTGCAACATGGCCGCCTCCTCGGGGGCCGACGACGCGACCGGCCCGCCTGCCTTCGACCCTAGCCACTCCGGCGCGACGGTGTGTGGCCCCGACACCCCCGGGATGCCTATCGTGGTGATCGAGACCACACCCGGAAGTGAGGACCGCGATGACGGTGACCCCGCACCCCGCCGGCGTGCAGACCGGCGGCGACGGCGACTGCCTCGACGTGCTCATCGTCGGCGCCGGCATCTCCGGGATCGGGGCGGCCTACCGCATCACCGAACGCAACCCGGCGACCCGCTACGTGATCCTGGAGCGGCGCGCCCGCATCGGCGGCACCTGGGATCTGTTCCGCTACCCGGGGGTGCGGTCGGACTCCAGCATCTTCACGCTGTGTTTCCCCTACGAGCCGTGGACCCGGCCCGAAGGGGTCGCCGACGGCGACAAGATCCGCGAGTACCTGGCCGCGACCGCCCACAAATACGGCATCGACGAGCACATCGAGTTCCACAGCGAGGTGCGCGCCGCCGACTGGGATTCGACTACCGACACCTGGACGGTCCAGGTCGATCAGGACGGCCAGCGGCGCACCTACCGGGCCCGGTTCGTGTTCTTCGCCTCCGGCTACTACAACTACGAGCACGGCTACACCCCGCAGTTTCCCGGCGTCGAGCGGTTCACCGGCACCGTGGTGCACCCGCAGCACTGGCCGCAGGACCTCGACTACACCGGTAAACGGGTGGTGGTGATCGGCAGCGGGGCCACCGCGGTCTCGCTGATCCCGGCACTGGCGCGCACCGCCGCCCACGTCACCATGCTGCAGCGCTCCCCCACCTACCTGATCTCGGCGTCGAAGTTCAGCGCGTTCGCCGATGTGCTGCGCACCGTGTTGCCCCGGCGGGTGGCGCACGCGATCATCCGGGCGCGCAACGCGGTGTTCGAGGGCATCATCTGGGTGTTGGCCCGCAAGACCCCGCCGCTGATGAAGTGGCTGCTGCGCCGCCAGGCGGTCACCAACCTGCCGCCCGGCTACGCCGTCGACGTGCACTTCAAACCCCGCTACCAGCCGTGGGATCAACGGCTGTGCCTGATCCCCGACGCCGACCTGTACACCGCGATCAGCGAGGGCCGCGCCGAGGTGGTCACCGACCGCATCGCGTGCTTCGACGCCGACGGCATCACCCTGCAGTCCGGCGCCCACCTCGACGCCGACATCGTCGTCACCGCCACCGGGCTCGCGCTGCAGGCCCTCGGCGGGGCGCGGATCTCGCTGGACGGCACCGAGATCGCCCCCACCGACCGGTTCGTCTACAAGGCCCACATGCTCGACGACGTCCCCAACCTGTTCTGGTGCGTGGGCTACACCAACGCCTCCTGGACGCTGCGCGCCGACATCACCGCGCGCGCCACCGCGAAACTCCTCGAGCACATGCGCACCCGCGGCTACACCCACGCCTACCCGCATCTGGGCGGCGAGCCGATGGCGGAGAAACCGGCCTGGGACATCCAGGCCGGCTATGTGCTGCGCGCGCCGCACGCGCTGCCCAAATCGGGCACCAAACGTCCCTGGAACGTGCGGCAGAACTACTTCGCCGACGCGCTGGACTACCGGTTCGACCGCCTCGACGAGGCGATGGTGTTCGGGCGCTGCCCGCGGCCGGCACTGGCCGGCTGAGCCGGCGCGGGCCCGGTGGGCGGGGGCCCAGTTTGCCAACCCGCCGGTATATCGCCGCGCACCCCCATACGCTGAGTGCCATGTCAGCTGCCATCCGCACACCGAAGGTCGTCGTTCTCGGCGGGGGATCGTGGGGCACCACCGTCGCCTCGATCTGCGCGCGCCGCGGCCCGACGCTGCAGTGGGTCCGCTCGGCGGAGACCGCCGAGGACATCAACACCCGCCACCGCAACACCCGCTACCTCGGCGAGGAGGTGGTGCTCAGCGAGACCCTGCGGGCCACCACCGATTTCACCGAGGCCGCCCGCTGCGCCGACGTGATCGTGATGGGGGTGCCCTCGCACGGGTTTCGCGGTGTGCTCACCGAACTCGCCGCCGAGCTGCGCCCCTGGGTGCCGGTGGTGTCGCTGGTCAAGGGCCTCGAGCAGGGCACCAACCTGCGGATGAGCCAGATCGTCGAGGAGGTGCTGCCCGGGCATCCGGCCGGGATCCTGGCCGGGCCCAACATCGCCCGCGAGGTCGCCGAGGGCTACGCGGCGGCGGCGGTGCTGGCCATGCCCGACCAGCATCTGGCGGCGAACCTGGCGGGGCTGTTCCGCACCAAACGGTTCCGCACCTACACCACCGACGACGTGGTGGGCGTGGAGATGGCCGGGGCGCTGAAGAACGTCTACGCGATCTCGGTCGGCATGGGCTACTCGCTGGGCATCGGGGAGAACACCCGCGCGATGGTGATGGCGCGCGCGGTGCGCGAGATGTCCAAGCTCGGGGAGGCGATGGGCGGCCAGCGCGACACCTTCGCCGGCCTGGCCGGGATGGGCGATCTCATCGTCACCTGCACCAGCAAACGCAGCCGCAACCGGCACGTCGGTGAGCAGCTCGGCTCCGGCAAGACCGTCGAGGAGATCATCGCGGCGATGAACCAGGTCGCCGAGGGAGTCAAGGCGGCCAGCGTGATCATGGAGTTCGCCGGCAAGTACGGGCTGAACATGCCGATCGCCCGGGAGGTCGACGGGGTGATCAACCACGGCTCCACCGTCGAACAGGCCTACCGCGGCCTGATCGCCGAAACCCCCGGCCACGAGGTGCACGGCAGCGGGTTCTAGCCGATCGGCAGCCGCACCCGGAACACGGTGCGCCCGCCGGTGGATTCGACCGCGACGGTGCCGTGATGGGCCTCGGCGATCGCCGCGACGATCGGCAGCCCGAGCCCCGCGCCCTGGGCGTGGCGCGACCGCGCGGCGTCGGCCTGCACGAACCGGTCGAACAGGTGCGCCAGCAGCGCCGGGTCGATGGCCGGGCCGTCGTCGGTGACCGTCAGCTCGGCGTGGGTCGCCCCGACGGTGACCGCGGTGGTCACCGTCACCCCGGCCGGGGTGTGCACCCGGGCGTTGGTCAGCAGGTTGGTGATGAGTTGCAGCAGCCGGTCGCGGTCGCCGCTGACGCGCACCGCGGCGTCGGGCAGCCGGTGGATCCAGTGGTGGTCGGGGCCGGCGACCGCGGCGTCGCCGACCGCGTCGCTGACCAGGTCGGCCAGATCGACCTCCTCGGTGCGCAGATCCTGGCGCTCGTCGAGGCGCGACAGCAGCAGCAGATCCTCCACCAGGGTGACCATCCGGTGCGCCTCGGCCTCGATGCGCCCCAGCGCCTGCTCGCTGGTGGCCGGCAGGGTGGCGCTGTCCTGGCGGGTCAGCTCCGCGTAGCCCTGGATGACCGCCAGCGGGGTGCGCAGCTCGTGGCTGATGTCGGCGAGGAACCGCCGGGTGCGCCGCTCGGCGTCGGCGAGTTCGGCCAGCGCGGCGTCGACGTTCTCCAGAAGCAGGTTCAACGTCTGGCCGACCACGCCGACCTCGCTGGCCGGGTCGGTGTCGCGCACCCGGGTGGTGATGCGGTGGTCGGGGTCGGCCAGCGGCAACGCGGCCACGTCGGCGGCGGTGGCCGCCACCCGGCGCAGCGGACGCAGCGCGTAACCGATCACCAGGATCGTGCCGAGCGCGGTGACGAGCAG
>Ga0079225_10002119_pt1 | contig 11336 bp, 12 predicted proteins | sample Poulit2012_FD_76344 | JGI IMG/M metagenome (GOLD analysis project Ga0079225, IMG submission 76344) | Agricultural soil microbial communities from Georgia to study Nitrogen management - Poultry litter 2012 | ecosystem: Environmental > Terrestrial > Soil > Agricultural land | place: USA: Georgia...
GGGCGATTTTAGCCGGTGGTCATTTAAACGCTCACTGTGGGGTCTCACGACGCACAGGACGTGCTAGCGCAAGCGTTGCTCTCGTGACGCCCGAGGTTTTAGCTTGTGTTCCTTCAACGCTGTTCCCTCAGGCGAACAGAACGTTCTAGTGTCGAAGTTGGTGATTGACGTGGCCGATTTTAGCCGACCAGGAGTCGCCGCCTTACGTTACAACCATTCAAGTTTGATTCCTAAACACGACCGCTTACGAAATTTATTTTTAAAAGTTCCGATTTTCATTCAATAAACCCAATTATGAAATTTACTCACGTATTTTTGTATTGGACAGACACAAATTTCATTTATCTTCATAAGCTATCATTATGGAGGTGAATGAATTGGGATCCATTATGACTATTCTAACTATGTTGATTAAAGAAACATTATTTTTTGTTTCTTATGTAAAGCAGAATACATTTCCGCAACCTTTATCCCCATCTGATGAAAAAAAGTATTTACAACTAAAAGAAAATGGAGACAGAGAAGCTAGAAATAAACTAATTGAGCATAACTTACGTCTTGTCGCCCATATTGTAAAAAAGTTTGACAATACCGGTGAACAAAATGAAGATTTAATATCCATCGGTACTATTGGACTAATTAAAGGGGTAGAGAGTTTTAAAACAGGGAAAGGAACAAAGCTTGTTACATATGCCGCAAGATGTATAGAAAATGAAATCTTGATGTATTTGCGTACATTGAAAAAAACACGAAAAGATGTCTCCCTGTACAGCCCTATTGGTCAAGATCATGAAGGAAATGAAATTACTTTACTCGATGTCGTTGAAGCCGAATCAGAAAATATACTAGAGTATATTCAATTGAATATGAATATTAGCCAAATGAAAACACATTTCAAAGAACTCACAGACAGAGAAATTAATGTGTTAAATTATCGTTTTGGGCTTGACAGCAAAGAAGAACTAACGCAAAAGGAAATTGCAAGTATGCTTGGTATATCAAGAAGCTATGTATCAAGGATTGAAAAAAGAGCTATTATGAAAGTATTCAGAGCTTTTTATAAAGAGGAAAATAAAGACCCACTTTAATCTTTTTTCCTGTATAATTCATACGCAAGCTATCGTTAAATAATACTCTTAACAAAAACACTTGAAAAATCACGCGACCACCTGTCTCCTTGGTCGCGTGATTCTTACATATTATCCAACATTTCCATAATAAAGCGGGCAGCATTTTTAGAAGCAATATCAACAAAATGATTAAATGACATTGGAGCATCCTTACCAGCAATGTCTGATAAAGCACGTACGATAATAAAAGGTTTATTATATTGGTAACTAACCTGAGCGATTGCTGCTGCCTCCATTTCCATTGCAATCAAATCCGGAAAACGTGATTGTACTAAATTGATTTTATCTGTTTGATTCATAAATGTGTCTCCTGTTGCTATCAGTCCTGCTTTATGGCGAATATCCAATCTTTCAAGGACTTTATAAGCTGTATCTACCAATGTTTTATCCGCTTGATACCGCTCTGGCATACCAGGAACTTGACCATATGCATAATCAAAACCAGTTACATCAACATCATGATGCACAGATTCTTCTCCAATCACAAGATCCGCAACTTCTAACTGTTCGGAAAATCCTCCAGCTGTTCCAGTGTTAATAATAGCCGTTGGATTGAACTTTTCCATCAAAATAGTTGCTGTCATAGCAGCATTAACTTTACCTATCCCTGATTTTACCAGAATGACTTGTTTGCTGTTTAAAACCCCTTGAATAAATAAAGCCCCGGCTACTGTATCTGTTTTTTTATCAGTCATTTGTTTTTTTAAATATGCAACTTCTTCATCCATTGCACCAATAATTCCTATGGCCAATTTTTATTCACTACTTTCATCTACTAGACTTAACCTTCATATTCTTTTAACTTATCTACCCGGTCCACTTGCCATCCTTCTTCATTTATCCATGATAAATATACCCGGTAGGATGTTTTATTTCCTGTATCAGATACCGTTGCTTCTACTTTTTGTTCACCGTTGTTTCCAATCCAGTGTTCTATAATATTGTCTGAATCAATGCCAGTTGCCTCTGTTACGGCCTGCTTAATTTCTTTCCTATCATCAGATCCATCATCATAATTAGTTACATGTTCCCCACTTTGCTCTGTTTCAACTGGCTCCCATTCACCTTCATACGCTTTTTCAACATCATTTTCATCGGATTCAACTTCACGAATGTCTGAATCAGGTTTCTGATCATCCGAATTTTCCTCATCTTCTAACTTGGATGTTTCATTATTAACTGAAGTATCTTCATTAGAATGATTATCCTCTTCCTGCTGTCCCGTCGCTAATTCTGCTTCAGATTTTTGTGGTTCTTCTTTTGATTCATTATTACCAACTGTTATCCAAGTAATTAAAAACACACAAAATAGGGCCCCTAATCCAATTAAAAAAACAATTCGTTTCTTTTGTTTCTGTTTCTTTAGATGACGATTTGCACGTGAATTAGAATTACTTTCAGACAATCTATTTCCCTCCTCAAAACATAGGCACAGTACTCCGATTAGAAATGGATGAAAAAGAGAAACGAGTATCCCTCATTTCTCCTTACGTTTTATTGGACATCAATAATTTTAACTTTTATGTCGCCACCAGGTGTTTGTACAAGTACTTCTGATCCTTTTTCCTGGCCGAGTAAACTTTTAGCCATTGGAGAGTCGTTGGAAATTTTCCCTTCAAAAGGATCCGCCTCCGCGCTACCAACAATGGAGTAGGACTCTTTTTCACCATTAGGAAGTTCAGTAAAGGTTACTGTTTTTCCAAGACTTACAATGTTTTCATTTTCATCATCATTTTCAATAATAACAGCATTTCTAATCATATTTTCAAGATGCGCAATTCTCGTTTCAACAAATGCTTGTTCTTCTTTAGCAGAATCATACTCCGAGTTCTCAGACAAATCCCCGAAGTCTCGAGCCGTTTTAATTCTTTCCACTACTTCTTTTCTTTTTACTGTTTTTAAATCGTGTAATTCATTCTCAACTTTCTCTTTTCCTTCTTCTGTCATGTAATAGCTTTTTTCTTCTGTCATTTTCTTCGCACTCCTTACTTTCCCACATATATATTATTTTACTGTATGTTACTACTTCATCAATCATGATAGCTTCTTACTAATCGAAATACCGTCGCCAATTGGAATAATGGAAGTATCATATCCCTTATGGTTCATAAGCCATGTATTAAAATGATTAATTTTATTGGCGATTTTTTGTAATCTTGGTGATTCAGCTTTTTCGGGATTAGCAACAAAGCCTCTAAACAATACATTGTCACATACAATAAGCCCATTTTCTTGCAGTAACGATTCAGATAACTTAAAGAAATTTTCATATTGTGCTTTAGCTGCATCAATAAAGACAAAATCAAATGAATATCCTGTTTGTTGTAGATTGATTAAATGATCAACAGCGTCTCCAGGCAACACTTCTATCTGATTGTTCAATCCAAACTTATTGATATTGTTATTAGCTACATCAATCATCTCTTGATTTCTTTCCAAGGTGATTATATGTGTAGATGGTGCTTTTGATGCCATTCTAATTGCCGAATATCCAATTGCCGTCCCTATCTCCAATATATTGGTTGGTTGTTGAATATTTACAAGCTGACAAACAAAATCCATACTAACTTCATCCATAATCGGAACTTGATTCGTTGCAGCATAGCTCTCCAAAGATTGCCACTTTTGGTTAGCTTCCATAAGGGATTTCAAATAAGCGGTTTGGTTTTCCATGATATTCCTACCTCAATTAATCCTTTGATTGATCACTATTGTTCTCTTTTTCCTTTGATTTTTCATCTTGTTTTTTTGATTTTTTCTTTTCTTTTTTTGCTTCTTCTTCCAAGTCGTACCACTCTTGTCTATACTGTTCTACATACTGTTTATGCTCATCCAAAGTATCCGCGTAATAGGTTTCTCCATTTGGACGTGCATAAAAATAGAGAGCTGTAAAGTCTTCTCCTTCAGGTTCTAGTACCGCATCAATCGCTTCCTTACTAGGCGAAGCAATGGGTCCAGGTGGCAAACCTTTCTGCTCATATGTATTGTAAGGTGAATCAATTTCAATATCTTCATAAGTCATAACAATTTTATGTTCACCTTCAGCATATGCGGCAGTAATGTCACTTTGTAATTTCATATCTTCTTCTAAACGATTTAAAAATACTTGTGCAACTTTTGGTCGATCCTCAGAAAACTTCGATTCCCTTTCGACAATGGAAGCTAAGGTTAATAGTTCATGAACAGAAAGGTCTGTATCTTCTATTTTCTCTTTCTCTTCCGCTACAATATTATTTGTTTCTTCAAGCATTTAATCAATAATACTTTCTGCATCTGGATCTTCCTCAAAGACGTCATAAGTTCCTGCAAATAAATACCCTTCAAGTGGTTCCTCGATTTCTTTTTCAAAAATGTCATCAGATAATAAATCTGGATAGTCGTCAACTATTGATTTCAAGTATTTTTCATCTTCTACTTTTTTCATAAACTCTTTTTCCGGAATATCTAATTTTGCTTCCACAATGGATGCAATTTGTTCCAATGCTTTTCCTTCTGGTATCGTAATTCGAGCAACTGGTTCTTCAATTACCTTTCCACTTTGCAGTTCTTTTACAATTTCTTCTATAGTAAATGAAGGAGAAAGTTGATACTCCCCAGCTTGAAAATCAGAGTAGTTTTTAAATTTTAAGTAAAACTTAAAGATCTTGCCGTTTTCAATCAAGCCTTTTTCTTCTAGAATATCCGAGATATCAGAAGTTGTTGATCCCATCGGAATTTCCACATTAACCTCTTCTTTATTATCTTCATCAACAGGTTCTAATGCTGATTTCACATAGAAATAACCAGATAAAATGCCTATTAGAAATATTAACAAAAATGATATCAAGGTAATCCGAACAATTTTTCGAACGACTGTTGCATCTTTTGCTTTTATTTCCAGCTCCTCATTATCTGATGAGCCTGAGTGCTTGTCTTTCGTCATAACATGTATCCCCTATCCTTGACCAATGTCATATGGATAAATTCTCTAATCATTAAAAAGTCAGATGGTATCATCCACCTGGTTTAGTACATTTACTTATTCTTCTGCTTCAGCTAACGTATAAAACATTTCCTCAACCATATCCCACTCTTCATCAGATTCTATTGGGAACAATTGAAAGCCATTTTCATCTTTTTCATCTTCTACATATCGGAAAGCGTAAACTTCGATTCCCTCTTCTTCATTATTAGTCTCCGTTTCATCAACAGGGGTAGTAATAATATAGGAATTTCCAGTCGCATCGATATCAAAATAAAAAAGAACTTCAAATAGTTGCTCTTCTCCTGATTCATCCGGAATAATTATTCGTTCATTTTTATCAAATTGCATTTAGATTCCTCCTTATGATTGACTGTCCAAGTAATTTTGCAGAATAAGTACAGCAGCCATTTTGTCGATTACTTTTTTTCTGCCTTTTCTACTGACATCCGCTTCTATCAATGTTCTGTTTGCAGCCATTGTTGATAAACGCTCATCAAGCAAAAAGACAGGGAGGGAGAATTTCTTTTTTAATCGATTAGCATACCTTTCTGAAAAGATTGCTCGTTCACTTAAAGAGCCATTCATATGTTTCGGCAGACCAATAACGATTTTTGAAACTTCATATTCATGTATCAAATTATTTAGTTCGTTGTCTGCCGATGACATATCATTTTCATCCCAATAAATTGTTTTAACTCCTTGCGCTGTTAACAATAAAGCATCACTAACTGCTACACCGATTGTTTTTGAGCCTACATCCAGTCCAAGAACCCTCATTTTTTTTCTTTCTGCAAATCAGATAAATAAAATTTAACTAATTCTTCAATCACTTCATCACGTTCAATTTTTCGAATTAAGTTCCGTGCTTCTTTATATCGAGGAATATAAGCTGGGTCCCCTGAAATAAGGTACCCTACAATTTGATTAATCGGGTTATATCCTTTTTCTTTTAATGCTTCGTGAATTGTCTGCAAAGTTACCCTTATATCTTTATCATATGACTCATCCGAAAAATTGAACTTCATTGTCTTATCGATTGAACCCATCACCAGCACCTCGCTATTATAATCATATTTATCTTTATTTTACCATGTTTATAGTTTATATAATATTATTTATATAAAATATTGATTCAGTTAGCTAATTGTTGTTCTACATACTTACTAGCAAAATCAACAGCGGTTTTAATTTTTGACGGATCTTTACCACCTGCTTGCGCCATATCTGGACGACCACCGCCTCCACCGCCACATAATTTTGCAGCCTCTCGGATCATGTTACCGGCATGAAGACCCTTATCAATTAAATCTTTTGAAACTCCGGCAATAAGAAGTACTTTTCCGTTTGATTCTGCTGCAAGCAATATGACAGCTGAAGAAACTTTTTGTTTTAATTCATCCATCATGTTGCGTAGTTGATTCATATCTTTAATTGGTACTTCACTTGCGATAACATTCACATCGTTAATTACATTTTTATTTTGAATTAACTCATCAATTTGGCCGGTAGCTAACTTAGCTGCAAGAACTTCCTTTTCCTGTTCCAATTGTTTTATATGATCAAATTGACTTTCAATCTTAGTCAAAATCTTATCCTCTTCTGATTTTAACATGTTTGACACTTGCTTTAAAAGGATATTCTTTTCTTCCAAGTAATCAAAGGCTTCTTTACTTGTAACAGCCTCGATTCTCCTAACTCCTGCACCAATGCCAGATTCAGATACAATTTTAAACAAACCTATCGACGAGCTGTTCGTTACATGGCAACCACCGCATAATTCTATAGAATAATCTCCGATCTCTACTACTCGAACTACGTCTCCGTATTTTTCACCGAATAATGCCATTGCACCTTTATCTTTAGCTTCTGTTTGTGACATTTCTTCAATCGTAACATAGAGATTTTCCCAAATCTTTTCATTGACCACGTGTTCAATTTGTTTTAATTCTTCTGAAGTCACCGCAGCGAAATGAGAGAAATCAAATCTTAATCTTTCAGGCGTTACTAACGAACCAGCCTGTTGCAAATGATCACCAAATGTATCTCTGAGTGCTTGGTGTAACAAGTGAGTTGCTGTATGATTTTTTGTGATTTTATCTCGGTCTACCGAATGAATCGATGCGTATACTTTTTCTCCGTTTAAAAACTGACCTTTTTCAACTTCTACATAGTGGATATGCTGCCCATTTGGTGCCTTCTGTACATTAGTGACCTTAGCAGAAGCATTATCTGTATAAATATAGCCTCTGTCCGCTATTTGACCCCCGCTTTCTGCGTAAAAAGGAGTCTCTTCCAAAATAATGGACACAAATGTATTAGTTTGTGCTTTTTCTAATAATTCATTTTCCGCTATGATAGCACTAATGTTAGTTGTCACTTTTTCTGATTGATATCCAACGAAGGTGCTTTTAGTTTTAAGTGTCGTTAGTAATTCACTTTGTGCATGCATTGACTCATTATCTACCCTGGCAGCCCTTGCTCTTTCTCGTTGTTTATTCATTTCTGTTTTAAAGCCTACTTCATCAATATCAAAACCATATTCTTGTACATATTCATCTGTCAATTCTTTCGGAAATCCGTAAGTATCATACAACTTAAATACATCTTCTCCAGATATGACCTTTTTTCCTTGTTTTGTTGCTTCATTCATGATTGTTGTTAATCGTTCTAGTCCATCGTGCAACGTTTCCATAAATCGTTCTTCTTCGACCTGAATAACTTGCATAATATGGTTTTCTTGATTGGAAACCTCTGGATAATAATCTTCCATAATGCTCCCAACAGTGGGAACTAGTTTATACATAAACGGTTTTTCTATTCCAAGTGTTTTGGCATAGCGCACAGCTCTTCTAATTAACCTTCTTAAAATATAGCCACGTCCTTCATTGGAAGGTATTGCTTTATCCCCAATTGCAAAAGCAACGGTTCTAATATGATCAGCAATAATTTTATATGCACTATCACAGGCTTGATCTTTGCCGTATTTCGTATGTGCAAATTCCTCTACTTTTTCAATAATGGGCATAAATAAATCAGTATCAAAGTTCGTTTCAGCATCCTGTAGTATAGAAACAAGTCTTTCTAGTCCCATGCCTGTATCAATATTTTTCTGAGGCAGTGGGGTGTATGTGTCATCAGCATTATGGTTAAATTGTGAAAACACTAAATTCCACACTTCTAAAAAACGTTCGTTTTCTCCTCCTGGGTACAACTCAGGATCATCTGGATTACTTCCGTAAGCTGGCCCTCTGTCATAAAATATTTCTGTGTTGGGCCCACTTGGTCCTTGACCGATATCCCAAAAATTTTCTTCAAGTCGAATAATATGTTCTTCAGGTATTTGAATAAATTTCAGCCATAGATCAAAAGCTTCATCATCTTCAGGATGTACAGTTACAAACAATCTTTCAGGGCTAAAGCCAAGCCATCTTTCACTTGTTAAGAACTCCCAGGCTAAAGCAATTGCTTCTTTTTTAAAATAATCCCCAATTGAGAAGTTACCTAACATTTCAAAAAATGTATGATGTCTTGCCGTAAAGCCAACATTTTCAATATCGTTCGTACGAATTGCTTTTTGGGCATTTACAATTTTCGGATTATCTGGTACAACAGAACCATCAAAATACTTTTTTAAAGTAGCAACACCACTGTTGATCCATAACAATGTGGGATCGTCTTTTGGAACAAGCGAAACACTTGGTTCAATGGTATGTCCTTTTTCTTTAAAAAATTGTAAAAATAACGCTCTAGTTTCGGCAGAAGTTCTTTGTTTCATCCATCGTTCCTCCATTTTGATTATTTAACAAATAAAAAACCCATCACTGCACTACATTGCAGGGACGAGTTATCGCGGTACCACCCTAATTATGAATATTATGATTCATCTCTTATCAGCAATAACGGTCATGACCGGTGGTGGTTAACCACACTCCAGTGCAGCTTCCATAATGAGTGCTGGTGGGATTCATTGCAGCGATTTAAATCCCTCTCTGTTTTTTAGCTCCCCATTTATGTACTACTCACTTTCTACGAGTTAAAATATGAAAGTTAACGTTATTATAAGCAACAACCATAATAATGTCAATTTTTACTTAATACAGTATGGATCATATGCTTTTTAATTCGCGAAAAACACCTCTTGTAATAGTTGCTGTGGGAACAACCAAAATCATTCCAATGACCCCGCCCGCTTCTGCACCTAGTAACAATAGAAAAATAAGGAACACCGGGTGTATGTCTACACTTTTAGCCATAATATAAGGTGAAAGTAGGCTACTTTCTAATAGTTGCACAAATGCATTCGCAATAACAACGGAAATAGCGAGCTTATACGATACCGTAGCTGTAATTGCCAAGGCAGGTATAGAACCAATAATAGGGCCAAAATAAGGAATAACGTTCATCAGACCCATAAAAATAGCGAGCAAAAGAGCAAATTTTAACCCTAGTATTTGATAAATGGCATATGTAACGAGTGCAACAGTGATGGAAAGTAACAATTGTCCCCTAATATAATTACCAAGGCTTTTATCTATCGCAAATAAAATGCGATCATATTTTTCTCTCCATTTCTTTGGCAATAGACTATTCAACCAGCGCAAAATCATATATCTATCTTTTAAAAAATAAAATACGAGAACCGGTACTGTTGCAATCAAAATAACGAATTCACTCACATGAAAAGCATTTTCCAATACTAATGTAATTTTATCATCAATTGTTGTCTCCATTTTTGATATAAAAACATCCATCTTATCATGTACAGCCTCTGGTAAAAATGCTGTCGATTCATAGAGAGACAAAATCATCTCTTCATAATCTTTAATTAACGCTGGAAGTTGTTCACTTAATTCTTGCAATTCAATCATAAAAATAGGGACACTTTTATACAGTAAAAAAGCAAGTGCACTAGTGAATGTTATGAAAATAATGAACAATGCAATTGCGGGTGACCACTTCCAACGTCTTTCTAAATAAGCGACAAATGGTTGCAATAAATAACTAATGAAGGCGGCAGCAACAAATGGCAATAATAATTTACCCATAAAAAAAATTACTTTACTGTAAACAGGAAATAACTTTATTAGGATGTATAATAATAATAGCAATAATATAATCGTTATCATACTTCGCAACAATTTATTGTTTTGGTTCATGAAAAATCCTCCTGTCTTATTCTGTCCAATAAGAAGGAGGAAATACGCATTACATGAAATCAAACGGTGAGAAGTCCGTTTCTTCTGTTTCTGGTTCCGGGTTAGGTAACTCACCGTCTGCCACCTTATTTTCACTTTCTATCGTCTCATCATTCATTTTAGCTTGTAATAGTTGCTTCAACGTCGTATAACGTTTGTTTGTATCCAATGTTCTAATCCCTTTAAAGAAAGCATCTTTTTCCCCGCAAAGTATTAGTGACTTTTTGCATCTAGTAATCGCAGTGTATAAGAGATTTTTTCGAAGCATTCTACTATAACGATGTACTACGGGTAAAATAACAATCGGAAATTCACTTCCCTGTGCTTTATGAATGGAAATGCAGTATGCATGCATAATATTTAAATATTGTTTTCTCGTGTAAACGACTTCTACATCATCAAATGCAGCAACAAGCTGTTCCTGTTTTTCTTCTGTTTCCCTAGCCGTAAAAATTTGTACAATCTCACCAATATCCCCGTTGTAAACACCATCATCAGGTTGATTAACAAGTTGAATAATTCGGTCACCAACTCGATAAATAGCATCATTATATGTACGCTCTCTTTTTTTCTGATCAGGTGGGTTAACGATTTTTTGTATTTGTTGATTGATTTCATGAATACCAGCATTCGTCTTATACATTGGTGCAAGAATTTGCATATCATTCAATGATAAATTTTTATCCTTCGCGCGCTGTATAATAGTCGTAACTACATCTTTTACTTGATTGGCATGGCATGGTATAAAGCTAAAGTCTGATTCTTTTTGAATATCCTCTTCAGCACAGGTGTTATTTTTTATTTGATGTGCTAGTTGGATAATTTTTGACCCTTCCTTTTGCCGGTATACTTCATTGAGTGTTGTATAAGGAATTAAGCCGCTGCTTTGTAAGTCCGACAACACTTGTCCTGGACCAACAGAAGGGAGTTGATCCTCATCTCCGACTAATAACACTTGCATATCTTTAGGAACTGCTTTAAATAAGTGATTGGCAAGCCAAGTATCTACCATCGAAAATTCATCTACAATGAGTAATTTGCCTGAAA
>Ga0079225_10002120_pt1 | contig 11335 bp, 9 predicted proteins | sample Poulit2012_FD_76344 | JGI IMG/M metagenome (GOLD analysis project Ga0079225, IMG submission 76344) | Agricultural soil microbial communities from Georgia to study Nitrogen management - Poultry litter 2012 | ecosystem: Environmental > Terrestrial > Soil > Agricultural land | place: USA: Georgia...
AATGGATTAAAAATAACTTCCTGCAACAATTGAATCGCTTCATCGATAAGTGTTGATTCATCGGGAATAAACTTTTCATTAGCTACCGCAACCCGGACACTAAATATATGGTGGTCACCTTTTTTAGCAACATCTAATGAAAGCGTTGCTCCATACAGTTCATCAAGCTTAAGTTGTAAAGCTTGTTCAGAAGGATAATTAACTGTACCTTGTCGTAAAACATATGGAAAGAGTGCACGTTCAGTAACCATTTCCCGTGCTAAATTAGTTTTAAATTTAATAACAAAATGTATTGTTTTAAACTTTTTAGTCGGTATAAGATGTAATTGATAACCTTTTGCTTGTATCGTTTGCTCATTAAGTTCGTTCATAATGACCTCCTATATATTTATTAAAAATCTTATGATGATTTTTCTTCCTCTTGTTTAGATACGAGAACTGTACGTGGTCGATTGCCTTCATAAGGTCCAACAATCCCTCTCTCCTCCATCGCATCAATTAAACGCGCCGCCCGTGTATAGCCAATGCGAAAACGTCGTTGTAACATTGAAACACTTGCACTTTGTATATCGATAATTAAATTTACCGCATCTTCATACAACTCATCATCAACATCCGTTAATTGCTCGGTCTCTTTGTTAGGAATCATTTCTTCATCATAAGATGCTTTTTGCTCATTCGTGCAATGTTCAACAATTCGTTGTACTTCTTCGTCTGATAAAAAAGCTCCCTGAACACGAATTGGTTTTGACATTCCAACAGGCATATATAACATATCACCACGTCCGAGTAATTTTTCTGCTCCACCGGTATCGATAATCGTACGAGAATCAGTTTGTGAAGAAACACTAAAGGCGATTCTCGAAGGTATGTTTGCTTTAATAACACCTGTAATAACATCAACTGACGGTCGCTGGGTTGCAATAATTAAATGAATGCCAGCTGCTCGTGCCATTTGGGCTAGTCTCGTAATCGAATCTTCTACATCCTTTGATGCAACCATCATTAAATCAGCTAGTTCATCAACAATGACGACGATATAGGGTAAGGGGGCATGGTGTTCTTCTTCGGAAACAACTTCATTATATTGTTCAACCTGTTCATTGTACGCTTCAATATTTCTTGTTCCCGTTTCTGAAAACAGTTCATAACGTCGCTCCATTTCAGCGACGACTTTCATCAATGCCATGGACGCTTTTTTCGGATCTGTAACAACAGGTGCAAGCAAATGAGGTATACCATTATAAACGTTTAATTCAACTTTTTTCGGATCAATCATCATCATTTTAACTTCATTTGGTTTAGCTCGCATTAAAATTGTTGCAATTATACTGTTAATGCAAACACTTTTACCACTTCCTGTTGCTCCGGCAATGAGTAAATGCGGCATTTTATTTAATGCCCCGACAATTGTATGACCAGAAATATCGCGGCCGAGAGCAAACAACAATTTATTCGGTTGATTACTCGTCGCTTCAATAACTTCACGAAAAGATACGACTGCAATGTCTTTATTCGGTACTTCTATACCAACAGCTGACTTACCAGGTATTGGTGCTTCAATTCTTATATCCTTTGCAGCTAAAGCTAAGGCTAAGTCATCATGTAAGCTAACGATACGACTTACCTTAACACCCGCTTCAGGAGTCAATTCATATTTCGTTACCGCAGGACCGACATGGACTTGGTTGACACGAACATTCACACCAAAACTTTGAAACGTTTGTTCAAGTTTTTTAATCGTTGATTGAATATGTGAACGTTCATATTTTTGTGAGCCTTTCTCATTCCTATTTAATAAATCAATTGACGGTAATTGGTAATCGAAACTCGTCTGATTTTCATCACGTATTTTATCAAGAGAAATAAATTGTTCATCGGCTACATCAGATATATTTTCGCTATCGTTATTTTCTTCAGTCACTGGAGATTTATGCGAAAATTCATGAATAACTAATTGTTCATCATTAATTGGACGCTCATCCATTTCTAGAACGACCGGCTCTTCCTTCACTCGTTTTTGTTTTGTACGCTTGTTTTGTTGAGCTGTTGCTTTGCTTTTTTTAATCAATAATTTCAAAGCATGTACTATTTTTATGAACATCTCTCCTAAAGAGGCATTCGCTATAAACGCAATTCCTATAAGCATTGAAAAGACGGCAACAATTTTAGTTCCAACTAAAGAAAATAAATAATAACAACAAGCTAACAACATTCCCCCAATAATACCACCGCCAAATTGGGAAATTGTTTCGGCATTCGTCAATTGGTGCCATGTGAATTTTAAGATTGAAACATCTTCAACAACTAAACGTTCAAATAATTGAATATGCGTCAGCAATAAAAGGCCTAAAATAAAAATTAAAATACCAATAAATTTTTTATCGTAAAAGTTTGGCAAACGTCTTTTAATTAATAAAAATAAACCAAAAGTTAATAATGTTAAACTGGCGAGAAAATACCACATTCCTAAGAAAAATCGAAAAAGAAAGACTAGACCTCCGGGTATAAATCCTTCATCAAGGGGTGCAACTCCACTTCCTAAAATGGCAATGAAAATTAACAAAATACCAATCAATTCAAACTTTACATTGTTTTTTAATCGTTGTTTTTTTCGTTTTTTCTTTTTAGTCATGACGCTCACCTCACTTGTAATGATTTATATGAATGAAACCCTTGTCACTTAGAAGACAAGGGTTTAAACGTAATACATATAATTATAGTATACCATAAAATGGTTTGGTAATTACACTATGGACATTAAACAAAATAATTATCTTTTTTAAAAAATTAGTAATGTATACTTATTCTAAAATCGTTGGTTGAACATCATCTGGAATAGGGCACGTATAGGAGTTTTCATCCCTAAAAGATATAAATTCATCACGTACTTTTTTAAAGTCATTCTCATTTTGGAATAAATGTGTTGCAGTTTTAGCCATCGCTTCTGCCGCTCTTAACATTCCTTTATGAGCAAAACTACTTTTTCCTTGAGTCGTCATTTGCCAAGAATGTCCAGGAGTACCCAATGCACAAGTTGCAGCTGATAATTGAGCTGTTGGGACAACCCAACTAACATCAGCAACATCTGTCGAACCTGCCATTGGACGTTCAATTGGTTCATAGGGAGAAACGAAGTCAGCTAAATAGCGACCCTTGGAAATATTCTCATAAATTGAGTCTCCGAAATTTTTAGATGAGTTTAAAAAACTTTTTTTCTCATGAGATGTTAATGATTCCCATAACTTTTTAGCAAATTGAATTTCTTCTTCAGTAAGTTGTTCAATCGTTGAGTCAAGTAATTTATTGTATAAAATTTTTTCTAAACTTCGATTAGGAATATAATTAGAACATGCTTTATCAAATTTCATTGTCATTTCAGTTTCTGTCATTAAGGCAGCGCCCTCGGCTATTTTTATGACACGTTCATAAATTTCATCAACTTGTTTTATTTCAGGAGCTCGAATTAAATACAACACTTCGGCTTCTGCCTGAACAACATTCGGGGAAAAACCACCAGTATTAGTAACGGCATAATGAATACGTGCTTCCGGTATAATATGCTCACGCAAATAGTTTACACCAGTATTCATTAGTTCAACAGCATCTAATGCACTTCGTCCTAAATGGGGTGAGGCTGCGGCGTGGGAAGATACTCCTTCAAACTTAAAGTAAACTTGATAATTCGCTAAACTCGACATACTTATAATGCTATTCGTATCCCCAGGATGCCACGTTAAAGCGATATCAACATCATCAAACACACCTTCACGGACCATAAATGTTTTTCCAGAACCACCTTCTTCCGCTGGACAACCAAAAAACTTAACGGTACCACTTAAATTGTTTTTCATCAGAAAATCCTTCGTCGCACATGCAGCAGCAAAAGAGGCCGTTCCTAATAAATTATGTCCACAACCATGTCCATTAGCTTTTCCATCTGGTTTTTGAACGGTTTTATTAGCAACTTGTCCTAAACCAGATAATGCATCATATTCTCCAAGGAAACCAATGACGGGCGATCCATGACCATAGGTTGCAACAAATGATGTTTTGATATTCGCAACACCACGTTCTACTGTAAAACCTGCATTTTCACAGGCCTTCGCTAAATACTCCGCTGATTCATATTCAATAAAACGTAATTCTGGGTGTTCATAAATGAAATCACTAATTTTAATAAAGTTTTCACGATTTTTCGTTAAATACTTTTTAATTTGGTCTGTTTTTTGCGAAATCATTAATATAATTCCCCCTATATTTTTAGTCACTTCATATTTAATTGTTTAAATATTAATAAACACCTAAGACTAATAGGTGTTTATGAAAAAATATTTTCCCATTTATTGATCAATTATTATGTTTGTACTGATCGTTGAATAAACCTACGTACTTTTTTAACTAAGATATAATTTAAAATTAATTGATTTTTTATCGCAATCGCTTTCATAACTTCATTATAAACAGTCAATATACATAATAAATGAGCTCACCTTTGTTAAATAAATCAATTTCATCATTTTAAAAAATGAACGCAATAATAGGGTATAAATATGTGATTTTTAAATAGCCCAGTTTAGTTATGTTTATTGTGTTTTGTTTGGTTACCCTTCGCAATTCACGAGCACGACCTCAGCTTTTGTATGACGGTTAAATAGCGATACAATAATTTTCAGCTCGTGCTCTTCAACGTACAGGACGTACTAATGCCGACGTTAGTCACAGGAAGTATTTCTCCGGTCTTTTTAAAAAAATATATTTTCTATCACGATACAATATTTGCGGAGATCTTTTCATTTTTATACTTTAAAACCTTTGCCCTGTATAAGTTAGAAATTATGAAATTCATTCAAGTAACAATATTTGTACTGTCATATTTGAAATAAATAGTCGATGAGCGATGTTATTAAAAACTCCTCACTTATGGGAAATTTCAACGATCATCTCAATTTCAACCGCTGAATTTCCAGGAAGTGACTCTACACCAATAGCAGATCTAGCATGTTGGCCACGTTCTTTACCAAAAGTTTTTAAAAGTAAACGGGAAGCAGCATTCATAACAACACCTTGTTCAGTAAAATATTCCTTCGTTTGCACAAAACCGTTTACTTTAACAATGTTTTTAACCTTGTCAAGGGTTCCTAGATAAAGCTCTAACTGTTCAATTAAATTTTTCATACATTGCTCGGCTGCTTTTTCACCTTCTGCTGTTGTTAAATCTTTGCCGACTTTTCCCGTAAATAACAATTTCCCGTCTTTTCGACACGTTTGTCCTGACAAAAACAATAGTTGACCAACTTGGCGAACTGGTATAAAAGCACTTTTGTTTGTTGACAATTATTTCACTCTCCCTAATAGATGTTTATTTACATTATTAATCTTTCAGAAGTTTCTACGATTTAAGTATAATGCATTAACAATAATCATACAACATCGATTATGAAAATTAAGCATAGGAAGTTGTGTCTTATAAAGGTTCTTTTAACGATAATATTGTACCGGGCTGAAAATTGTCATTTAAAAAATCAGCGGGATCTGTTGACATAACTTGTAAAACTTCAAAGTTATGGGCTGATGTTTGTTTAACATAAAGCTTCCTCCCCCCATAGGAAATAACATGTTGATTATTGTTCAAAGATGTTTCTTCTGTAGGATAAATATCATACGATGATAATGGTGTATATAAAATCAATCCTCTGCACCATCCTTTTCACTTTCTCGCTCTTTAATAAAACTATTGATCTTTTCCATTGCTTCTTTCACCCCACCAACTTCATCGATCAATCCATAAGCAACCGCATCATGACCAACAACATTCGTTCCAATATCCCGGGTCAAATTTCCTTTTGCAAACATTAAATCCTTTAATTTTGTTTCTTTTATTTCGGAATGGTTAACGATGAAATCAATGACACGTTCCTGCATTTTATCTAAATATTCAAAGGTTTGTGGAACGCCGATAACTAAACCTGTTAAACGCACAGGGTGGATAGTCATTGTTGCTGTAGGTGTAATATAAGAGTAATCTGTACTTACAGCAATCGGAACGCCAATCGAGTGACCACCGCCAAGCACTATAGAAACAGTTGGTTTTGAAATTGATGCGATCATTTCTGCTAACGCTAAACCAGCTTCAACATCTCCACCGATTGTATTAAGTAAGACGATTAATCCTTTAATTTTTGGGTTTTGTTCAATGGCGATTAACTGTGGTAATAAATGTTCATATTTGGTCGTTTTATTTTGCGGGGGTAGTTGGATATGCCCTTCAACTTGACCGATAATCGTTAATACATGAACGTTTGCTTCAGGAGCTTCAGGAATTTTTGTCTGTCCTAATGCTTCTATTTTTTCAACGAGGGACGAGCTTTGTTCAGTTGCTAAATTATTTTGCTTCGTATCCATAGATTCGTCATACCTCCTAAAGATGTACATTATTTATAGTATGAACAAATGATTAAAGAACATGCGATAACCGTTTGCAAAATAAAAAACATCAGATAAACTGATGTTTTTAAATGACTAACTCATTTGTGTTATTTTATTAAGTTCAAAAGCTTCATGTAGAGCATTTAGCGCTTTTATAAGATCTTGTTCACGTATGAGTACCCAAATTGTCGTATGACTATCTGCCGCTTGATATATTTTCACATGTTCTTTTGTCAACGCCTGAACAATTCTTGCAGCCACACCCGGCACACCTGTCATTCCTGCCCCGACAATAGATACTTTAGCAAAGTTTTGTTCTATTTGATGTTCGTAACTTAATTCATCTAAAATTTGCACGGTTCGTTCGGATAAATTATTTGGAACCGTGTATACAACTTTTTCTGGAGAAATATTAATAAAATCGACGGAAATATTTGCATCTGCCATCGCTTGGAAAATCTTTGCGTGTGTCGTTTGCTCATTTTCTTTAACGTTCACACTAATTTGCGCAATATTTGCAATGTATGTGACTCCTGTTACGAGACGGTCTGGAATAAGTTTTCCCGTTGGTTGACGGGATGATGTAATTAAAGTTCCTAAATTATCCGTATAAGTTGATCTAACTCGTAAAGGGATTTCAGCATGCATGGCAATTTCAACAGCACGTGGGTGAACGACTTTCGCCCCTTGATAGGCTAAATGACATATTTCCATATATGTGATGACATCTAGGGATCGAGCGTTTTTAACAACGCGAGGATCTGCTGTCATAATCCCATTGACATCCGTAAAAATATCTATCCGCTCAGCTACAGTTGCTGCTGCTAATGAAGCGGCTGTTGTATCACTACCACCGCGACCTAATGTCGTTATATCACCGGAAGTTGTCTCTCCTTGAAATCCAGCAACAACGACGACATCAACCGTCTTAAATTCGGTGAAAATTCGCTCTGGATTAACTTCCTTAATATTTGCATCATTAAAGGATTCATCTGTTATAATTCCCGCTTGTGGGCCTGTTAAAGTCGTTGCTACTATTTTTTCGGCAATTAGCTCACTCGTTAAAACAACGGAAGATATAATTTCACCACAAGACATTAATAAATCTAATTCTCGCTTTAACATTGGCTTCGTTCGTTCGGAAATTAAACTTAATAATGAATCTGTTGCGTAAGGTTCGGGTGTTCTACCAAGGGCAGAGACGACGACAATAACTTTATAATTTTCTCTTAAAGCCGCTTTAATGTGGCGAATAACATGTTGGCGGCTTTTTTGGTCACTTACTGATGTTCCACCATATTTCTGGACTAAAATACGCATATTTTTCACCTTTTACTTTTTAAATAATTTCCCTTGCAATAAGTGTTTCCGCAATTTGTACGGTGTTTAAAGCAGCGCCCTTCATTAAATTATCACTAACAATCCATAAATGAAAAGCACGGTCCTTGTGCAAATCTTTTCGTATACGTCCGACAAACACTTCATCTTTGTTTGTTGCTGCAAGTGGTGTTGGATATGTTTGTGTTGCTGGATCATCTTGTAAAATGACACTTGGTGCTTCCCTTAATACTTCCTTTAGCTCATCTACTGAAACACCATCTTTTTCTATTTCAATAAAAACACTTTCTGAATGTGATGTAACAACAGGAAGCCTTACACACGTTGCAGCGACTGATAAATTTGGTAATTCCATAATTTTCTTCGTTTCATTAATCATCTTCATCTCTTCGGCTGTATAACCGTTTTCTTCAAATAAATCAATTTGTGGTAAAGCATTAAAAGCAATAGGATAATGCTTTTTATCAGCACCAGCTGGTAAAATATTCGCTTCCATTTCTTCTCCATTTAAATGGGCGTTAATTTGTGTTTTCAATTCTTCAATAGCACTTAAACCAGCACCAGAGACAGCCTGGTATGTTGAGACGATGACATTCGTTAAACCGTACGTTTCAAAGATTGGTTTTAATGCAACAACCATTTGAATCGTTGAGCAGTTTGGATTAGCGATTAATCCTTGATGGTTATCAAGTGCATGTGGGTTAACTTCAGGTACAACTAGCGGAACAGTTTCATCCATACGAAAAGCACTCGTATTGTCAATGACTATTGCCCCACGGTCAATGGCCGCTTCTGCTAGTTGTTTTGTGACAGCTCCACCGGCTGAGAAAAAAGCAATATCGATATTTTCAAATTGTTCAGGTGTCGCCTCCTGAACGATGAGTTCTTTATCTTTAAAAGTAATTTTTGTTCCCGCTGATCGTTTTGATGAAAGCAAACGTAAATCATTGATTGGAAAGTTTCTCTTTTCTAACAATTGTCTAATGTTTTGTCCGACTGCACCTGTTGCCCCAACAAGTGCGACATTGTAAGTTCGTTCAGTCACTTTCAAGTCTCCTCCATTAAAAGTAATTAAAGTTATCTTAGCTGTTAATAATATCACATTTTAAGGGGATATGGAATTAAAATTATTATTAGGGAGTCTATTTAGTATTGACAGGAGTTGATCTTACATTCAAGATTTTCACTTTAGGCGGATGATTTTCGCGGCAACGGTAAGCGGAAATGTTTTATTAGCAATAATAAACAAGTTAAAATTTCGTAGAGCACTTTACGCGAAATTAATCGTTTTGAAAATTTTTTATTCGTCGTCAACTAAAATCATATCTTCCCCAATTTTTTTAATCGATTGCCAAGGAATTTCCATTTCTTCGTCGTTTTTCTTTAAACCGAACCAATTATAGTCGGGAATAATTAATGATTTAATTTGACCAGTCGTTTGATCAATGTTTAAATCGATATGTCCTAAAGTACCTAAACGGGCTCCCTTAGATATGTGAACAACTTCTTTACCGCTAATATCTTTATAACGCACAATCGTCACCTCCGTTTTCTCTACAATTTTAATTAAACATTTTTATATTATGTGACATAATAATTCATCGGTTATCCCATAAAATTTTCAGTAATTATTTCATTATCTATATAAGCAAATGGATGTTCAGATTTATCTGTCGGACTATTTAAATATAAAATAAATTTCATTAACATAATCGTTATTATTGTGCCTGTCATGAATAATGAAATAAAAATTAAAAAATCTTTTATACGCATGACAAATCACCCCATATTTATTTATATGAGGTGTAATCGTACGATATACTTTAATATTTTTGTTGAAAATAAAAAAGAAACTGGATGTCCAGCTTCTTGTCCTTGAAAGTATTTAGCGTCGATTTTTCTTTTGTTTTTGTTCTTCTAATAAAACAGCTTTACGAGACAAATTGATTCTACCTTGATGATCAATTTCTTTAACCTTGACCATAATTTCATCACCGATTGAGACGACATCTTCGACTTTGTTCACTCGTTTAAGATCTAATTCTGAAATATGTACTAAGCCATCACGCCCATTAAATATTTCAACAAAAGCTCCAAACTTTTCAATACGGCGAACTTTACCTAAATACATTTCACCAACGACGACTTCACGAACGATATCTTCAATAATCTCTTTTGCCTTTTCGTTCATTGCCGCATCAGTGGATGAAATGAAGATTGTCCCATCTTGTTCGATATCAATACTTACACCTGTTTGGTCAATAATTTCATTTATTTGTTTACCACTTGGACCAATCACGTCACGAATTTTTTCTGTATCAATCGTCATTGTAAGAATTTTTGGCGCATAAGGTGATAATTGTTCACGTGGTTCGCTAATCGTTTCTAACATTGAATCAATAATTTGTAAACGACCGATTTTTGCTTGTTCTAATGATTCCTCTAATATTTCTTTTGATAAACCATCGATTTTAATATCCATTTGTAAAGCAGTTATTCCTTTTTTCGTACCGGCAACTTTAAAATCCATATCACCAAGAGCATCTTCCATACCTAAAATATCAGTTAAAATGGAATAATCGTCATTCGATTTAACGAGACCCATCGCAATTCCCGCAACCGGGGCTTTAATCGGTACACCTGCATCCATTAATGCTAATGTACTTGCACAAATGCTCGCTTGTGATGATGAACCGTTAGATTCTAACACTTCTGAAACGAGTCGAATCGTATATGGAAAATCTTTTTCTGCAGGGATAACTTTTTCAAGTGCTTTTTCCCCTAAAGCTCCATGTCCGATCTCCCGGCGCCCTGGTGCACGAATTGGTCCAGTTTCACCAACACTATATTGTGGGAAATTATAATGGTGCATGAAACGTTTTGATTCTTCCAAGTCTAAGCCGTCTAAAATTTGAACATCGCCTAAAGCTCCTAATGTACATACAGATAATGCTTGCGTTTGTCCACGGGTAAATAAACCTGAACCATGGGTTCTACGTAATAAACTTACACGTGATGATAATGGGCGAATTTCATCTAAATGACGTCCATCAGCCCGTACTTTTTCTTCGGTAATTAAACGGCGGACTTCTTCTTTTACTAATTCATCTAATGCTTGTTCGACTTGACCGAAAAGTTCTTCATCTTCTTCATCGTATTTTGCTAAGACTGTTTCTTTTACATGTTCAATAGCGTCTTCTCGTGCATGTTTTTCTACCATACGAATAGCTTCTCTTAACGAATCATTAGCGAGTTTTTTTACTTCAGATTGAACGGCTTCATCGACAGTAAATACTTCAACAGGAAATTTTTCTTTGTTTACTTTTGCGATAATTTCTTCTTGAAATTCAACGAGGCGAATGACTTCTTCATGGCCAAACATAATCGCATCGAGAATAACATCTTCGGATACCTCATAAGCTTCAGCTTCAACCATATTTACAGCATCTTTCGTTCCAGCTACCGTTAAATTAATTTCGCTTTTTTCTTGCTCTTCAATCGTCGGGTTAATAATAAATTCACCGTCGACTAAACCTACATTAACACCAGCAATTGGACCGGAAAAAGG
>Ga0079225_10002121_pt1 | contig 11334 bp, 15 predicted proteins | sample Poulit2012_FD_76344 | JGI IMG/M metagenome (GOLD analysis project Ga0079225, IMG submission 76344) | Agricultural soil microbial communities from Georgia to study Nitrogen management - Poultry litter 2012 | ecosystem: Environmental > Terrestrial > Soil > Agricultural land | place: USA: Georgia...
AGGGGCAGTCCACTGTGTTGAAAAATGAATTGCTTTCCATTGATGTTTATATACAGCTTTACTACCAAAATAAAGTACAATGGTAGATAGTAGCGGTATTACGATAAAAAAGAAAACGACATCCTTATCCATAAGATGGTAGATCATCCGTACAATTCTCCTTCTTTTTCCAATGCAAGTATACTATGGTAAATAAACGAAGTATACGGTATTTCATTTGAATCAACTTGTTTTAAAATATAGCCGGAGATTGCTTCAATTTCCGTTTTATCACGTTTTAAAATATCTGCCCTCATCGATGATGTGTTTTCCCTCGTATTGTTAGCGGTTTGTACAATTCGTTTCCAGGCAGTTTTAAAATCAACCTGTAACACATCCGCTGCTTCTTTACATAAATTTTCAGCTAAAAATTTTATCGACTTGTTTTCAATAATCGAACCATTTGGTATATTAAAAAGTGCAGTTAGTGGATTTATAACCGCATTAATGATCAATTTATCGAATAGCAGACTTCTCCAATTTCCTATTTGCTCAAATGGAAACTCATTCGTATGAAGTTCTTGAATAAGTAATTGAAGCTTAGTTTGGGTTCCAGTGAATGAAGCAAGTTTAATTACACCTGCTCCTAAATGGTTTACTTCATAATCACTAAGTCGACTAGCACCATGTTCAATCACTCCCACATAAACTGGTTGCGGGAGCTCTTTGATTAATTCTAGATGTCCCATCCCATTTTGCAAAAAAAATAGTGGGGTCGTATCTGAAATATTTTTAAAATACGAAAGAACATGTTCAATATGCGGTTGCTTTACACAAATGATCAGACAATCTTCCTGTTGTAACTCGGTAATCAGTTTAACGGAAATTGAAACTGTCCTATCGTATTTTGAATATGTAAACAGATGAAGTTGTTTATTGTGAATCTTTTCTTTTTGTTCTTTTCGGTGCACATATAATGTAACGGTGTGGTTTTCCGATAAATAGGCACTTAATAACAACCCGGTTGAACCGCCTCCAATAATTCCAATGTTCATGTTGTCACCTCATTTAAACAGTATAAAAAGCTATATCGGGTATAATAGGCAAAAGATATCGATTTAAATTCATGATACATTTCATTATGGATTTATTTATATTATAATAAATAAAAGAGAGAAATAACATCGTTAAGGAAAGGATAGAATTATATGGTAGGAGTAAAAGTAGAAAGACTTTTAGTCAATTATAAGACCCTTGAAGATTTTAAACATTTTCAAGCATATGGGCATCAAGAATTATCGATGCTAGAAGATCTCCAAAATGAAATTGTAGAAAACGATAGTGAGTCTCCATTTTATGGTATTTACTATGGCAATACATTAGTTGCCAGAATGAGTTTGTATAAACGCTCGGCTAAATATGATCACTATTTCAAGCCACCACAGGATTATTTAGTTTTATTCAAGCTTGAAGTATTACCTGCTTATCGAAATAGAGGATATGGTAAAATGTTAGTTGATTACGCGAAACGTTTTCAGTTGCCGATTAAAACAAACCCGTATATTGATTCCCATGCTTTCTGGGAAAAAATGGGTTTTGAAATGGCATCCTATAATTTAGAAAGAGATTTAGGGGAAAATCCTTATATATGGATGCCTAGTGGAGTAAAAGAAGCGATACATCCGCCCCATACTTCACTTGAAAAGGAAACAACAGAGCAACAAAATAATCAAAAAGAAATATAAAATAGGAAGAAATATATAAAATGAACATTAATAATCTTTAATGTTCATTTTTATTTTCAATCCATTTCCAAATATTTCCCATTTCAGACCATGCTTCTTGATAACGTTTAATTTCTTGTTTTAACCTTACGTTTTCCGCTTGTAATTTTTCGATTTGTTCCTGTTGTTCTCCAATTGAACTATTTTGTTTTTTAGCTACATGCTCTTTCACTTTTTCTAACATCGAAATAGCCGAATCAATCGTATGTTGTTCCTCTACATTTAGCTTTGATGAAGTTTTATATATTGTTTTTTTACGGTTATTTTTAGCAAGTATAATCGCTTCAGCATATTGATTTCGTAATGTAGCATTCCAACGAAAACCACAAGCTGCGGCTGTTCGATCTAATTTCTCTCCCGCTTCTTTAAAGGCCTCTAACTGTGTTTTTCCCATCCGAATGTGACGAAGGACAATTTCCACTAACAGCGTATCCTCTTCTTTTGTCCACGCATCTTGTCTTGGTCTATTCATCCATTCTCCTCCTACATCATTTCTATCAATGTATGCAAGAGAAGTGTCTGATAGAATAGTAGGAAATAATTAATTGCATATTTTAAAAAATCTAAAACGACGAAAACTTCGTTATGTAAACGAAAGCTACCTTCTATTAACGTTGAAATTGACGGACAGCTTCTTTATGTTTGTCCGATGACCATAGACTAGCGGTACGTGTAGATTCTTTTTCCATCTTTTCTATTAATGTTGGTACAGATAGAGCTTCACTATACTGACTTTTTAAATATTTCATTTGTTCAAGGGACTTGTCCACATATTTCGCTAAATATTTTTCTTCATTTCCCCAGGTAGATGTTGGTACAATTTCATGGATCCACCCTTTTTGCTTGAGATAAGTAGCATCAAACATTTTACCTTCTATTAACCAATGTAAGGCAAAACTTGGGTGGACTTTTTCATAGAGTAGGGCTCCGCCACCCCATCCAGGTAATATTCCTAAATTGCTTTGTACAAAGCCAAATAACGTGTTTTCCTTAGCAATCCGAATATCGCAAGCTGTCGCTAGTTCACAACCCCCACCGAGTGCATTGCCTTGTAGTAATGCAACTGTTGGTACAGGGAACGTAACGATTTTTATTAATACTTGTTTCATATAAGCTAATGTATTATATGCTTCTTGTTCATCTAAATTGCCGTGTAGATCATTTAAGTCTCCTCCAGCACAAAAGATTGAATCACCAGCACTTTTAATTACTAAAAATTTAATTGGTCGCTCTTTTATTTGTTCTAGAATGTCAAAAAAACGTTTCGCCATTTCTATCGAGATAGCATTTCTTTTATTTGCCCGGTTAAGAAATATCGTTCCATATTCTTTTTCTTCATTTTCTTCGTATGTAATTAGTTTTGTCACATAAATCTCCTCATTTTTCAAAATAGTATATCAATAATCATAACATAACTGTAAACAAAATACAGTATCCGTAAATGATAAAAAAAACAGACCACCAAAGTGTGATCTGTTTTCATTAATCATCAACAACCTCGTTCCCAGCATAATGTCCACAAGATTTACAAACGTAATGAGGTTTCGTTAATTCTCCACAGTTTGAACATTCAATTAAATTAGGCACATGCAACTTTTTATGAGTTCGACGTTGTCTTGTAACTTTTTTGGAAGTTCTTCTTTTTGGTACCGCCATAACGTACACCTCCTTCAAACGTATCCAAAGTAACAATTATTCTTTTTGTTTATTATTTTTATCGATTAGTTTCTGTAATTTTGCTAAACGAGGATCTATCTTCGTTTCTTTTTCGACTTTGTGCTGATCTTCTTCATAAAAAGCCCAGCCATCCCCTTCCTCTATAACCTCCTCATCTGAAAACACACGGTAAGGGGTTTCTAGTACAATATTTTCCTTAATGTACGGGGTCAAGTCAAGTGTATCTTCTGTTAAGAGATGAATTTCATCCTTTTCAGCTTCTTCCACTAATGATGCAGAGGTTGAAAAAATTTCCGTCGCCTTTATTTCAAAAGGGTACGTTACATCAACGAGTGTGCGAGCACAAGGTAAAATCATTTTTCCTTTAATTGTAAAAGAAAAAATAACTTCATCTTTATCGACTGTACATATTCCTTTTACATGGACAGGATCTATTTGTCTTATATCGTTATTTAATGTTTCTAATTCAGAAACATCAACAATTTCATCAAAAGCAAATGGATCACTAACAGTATTATTTCGAATTTCCATCATTGAAAATATCATGATTATATCACCTCTAGGCAACAAGAGTTATTTTAAAAGGAAACTCAACTTTTGTCAACCTTTTTGCAAAGATATTTGTATTATCATAATTGTTTTTGTTACAATTACTATGAAAATAGTAGAGGAGCTGTTGTTGTGAAAGCATGTGGTATCGTTGTTGAATACAATCCTTTTCATAATGGTCATTTATATCATTTACAACAAGCAAAGGAACAATCCAAATCCGATTGTATTATTGCTGTGATGAGCGGATCCTTTTTGCAAAGAGGTGAGCCTGCTATTATCGATAAATTTCACCGGGCAAAAGCTGCACTTTTTGCTGGAGCCGATCTTGTAATCGAGTTACCATATGCATATGCAGTTCAGAGTAGTGATCTTTTTGCCAAAGGAGCATTATTTAGTTTACATGCTCTCCATGTCGACTCGATATGTTTTGGCAGTGAATCTGGACAAATAAATTATTTTATTGATGGTGTTAAACGATTACAGAAAAACAAATCTTTATACCGAAACACAATTCGAGCATTTTTAGACGAAGGGTTCGCTTTTCCCGAAGCAAGTTATAAAGGATATGAAGCGATTGGTTTATCTGATATGGATATGATCCAACCAAACAACATTCTCGGTTTCAGTTATGTGCGAACAATTTTCGAATATAATTTACCACTTAAACCGCTAACAATAAAGCGTATTCAAAGCGGGTTTCATGAAGAAAGGATTTTAGATTCGATCGCAAGTGCTACAAGTATACGTAAAGAGTTAATTACACATGGATTAATTGATAAAGTCACGAATGCAATGCCAGATGAAAGTTTTCATCAATTACAACAATATAAAGAAAAATCATCAATATTGCATACTTGGGAGCACTATTTTCCGTTTCTACATTATCAAGTTATGACGATGTCGAAAAAAGAGCTTGCAAACATTCATGGGGTTGATGAAGGTTTAGAACATCGTATTAAAAAAACAGCCCAAGATGCTATTTCTTTTCAGGATTGGATAGAACGGGTAAAAACACGTCGCTATACTCAAACACGGTTACAACGACTATTTGTGCACATCTTAACGAATACAACAAAACAAACCATTGCTAAAATAACATCTATGACACATGCCCCTTATATTCGACTTTTAGGAATGTCAAAAACTGGTCAAGCATTTCTTAACAGTAAGAAAAAAGATCTTACTATCCCTATTATTACCAATTTAAATAAATCAAATCATGCTTTACTAGCCTTAGATGAGAAAGTAACCAATATATATTACACGGTCTTACCATCCAATAAACGAAATCAACTACGTCAACAAGAATTTCAGTTACCTATTAGAATAGGTGTAGAAGATTAGTCTTTTTGATATTATTCATTTTGGTTCGAGCTGCTCGAGATAAGATAAAGCATCCTGGAAGGTATCTACTGGTACAACTTTCATTGTAGAATTTATTTGTTCAACAGTTTCTTTTGCGACGTGATAGTTTGAATCAGGATTCCCTTCTTCATTCGGAGCAAAGAAAATTTCCATTCCTTGTCGATGAGCAGCGACAACCTTTTTATCAATGCCCCCAATTCGATGAACGTTCCCATCAAAATCAATTTCACCAGTTCCTGCTATATGATAACCTTTTGATATATCCATTTCTGTTAGCTGATTATATATTTCTAAAGCAAACATTAATCCCGCACTTGGTCCACCGATACTTCCACTTTTTATTTGAGCTGGAGGATCAACGGTTACTCGTTGATTTGTTACTAAGCGAATTCCAATCCCAACTTTTTCATCGCTCTCGGGAAAAGACATAACTGTAAGAGATTTATTCATCCTTTCTCCATCACGATCAATTACTAGTGTAATGGTTTCCCCCGCCTGTTTTGTTTCTACATAATCAACCAGTTCTTCTGCTTTTTGAATATTCCGTTCATCAACTTGTATAATTTGATCTCCAATTTCCAAAATGCCATCTGCTGGCATGTTTTTTATAACATCGATTACTAGTACACCGTCATGCTCAATCATTACTTCTTTATTAGCCGCACGGTAAGCGACTGCGATAGAAGCTTGATGCGAATTTTCCATCAGTTGTAATTGATATTGCATATATTCCTCATCAGAAATCCCTTCTGGTCGAGCATCTTCAATTGGAATAATCTCATTAAATGTATAAAACTTGGCGAATAAATATTGGATTGGTGTCGCTTGAGCACCACTTATCGTTACCAAATGCATATCACCTGTTGCCTCATGCCCATTTTCTATCTCAATCATTTCGTCTAAACGATCCACATGACCAGGTTTATAAATGTAATACGGAAGCTCAAAAGTAATTACAAAAAAGAAAGCAACGATAAAAATAAATGAGTAAATAATACTTCTTTTTGAAATTCGCATCCTATTCACCTTTCGCTTCAAGAAGTCTCTTTTCCTTATGTAATTTAACTAGCATAAACAAGGTCTGTTATCGCGTATAGTAGAAAAGACAAGTGTTCTAAACGATGAGCGCCCCGATTGTTTTAAAGGAGGTCATTTTTTGAACTCAAAATTGAAATCGATATTTCTTGCTACGATTACGTTATTTATCACATTATCCCTTATTATATTCCCGGAAGAATCACTTCATGCTAGTATACGTGGACTTCATACTTGGGGAGAAATAGTTTTTCCTTCTCTATTACCCTTTTTTATAACAGCTGAACTACTTATTGGCTTCGGTGTCGTACAATTTATCGGTGTGTTATTTGAACCAATCATGCGACCAATATTCAACATTCCAGGTGTAGGTAGCTTTGCCTGGATATTAGGAATGGCAAGCGGCTTCCCTTCAGGTGCAAAAATAAGTGCTTCATTGCGAGAAAAAAATGCGATTTCACGTGTTGAAGCGGAAAGACTTGTTTCATTTTCGAATGCTTCAAGTCCTTTATTTATTTTTGGAGCAATTGCTGTAGGTTTTTTTCATCATGCTCAACTTGGTTTATTTATTGCTATTTGTCATTATGTTAGTAATGCGATCGTTGGAATATGTATGAGGTTTTATGGGCGTGCACAAACGAACCAACAAGTGTTAGCATCTGAAAAGTATTCAAGGATCCTTTTTAAAGCCTTTCAAAAAATGCATCAAACGAGAATGGAAGATGAACGTCCCTTTGGCCAAATTCTTGGGGATGCGGTCATTTCTTCCATTCAGACATTAATAATGGTCGGTGGATTTATTATGTTATTTTCCGTTTTTACAACTTTATTGCATGTAGTGAATGTCGTGAAGATTATTCAGTTTTTCTTAACGCCTGTCTTAGCATTATTGCACATTCCGCCCGATATCATTTTACCATCATTTACTGGGATTTTTGAAATTTCGATGGGAACAGAAATGATCTCCAAATTAACGAGTATTCCACTTGTTATCCAACTAGCCCTTGTCAATATTATTTTAGGGTTTAACGGTTTCTCTATACATGCCCAAGTGGCGAGCATTTTAGCTAAAACAGATATACGATTTTTTCCGTATTTTTTTGCACGGATATTACACGCGATCATTGCCTGTCTTCTTTCTCTATTATTGTACAACGTTTATTTTAAACAAGTACTTACAATTGAAGACGTATTTAGTCATCAAACAATTCTGCAAACACGCCATATATTAGAATACTTAACAAAGATCGGACCAACTTTTACAATAAGCTGTCTCTTCATAGCAATTTCTATTTTATTACATAGACAAGTTAAAAAATAATTGATAAATAATTACTTATATTTTTCTCGCAATGCTTCCGCAACAACCGGTGGGACTAGACAACTAATATCACCTTTATATTTTGCCACTTCTTTAACGATGCTTGAACTCAAAAAAGAATATTGATTATTCGTCATCATAAAAAGCGTTTCCACATCCGGTTCTAATTTTTTATTCATTGATGTAATTTGCATTTCAAATTCAAAATCACTTACAGCCCGAAGTCCACGTAAAACAGCATGTGCATTTTGTTCATGTGCATAATCTACTAACAAACCATCAGAGGAATCAACTTTTACATTTGGAAGGTCAGTAATGGATTGCTCGATCAAATCTATTCGTTCTTCTACTGAAAAAAGTGGATTTTTTGATTGATTATTAAAGATTGTTACAATCACTTCATCAAATATTGTTGCACCCCGTTTAATGATATCTAAATGCCCGTTTGTAATTGGATCAAAACTACCAGGGCAAATTGCTAATTTTTTTTCCAAGGTAAATTCCCCCTACTAGAGATTTTCAACTTTTTTCTTTTGTAAAATCATGACACAAGTAGTCGAATTGTATTTCTTTTCATGAACTAATTCAAACATTTCCGACTGAAAAGAAATTTCCTTTTTTGGACTGTATTCAATATATAAAAATCCATATGCACGTAAAATGTTTTCTTTTATAATTTTATTAATAATTTCCAAATAATTTCCCCGTTCATATGGCGGATCGACCAAAATTAGGTCAAATTGCTGTTGTTTTTTTGCCAAAATTTGAATTGCACGATATGCATTATTACGATAAATTTCACATTGATGATCAATTTGGAGTAAATGTACATTTTTTTGAATCGTTCGAAATGCGGTAGAAGATTTTTCAATGAAAATACACTTGTCCATTCCCCTGCTAATGGCTTCAATTCCTAAAGAGCCGCTACCAGCAAATAAATCAAGACAGTAACCACCTGCAAAAAATGGCCCCATTTTATGGAAAACAGCTTCTTTTACCTTATCTCCTGTCGGTCTAGTCATTTCTCCTTGCACTGTTTTCAATTTTCTTCCTTTAAATTTTCCGGCAATTACTCGCATTTATCCACCTCAACGTATAGAATATAACCTATTTTAGAAAAGAATACAAAAATTTTCAATATTAGCCCAGTTAAATTTTAACAATCATTTAAAAATGAATATGACGATTTTCTGCTCCTAAAAAAAGCGACTATCCATTTCTAGGCAAAAAAGAGAAAACCTTTGTAGATGCATCTACAAAGGTTAAATCCCCATTTTATAATCATACATTTTTGCCTCATCAGGTCGTGCATTCTCAAAATCAGTTTTAATAAATGGTTTTTGTGATCTCTCTACTTTTGATACAAAGGATAACTTTTTAAGTTCTTTCTCAAATTCATCAATCGTACGTTGATCTACATATATAACAGCATAGCGCATCTTTTTAGATACATATATGATATTACCATATTTCTTTAAATGCTTAATGTTTTTACGATGTTGAAACCATACGATTAACCCTTGTCTTTGCTCTATTTGCATTGTAAAGCTCCATTCATCTTGAAATTTCTTTGGTAAACTATGTAAATCAAACTGTGCTGATGTCTAGGATGCTTGACAACCACATGATTCACCACTTCCACAACCACCAGTAGAGCAACCACTATCTTTTAATGCTAAGCCGTCTTTTGGAACAATAATATGTTCACTAACACTAGTAGCAATATACTCGCTAATTTCATCTAAAAATTGTTGTAATTTTCGTTCTGCCAGTTTAAATGCAGCTACACTATCATTCATATCCATTTTCCGTTTCGAACTCCGAACGTTCCGCATTATTTCATTATAATCTGGATGGTAGCGTCCAAATCGTTGGATATCTTCATAATGCTCTTTTATATGATTAAACGCCTTAATGAGACGTTGTGCTTCAGAATCATTTTGTAATATGTGTAATGCTTGTCTATATTCATCCATTATTTCAGAGTTGAGAATCTTGCGAATGAGTATATCGGTTTGATCAAGAACCTCAACATATTCTAAAGTAGCAATCACGTTATACACCCCCATGTGAATTATTTTATCATGGTTTGAAATGAAAGTGAACTAGACTACAACTTTTTCTTTTCTATAAACTTGGTTTTAATAAGAAATTTTGTGTGTAGTAATAACGATAGACTCCCACACCTAAATGGGTGTAAGTTTCATTTAATAGTGTTTCTCTATGTCCTTCGCTATTCAACCATCCTTCAATAGCTGCTGGTGCATCTGTATGTTGGGCTGCAATATTTTCTCCCGCTGATAAATAATAGACAGCCTTCTGCTCTAGCCTTTCCTTTAATCCACTACCATCTTGACTATAATGTGAAAAATAATTCTCTTCATACATATCTTTACTATGTATTAGAGCTACTTCACTCACTTGCTCATCCACCGCTAACGAATTTAATCCATGTCGATGACGATAAATATTCGTTAAATCAACTATTTGCTGTTCCATTCCTTTATCTACCTTTTTCCAATCTTCGTCTGATAAACTTTCTTCTTCAGGTAAATTACCTCGATATTCCATTTCATAAAGTCGTTGCTTCAATAAAATATTACCTGTTAAAATACGAATGGATGAGAGCTCCGATGTAAACGTATCAAAGTATAATTGGGCAAATATATCTTCAGAAAGTTTTATAAGTGGATTCATTTTAAGATCTGTTTCATTTAACAAAAAGGAGTAAAACGATACCCCCGATTGATACGTAACATTTGAATCAAAAGAAAACTCTTTTTGTAACTCTTTATAATCTGTCCCAATTTTAAATGGTTCACTCGATATCTCATCTCCTGTTGCAAATATCGTTTGAATTTCATTATTTGCAATTCCAAATTGAAGATAAGATGTTTGTTCATCTGTATATATCCACCAAGTGTAACCATAAGGGGTAACATCTTTTCTTATTGGTTTACCAAGTGTATCAATAAGTCGATCACTCGATTCTCCCATTAACTCAAATAAATCACCTTCTAAAAAAGGCTGCAATTCTTTTGCCGATTGATCAGTCTTTAATTTTGGTAATTCCTCACGCGATTCTTGTATGTAAATATCTTGAAATAAATGGTCATTTTTCACCATTAAAAATGTACCTATACTTAGAACAAATAATAGAACCGTAATAAAAATTATTTTACGCATTTTAAACCTCCATACTTCAATATATTCCCAATTCAACATGTTATTAATCCTATGACCCTTTTCTCTTAAATAATTTTACAAACATCGCAAATTGATTATGTATTTTATTGCAAGTTAGGCTCTTTTCTACTATGATTAACTTAGTGAAACTAAATTTACGAGGTGGATAAAATGAAATTAGAAAACACAGGAATAGATAATAAAGTAATTGATCTCATCCCGCTTGATCATATCATGGGAAAACATGCGTTTATTCGTGGTGAAAACTGGGACTATGAACGTGTTACATACGACTATAAAATAAACTCGCAAGAAAAAAATGTCACCTACTATATTCGCATCCAAGGAGAAGCAATTGAAGGGGATGTGGACAAAAGGGATGCAGTCATTAAATTAAAAACACCACTTAGGTAAACATTATTACCCGCACGGTAT
>Ga0079225_10002122_pt1 | contig 11334 bp, 8 predicted proteins | sample Poulit2012_FD_76344 | JGI IMG/M metagenome (GOLD analysis project Ga0079225, IMG submission 76344) | Agricultural soil microbial communities from Georgia to study Nitrogen management - Poultry litter 2012 | ecosystem: Environmental > Terrestrial > Soil > Agricultural land | place: USA: Georgia...
ACAACTTCGTATTTTCCAGCAACTTATCCGAATCAGGCACCCGCTGCCCATCATTTACATGATCTTTATTCTCCGTTCTGCACTATTCACTTTCACCAGTCCACTCTTCACGCAGAATGCCCATTCTGATGGAATCATAATAGTGACCGTCGTAATAGCGTACTTTCCGGATTCTTGCTTCCATCTGCATGCCGAGCTTTTCTGCGACACGGATCATACGTTCATTGCCGGACCATGTCGTCAGGCCGACACGGACCAAAGGCAGTGTGTTGAATAGATGTTCGATCCACATTTTCAATGTCCGCGTGCCGAGACCGCAGCTCCAGTTTTCCGACTGATACAGGACGATGCCGATCTCCAGCCAGTTGGAAGCTTCATCCTCCCAGTAATAGGAGACGGTGCCGACAGCCGCACCGTCCACTTCAACAAGCCATCGGCTGTCTTTATTGACCCACGGGGCGGAACCTCTTAAAAAATCTTCATACCTCAACGCAGAATGGGGATAATACGGTGCATCCCACTTTTTCCACTCGGGTGTTTCCTCTTTAAAAATCAACGCCCAGACATCATATAAATCCTCTTCTTCAATCGGCCGAATCACCAGCTCCCCGTCACGATACATACAATCACCTTTTCCCTGCTCATGATTTTCATTTCAAAGATTTCTTAAAAACGTAGCTGACTTTGTCATAATCCATTTTATCTTCATAAAAGCGGTGGGCGTCCGTTTTTTCAAGGCCGGACGACAGTGCAACACTGTCATATCCATTTTCCTCAGTCCATTCATGGACAAATTCAAGCAGCACCTTGCCATACCCTTTTGAACGGCTGCCGCTGTCAGTGACCAGGTCGCAGACCCAGACAAATCTGCCGTAATACAAAGTGATCATCGGCTTGAACCCGGTGACCGCCACAATCTTTTCCTCCTCAAACAGCGCAAATATTTTATAACGGTCCTTCACCTGCGCTTCCAGCACCAGATCCATATAAGCTTCTTCGTCCAGATGCGTCCTCAGCTGTTTCATCACCGGATACCCTTGCTGTACTTCCTCTGCCGTCTGCAATTCTTTTATGATCGGCGTGCTCATATATTGTTCCTCCCGTATTTTCAGATGTTTTTATCCTACCATATACAAATCAGATGTGAACCATGATGCCCTTTTTGAAAATAAAAACCGATATGAACCATTGATCCGGCTTCTTCAGATCGGATGCCGTCCCTTATTTCGTTTTGAGCAGCTGATATCCGCAGTTCTGATCGCTTTTCATCTCTGATTACAAGTTTATCGATACTTTCAGCAGACTCGCTCGTTTTTCCGGACCGAGGTTCCGAGTATATCACCGTTTCACGCTGATATACTCGCCGCCTACCTCTTATGACCCGCAATCAGTCCTTCACGCAGCTTCAGGGTGGATGCTTCGGTCCGGCTTAAGGCACGCATGACGGAGAGCTGGCCGTACTTCACTTTCAGTTCATCAATGGTTTTCACCAGCGCCTCTTCTTTCAGCACTTTCTCCATGTCTTCGAACAAAGAGACCTGCCTGACGCTGTCGGGGATGAAATTGGTGAGCGCTACACTGATCGTCCGGTACAGTGCCTCCGTATCAGCCATCTGCAGCAGGTGTCTCCACACCATTTTCATCATATCGTTTTCGTTATTGATGCCTTCTTTCACTGTAAACTGCTTCCTGAATACTTCACCATCTTTTGTGCCGACTGAAAACTGGACGGTTTTCGCAAGACGGTGCGCGAGCCGCAGCCGGTGGGCCACTTCATCTATCTGTTCAAATAAAACGACATAGATTTCTTCAAATTCATAATCCCTCATCAAGATCTGACTTTTGGCGATGGACGGTGAATGGACGACATGCTTTTCCCGTATGACACTGAAGTCTATGCCGTTGGCATGAAGATGCCAGTCGACGCCGACGACACCGAAATCCCGTTTAAGATGCACCGGGTTGTAACGTGCCAGATCTCCGATATTGAAGATTCCACGCTGATTGAGCTTTACTTCACTGCGCCGGTTAATCCCCCAAAAATCTCTCAGCGGTGTAATCGGCCACAGTTTTTCAGGCACATCATGATACCGCCACTCAGCAATGCCGTCATTCATTTTCTTCGCTTCGATATCCAGGGACAATTTACTCAGCAGCATATTTTCCCCGATGCCGATGGCACTGTCAATTTTTGTCGCTTCATAGATTTCCCTTCTTATTCTCTTCGCCAGAAGATACGGCGACTCCTCAAACAGATGATAGCTTTCTGTAACATCCATAAAAAACTCATCGATTGAATACTGATGGAAATCTTCGGGCGCAACATACTTCAGTGCCACTTCAGTAATCTTCCCGGAGTAATCCAGATAAATCTTCATAGATGGATTAATGATATAAACATCCCGGCGGTTCGGAATTTCAAAAAGTCGCGACCCTGTCTTGATACCCAGCTTTTTCAATTCCGGTGTTGCAGCGAGTACAACCGAACCGATACTTTTTGTATCCCCGACCACCGCCAGTTTCGTCGTCTTCGGATCCAGACCTTTCAAAATGCAGGACACACTCGCAAAAAAACTTTTTAAATCCAGACATAAAATATGCCGGTGCGGACAAATATGATAGTTATACATAAATTCACCCCTTATCGAACGTACGTTCGCATTAAATATAACATATCATCCGCATCGGGTCACTATGAAAAAAGACGCCTTCCGGCGTCTTCAGTAATTATGGCTGCGGAACTTCTTCATCCGGTTCCGGCTGATGTGCTTCTGTATCATCCAGTTCATCGTTCAGGAACTGATGCAGCACTTCACTGTTCCAATCGTAATCGAGATCGATGACACTGCCCGCGTGGTACGTATCAACAAATTGATACGACCCTTCCACCGGCAATGTGAGTGAGTCGATATCTTTATCACCGCGAACAAGGAATGAACCTGCCATACGGTATAGTTCTGCTTCGCTCATGCTCGTATTGACGTATCCCATACCGGTGCCCATCGCATGCGGCAGATCGAAGACACCGCCGACTGTCAGTATTTCATCCTTGACCGCACCGATGACCTGCTGCTGGCGTCTGACACGGCCGAAGTCACCTTCCGAATCCTGACGGAAACGGGCGTATTCAAGCAGATCTTCACCGCCCAGACGCTGTTCCCCCTTGAACAGTTCTGTCGTAATCTTCTCGGACATATCCTTTTCGACATCGATCATGATGCCGTCATCATTTATGGCATCCACAACCGATTCAAACGCCTGGTAATCGACGACGATATAATCTTCCGCCTGGACGCCGAAGTTCGACTCCAGCGTCTGCCTCAGAAGTTCGACCCCGCCCAATGAGTAGACGGAGTTTATTTTATAATTCTGATAGCCGGGAATATCGACATAGACATCTCTCATTATCGATGCGAGTTTCAAATCTTTCTGCATGTAGTCGTACTGGCCGAGCATGATGACGTCCGTCCGTGTCACACCGTCTTCCTCCCTGTCCGCTCCGAGGAGCAGAAACGTTTTCCTGCCGTCGTTGTTATCCGTCCCGTTAAATGTCATTTCTTCATGATTCACGCCGTTTTCCTCTGCAGTTTTCAACCCTGACTGGTAAGACAGGAATATATATAAAATTACACTTATTAATAAAATAATTAAAACCAGTGGTATATACGCTCTTTTTCGCAGCTTCAGCTTCTTGCGTGTGCCCGTATTATTTTTATGCACACGCCTGTATTCATTATTCATATTCATGCTCCTAAAATTTCTCTATAGGGTATTCTACTCTTAAACGATAAAATAATAAAGTAAATATAATACACCGGTTAAAAATTGTTTTAAAAAGCGCTCTGTAGTAAAATTGATAAAAATCGAATGAAAAGAGGATTATTATGTATAAGAAGTTTACGCTGCTGGCTATGGCAGTGTTATTGATATCCATCATACCGACAACTTTGAAGGCAGCTTCCGAATGGGATAATGCCGTGACAATATATGGCGCCGCACTTGAAAACGATGAAGATCTCCGCAGTGAAACAAGCGGACTGCTCGAAGCGGAAGATAATGACGAAACAGGTTATGTGTATTCGGAAGACGTTGATAACTATCTCGGCATGCTTTATGACAACAGTGTGTTGAAATCAAGCATCCGCATCATCCAGAGAGATCCCGGCTACGGACTCAACATCACACTTAACGAATCCATGGGTGAAATTACAAAAATCACTGAAGAGACTTATCAGAATGCCCTGCTGACTTCAGGCATCACTGATGCAGATGTCACCATCGCAGCTGCAGAGGATGTGACGGGTGAAAGTGCCCTTTCAGGTATATACAAAGCATATGAAGTACGGGGCGAGGAAATCCCTGAAGAACGGACCCAGAATGCACAGGAAGAACTCGAAACCATTACAGATATATCAGAAGAAAACAGTGATGTTGACGGATTTTCACAAGTTCAGCTGAACAAGATGATTACGGAAATTAAAATTGAAATCGTCAATAACTACGGCGGTGAAGTGACAGAAGAAGATGTGAGAAACATCGTCGATGAAAAAATGCAGGAAAACGGACTCGAGGATATTTTATCCCAGGAGCAAATCGACCGCATTATCGTCATCATCATGAACATTCAGGACTCCGGCCTGTTCTCCGGTGAGGAAGCGGACCGGTTGATTGAATCATCCCGCAACCTTGTCGACCAGATCACTTCAAGTGATGCATTCAGCGACGCACAGGACAGAGCTGAAGAAATCGGCCAGGAAATACAGGAATCCGGTGCATGGGACTCATTCGTCACAGCACTCCGCAACTTCTTCAACAGTATCGTTGAATTCTTCAGAAACTTATTCTAAACAGTAAATGACCGCATACACTTTTGTATGCGGTCATTTTTTCATCTATTCACCATTTTTCTCTTTGTCATAACGGTCCCTGTCCCATTCACCGATGCCGTGCTTGTCGATATCGACATTATCAATGTTAAACACAGGCTGTTTGCCGGCTTTCAGCTGATCTGAGTAATCTTTGGATACTTTGAAGACAATTTTACTCAAGCCGATGATCGCCACAATATTTGTTACAGCCATCAGGGCCATGAATACGTCTGCAGTATTCCATGCAAGCGTAATATCCATAACCGCACCGATATAGACCATCACGATAACCATCAGCTTAAAGACAAACAGTACACCCGGATGTTCTTTTATATAGTTGAGATTGCTCTGTCCGTAGAAATAATTCCCTAAAATTGAACTGTAAGCAAAAAGTAAAATGACCACCGCTATAAAAATGCCGCCCAGGTCACCAATCTGTGCCGACATCGCTGCCTGTGTCACTTCAATACCTTGAGCCGCATCTTCACCGTAGTTCAAATCGGTATACATCAAGATGAGAACGGCCGTCGCTGTACAGACCACCATAGTATCAAAATAAACCCCCAGCGACTGTATGAGCCCCTGCTTCACAGGGTGATCGACCGCAGCAGATGCAGCGGCGTTCGGAACAGAACCCATACCTGCTTCATTTGAAAATAAACCTCGTTGGAAACCGTTCAAAATCGCTGCACCCACAGCACCTGCAAAAGCTTCCTGCAGACCAAAGGCGCTTGCAAAAATCTGTCCGATCATAGGAAGGATAAGATCATAATTGATAATCAATACAAAAATTACTACAGCAAGATAAATCGTCGCCATGATCGGTACAATATAGCCGGTTACATTCGCTATTCTTTTCGCGCCTCCGAAAATAACCACGGCAGTAAGTATCGCAAGAATAATACCGATGATATTACGGTCGATGCCGAATGCACCATTATATGCAGCCGCAATGGTATTGGCCTGCAGCCCGTTGAATGCAAATCCGAAAGTCACGGTGATTAAAACTGCAAAAAACATCGCCAGCCATTTCTGGTTCAATCCTTCTGCCATGTAATATGCAGGACCGCCGCGGTAACCGCCTTCTTTATCTCTCACTTTATACAACTGGCCTAAAGTGGATTCAAAAAATGCCGTTCCTGCACCGATGAACGCAATGACCCACATCCAAAAAACTGCGCCAGGGCCGCCCAGCACGATGGCTGTTGCGACACCCGCAACGTTGCCCGTACCCACACGGGAAGCGGCACTGATCGTGAATGCCTTGAATGCTGAAATACCTTTTGTGCCGTCAGGCAGTGTTTCCGGCTCATCTTTCAACACGGTAAACATCTGTTTAATCCATCTGAGCTGAACAAAGCGTGAGGATATAGAAAAATAAAGACCTGCAACAATAAGAATTCCGATCAGGAAGTCTCCCCACAGTAAATCATTCATGACTCCAATGATATTTTCAAAAATACTTATGAAATTTCCCATTAAAAAAGCCCCCTTCATGTTAATGAATTATAACATTGGGAGCTTAAAATGGAACTTTTTTCATTTATCTATATCATCAAAATAAACATAGGTCACTTCGCCGAACTGGTCCTCGTCCACTACAAACGAGCCGTTCACATATTTTCCTGTGACCCGGATCTCCTTACCGCTGATCGTCGAATCATTTGTGTCGGATATAATGACAGCATTGATGTCATCATCAAATAATTTTGCTCCGACGAGACGGTGCGGTTTTGACTTTATTTCTTTGAGCAGCATTGTACCGACCTGTGCACGGGCGCCTGTATCAAACGTAGACAGGTCTGTCCGTTTTGCGGCACCTCTGTTGGACACGGTCAGCAGATACCTTTGTTTTTTGATGATGCCTGCATAGATGATTTCATCATCCTTCTTCACATTCATCGCTCTCACACCCTGCGACCTGAGGCCCGTAGGATTGACGGCATCCAGACCGTATTTCAGTGTCAGACCTTTTTCAGTGACGAATAAAATTTCCTCTGCTCCTGTGACGGAAGTATCCACATCAACCACTTCATCATCTGCTTTCAGGTTCATATAGACAATCGGGCGTTTAATGCGGACAGCCTCGAAGAGTGACAGCTCACTGCGCTTGACCTGGCCGTTCTTCGTGACGGAGACAACCGACAGTGTGTCATTGTAGTCTTCGATTGTCATCGCAAATATCGGCATTTCGTGCGCTTCAATCTTGAAGCGGCTGGACAGATGGACCCCGTGGTCTTTCCAGCGTATATCCGGTATTTCATTTACAGGAATGATCAGATAATTCCCTAAATTGGTGAATACCAGCATTTGCTGAAGCGTATGAGATTCATTCAGATAAATAAGGAAATCATCCTCTTTCATCCCGATTTCGTCAATCTCACTTGCATTGAAGCTTCTCGGACTTGTCCGTTTCACATAACCATCTCTGGTCAGGGAAAGGATTGTCTCTTCCTGCGGTATGAGAAGCGTCTTATCCAATTCGATATTTTCAATCTTATCTTCGACTTCGGTCAATCTTTCCGAACTGTATTTCTTTTTGATGTCACGAAGCTCTTTTTTGATGACCGATAACAGTTTTTTCTCATCATTAACGATTTCATTCAACTGGTTGATCGTGTAATCAAGTTCATTATGTTCAGTTTCCAGTTCAACGATATCAGTGTTTGTCAGACGGTAAAGCTGAAGCATGACAATCGCTTCAGCCTGAGCTTCAGTGAAATGAAACGCTTCGATCAGATTTTCTTTTGCATTCTTTTTATTTTCAGATTCCCTGATCAGACGGATGACATCATCCAAAATGGAAAGTGCCTTCATCAGACCTTCGATGATATGCATCCTCTTTTTTGCCTGTTCAAGTTCAAACTGAGACCGTTTATAAATGACTTCCTTCTGATGATTTATATAGCTTGTCAAAATCTCTTTCAGAGTGAGCAGTTTAGGCGCCCTGTTGCTGATTGCGACCATATTGAAGTTATACGCGACCTGCAGGTCCGTACGCTTGTACAAGTAGTTGATGATGCCTTCGATGTTCGCATCTTTACGGACTTCAACCGCTATTCGCAGGCCCTGCCTGTCGGTTTCATCCCTGACTTCCAAAATACCGTCGACTTTTCTATCCGCACGGATTTCATCAATCTTTTTGACCAGATTTGCCTTATTAACTTCGAATGGCAGCTCGGTCACTGCAATCAGTTTTTTACCGCCGCGGAGATCTTCAGTTTCGACCTTCGAACGGACGATGACTCTGCCGCGTCCGGTTTCATAAGCTTTTTTCAGTTCATCCTTCCCCTGAATGATGCCGCCGGTCGGAAAATCAGGACCTTTCACAATTTGAAGCAGCTCATCAATTTTGACAGTGGGTTTATCGATGACCTTCAATGTCGCATCGATGACCTCACCAAGGTTATGGGGGGGAATATCCGTTGCATACCCCGCTGAAATACCTGTTGATCCGTTGACCAGAATATTAGGAAAGCGTGATGGCATAACAGTCGGTTCCACGTCTGTATCATCAAAGTTGTTCATAAAATCTACAGTGTTCTTATTGATGTCCCTGAGCATTTCATTGGAAAGCTCTGCAAGTTTTGCTTCAGTATAACGCATCGCAGCAGGCGGATCTCCGTCCATGCTCCCGATGTTTCCGTGAATCATGATGAGTTCTTCCCTCATCTTCCAGCCCTGGCCGAGACGGACCATGGCATCGTAGATGCTCGACTCGCCGTGAGGATGGTAGTTACCGATTACGTTACCGACGGCCTTGGCACTTTTACGATAGTTTTTATCAAATGTATTGCCTTCGCGGAACATCGCATAGAGGATACGCCTTTGCACTGGTTTAAGACCATCTCTGACATCAGGGATAGCACGGTCCTGGATGACGTATTTACTGTAGCGCCCAAAACGGTCGCCCAGAACATCTTCTAGTTTCAGGTTCTGAATATTTTCAGCCATTATCGTCGCCTCCCTCGTCCATATGGTCGATTTCTTCATTTTCCAATATGCTGTTCTGATCTTCCAATGTAAAGCTGACATTCGATTCTATCCATTTACGGCGCAGTTCTACATTGTCACCCATCAATGTTGTTACACGTTTCAATGATAGTGCTTCGTCATCAATGGAAACCTGGACCAGCGTGCGTGTTTCAGGATTCATCGTTGTTTCCCACAGCTGTTCAGCCATCATCTCACCGAGACCTTTATATCTCTGCAGCTCAACATTTCCGCCCATTTCTTTATGAGCTTCTTCCAATTCTTCTTCAGTCCACACATAACGCACTTCTTCTTTTTTACGGACCTTTTTCTTCAATTGGAATAAAGGCGGCAATGCGATATAAATTTTACCGGCTTCAAAAAGCGGACGCATATAATTGAAAAAGAACGTCAGTAATAATACCTGGATATGCGCGCCGTCAGTATCGGCATCAGTCATGATGATCACTTTATCGTAGTTGGAATCTTCGACTTTGAAATCCGTCCCGACGCCCGCACCGATAGTGTGGATGATGGTGTTAATTTCTTCGTTTTTAAAAATATCTTCGAATTTTGCTTTCTCGGTATTGATGACTTTACCTCTGAGCGGGAGGATTGCCTGGAACTTACGGTCCCTGCCCTGTTTGGCGGAACCGCCGGCTGAATCCCCCTCTACTAAAAAGAGTTCATTCTTTTTAGCATTTTTACTTTGGGCAGGTGTCAGTTTACCTGAAAGCAATGTATCTTTTTTACGGTTTTTCTTGCCGTTTCTTGCTTCTTCACGTGCTTTTCTTGCTGCTTCCCTGACATTTCTTGCCTTTATCGCTTTTTTAACAAGCTGGCTGCTCAATGTACCGTTCTCTTCAAGATAGAATGGCAGTTTTTCCACGAGCGTGGATTCGACCGCAGCTCTTGCCTCATTGGTTCCGAGCTTGCTCTTCGTCTGACCTTCAAACTGGAGCTGGTGTTCAGGAACCTTGATCGAGACAATTGCAGTCAGACCTTCGCGTATATCACTGCCATCCAGGTTTTTATCCTTCTCTTTCAATTCTTTTATCTTGCGTGCATACTCATTGAATGCTTTTGTAAAACCGGTTTTAAAGCCGATTTCGTGAGTACCGCCGTCCTTCGTTCTGACATTGTTTACAAATGAAATGATCGTCTCGGTATACTGGTCATTATATTGGAAACTCACATCGGCTTCGATATCCTGATATTTCCCTTTGAACTGTACAATATTGCCGATAGAGTCTTTACCTTCGTTCAAAAATTCGATGAAGGACTTCAAACCATCTTCATACTGAAATTCTTCCACTTTTTCTTCATCACCGCGGGCATCGGTAATCGATACTTTCAAACCGCTCAGAAGAAATGCGGATTCTCTCATTCTTTCAACAATCATTTCGTAATTGAAGGAAGTACCGAGCTTGAATATACGAGTGTCCGGTTTAAAAGTGACTGTTGTACCCGTCTTTTTAGTCTTTCCGGTCACAGTCAGTTTCTGATCCACTTTACCGCCGTCTTTAAATGAGATTTCATGCACTTTTCCGTCACGATGGATCTCAATATTCATCCAGTCACTCAGGGCGTTGACGACGGACGCACCGACACCATGCAGACCCCCTGATGTTTTATAACTGCCGGATCCGAATTTACCGCCGGCATGAAGCACCGTGAATATCACTTCAGCTGTCGTTTTTTTGGATGAGTGCATACCCGTGGGCAGGCCCCGCCCATTATCTGAAATTGAAATACTGGCATCTTCATTCAGTCTGATATTGATTTCGTCTCCATAGCCGTTCAATATTTCATCCACGGCATTATCGGCTATTTCATAAACAAGGTGATGCAGACCTCTCACATCCGTTGAACCGATATACATCCCCGGCCGTTTACGAACTGCGTCCAGACCTTCCAATATTTGAATTGAATCATCACTATAATTGTTCGTTTTTGACAAAGAGTAAACCCCCTACAAACATACGTTCGAATTTTAATCTACCTTACTATTTTTATATAAAAACACAATCTTTGCAAGTCTATGATAAAAATTAATAATAAAACACCTCAATAAGTTTACATAATATTATTATAGTAAACCATTGATTTTTTATCAATTTATAATATTTTATTTATATGGTAAACTATTAGTACCTGATAATAAAGGAGAGTCTAAAATGGAACATATAATACTCCTGCTCACATTCAGTTATTTGATTGGCTCAATTCCATTTAGCTTACTCATAGGTAAAACATTTTATAAAGTAGATCTTAGAGAACATGGCAGTGGTAATATCGGAACTACTAATACCTTTAGAATTTTAGGCAAAAAAGCAGGAATTGTCGTATTGATTCTGGATATATTCAAAGGTGCGCTCCCAGTTTATATCACCATTCTACTGGCTATGGATATTCATATATTCATTCCGGGACTCGTCAGTGCGCTCGGTCATGTCTACCCCATCTTTTTGAAGTTTCGAGGAGGGAAAGCCGT